>OFMO01001142.1_pt1 | contig 18287 bp, 17 predicted proteins | sample 1541821 | NCBI WGS metagenome assembly OFMO01 (sample SAMN04209253, study PRJEB22552) | human gut metagenome | biome: gut; material: feces | host: Homo sapiens | place: USA: Oklahoma | reverse complement strand
GGGGGCGGCGGCGGCCTGGTCGGCCCGGCACGGGACCGACGGACACCACCGGCTGACCATCCGCCAGCCCGGCGGAGCGCTGGACACGGATGCCGTCGTCAAGGGCGGTCGGCTCCAGCGCCTCACTGTCAGCGGGCCGGTGGTCTTGGGGCCGGAATACGTCGTGGAATTTTAAGGCTCTGTACAAAAGGACAGGAACAGCCCGGTGCTGTCCCTGTCCTTTTTTCTGGCTCAGTTTTCGGTTTGTTCCGTGCCTTCGGATCCCGGCGCTTCGGTCGCCGCTTTCCCTTTGCCGCCGAACTGCGGCGGTTCTGCACCATCCAATTCGCCCGGTCCACCCGGTCCGTCCGCTCCGTTGCCGCCGCCCATGTTCATGGTGCCCATGACGCTTACGTCCAGGTCGGAGGCATCAATTAGGGCGTCGCTGTCGCGCTGGGCCTCCTCGGTGGAGGGGATGGTCCCGTCCAGCTGCCCCTGGATGGACTGACCGCGCAGCTTCACCACCTGGTAGAGCGTCTCCGCCGCCGTCTCATACTCGTCATAGGAGTAGAAGGCCGTGGGGTCCGTTTCCACCAGCTCGTCGATCTGGCTGCGGACGCGCTCATAGAAGGCGTCAAAGCCGCCGCCGTTGATGTACTCGCTGACCAGCTGCTGCAAATAGGCCTCATACTGGCTGTGATACGTCTCATTCTCCAGGAGCGTATCGAAGAAGTCCGTGCCGGAGAAGGCGTCGTCGATGGGGCTGTTCACCACGCTGGTGGCACCGCTGCGCTCCTCTGTTTCGCCGGAGCCGCCGCCCATGCCGCCCATGCCGCCGAGGGCCAGGTTGTAGTCCCAGGGGATGAGGCTCAGCTTCCCGTCCGATTCATAGAGATAGTAGTTGTGGGCCATCGTCCCGGACAAGCTGTCCTCGTTGACGGAGAAGACATGGACCGCCATGTAGCGCAGGAGATTGTCGATGTCCATGTAAGTCTCCAGGTCGTTCCCCTCCGCAATGTTTTTCAGGGCCTTGACCACCCGCTCGTGGTCGGCCTGGTTCGTCTTGGTGACCTCCCCGTCCCAGATCGTCTCGTAGCTGTCCAGGTCATCGTCGGTGTAGTTGAGGTCTGCGCCGCCGCTGTTCCTGTCCATGCCGCCCGGCTGCTCGGCGTCGCCCTCCGGACGCTGGCCGGGTTCGGCGTTTTCTGCGGCGTCTGTCTGGTTCGGTGTGTTTGTCTGGTTCGGTGCGTCCGGTGGTCCCCCGTTGCCGAAGTCTTTGCCGTCCTCGGTCCCCTCCGGCATCCCATCCGGCCTCTCTTGGGCCTTCCCGCCGCCCAGTTCCATGCTCTCCGGCTTATAAAGCTCCCCGCTCTCCGTGCCGTAGTTGCGGAGCTGGAAGCTGTCCTCCACGCCCTCCAGGGCCAGGTAAACGCCCCAATATTCCCCGTTGCGTGAAATTTTGGCGTAATTATAGAGGGAGGCGTCCGCGCCGAGATACTGGTACATGTCATAGATCAGCGCCTCCTTTAGGTTGGTGGCGTCGGCGTAGTTGTTGTTCAGGATGAGCTTATCCAGGCCGAAGCAGGTCTGCCCGTCCACATAGTGGTCAAACTCCAGCTTGAAGCTGTATCGGTCCGTCGTATCATCGTTGGCAATGGCGCTCAGGCTGGTGTTGCCCTTGGGGCGGATGCCCACCTGATAGAACATGGTGCCGTTGACCTCCACGTTGCACTGGTAGTAGGTTTCTGCCGTGGCGTTTTCCAGCATGTCGTTCCAGTCCGCCTCGTCCATCTGAATGTTCACGCTGAGGATGCTGCTGGTGTCAAACAGCGCCGTTTCATATTCCTGTGCAATGCCCTTGTCCCCGGCCCAGGCGGTGAGCGGACCGGAAAAGGCGACGGCGCAGAGACACAGGCAGACAGCAGCGGCCATAACCGCCGCAACGATCTTCGTGATGTGTTTGTGCGCAAGCATGGCTCCGCCCCCCGTTACGACAGGTATTCGCCGTTGTAGCTGACCAGGGTGGCGCTCCCCACGCCGGGCAGGTGGGCGATGGTGTTGACGAAGTCGGTGGAGGCGTTTTTGCCCCGCAGCTCTGCCGTCAGCTCGATGCCGGCGGTGGTGATGGTCTTGGACTTGACGATAGCATACTCCGTGTCTTTCTTCAGAACGTCCAGCGCGGCGTGCTCCGCCGTCTCATCCGTGCAGTTCAGGACCAGGATATAGGGGGCGTTCCGCACCTTACGGTTGGCAAAGAGCAGCAGGATCACGCCGATGAGGGCAGAGCCGATCACCGCCAGCGGGAGCAGGCCCGCGCCGACGACGATGCCCACGGCCAGGGACCAGAAGAGAAAGACGATCTCCACCGGCTCCTTGATGGCCGTGCGGAACCGGATGATGGAGAGGGCGCCCACCATGCCCAGGGACAGGACCACGTTGGACGTGACCGCCATGATGACTAGGGTCGTCACCAGGGACAGGCCGACCAGGGTCAGCGCAAAGCCGCTGGAGTACATGACGCCCGTCAGCGTCTTTTTGTAGATGAGGAAGATGAACAGGCCGATCACCAGCGAGACGGCCAGGCCGATCACGGTATCCAGGACCGAGAACTCGGACACGTTTTCCAGAAAGCTGGACTTAAAAATATCGTTGAAGCTCATGTAGGTTCTCCTTTTTTTACTCGTTGCTCAGCCGAACCGGCGGCAGGCCCCGTACTTGGAAAACGCCTGCTGGCGCAGGGTCCCCACTTGCAATAGGCCGCGAATGACTTCTGGCAGAAAGGCGTCGAACTTCACCTCTAAGATGGTGTCGCCGGGGGCGTCTGTGGCGCTGATGTCGGGGGGCGTCCCCTCGGCAAAGTCGCGCTCAAACAGGCTCGTGCGGATGTGGGAGTCGAAGGTCACGCGGACGTTGCCCGCCTGGTAGATGTACGGCTCCCGCACATAAGACACCAGCACACGGGGCCGGAGCTGCTGCAGCTTCATCTTGCAGTACAACTCCCCCACCAGCGGCTCCGGGTGCTCCAGCATCCAAGGCCCCGGTGCCTGCAATATCCTCCGGTACTCCTCCGCCGTCAGGGGCGCGTCGAGCTTTTTGCACAGGTCGTTGTGCTTGATCTTCTTTTCCAGGGTGATGAAGGAAAGATCGTCGTTATAGTAGCGGATGCGAAATTTTTCCCGCGTCTGCACGCCGTTCCGCTTTTCCCGCAGGGCCTTGTCCTTGTAGTTGTCAAAGTAGACGCTTCGGATCGTATACCGCCCCGTCTCGTCCGTGTGGGGGTCCCGCTGCATGAGCGGCCGCAGGCGCTGGGCGAGGGCCAGGCGGTCGGCCAGGCTGATCGAATACTTCAGCTCGTGCCGATACTTGCCGGTCAGTTCCATCGTAACGCTCCTTTCTGTGGTGCAATGTGATCAACGAGGGCCATTGTACAAACTCGTCCCAAAATGTACTTGAAAAGTTCCGGTTAAGAAATTGTGAACTTTTTATAAGGCAGGCACTTTCCTCCGGCAGGGCCTCCTGCTATACTAAAAAAGATTTCAGGCTCATTTTGGCTTGGCCTCATAAAATAGGAGAAAAGACGGGAGGGGATACCCATGCGGATCTTGATCGCAGAGGATGAAGTGACCATTGCACGAGCGCTGAAGGTCATGCTGGAAAAAAATAAATACGCCGTGGACCTGGTCCACAACGGCAACGACGCCCTGGACTATCTCCGGGCCACCGGCTACGACGCGCTGGTGCTGGACATTATGATGCCGGGGAAAGACGGCATCCAGGTCCTGAAAACAGCCCGCGCAGAGGGGGTCACCACGCCCGCCCTCTTCCTCACGGCCAAGGCGGAGGTGGCCGACCGGGTGGCCGGGCTGGACGCCGGGGCGGACAATTATCTCCCCAAGCCCTTTGCCGCCAGCGAATTTCTGGCCCGCGTCCGGGCGCTGGTGCGGCGCAGCAACGTCTACGCCCCCGCGCTGCTGACCGTGGGAAACACCACGCTGGACTGTGACCAATACATGCTGAAAGCCTCCTCCGACACCGTGCGGCTGAACAACAAGGAGTACCAGCTCACGGAGCTGTTCTTCCGCCACCCGCGGCAGGTCTTTTCCTCTGCGCATCTCTTTGAAAAGATCTGGGGCCTGGACAGCCAGGCGGAGATGGACGTGGTCTGGACCTACATCAGCTTCCTGCGCCGCAAGCTCAAGCAGATCGGGGCGGACGTGGAGATCCGGACCATCCGCGGCGCGGGCTATGCCCTGGAGGAGATGCCATGCTGAAGCAGATGCGCTGGCGCTTCATCGGCGCGGCGATGGCAGCCTTTACCGCCGTGGTCCTGACCCTGCTGTGCTTCGTGAATCTCTGGAACTACCACAGCATGACCGACCAGCAGGACGAGGCACTCTCCCGCCTGCTGGAGGTGGAGGACCAGCAGAAGCCCTTTCCCCGTGAAAAAGACGCCCCGCCCTTTGACGACTGGGCGCACTTCTCGCCGGAGGTGCAGTATTCCCTCCGCTTCTTCTCCGTCCACTATGACGCCGACGGCACCGTGCTCCGGGTGAATCAGGATCATGTCGCTTCCCTCTCGGAGGAGGATGCCAAAGCCTATGCAGACGCGGCCCTGGCCCACCAGAAGGCCCAGGGCTATGAGAGCGGCTACCGCTATCTGGTCCACACGACGGACCAGGAGACGGTGGTTCTCTTCCTCAACTCGGAGCGGGAGTTGCAGCGGATGCACTCCCTGCTCTGGATCACGCTGGTCATTGCCGGGGTCTGTCTGGTGGTGGTGTTTGCGCTGGTGGTCCTCCTGTCCCGGCGGGCCATCCTGCCGTACCTGAAAAACATGGAGGCCCAAAAGCAGTTCATCACCAACGCCAGCCATGAGCTGAAAACGCCCCTGACCGCCATCGCCACCAGCGCGGACGTGCTGGCCATGGAGCACGGCGACGACGAGTGGGTCCGCAACATCCAGGCCCAGGCGGCGCGGCTGGCCAAGCTCATCACCAATCTCGTCACCCTCTCCCGCCTGGATGAGGAAAACCCCTTCCCCGCGCGTGCGGCCTTTTCCCTCAGCGATGCGCTTTGGGAGATCAGCGAGCCGTTTGTCTCACTTTCCCAAGCAAAGGGAAAGACGTATACGCAGGAGATCGCAGACGGGCTGACCGTAGTTGGGGACCGGACCGCCATCCAGCAGATGGTTTCGATCCTGCTGGACAACGCCCTCAAGTATTCCCCCGACGGCGGGCGCATTGCCCTGACCGCCCGGCGCAGCGGGAAGCGCACGGAGCTTACCGTCTCCAACACCGTGGACACCGACCAGCCGACCGACACCGACCGCCTCTTCGACCGCTTCTATCGGGCGGACGAATCCCACTCCCATGCCGTGAGCGGGACGGGCATCGGGCTGTCCATTGCCAAGGCCACGGTGGAGGCCCACGGCGGGAAGATCTTTGCCCGGCAGGCAGCGCATCAGCTCGTGTTTCATGTGGTCCTATAAAAAGCAGAAGAGAGCGGCCGGTCGGCCGCTCTCTTTGCGTTGGTACAGGTTGCGTCTGTATCCGTATCAAATTCAGTCCCCGTTGAACTTGTCCAAAAACTGCTTGGTGCGCTCCTGCTGGGGGTGGTAAAAGACCGCTTCGGGGCTGCCCTGCTCCACCACCACGCCGCCGTCCATGAAGAGGACCTGATCGGCCACGTCGCGGGCGAAGCTCATCTCGTGGGTAACGATGATCATGGTGGTGTGCTGCTCGGCCAGGCCGCGGATGACCTTCAGGACCTCTCCCGTCAGCTCCGGGTCCAGGGCGGAGGTCGGCTCGTCGAAGCAGAGGATGTCCGGGTGCAGGGCCAGGGCGCGGGCGATGGCCACCCGCTGCTGCTGGCCGCCGGAGAGCTGGTGCGGGTAATGCCCGGCCCGCTCCTTCAGGCCCATCTTTTCCAGCAGGGCCATGCCCTCGGCGTCAATGGCGGCGAGGATCTTTTTCTTGTTGGCCTTGAAGTCCGGGCGCTCCTTGGCCATGAGCCGCTCGGCCAGGGTCACGTTTTCCAGGGCGGTGTACTGGGGGAAGAGGTTGAAGCTCTGGAAGACCAGACCGAAGTGCAGGCGCTTGCGGCGGATCTCCTTCTCCTGCTGGGTGGCGGGGTCGTCGGCGTCGAAGAGCGTCTCCCCCCGGACGACGATGCGGCCGGTGTTGGGGGTCTCCAGGAAGTTCAGGCAGCGCAGGAGGGTGGTCTTGCCGCTGCCGGAGGAGCCGATGATGGCCAGGACCTGGCCCTCGTCCAGAGAGAAGTTGATGTCTTTCAGGACCTTGGTGGCCCCGAAGTTTTTTTCAATGTGCTGTACGTCTAAGATCGACATGAGACAGACCCCCTTAGCGGAAGTAGCTGAGCTTGCGCTCGATGAGGTTGAAGACGATGGTCAGGATGCCCACGAAGACCAGGTAAAACAGGCCCGTGTAGAACAGCGGCCAGATGATACCGGCGGACTTCATGTAGGACTCACCGGCCTTGATGAGCTCGGTGATGGCGATGATGCGGGCCAGAGAGGTGTCCTTGACCAGGGTGATGATCTCGTTGGACATGGGGGGCACGATGCGCTTGATCATCTGCAGGAGCGTGACCTTGAAGAAGATCTGGGACTTGGTGAAGCCCAGGACCTCGGCGGCCTCCCGCTGGCCCACGGGGACGCCCTGGATCCCGCCCCGGTAGATGACGGAGAAGTAGCAGGAGTAGTTGATGACGAAGGCGATGACGCAGGCCGTCATGCGCCCGCTGCTGCCGCCGCCCCAGATATTTTGGTCGAGCCAGAGGCCGGGACCGTAATAGATGATGATGAGCTGGAGCATCAGGGGGGTGCCCCGGATGATCCAGACGATCACGTCGACAACGGCCTTGAGGGGCCGCCATTTGCTCATGGAGCCAAAGGCGATCACCAGGCCCAGCGGTAGGCCGAAGAGCAGGGTCAGCGCAAACAGCTGCGTGGCCGTGCCTAAGCCGCTGATCAAAGATTGGGTTACTGTCCAGAACATGGAACACGCTCCTCACGTTGGTTGTACTTGCTTTCTCAAAAAGCCGCCCAAAGGCAGAGGGGCAACGCCCTCTGCCTTTGGGATGATGATTTGGTTCAAATGGCCGGGTGGGGCAGGCTTACTCCGCAGCCTTGGTCACGACCACCTGGGCGTTGTTGAAGTAGGGGTTGGTACACTCCATGGAGTTCTTGACCTCGTCGGTGAGGGTCATGCCGTTCCAGACCACGTCGATGGACTTGGAGTCCAGCTCCATGATCTTGTTGTCCCAGTTGATGACGGTGAACTCGATGTCCACGCCCAGCTTCTCAGCCACCAGCTTGGCCATGTCGGCGTCGAAGCCGATCCAGTTGCCGCTGGCGTCCTTGTAGTCCATCGGCTCGAACTCGGTGATGCCCACGACCAGCTTGCCCTTGTTCTGGATGTAAGCCACGTCGCCGTCGGTGGGGACGGTGTAGTTGGCGTCGGGGGCGGCCTGCTCGACCATGGCGTCGGCCAGCTTGTAGGTGTCGGCGACCTTCTTCATGGAGCCGTCGGCGTAGGTCTCGGCCAGGACGTTGTTGATGAAGGCGGCCAGGTCAGAGCCCTTGCGGCAGCCGATGCCGTACTCCTCGGTGGTGAGCTTCTGCTCTGCGTCGTAGGTCAGGTCGGGGTAGCTGGTGCCCTCGCCGGTCATGGCGGTGGCCATGAGCAGGTCGACGATGGCGGCGTCGGAGGTGCCGGCCTCGACCTCCATCAGGGCGTCGGCCTGAGCGGCCACGGAGTTGATCTCCCAGCCCTTTTCCTTGGCGGCGGCCTCACCGGCGCTGCCGGTCTCGACGGCGTAGATCATGTCGGCGTTGGCATCGGTCTTGGTGTCGTTGGTGTCCGTGGTGGCGGTGTCGCCGTCGGTCGTGGTGTCGTTGGACTGCCCGCCGCAGGCGGCCAGCAGGGTCACGCACATCGTTGCGGCCAGCAGGATAGCAAGTAACTTTTTCATGGTGTACAGCGCTCCGTTTCATTTCAAATTTTTCTGGGGTCCCCACGACAGGGCCAGCAAGAGTTTTTAGCACTCTATCGTGGTAAAGCACTAATAGAATACCATACCGGAGCAAAAAAGCAAGCCCCTGGGCGCATTTTTCCAGGGGTTTTTGTAATTTAGGCGTTTTTCACAAAGGCGGACTCCACCTTGACAACGCCCCGCAACCTGCTATAATAAAAACAGAAAGAGCGCTGCTACTAGCAGTCAGCTCCTCATAGGTCATTTAATATCTACTGACCGTTCGGTGCCCGCCGAGCGGTCAGCATGCTTTTATGGAAAGTGTCATAGCCAAGATGACCACGAACACCAAAAATTTCAAAAGAAATTTTCCCATTCCAGCCTCACCCCCTTTCCGAAACATTTCGTAAGGGATGTGAGCTGACCGCTATTTTCGTAACAACGCTTCTTCCCGGCCCTTTTCAGGGCCTTTTTATGTTAGCATATTTTGTCGTAATTTGCAATGGTTGGTTCAGGCCGCCACACAAGCCCAGACACCATCACAGCTTCGCCGCGATCTCCTTCCAGAAGTCCGCCCCCACGGTTAAGATCGACTCGTCAAAGGTGAAGTCATCCGCGTGCAGCGCCGGGGCCGGGCCGCAGCCCAGGAAGAAAAACAGGGCGGGCAAATGCCGCTGGTACCAGGAGAAGTCCTCGGAGATCATCACGGGCTTGTCTAAGATCTCAAAGTCCACCCCGGCGTTGCGCACCCGGTCAAACAGCTCGTCGGGGTTCCAGACGGCGGGGTAGCCGTCGTTGGCGTGGACGTCCACGGTACAGCCGGTCTCCTTCTCGATGTCCCGGCCAATGGCCCGCAGGCCCTCTTGCAGGCCGAAGAAGACCTCGTCCTGAAAGGCCCGGAGGCTGCCCAGCAGCACCGTCTTGCCGCTGACGGCATTGCGCACCGTGCCGCTCTCCATGCGGCCGAATTTCAGCAGACGATAAATATCGGGGGAGAGTTCTTTCTCCAGCGCCACCGCCCGGCGGTAAAACTCGACCCCGGCAGCCAGGGCGTCCAGCCCCTCCTCCGCCTTGGCGATGTGGCTGGACCGGCCCGTGATGGTCACGGAGACCTCGCAGGAGCGGCTCATCATCTCCTTCTTCCGGGAGGCCACCACCCCGGCGGGCAGGGCGGGCCAGAGATGCAGACCAAAGAGACAGGTCACGTTGTATTGCTCAAAGACCCCGCTCTGGCACAGGTCCTTGGCCCCGCCGGTCGTCTCCTCGGCAGGCTGGAAGATCAATAAGACATTATGATTTAAGTCGTTCTGCTTATCCAGCCAGACGGCCAGATCCAGGACCATGGACATGTGCCCGTCGTGCCCGCAGGCGTGCATCTTGCCGGGGTGGGTGGAGGCAAAGGGCAGGCCGGTCTGCTCCTGGATGGGCAGCGCATCGGCGTCACTGCGGAAGGCGATGGCATCGGCCTTCCCAAAGTCAAAAAAAGCGCACAGGGCACCGGGGATGGGCGAGAACAGGGCGCAGCCCAGAGGCTCCAGCACGCTGCGTAAGTAGGCCAGCGTCTCCGGCAGGTCCCGGTCCAGCTCCGGGATGCGGTGCAGCGCCCGGCGGTATTCGATCACTTGCATAACAATCACCTCAATAAAAATCGCTTGCGACAGAAGAAAAAAGGTGTTATAGTACACCCATGTACTAGGAAAAATCGACCCCCAAAGGAGGACCTGAACCCATGAACGCCCAGGAGATCATCGAACGCATCCGCACCGCCGAGAAGAAGACCCCGGTCAAGGTCTACCTGACCGAGAAAGCCCCCATCGACTTCCCCAACGCCACCGTTTTCCCCTGCGGGGAGACGAAGCTCGTCTTTGGGGACTGGAAGGACATCCAGCCCGTCTTAGACGCGAACAAGGACAACATCGCCCAGCTGGTCATTGAGAACGACAGCCGCAACTCTGCCATCCCCCTGCTGGACAAGAAGAACATCAACGCCCGCATCGAGCCGGGTGCCATCCTCCGCGAGCAGGTGGAGATCGGTGACAACGCCGTCATCATGATGGGTGCCGTCATCAACATCGGCGCGGTCATCGGGGCCGGGTCCATGATCGACATGGGCACCGTGCTGGGCGGCCGGGCCATCGTGGGCAAGAACTGCCACATCGGGGCCGGCACCGTCCTGGCCGGGGTCGTGGAGCCTGCCAGCGCCGTGCCCGTCATCATCGAGGATGACGTGGTCATCGGGGCCAACGCCGTGGTCCTGGAGGGCTGCCGCGTGGGCAAGGGTGCCGTCGTCGCCGCCGGTGCCGTGGTCGTCAGCGACGTGGAACCCAACACCGTCGTGGCCGGCATCCCCGCCAAAGTCCTCAAGGGCAAGGACGGCAAGACCGCCGAAAAGACCGCCCTCGTCGACGCCCTGCGCGAGCTGTAAACCAAGAATTTCACAGGGGCCACACCCCCTACCCAACGTCACGGGGGGCCGCAACCCCTACCCGACTTCACGGGGGGGGGCCGCAACCCCCTATATGAATTTCGTAGGGGCCGCAGACCCCTGCGGCCCTCAGGCTCTCCAAACACGGAGAGCCTGTTTTTTATCCCCCACCGGCAGCCAGATCTCCCCCCGAAACCTCGTCCCGTCCGAAAAAACCGCCCGTCCCCCATGCGCCTGTGCGATTTGGGAAACCAGCTTCCGCCCCGTCCCATGGGGCGCACCGCCGTCTTGGTCAGAGGGCTGGGCCTGGGCCTGGCCGGTTTGGTTTTCGACCCAGAGAACGCAGGTGGGGGATGGCGGGCCGCAGGGGTCTGCGGCCCCGACGGAGTTGGTCACACCCAGACAGATCACGCTGCCGGGTGGGGCGTGGCGGGCGGCGTTGAGCAGTAAGTTGTTGAGCGCACGGCGCAGGAGAAAGGCATCCGCCTCTATCCTGGGCAGAGGCGCTTTCGGCAGACGCAGGTCTAAGTCTACCTCATGTTCCAGGCCGCTGTTCAAAAAGTCTGCCGCCGTCTGGCGTAAGAACGGGGCCAGCTCCAACGGCGCTTTCCGGAGCGCCTGCATCTCACAATCCAAGCGCATGGTCAGGTTCAAATCATTCACCAGGTCCCGGATGGTCTGGCTCTGGCGGCGGATGATGGCCGCCTGCTTTCTGGCTTGCTCCGGCAAGGCAGGGTTCTCTTCCAGCTGCCCCGCGTAGCCCATGACCATGCTCAGCGGCGTACGGATGTCGTGGGACACCCCGCTGATCCAGTTCGACCTTGCCTCATCCCGCCCCCGCTGTTCCCGGCGGAACTGCCGCCGCAGCAGCAGCGCAGCCAAGGCCAGCACACAAAACAGCGCCAGGAAAAACATCCCCAGCAGCCAGCCGGGGAGCCGGGCCATAAAGCGCTGAGAAAATTCCACGCTGTATTTCCAAAGGCTCCCCTTCTCCTGTCCTGCCAGCAATAGCCCATCCCCTCGCGCCAGGCTTTGCACGGGGTAATCCATCAGGTACCAACGGGAAAAGCTCGCCACCTGACTGAGGGTGTAGTGGGTGGGCAGCTCGTCAGGCTTGTTCCACTGCCAGACGACGTTTCCATCGGCATCTAAGAGCAGCATCCACGCGGCGGCGTCCTGGGGCAGATCGAAGTTTTGGAGCGTATAGCTCCCGTCCGCCTCCTGCGTCAGGGCTTGGGACACGTCCCGCAAGGCCCCCAGGCTGGAGGCCTGCCCCTCGCCCGTCTGCCAGGCCAGAAGCACAATCCCCCCCGGAAACACCAGCACTGTCACCCCCACAGACAGGGCCAGCAGGCCCGCCCAGCGCCCCAGGTTTTGGAGCTTCCATCGCGTTCTCATGGCCGTTCCTCCCGCACCAGGCGATAGCCCAGGCCCCGGACGGTTTTCAGATACTTGGGGTGGGAGGGGTCGGCTTCCAGCTTCTCCCGCAGGCGGCGGATGTGGACCATGAGCGTATTTTCATAGCCCACCAAGGGCCCGGTCCAAAGGGCAGCGCACAGGGCATCGATGGTGACGATGTTCCCCCGGTTGGCCCAGAGGGTCTTGAGGAGCGTGAACTCTTTGGCCGTCAGGGGAATTTCTCTCCCCGCCCGTCTCAAGACACCTGCGCCCCAGCAAAGCTCTGTCTCGCCCAGCCGGTCTGCTTCCGGCGGGGCCGGCTGGCGGTAGACCCGGCGGAGAACAGCGCCTAAGCGGAGCAAAAGCTCCTGGGCCAGAAAGGGCTTGGTGATGTAATCATCCGCCCCCAGGCCCAGGCCCCGGAGCCGGTCGGCGTCCTCATCTCTCGCAGAGAGGAAGAGAACGGGCAAATCGGCCAGGTCCCGCAGTTGGCCCAGCAGGGCAAAGCCGTCCCCGTCGGGGAGCATGACATCTAAGAGAACCCCGTCCGGCAGCTTCGCCCGACACTGGTGGAGCGCCTGGGCGCACGTCCCCGCCAGGCGGACGGTATAGCCCGCGCCCACTAAAATGCCCTGCACCATCTCCCGCAGGCCCGGCTCGTCATCTACGACCAGAATATCATACGCCATGGTCCATCCCTCCTCGTTTCTTCCCTCAGTATAGCATCTCCCCCGCCCCGCTGGGGGCCTTTTTGCAAAACGTAAGGAAAGCGTAAGGTCCCCTTCATGGGCCGGTAAGATAGGGGGTGTATGCTGGGGTCCAGTGAAGGAGGGATCGACCATGCCGATCATCGAAACCAACGGGCTGTGCAAACGCTACGGGCACGTCCTGTCCGTCCACGACCTGGCTCTGCGGGTGCCGGAGGGGAGCGTCTACGGCTTCTTAGGCCCCAACGGGGCGGGCAAATCCACCACGTTAAAAATGATCCTGGGCCTCGTCCGCCCCACGGCGGGAGGAATCACCGTCTTTGGCAAGCCCATGAACGGAGCAAACCGCCTGACCATTTTACAACAGGTAGGCAGTCTCATCGAAAGCCCCAGCTACTACGGGCATCTGACCGGGGAAGAAAATCTCCGCGTTGTGCAGACCTTGCGGGGCTTGCCCCGTTCGGACGTTTCCCAGGTCTTAGACCTCGTGCGGCTGACCGGCCAGGGGAAGAAGCAGGCCGCGCACTATTCCTTAGGCATGAAACAGCGTCTTGGCTTGGCCGCTGCCCTGCTGGGCTTTCCCAAGTTACTCATCTTAGACGAACCCACCAACGGCTTAGACCCGGCTGGCATCCAGGAGATGCGGGAACTCATCCGCTCCCTCCCCCGCCGGTTTGGGATGACGGTGGTCGTCTCCAGCCACTTGCTGGGGGAGATCGACCAGATGGCCGATCAGGTGGGCATCATCCGGTCCGGGGAGTTGGTCTTTCAGGACAGCCTGGCCGCTCTGCATCAGCGGAGTGAGCCGCACCTGGCCTTGAAAACCACGGACAATCAAAAGGCCGGAGACCTGCTCACCCGCCTAGGTCTTCTCTGGCAAGCCGAGGGAGAAAGCCTCCTCCTCCCGCCCCTGCCCGATGAACGGGTGGCCCAGCTCTGTCAAACGCTGATCCAAAACCACTGCGGCCTGCTCCGCTTAGAGGAACGGCAAAAGAGCCTGGAAGACATCTTCCTGGCCCTCACCGGTGGGAAGGAGGGGAGCTTATGACCCTCCTGCGCTTAGAGTTTTTCAAGGGGCGGCGGCGGAAAATCGCTATCATCTGCCTGGCCTGCCTTGGGATACAGACCGCCTGGATGGTGGTGGACCTGCTCCGCATGGAGCCGGAGGAGCTTGCGCAGGGCTGGATGCAGCTGGTCTATACCCTCCTGCTGGTGGACGCCATCACTCTCCCCCTGACCATGGCAGCTCTCGCCAGCCGGACTTGTGAGCTGGAACACAAGGAAAACACCTGGAAGCTCTTGGAGACGCTGGCCCGGCCCCAGGCCCTCTATCGGGCCAAGCTCACTTGGGGTGCCATCCTCATCCTGGGGATGCTGGTGGTGGAAATGGCGCTCTTTGTCTGCTTCGGCCTGGCCCTGGGCTTTCCTCGTGAAATCCCCTGGGGCAAGCTGGGCCTCACGGTGGGCAATGTGTTTCTCGTCTCCCTGGGCATCTATGCGTTACAGCTGGGCTTGTCCCTGCGGTTCGTGAACCAGGCTGCACCCTTGGCCGTTGGGATTTTGGGGAGCTCTGCGGGGCTGTTCATCCTCTTCTTTCCCCAGTGGGCGCAGCGGTGCCTGCCGTGGGGGTATTACGGCGTGCTGTTGCAGGCCGAGATGCTTTGGGACCCCGTGACCCGCAACGTATCCTATGCCTGGCTTCACACGGCCCCGTCGGACTATGGCTTGCTGGCCCTGTGGCTGGTGGTGCTGTTCGCGTTCAGCTACCGGCTCTTCGTGCGAAAGGAGGTGTGAGAGATGCTCCTTCGTGCGTTACGGGGGGAACTGCTGAAAGGCCGCCGCAATCCCGTCTGGCTGGTCTTTCTCGTCCTGCCCCTGTTCCCGGCCGTGCTGGGGACGATGAACTATCTGGGCAACGTCAGCGTCTTGACCGACGGCTGGTACAGCCTTTGGACCCAGCACACACTCTTTTCCGCCAGTCTCTTCCTGCCCGCCCAGTTCGGCGTGTTCTGCGCCTGGCAGTGGCGGCTGGAACACAGCGGGAGCAACTGGAACGCCTACCGCTCTGCCCCGATCTCCGCCGGGGCCTTGTATGGCAGCAAGTTTTTGCTGGCTGTTTTTGTCTCAGCGTTGGCCCAGGTCTGCATCGGAGGGCTGTATGTCCTGGGTGGCAGGCTGGCGGGGCTGACAGGTCCTGTCCCGGCGGAGCTGGTAAGCTGGCTCCTGGGCGGCTTTGTGGGCGGCGTGACGGTGTGCAGTGTGCAGCTTTTCCTGAGCCTGATCCTGCGGGTCTTCGCCCTGCCCGTGGGCATCGGCCTGGCCGGGGGCCTTGGGGGGATGCTGCTCCTGGTGAAAGGCTACGGGCTGTACTTTCCCTACTCCCTGCTGTGCCTGGGGATGCGGGCCAACAACACGAAGCTGGCTTTGCCCGTAGGGCAGTTTCTCATGACCTGCCTGCTCGGTATCCTCGTCTTCTCGTTCCTGTCCATCCAGTGGATCAAGAAGCGGGATGTGACGACCGGTTAATTACAGCTCCTCGTCAAAGATCTCGCCCTTGGCGACCAGGTTCGTGGGGCCGGTCAAAAACAGGCCGGTGATGGTATCGTTCTCCTGCTCCACGTCCACGGTCAGCGTCCCGCCGGGCATATCCACCTGGACCTGCTTGCCGCTGACGAGGCCCCGCTTGGTCAGGACGGTGACGACGCTGCCGGTGCCCGTGCCGCAGGCCAGGGTGAAGTCCTCCACCCCCCGCTCGTAGGTCTTTTCCAGCACATGGTCCTGGCCCAGCATGTCGTAGAAATTCACGTTGGCCCCCTTGGGGAAGCCCTCGAAATCACGCAGGGCGCGGCCCAGCTTGAAGAGAAGGTCGTTGTCCGCGTTGGCCAGGCCGGGCCAGTGGACGACGGCGTGGGGCAGGCCGGGGTTCCCCAGCTCGACGTAGCCGCAGGGGATCTCCTCCCCGCCGATCATAGCGGTGCGGTCCAGGTCGATCACAGTGGGGTCGTTCAGGCGAACGCGATACTGGCGGCGGTCGATGCGCTCGCCGATGACGAGGCCCGCGGTCGTCTCCACCTTCTGGATGGGGCCGGACAGGCCCGTCTCATAGCCATAGCGGCAGATGCAGCGGGCGCCGTTGCCGCACATCTCGCCCACAGAGCCGTCGCTGTTGAAGAATAACATGCGGAAGTCTCCCTCGCCCTGGGCCTGGTCCACGACCATGAAGCCGTCGGCCCCCAGGGAGCGGTGGGGGGTGCAGAGGGTCTTGGCGATGCGGGGGAAGGCTTCGGGGGGCAGGCCCTCCTCCAGGTTGTTGAGGATGATGAAGTCGTTGCCGGCTCCGTTCATTTTCCAGAATTTCATGGTGTTGTCTCACTTTCTGCGGGCCGCAGGGGTCTGCGGCCCCTACAAATTAAAATAAAATTAACATAAAAAAGTCTGCGGCCCCTACAAACTAATTATAGTCCTGAGGAATACGCAAGGCCAGAAAAATGCCGCTGGACCCCTTGACAAAAAAGCGCGGGGATGCTATCTTAAATTTGTACAAACTGTTTCGCTGTTTCCCACAGAGACGAGCGGTCACCCCCGCCCGTGTGATCTGTTTGAAAGCCGGCAAATGGACGTGCGTTCACGCACCCATTGTCGGCTTTTTTGTGCGTCTGCGGCAGGTGGTACCCCAAAGAGAGCGTTCATCACAAAGGGAGAGGATCGTATGCATTTATCCGCTTTGCATGTCGTGGGCCTCGTGGCCACGATCTTGCTCATCATCGGCATCGGCGTTTACTCCGGCCGAAAAGTCAAGTCCGCCGCGGACTTTTCCAGCGGCGGCGGCAAGGCCGGGTCCTGGATCGTCTGCGGGGCCATCATGGGCACCCTGGTCAGCAGCCAGGCCACCATCGGCACGGCCCAGCTGGCCTTCAGCTACGGCATGTCCGCCTGGTGGTTCACCTTAGGCTCCGGCATCGGCTGCCTGATCTTAGCCCTGGGCTATGCAGCCCCCTTCCGCCGCAGCGGGTGCAAGACGCTGCTGCAGATCGTTTCGCAGGAATACGGCCCCACCGCCGAGACGGCGGGCAGCATCTTCTGCTCCATCGGCATCTTCATCAGCGTCGTGGCCCAGATCCTGGGGGCCACCGCCCTGCTAACCACCATCTTCCCCCTGAACCATCTCAGCGCCGCCCTCATCTCCATCGCCCTCATGGCGTTCTACGTCATCTTCGGCGGCGTGTGGGGGGCCGGCATGGGGGGCGTGGCCAAGCTCATCCTGCTCTATGTCTCCGCCATCGTGGGCGGCATCCTGGTCTATGGTCTGGCCCATGGCTTCTCCGGCCTTCTGGAGACCCTGGAGAGCCTGCTCGTGAACTCCCCCCTGGGGTCTCTGAGCGACCTGACCACCACCGAGAGCCTCCACCAGCGCTTTACCTCCCTCGTCGCCCGCGGCGCTTCCAAGGACATCGGCTCCGGCCTGTCCCTGATCCTGGGCGTGTTATCCACCCAGACCTACGCCCAGGCCATCTGGTCGGCCAAGAGCGACAGCACCGCCCGAAAAGGCGCCCTGCTCAGCGCCCTGCTCATCCCGCCCATCGGCATCGCCTGTATTCTGATCGGCCTGTACATGCGCGGCCACTGCATCACGGCGGACGAGGTCGCGGCCCTGCAAGCCATGGGCCAGACCATCCCCGACGGGCTCATCCAGCTGGACTCCACGGCCCAGGTCTTCCCCGTCTTTGCCGCGACGTTCCTGCCCCATCTCATGGGCGGCATCGTCCTGGGGACGCTCTTCATTACCGTCGTGGGCGGCGGCTCCGGCTTGGCCCTGGGCATGGCGTCCATCCTGGTCACGGATATTTTTGCCCGCAAGAGCAAGCGGGTGAAGGAATCCTCCCGCACCAACCTCATCGTCACCCGCAGCACCATCATGGTGATCCTGGTGGCGGCGGTGATCGTGGCGGTCCTGGTCCCCGGCGCGATGATCAATGACTTTGGCTTCCTGTCCATGGGCCTGCGGGGTGCCGTGGTGTTCCTGCCCATGTGCGGCGGGCTGTGGCTCAAGGGGAAGATCCCCGGCCGCTACGCCCTGGTGTCCATCTTCGCCGGGCCCATCGCTGTCCTGGTGGGCAACTTCCTGCCCCTGCCCTTCGACGCTCTCTTCCTGGGCCTGGCCGTGTGCCTGGTCATTCTGGCCGTGGGCCTGGCCGCCGGGAAACATAACTCTGCCAACGTGTCTACGCACTGACTTAACTTGCATACGCCGCCCCCGCCGGGAACAGCAGCCCGGCGGGGGCGGCGGCTATTTTCTGGACAAATTCAGCCAAACTATGCTAAAATAATCTTACGAACCATTTCCGACCATCTCGACCCATCTCAAACGTCTCGAACCATTGCGTAGTGGCCGCAGACCCCTGCGGCCATTCCACCTACGCCTGATCCTACACTTCACAGAAAGGGGGGCTTCCCATGCTCGGCGCTCTCATCGGCGACATCGCAGGCTCCATCTACGAGTGGCACAACCACAAATCCAAAGACTTTCCCTTCCTCCAGCCCCAGTGCCGCATGACGGACGACAGCATCATGACCACCGCCATCGCCGCCGCCGTCTTAGAAGGCATCGACGACCTGGACGAATTCAAAACCAACGTCATCGCGCAAATGCGTTACTTCGGGGCCAAGTACCCCGGCCGGGGCTACGGCCCCAGGTTCGAGCGCTGGCTCACCAGCCCTGACCCCCAGCCCTACCACAGCCTGGGCAACGGCAGCGCCATGCGCGTCTCCCCGGTTGCCTGGGCGGC
>OFMO01001132.1_pt1 | contig 18381 bp, 12 predicted proteins | sample 1541821 | NCBI WGS metagenome assembly OFMO01 (sample SAMN04209253, study PRJEB22552) | human gut metagenome | biome: gut; material: feces | host: Homo sapiens | place: USA: Oklahoma | reverse complement strand
CGCGAGAGTCGCCCACGTGGGCGATGGCGAGCGTGTCGTTTTCGATATAGGCGCAGGTGGCTGTGCAGCCCATGCCGGGCTTGCCCAGGCCGTTCAGGGCCGCCTCGATTACGGCGGCGTTGGCTGCCTCGACGGCTGCCGCCAGGCGTGCGGCGTCGGCAGACTGAGGAGCTGTCTTGGCAATGGTCTCGACAGCGATAGAGGAGGCTACCTCGCCGGCAGCGTGACCACCCATGCCGTCGCATACGCAAAAGAGCGGCGACTGCACCAGGTAGGAATCCTCATTGTGCGGGCGCACGCAGCCAACGTCGGAGCGGGCGCCCCACATAAGTTGCGTGGTGGTGCCGGCATCATAGGTCGAGTCGGTCTCGATGCGCTCCTCGGTCAGGGGCTCAAAGCTCATGGTCGAGCCGGGGTCCTTGAGTTTGGCTTCCACGGCGGCAACGTCGATTTCCGCCGTGTCGCCGGGGGAGACGGTATCGGCCTCGGCACTTGGGGCGGCGTCGGTGACGTCCGGGGAGTCGAGCCCCTCGGACGCGTGGACGGCCGACTGGTCGTCTTGCGGCTCGAGAATCATAGGCTCGGGCGTCGCAAAGTGCGATGGAGCGGGCGTGCTTTGGGGTTGGGCGGTGGGCTCGGCAACTGCGACGGGCTCGCTTGCGGGCGCAGGTTGCGGGGCCTCGGGTGCGGGGGCGTCCTCGGGGGAGGGCGCTGCCTCGGGCGCCGGTGTGGACGCGGGCGCGACCTCGGACGCCGAGGCTACGGGGAACACCGGCGCGGCGGGCTCGGGTGCCTCAAACACTGCGGCGCTCTCGTTGATTGTCGTGGCGACAGGCTCGGCAAAGTGGGCCGGCGCCGGCGTTGCCTCGGGTGCTGCGGACTGCTCGGCAGCATGCGCTCCAATGGGCGCCGCTGCGGCATCCTCTGCGCCCTCGTCATCGGCGAGGGCCGAATAATCATGCGTTACATGCGAAAGAGGCAGGGAGAACACGGTGTCCTCGGGCTCCACGGGCGCAGAGTCCGCCGGAGCGGCGTGGGCCGGCGCAGTCGCGGCGGCAGCCGGTGCCTCGGTCATGGTTGCGGACTTGTTCTCCTCGTCGATCATCGACGGTTCACCTTCATGACCACATCGCCAATCTGGACTTCGTCGCCCTCGCGCAGCGTCGCGGGCTCCACGAGCTGGCGGCCGTTGACGAGCGTGCCGTTAAGCGAGTTGAGGTCCTCGATGATGAGTGCCGGGCCCTGCAGCGAAAAGCGTGCGTGCGAGGCCGAGACAAACGGTTCGTTGATGCAGATGTCCGAAGACGGCGAGCGGCCGACGATGACGGGGCCGAGCATATCCACGTGGATGCCGCGGATGCCGCGCGGACCCTTGTCCACATCGATCGTCCAGATAGCCGAGTCGCGGCGCTGGCCGCGCACGAGGCCCACGCCGGTCTTCATGACGGCGAACAGGAAGATATAGAGCAGGGCGACCAGGACGATGCGGCCTGCAAAAAGGACGATATCGATGTTCATAAGCGACTATCCCCTAAATTCAAAGGTGCTCAGGCCAAACGTCAGCAGATCGCCGTTGCGCAGCGGGCAGCGCGTGATGCGGCGGTTGTTGACGAGTGTGCCGTTGGTGGAATTGAGGTCCTCGATCGACCAATCCGAGCCCGTAAAGGTGAGCTGGGCGTGGCGGCGCGACACGTTGGGGTCGCGCAGGGCAATGTCGGAAACTGAGCGCTCGCGACCGATGGTCACCTGTGCGGAGGTGATGCTATGACTCTCGCCGCTCACGACGTCGACGAGCTGGGCGAGCGGGCGCTGCGGGGCGCGAGTGCTCGCCATGTTGGAGGCGATGCCGGCTGCGGCGCCTAGGCCCACGGCGGCACCGGTCGCGGCGGCTCCGCCCATGCCGACAAGCGCGTCGCGCGAGACGGTCTGCGGCACCGGGATGGGTGCGGCGGCGGGGTCGGGGACGCTGGGCGCGAAGGGGTCTGCCATGGCAAGCGGGTCGGGAGCGGCGGCGCGAGGCGTCGGCTGCTGCTGGGGCATGGCGGCGGGGCGCTGCGGCTGCGGGGCAGCAAACTGCTGCTGGCCGGCGCGCGGGGCGCTGGCGGCACGGCTTGCCGCGGAGTTGTTCTGGCCCAGGCCGTTTTGATAGGCGCGCTCTTCTTCGTACAGGCGGCCGAGCGTGGGGGCATCGACGTTCTCGGCAAAGACCGAGAACTTGCCGGCGCGCAGCTGCGGATCGATCATAAAGCGCACGAGGGGCTCGCCGACAAAGACATAGCGCCGCTTTTCGGCCTGCGCCTTCACAAACTCGCGGACCTCGCGCGAAAGCTCGGGGTAGAACGGGGCGAGCATGGGGTCGTCGTCGGCGGCGATCAGGATGGTATAGAGTGCCGGCGCCGTGTTGACGCCATTGATCACCAGAGTCTGATCCTCCATGTCGCGAGCGGCCTGCTTGGCAAGCTTCTTAAAGGAGAACGGGGCACGGGTGGCACCGAAGATGCCGGCCACGTGGTCCTCGAAGATGTTCAGGAAGTTCACGAAAGATCACTCTCCGTATAGGTTCTTTGGTATCCGAGCAAATATAGGCATATCCCAACGATTATAGAGGATAGGGTTCCCGCAACTGCCGCCTTGGCGGCGACCGCGGCTGCAAGGCTGGCAATTTCCATATGGTGTGCAAGACAGGATGCCGCTGCGCAGCCGATGCCGGTGACAGCGATGGCGGCGATGGCGGCAAGGTTTGAGCCCTGATCGGCACGCTTGGCATGGGCATTGAGCAGCGCAGATGACGCCGCGGCAGTTGTCGCGACCAGCGCAAAGGCAGCCCAAAGGAGCGGGTCTTCCAGCGCTGCGGCAACGTTGCCGAGCCCCAGCACGCCTCCGGCTGAAAGCGCGACCGTGGCCAGACGGGCAAAAAGCGCGCCCATGCCCGTTGCCGCGGCGGCGCTTGCCGGGCCGAGCCAAAATGACGCGACGCCGGCGGCGACCCCAGCTGCCAGGAAGGTATTGCCGGTCAGACAGCCAAGCGCAAGCGCGCAGGTGAGTGCGGCGCTCGCGGCAGCCTCGGTGCGACCCCAGGCAATCCACCAACCGGACATGGCGGCGGCAAAGATCACCGCGACGGGCAACATCGACAAGATGCCCTGCGCCTGCATGGTGGCGTTGGCCATGAGCACCAAAAAGCCCACAGCCGAGATGGCCGAGCCAATCTGGGGGGCCAGGCCAGCCGCCGCTCCGATCGCGATGGCCGCAATGACCAGGCCGGGAAGCGCCGCGACCCCGGCCGTTTGCATCAGCAAAAAGCTATAGGTGCCGCACGTTAGCGCCGAGATAGTGCGCATGGTGTAGTCGCGCGCATGGCTCCAGCGCGTGCCCGCCCAGCCGAGTGCGGGGTCGACCTCGATGGCGTCGTTCTCGTAGTGCGACGGCTCGATATCGTCGAGCTCCTGCTCGTCATCCGAAAGATCGCCAACCATTTGCTCCAGGCTGCGACGGCCCTCGCGCACGCTGCCCAGACCGGCAAGGAGCTGGTCGCAAAATGCCTCGATGCTGTTGGGGCGGTCCTGCGGCATGGGGGAGAGCGCGCTCATGAGCGCGGCCTCGGCTCCCGGGGGGAAGTGTGGTATCAGCTCGCTGGGATAGGTGGCGCCGCCGATGATGCGGCCGAGCGAGCCGGCGGGCGTGGCCGCCATAAAGGGAGCGCTGCCGCACAGGCCCTCGTAGATCACACAGGCGAGGGCAAAGACGTCGGCGCGCTCGTCGACCGTGCCGGTCTCGATATCGAGCTGCTCGGGCGGCATGTAGCCGATGGTGCCGCCGCGCGAGCCGCCAAAGCCGCCGGCAGACGACAGTCGCGCCATGCCAAAGTCGGTGAGCTTTACATTGCCCGAATGGTCGATAAGCACATTGGCGGGCTTTATGTCCAGATGAAGCACGCCGTTTGCATGGGCAAAGGTGAGTGCCTGACCCAGCGCGTCGGCAATGGCCGCGGCCTCGTCAAAGGTGAGCGAGTGGCCGTCCACGCGATGCAAAAACTCGGCCAACGACATGCCGTCGACATACTCCATGACCAGGTAGGCATAGGCGGTGTCGTGCGTAAAGTCGATAACCTGCACGATATTGGGATGTTGAAGCATGGCGGCGGTATGCGCCTCGCGCAGCACGTCCATGATGTCGCTGGCGGGCATGCCGGCGCCGTTGATAAGGGGAATGCGCTTAATGGCCACGCGACGGCGCAGATGCGTGTCGCGGCAAATCTCGATGGAGCCAAAACCGCCGGTCGCAAGCGTCTCGAGCGGCTGGTACCGCTTGAGCAGCTCGCGAGAGCTAGTGCCCTCCAAGGGAACGTCCGGCGAGAACCGGGCGGTATGTTGCGAGAAAAGCGGCATGGCCAACCCTCGTGCGTTTAAAGTTCGTTTGCGAGTGGCGGGCACGGGGCCGAGCCATTCGCGGTGGCATAGATGCTGCTAGTGTAGCACGCGCAGGTGGGCGACATTCAATTTAAGCTCCGTCTGGGGTCTGGACCTTGCGTCCGGCCTAGCGCTTCTTCTTGTTCTTCTTCTGCTTGCGCTGCTTGCCCTTGGTCTCCTGGGGCTTGTCGCCCTGCTTGGCCTCGGCGGCGGCCTTCTCGGCCTTCATTTTCTTCTTCTTGGTCTCGATGCGGAGTTTTTTGTTGATGCGCGCCTTAAGGAAGGGGCCGAACTGTTCGGCATCGCCACGGACGAAGGTGTCCTTGGGGATCGTCACGCCCTGGTCGGCGAACATGGCCACAAAGATGCGCTCGCCGTCGAGCACGTGGTCGAGCTTGTCAAACGGGAAGAACTGTGACTTGCCGCTCTTGCCCCAAACCATCAGGCCGTCCTCGTTGGCGGCGACGCGGCGATAGCGGCCACCCATGGACTCGTCGGCCTCGACGGCGTCGATAAAGTCGCGGGCGAGGGTGTGGTGCAGGTTTTTGCTCCACCAGGCCAAAAAAGCGCCGAACACGATCAGCACGACGCCGAACTTGATCCAGCTGCCGCCGGCCACCAACATGCCGATGCCGATGAGCGCGGCAATCGCGGCGGCGACGTACAGGGAGCCACGGCGCCTGGGCGAGGCGACCAGGCGCGCAAAGTCGGTGACCAGGTCGTTTTCGTACTGGTACTCGTTGAGGTACAGAATGCCGTCATCGGCCGCGGCCTGCTTCTCGAGCGCGACCTCGACCTGGTCGGCTGCTTCGGAGGGAACGAGGTTGCTCTCTGCGTCTGCCATGCTCTTTGGACTCCTATCGCGGCGGGCTCGCCGTACGGGTTATTATGAATGCAGTATGCCGTGCGACCGCATGGCCGTCGCGGCAACAAGACTCAGTATACCCGGGGGAGCACCCATGGAATCGTTGTACCGAAAGTATCGCCCGCTCACCTTCGACTCCGTGGTGGGCCAGCAGCATATCGTCTCGACGCTCGAGCACGCCATCACCGAGGGGCGCCTGTCCCACGCCTACCTGTTCTGCGGACCGCGCGGCACGGGCAAGACCACCATGGCGCGCATTCTGGCCAAGGCGCTGCTGTGCCGCAATGCCGAGGCGGCGCGCGCCGAGGGTGCAAGCGGCTGCATGCCCGACGGTACTTGCGAGGAGTGCGAGCTCATTGCCGAGGGTAACCACCCCGATGTCTACGAGCTCGATGCCGCAAGCCGTACCGGCGTGGACAACGTGCGCGAGGAGATCATCAACTCCGTCAACTTTGCCCCAGTGCGCGGCAAGTACAAGATTTATATCATCGACGAGGTCCACATGCTCACGACGGCGGCGTTCAACGCGCTGCTCAAGACGCTTGAGGAGCCGCCGGCACACGTGATCTTTGTGCTGTGCACCACCGACCCGCAAAAGATTCTGGAGACCATTCTCTCACGCTGCCAGCGCTTCGATTTCCACCGCATCGGCAACGAGGATATCGAGCATCGCCTGTCTTACGTGTGCGAGCAGGAGGGCTTCGATTACGACGACGAGGCACTCGCCATTGTGGCGCGCCATGCCAAGGGCGGTATGCGCGACGCGCTTTCCACGCTGGAGCAGCTGAGCGTCTTTGGCAACGGTTCTGTGCATGCGGACGACGCCCGCTCGCTTTTGGGCGAGGTTTCGGACCAGATTCTGGGCGAGTTTTCCCGCGCCATTGCCGATCGCGATGTTGCCGAGCTCTATGGACTGATCCGTGCGCAGGTCGAGGAGGGCAATGACCTGCTGGAGCTGACGCGCGACCTGGTGGCGCATGTGCGTGACGTGTACGTTGCCTGCGTTGCCGGTGCCCGTGCCGAGCTGTTTGAGGGCGGCTCCGAGCAGGCCGAGGCGCTTGCTGCCGAGGCCGCTGCCTTTGGCGAGCATCCTGCCGACCGCCTGGCCCGCGTGCTGACGGTGCTCGACGATGCCGCACTGGAGATGAGGGGCGCGAGCGACGTGCGCCTGGTGCTCGAGATTGCCTGCACGCGTCTGGCGCGTCCCGAGGCTGATTTAACGATTGAGGCATTGGCCGAGCGCGTGGCACGTCTGGAGGCCATGGTTGCCAACGGCGCCGTGCCGGCGAGCGTGGCTGCTGCTCAGGCCGCCGCGCCTGCAGCATCCGTACCCGCTGCTGCCCAACAGCCGACGCTCATTTCGGGCGCCCGTGCTGCCGCTCCGGCGGCATCCGCTGCCCCTGCTGCTACGTCCGCGCGCCAGGGTGGCATGCCTTGGGACCGCGGAGCTGCTGTTCCGACTGCCCAGCCTGCGCCCCGTTCTGCGTCCGTGTCAGCCTCCAAGCCTGCAGCGCCTGCGCCTCAGCCCGTTGCGGCCCCCGCGCCTGCCACCGCTCCGGCACCTAAGCCCCAGTCCAACAATGCCGCCCAGGTTGCCGCCGCCGGTGCTGCCGAGACGTCCGCGGTCGAGGATGCCGGAGAGCTGCAGCGCAAATGGGCCGAGGTTGTCGAGCGTGTCAAGGCGCGTCAGGCTTCCTACGCAGGGCTTTTGCTCAACGCCCGCGCCACGGCCGACGACGGCTCCAAGCTCACGGTCTCGTTCCCCGCGGGTTCGACTTTTGCCATTAAGATGCTCGGTCGCGCCGATACGCAGTCGGTGGTCCTGCCGACGGTCTGCGCGGTTTTCGGTCGTCGCACCGTCGACTATGTCCTGGATGGGGGTGGCACGCCGGCTCCTCAACATGAGGAGCATTCTCCATCTGCACGGGCTGCGGCATCTGCGGACCAGCAACCCGTGTTCTCGGCGGCCCCTGCATCCTCGAGCGCCAGCGCGTCGCAGCAGCAAACGGCACCGGTAGCGGCATCGACCCCGTCGGCGCCTAAGCCCGCGGCGCCCAAACCGGCTGCTTCGACACCCGCGCCCAAGCCCGTCTCGCCCGCGCCCAAGTCGTCTGACCTGGGCAAAGCCCCCTGGCTACGCTCCGACAACCCCGCCGGCGCTCCTGCCACGGGTAAGCTCCCGACCGAGCCCACACCTCGTGCGCCCGAGCGCTCGGCTGCCCCCAAGGCTCAGCCTGTCGCGCAGTCCGCGCCGTGGGAATCCGAGCAGGTGCCCTACGACGACGCTATGGTCGGCGGCTTCGCTGTCGATGCGAGCGGGGACGATCTGCCTCCGTTCGACGTGCCGGGTGCGGCGTCCGCGCCCAAGTCCGCTGCAACTGCCCCCAAAGAGGAGGGCACTCCTGCAGCTCCCTGGGAGTCCAACCCCGGTGCGGGCAGCCCCTTCGGCCATCAGGGTGCAGCCCCGAGCATCCCGCAGACCGAGGACGAGGCCAAAGCCCTCATCCGCAGCGTCTTCGGCCAGTCCACCATCTTCAAACCGGTGGAGTAGCTGTACGGGCGGGTATACTGCTCAAGAAGAGAACCCTTTGAACGGAGCGAGCTTATGATGTGGGAATATGTCCGCCTTGAGGACGATACGCAGGTTTCGTATTCCGAAGTCCGGGAGGACAACACGGTGAAGGTTGTTGTGGAGCGCCCGCGCGATTGGGGTTTTGACACGGCGGAGTGTATCTTGCCGGCATTCAATTGGGTGTCACACGAGGGCTTTAGCGAAGCGGACCTCAAAGAACTCGATGATTTCGTGCGTAACAATGCCCCGCTCATCCTACGTTTTGCCTACGAAGGCGGCCGAGTCTATGCCTAATGCCTAGTCTGTTTCGACTTGGCCATATATCACTTTCTTTTGTCCGGGCGCATCTGTATTTCGGACATGTGCAGCGTGGTGCCGCGTATATCGCATTCGAGCAGACAAGTGCGTGACGGTCGGCCTAGGATGCTGAGGTCGATACGATACGTCGCATGGCTGTCCGTGTACTCGACTTGCTCGGCGTTAATGGTTGCTCCGATTGCCAAATAAACGCCTAGCTCGGCATCGACAATCTTGAAGTCCTTTATCTTGACCTTGAACTCTTGATAGAGGGACGGGCTGTTGTAGTAGACGGTTCGGGTTCCGTCGGTGCACTCATCGGTCGTCTCCCATTTGACGACGGGCTGGTCCGAGCTGGCTATCAGCAGTTCTGCTCCAAAAGCTATGGCATGGGTGATGACAACCAGCAATGCCCAGCCGACAAAGAGATAGAGAACCACATATGCAACGGGGTGTTTTGAGCGGATGTTTTGGAGCGCGTTGGGGGCATTCATGGGGCACCTCCAAATTACTATCTATGGCAATCAAATTATACCCTGCCGCCATGTGCGCCGCCTCGAGCAGCGGTTCGGCATTTAGCTATTTAGTGGCGCACATGAAATGCCGGATTCGGCTCTACTAGATTGAGTGTGCGATATTATGCAACCTTGCATAATTCGACCTTGCATAATCCTTGAGTGCGGTTTGTATTGGAGGACATGTATATCGACTGAGGTAACACGTCCGCCCCGCTCTCTCGCCGCGCGCCGTGGTACGATTTTTGAGTTTGAAAGTCCCGCCGTGCTCCGGCTGCCCTTGCAGCTCGGCGTGCGGCCGCACGTAAAGGAGCCATCATGGCCGGTATGAACATGCAGCAGATGATGAAGCAGGCTCGCAAGATGCAGGAGCAGCTTGCCGCCGCGCAGGAGAACCTCAAGTCCCAGACCGTCGACGCCTCTGCCGGCGGCGGCATGGTCAAGGTGACCGTTAACGGCGAGATGGAGCTCGTCAACCTCACCATCGATCCCGATGCCCTCGATCCCGAGGACGTCGATATGCTGCAGGATATGATCATGGCTGCCGTCAACGAGGCCGTCCGCGGCGTCAACGAGCTCGCCAACAAGCAGATGGGCGCCATCACCGGCGGCCTCAACATCCCGGGCATGCCGTTCTAAGACACGCATATACATGAGTGCGAATCACAGTCTGCAAAAACTGCTCGATGAGCTGGGCCGTCTGCCGGGCATTGGTCCCAAGTCGGCCCAGCGTATCGCCTATTACCTGTTGGAGGCTGACGCCGAGGAGGCCCGCCGCCTGGCCGAGGCCATCCTGGAGGTCAAGCAGGAGGTCCACTTTTGCAGCCGTTGCTTTAACTACGCCACGGCCGACGAGTGCTCCATCTGCCAGGATTCGATGCGCGACACCACCCGCATCTGCGTGGTGGGCGAGCCACGCGACGTCCAGGCAATCGAGCGCACGGGCAGCTACCATGGCCTGTACCATGTGCTGGGCGGCGTGATCAGCCCCATGGACAAGATCGGTCCCGAGCAGCTGCATATCCGCGAGCTGCTGGCGCGCCTGGGCCACGAGGACATCCACGAGGTCATTATCGCCACCAACCCCAATATTGAGGGCGAGACCACGGCGAGCTATCTTGCTCGCACCATCAAGCCATTGGGCGTTGAGGTATCGCGTCTTGCGAGCGGCCTTCCCGTGGGCGGCGACTTGGAGTATGCCGACGAGCTTACGCTTGGCCGCGCTATCGAGGCCCGCCGCGCGATCTAGGCGGCGAGCCTGCTCCTGCCGTATGTTTTCCTCGCGACGCACGGGGTAGTCATAATTTCCCCGTGCGACTGTGAGTTTGTTGTGCAACAAAGATGCTTCGTATCCGCTTATCGCATGGATGCTTCCGCTCGCATCCTTAATTTGCCCATTCGTTGCGCAACCTTTTGGGTTCGCTGATACACTCAAATATGGATTCGAATGAATGCGCCGCTCCCGAGCGGCGTGTTTTTGTTGGAGGAGAACGCATGCGACCCGGTGGCACTCAGATAAAGCACGGCGCCGCGGTGCGCATGCGACGCCGACTGGGCTTGGCACCGCGGGCGTACGCACTGCTGTCGTGCTCGCTGGTGCTGGTCATAGCTGGCGTTTCTGCCTATGGCATGACCGTGCCGTCCATGATGCAGGCGCATGCCGCACGCGAGCCGCGCGTTGGGTATGAGGTCAAAAGTGATCTGGGCACCACGACTGGATATGCTTGGGCAAGTGTGGTCGCGCATATTGTTTTTGGCACCGACGATGCGGATGGCGCCGAGGCCCCGGACAACGAAGTCACGCTTGCCAATGGCAAAACCATCGTGCTCACCAACACCAAGATCATCGATCGGTTGTCCAACAATAGCGTGGCGGCAACGGTGAATAAGGTCGAGCAGCAAAAGGAGCAGGACGCCCAGCAGTCCGGAAAGCCCGGTAGCTCGGATACTTCTGGCTCCGGCTCGAATTCGTCGAGTTCGAGCGGCGGCTCTGGGTCGGGCTCCTCTACCGGAGGGTCTGGAAATGGCGGCTCGACGGGCGGCAACACTGACAACGATGCAAACTCCGGTGGCCTTTCCGCTGCTGAGGAAGAGAGCATTCACAGTTGGCTTGTGACCAAGTACAACATGCTCGACGGCTACGTTTCTCGTGCCAATGACGTGGTCTCGACCTATAACTCTACGGGAGATCCCAGGCCGTGCGACAGCCTGGTCGGGGAGATGTTTGTCATTCGAGCCGAGTTCGGTCGTCAGACATTCTCGCCCCGGTCAAAGTGGTATCAGCAGTATGCCAATCTGTGAGGCTGTTACACCAACCTATGTCAATGGGTCGGCCATTACGGCGATGATGACGTCGCGCTCGGTAACTTCAACAATAACGTGGCGGCGCTTGCCCTATGATGACCGATCTTGTATCCACCACACCACAATCACTCGGTCGCGATCCCATGGTCGGCCTGCGCTTGGCGCGTGTCGACGGGTTTGAGCCAGCCATTGCGCTCGGTCAGGACGAACTGCCTGCCTATCTGCGTCGTTTTACGATGCTGTTTGCCGACGATGCCACCATGCGCCGTGGCGGTATCGGCCGCGTGACGCGTGCCGTCAACGCCCAAGGCGAGGCCGTGGCACTCAAGCAGCTCATCTTGCCGACGCGCGATGAGTTTGATGACGATGCCGCTCACGAGGCGCTGGTCGCCAAGTTCAAGGCAGCGTTTCGCGAGGAATACGAATGCCATCGCGCCCTTTCGGGCCTTAAGGGCTTTCCCCGCCTCTATGGCTGGGGCGAGGTCGACGGTGTGCCTGCAATTGTCATGGAATGGGTCGAGGGCGAGACGCTCGCCCGCTTGCGCTCGCGCTTTGCCGTGGACGATGCCGGCCGTCTGTCGCCGCTTGTGGCGGCGCGCTTGGGGCGCGACCTGTTCGACCTGCTCTGCCGCATGAGCCTGGTGGGGGAGGGCTTTGTCCATCGCGATATCTCGCCCGCTAATATTATGGTGCGTACGGCGCGTCTACCGCTTGACCGGCAGCTTGCCGAGGGCACCTTTGACCTGTGCCTGATCGACTTTGGCTCGTCGCTGGCGCTCGAGCCTGCGTCGGCCGTGGCCGGTACCGGCGGCAAGGCATCCTTTACCGAGCGCTATGCCACGCTGCGTCGCGCGACGGTGGCCTACGCTCCGCCCGAGATGCTCACCGACGATATTCCCGACCTGCGCGCTTTGCGTATGTCGCCGGCGATCGACGTCTATGCCGCGGCAAGCACGGTTTACGAGCTCATTGCCGGCGTCGCGCCATACGAAGCTGCGTCGAGCACTTCGGGCACCTCGGGTTCGCGCAAAAAGACGCGCGACATCGCCAGCCCCTACCGTCTCAAGATGGACACGCGGCCCGACTATCCCATTGGTGCCCATGCGCCCGGTTGCGATTTGACTCAGCTGCTTCGTCGTGAGCCCGATGTGGCGCTCGCCGCGGCTGAGCAGGCCCAGCAGTTGGGGCTTGAGCCGGATTCCGAGGAGCTACGCGATGCGCTGGCGTTTGTCGATGCCCAGCTGTTCGATGTGGTGATGGCCTGTCTGTCCAGTCATCAAAAAGATCGTCCCGAGCCGGTGGCGGTCGAGGCGGCGCTCTCGGCGTTTTGTGACCACTATGCGCAAAATGTCGGTCGTTCGCTCCGCGGCGAGCCGCTCACGCCGTGCCCCATGGATGCGTCCGGCCGCGCGGTTCGTCGCGCGCTGATGGTCGGCGCGGCGGTCGTCTGTGGCGTGGTTTGGGCTGTGGTCGTGGTTTCGGCCGCGCTGCTGGCGTCGGGCGCTCGCGTGACGGCGACTTTGGGATCGCTCGTGTGGTCTGGGTCGCTACCGGGTATTATTGCCGCACTGGCGTTGGCGCTACCAGGCATAGCCGGCGTTGCCGCGGGGGCACTTGCGAGCGATCGGCGCTCGGGGTTCCTGCAGGGTGTGCTTGCGCTTTCTGCCTGCGAGGTTCCGGTGCTGGTTGTGGCTGCATGTAGCGTATTTTCCCAACGCGCCGTGATGGGCGACCTTGTTGCCGCTCTGGTTGCAACCTATACGCTTACGTGGTTTTTGCTTGCGATGGGCTTTGCCTTTGAACTTCCCGTTTCGGCACCGCGACGTACAAAAGCCCAGATGGCGACTCCGCTTGCCGGTGGAGCCGCAGCTGCCCGTACTTTTGGCGGACCTGTCGAAGTATCGTCCGATTCTATTTCTACGACCAAGGAGGCCTAGGTCATGGCATCTCAAGTTGAGCTCACCCCATGCGGGGCCATGTTTGACATCTTTAAGCGCGCAGCGCATCTGAGCCATATCGAGCTGTGCGGCTTGGTGCTTTCGTCCCGTCCGCTCGCCGACGGCCGCAGCCCGCAGAGCCGGGCCGCCGATCGCTCCTGGGTCTCGCGCTTTATCGTTCGCGCGCCGGTCGGTACGCTTCAGCAGCGTTTCTTTGCCGATTACGGGACCTCGGCCGCGCGCATTATGTCGCAGCTGGCACTGCGCCAGCGCAATCCCATGGACTCCACGGCCGTGATCAATATGGTGTGCGGTCCCGCTGGTGAACCGATGGTGCGTGCGCTCGAGGAATGTCACCAGGATACGAATCTCTATCGCAACGCGCTCGATCGTCTGTCCCAGGCGGGAGAGCTTATGCCTGCCGAGCGCGCCGAAGCCGTGCTGGTGCTGTTTGTCGCCGTCGGTTGTTCGGCGGATGTGCGGTCCTCGGTGAACTATGCCATCGACTATGCGCACGCGACCTGTGGCGGAGGCACGTCCACACCGCGTTCGCTTGGCATGTCGACGACCACGGGCGAACGCGAGCCCGCGCCGGCGCATCCGTTGGGCCTGCTGCGCGTGCAAAACGGCTTTGTGGTGAGTGCCCCGCGCTGGATTCAGCCGAGTGAGGAAGGTGTCGAGATCGGCGCGCTGGCAACGGGGGAGGGCGATATCACCGACGTCGGCGATGACGTCTCGGCTCGCCATGCCCACATCTGGTGTGATGCTCAAAATGCCTGGCACGTCGAGGACTTGTCGTCCACCAACGGAACCGTGGTGGTAAACGGGGCCACGCGCGTCTGCATCCAGGTCGAGCCCGGCCGTTCCGCCCAACTCAATCCCGGCGACGAGCTCAAGCTCGGCGAATCCACCACCTACGCCATCCTCTTCGGTGCCCTCTAGCCAACCCTCAATAAGTTGCGGTGAAATACGGACTGTTTAAGGCTCTGAGCAGCAAAAACAGTCCCTATTTCACCGCAACTGCCGTATGGTTCCCGGGGGACATTTTGCTCGGCGCTGGGCATTCGATAGTCACCCGAGGTAAACCTTCACCCGTCCACCTATATTTGCCGAAATTACACTTGACGGCGGGGTACAATAAACCCGCATGCGGATTTCCGTTGCGGGCGCTTCCCATCGCCGGGGCGTGCCCGGGAGCATCCGGCATGCGGCCTTTGCGGCGCTCGGTCATGTGCAAGACGGGCGGTCGGGTCTGTGGGGCGCATCAGCTGGCCCTCGCCTCGGCATGTCTTCTCTCCACGCCACGTACCTGCTGCTGAGCCTGCCTGCCAGATGATTGGAAGCAACAGCGTAAATCCCATCACGCCAACATCCCGGCGATCGCCGGGGCCTGTATACCTATATGAGAGGAGAGGGGTATATGGCGCGTAAGTTTAAGTCTATGGACGGCAACGAGGCGGCCGCATATGTTTCGTATGCGTACACCGAGGTAGCGGGAATCTATCCCATTACGCCGTCCAGCCCGATGGCCGACCATGTCGACCAGTGGGCGGCCCAGGGTCGCAAGAATATCTTCGGCACCCCGGTCAAGGTCGTCGAGATGGAGTCCGAGGCAGGTGCAGCCGGTACCGTTCACGGTTCGCTGGGCGCCGGTGCTCTGACCACCACCTACACGGCTTCTCAGGGTCTGCTCCTGATGATCCCGAACATGTACAAGATCGCGGGCGAGCAGCTCCCGGGCGTCTTCCACGTCTCCGCGCGTTGCGTCGCTTCCCACGCCCTGAACATTTTTGGCGATCACTCCGACGTCATGGCCTGCCGTCAGACCGGCTTCGCCATGCTCGCCGAGGGCAACGTCCAGGAGGTCATGGACCTCTCGCCGGTGGCTCACCTTGCCGCCATCGAGGGCAAGACCCCGTTCCTTAACTTCTTCGACGGCTTCCGCACCAGCCACGAGATCCAGAAGGTCGCCATGTGGGACTACAAGGATCTGGCTGAGATGTGCGACATGGACGCCGTCCAGGCTTTCCGCGATCACGCGCTCAACCCTGAGCACCCGCACACCCGCGGCAGCCACGAGAACGGCGACATCTTCTTCCAGAACCGCGAGGCCTGCAACAAGGTCTACGACGAGCTCCCTGCCGTCGTCGAGGGCTACATGAAGAAGATCAACGAGAAGCTCGGCACCGATTACGGCCTGTTCAACTACTACGGCGCTCCCGACGCCGATCGTGTCGTCGTGTGCATGGGCTCCTTCTGCGACGTGCTCGAGGAAGTCATCGACTACCTCAACGCTCACGGCGAGAAGGTCGGCCTGGTCAAGGTTCGCCTGTTCCGTCCGTTCTCCATCAAGCACTTCGTCGACGTTCTCCCCGAGACCGTCCAGAAGATCGCCGTCATGGACCGTACCAAGGAGCCGGGTTCCATCGGCGAGCCGCTCTACCAGGACGTCGTCTCCGCTCTCTACGAGGCCGGCAAGACGGGTATCAAGGTCGTCGGCGGCCGTTACGGTCTGGGCAGCAAGGACACGCCTCCCGCGTCCGCGTTCGCTGTCTTCGAGGAGCTCAAGAAGGACGAGCCCAAGCGCGAGTTCACCATCGGCATTGTCGATGACGTGACCAACCTGAGCCTGCCCGAGGCCGAGGATGCGCCCAACACCGCAGCTCCCGGCACCATCGAGTGCAAGTTCTGGGGTCTGGGTGGCGACGGTACCGTCGGCGCCAACAAGAACTCGATCAAGATCATCGGCGACCACACCGACAAGTACGTCCAGGCCTACTTCCAGTACGACTCCAAGAAGACCGGCGGCGTCACCGTCTCGCACCTGCGCTTTGGTGATTCCCCGATCCGTTCGCCGTACTACGTGACCAAGGCCGACTTTGTCGCCTGCCATAACCCCAGCTACATCGTTAAGGGCTTCAAGATGGTCCGCGACGTCAAGCCGGGCGGCACCTTCCTGGTCAACTGCCAGTGGAGCGACGAGGAGTTCGCCGAGCACATGCCCGCCGTGGCCAAGCGCTACATCGCGAACAACAACGTCAACGTCTACCTGATCGACGCTATCGACCTGGCGGCCAAGGTCGGCATGGGCAAGCGCACCAACACGGTGCTCCAGTCCGCCTTCTTCGCGCTGGCCAAGGTCCTGCCCGCCGAGGACGCCCTGCAGTACATGAAGGACGCGGCTACCAAGTCCTACATGAAGAAGGGCCAGGCCATCGTCGACGCCAACCATAAGGCCATCGATGCCGGCGCTACCGCCTTCCGTAAGTTCGAGGTTCCGGCCGACTGGGCTACCGCCGAGGATGCCGCTCCCGTCGAGCTCTCCGAGGAGACCAAGTCCGCCATCGCCCAGCAGGTCAAGAACCTGCTCGAGCCCATCGATCGCATGGATGGCGACAGCCTGCCTGTTTCCGCCTTCGTCGATTGCGCTGACGGCCAGTTTGAGCTGGGCGCCTCCGCATACGAGAAGCGCGGCGTCGCTGTGGTCGTTCCCCACTGGGACGAGACCAAGTGCATCCAGTGCAACCAGTGCGCCTACGTGTGCCCGCATGCCACCATCCGTCCGTTCGCGATGACCGAGGACGAGGCTGCCGCCGCGCCCGAGGCTACCCGCACGCTCGACGCCATGGGCCCCAAGGCCAAGGGCATGAAGTTCACCATGGCTGTGTCCCCGCTCGACTGCATGGGTTGCACCAACTGCGTCAAGGTTTGCCCCAAGGGCGCCCTCGAGATGGTTCCCACCGAGCAGGAGATGGACCAGCAGCCCGTTTGGGACTACATGGTCGAGAATGTCTCCGAGAAGAAGGAGCTCATCGCGGCCAACGTCAAGGGCAGCCAGTTTAAGCAGCCCTACCTGGAGTTCTCGGGTTCCTGCGCCGGCTGCGCCGAGACCGCCTATGCACGTCTGGTGACCCAGGTCGCTGGCGACCGCATGTTCATTTCCAACGCCACCGGCTGCTCCTCCATTTGGGGCAACCCCGCTGCCACCGCTCCTTACTGCAAGGACAAGGACGGTCACGGCCCGGCGTGGAACAACTCCCTGTTCGAGGACAATGCCGAGCACGGTCTGGGCATGGCCGTTGGCTATGAGGCCGTTCAGCACAAGCTGATCGCCGCTACCCAGGACATCATCGCTGCTGATGGTCCGTCCGATGAGCTCAAGGCCGCCGGCCAGGCTTGGATTGACTCCGTCAACGACGCCGAGGCCTCCAAGACCGCTGCCGCTGCTTACGTTGCCGAGCTCGAGAAGTGCGGCTGCGACGCTTCCAAGGCGATCCTCGCCGACAAGGCTTACCTCACCAAGAAGTCCTTCTGGATCTTCGGCGGCGACGGCTGGGCCTACGACATCGGCTTCGGCGGCCTGGACCACGTCCTGGCTTCCGGCCACAACGTCAACGTCTTCGTCTTCGACACCGAGGTCTACTCCAACACCGGTGGTCAGGCCTCCAAGGCCTCGAACCTGGGCCAGGTCGCTCAGTTCGCCGCTGCCGGTAAGGTGACCAAGAAGAAGTCCCTGGCCGAGATCGCCATGAGCTACGGCTACGTTTACGTGGCGCAGGTCGCCATGGGCGCCAACCCGGCTCAGACCCTCAAGGCCATTCACGAGGCCGAGGCCTACGACGGCCCGTCCCTCATCATCGGCTACAGCCCCTGCGAGATGCACTCCATCAAGAAGGGTGGCATGCAGAACTGCCAGGCCGAGATGAAGAAGGCTGTCGAGTGCGGTTACTGGAACCTCTTCCGCTTCAACCCCGAGGCTGCTGCCGGCAAGAAGTTCTCGCTCGATTCCAAGGAGCCCGCGGGCGGTTATCAGGAGTTCCTGATGAACGAGGCCCGTTACGCTTCGCTGACGCGTTCCTTCCCCGAGCGCGCCGAGGAGCTCTTCAAGGAGAATGAGCAGGCCGCCATGGACCGCTATCAGCACCTGCTGAAGCTCAAGACGGTGTACAACGAGGCCTAGGTCTCCCACCGCAGGATCTGAGGGCTAACCTTCGCGGACGTCCTCGGACATGAAAGAACCCCCGCTGCGCACTACGTTGAACTGCCTCCCATTTCTTGGACATGAGAAATGGGAGGCTTTTTATGCGTGTCGACTTGAGGGTGAAGCACGACATCGTGGCCAGGAAGGCGGCGATCGGGCTCTTCGAGCGAGGCCACGGCTCCGAGTCGGCGGCGAAGGCGCTGTCGGTCCCGCGCGACACCGTGAGACAATGGCTCTACGTATACCGGTCGTTCGGAAGCGAGGTGCTGCTATCCATGGACGGCAAGCAGGCCAGGTACACATACGAGCAGAAGGTCGCCGCCGCCTCGGCCGTGGTCGACGGCGGCATGAGCAAGCGGGACGCCATGGAGGCGTTCGGGGTCATGTCCCTGACGCCGCTCAAGAGATGGTGCGCGCTCTACCGCGAGGGCGGCGCGGAGGCCCTGCGCCCGAGGCCCAAGGGCCGGCCGATCGGTTCCAAGGCGAGGCCGCGCACGCGCG
>OFMO01001121.1_pt1 | contig 18479 bp, 20 predicted proteins | sample 1541821 | NCBI WGS metagenome assembly OFMO01 (sample SAMN04209253, study PRJEB22552) | human gut metagenome | biome: gut; material: feces | host: Homo sapiens | place: USA: Oklahoma | reverse complement strand
CCCGGACCCGGTTCGACCGGGTCCACGAGATCGACGACCGCCCCTATCATCTCGTCCTGCTCTGCCGGAACGAGACGGGCTACCGCAACCTCTCCGCCCTGGTCAGCCGGGGCTTCACCGAGGGCTTTTACAGCAAGCCCCGCGTGGACTGGGAGCTGCTGGAGCAGTACCATGACGGCATCATTGCCCTCTCCGCCTGCCTGGCCGGGCAGCTGCCCCGGCTGCTGCTGGCCGGGGACTACGCCGGGGCGAAAGCCCACGCCATACAAATGCGGGACTTGTTTGGCCCAGGCAGCTACTATTTAGAGTTGCAGGACCACGGCATCCCCCAGCAGCGGGAGGTGATCCGGGGCCTCCTTCAGCTCCACGAGGAGACAGGCATCCCCCTCGTCGCCACCAACGACGCCCACTACCTCACCCGCCAGGACGCGGGGATCCAGGACGTGCTCATGTGTATTCAAATGGGCCGAACGGTAGACGATCCCACCCGGATGCGGTTTGAGACCCAGGAATTCTATCTCAAGTCCGAGGACGAAATGGCCGCCCTCTTTCCTGACTGGCCGGAGGCTTTGGAAAACACGGCCAAGATCGCGGAAGCGTGCAACGTGGACTTCCAGTTCGGGGTCTATCACCTGCCGGAATTCAAGCTCCCGGAGGGCTGGACGGACGGAGATGCCTACTTTGAACACATCTGCCGCACGGGCTTCGCCCGCCGTTACCCCGACGGCAGCGAGGAATATGAGAAGCAATTAGACTATGAGATGGCCATGATCCGCCGCATGGGGTTCGTCGAATATTTTCTGATCGTCTCGGACTTTATCGGCTACGCCAAGTCCCATGACATCCCCGTGGGACCGGGGCGTGGTTCTGCCGCCGGGTCGATGGTCGCCTACTGCATGGACATCACCGACGTGGACCCCATGAAATACTCCCTGTACTTCGAGCGATTTTTGAACCCTGAGCGCGTGTCCATGCCCGATATTGACGTGGATTTCTGCTACCGCCGCCGGGGAGAGGTCATCGACTATGTGAACCGAAAGTACGGCAGTGACCACGTGGCCCAGATCGTGACCTTTGGGACCATGGCCGCCAAGGGGGCCATTCGAGACGTGGGCCGGGCGCTGGACGTCCCCTATGCGGACGTGGACGCCATTGCCAAGCAGGTCCCCAATTCCCTGCACATGACGCTGAACACTGCGCTCACCCTCTCCAAGCCCCTGCGGGAGATGTACGAGAAGGACCCCACGGTGCAGAAGATCATTGACACGGCCAAGGGCCTGGAGGGCATGCCCCGCCACGCCTCCACCCACGCCGCCGGGGTGGTCATCACCCGGAACCCGGTGGATACCTACGTCCCCCTGGCGAAAAATGACGAGGCCGTGGTCACCCAGTACACCATGACCACGCTGGAAGAGCTGGGCCTGTTAAAAATGGACTTCCTGGCCCTGCGAAATTTAACGGTGCTGGACGACGCCATTCAGATGGTCCGCACCCACACCCCGGATTTTGATTTACGGACCATCCCGGATGACGATCCGCAGACCTTCCAGATGCTGTCTGACGGCCGCACCTGCGGCGTGTTCCAGATGGAATCTGCCGGCATGACCGGCGTGTGCGTGGGCCTCAAGCCGAAAGATATCGAGGATATCACGGCCATCATCGCCCTGTATCGGCCGGGGCCGATGGATTCGATCCCCCGCTTCATTGCTTCTAAGCATGACCCAGCCAGCGTGCGCTACAAGCACCCGACCTTAGAGCCGATCCTCTCCAACACCTACGGCTGCATCGTCTACCAGGAGCAGGTCATTGAGATCTTCCGGCGCTTGGCCGGGTACTCGCTGGGGCAGGCCGACATGGTCCGCCGGGCCATGTCCAAGAAAAAACTGAAGGACATCCAGCGGGAGCGGGAGGCCTTCCTGCACGGGGACCCGGAGCGGAACATCGCCGGGTGCGCCGCCAACGGCATCCCCCAGGAGATCGCCGAGAGCATTTACGACGAGATCACGGACTTTGCCAACTACGCCTTTAATAAGGCCCATGCGGTCTGCTACGCCATCGTGGCCTATCAGACGGCCTGGTTCAAGTGTCACTATCCCAGGGAGTACATGGCCGCCCTCCTGACCTCCGTGCTGGACTCTCAGGACAAGATCGCGGAGTACATCGCCGAGTGCCGCAGCCTGGGCATCCGCCTGCTGCCCCCGGATGTGAACGAATCCGGCTCGGACTTCACCGTGGCCGGGCAGGATATCCGCTTCGGCCTGGCCGCCCTCAAGGGCGTGGGCCGGGGCTTCACCAAGTCAATTTTAACCTGCCGAGAGACGGACGGCCCCTTTGTATCCTTCCTCGATTTCTGCAAGCGGATGCTGGAGCAGGACATGAACAAGCGAATGTTGGAGAGCCTCATCCGCGCGGGAGCCTTTGACGCCATGGGCCTGCGCCGTTCCCAGCTATTGGACGCCTACGAACAGCTCCTCGACAGCCTGACCCGGAACAAGCGCAAGAATTTAGAGGGGCAGTTTGACCTTTTCTCCCAAACCGAGGACGGCAGCGAGCCGACGGTCGAGCTGGTCCTGCGAGACATCCCGGAGTTCTCCCCCCAGGAGCTTATGACGATGGAGAAGGAGGTCACCGGCCTGTATCTCTCCGGCCACCCCATGGACGCCTACCGGGAGCTGGCCCGGAACCACGGCGCGATCCCCATCGCAAGCGTCCTGGAGGACTTCGCCCAGCCGGACGGCCCCACCCGCTTCCAGGACGGCGAGCGCATCAACCTGGCCGGGGTCGTCTCCGCTGCCAAGACGAAGACGACCAAGAACAACTCTCTCATGGCCTACGTTACGCTGGAGGACGACACCGGCTCGATGGAGCTGCTGGCCTTCTCCCGCGTGCTGGAAGAGAGCGGGAACTACTTACAGGTCAACCTGCCCATCCTGGTCTACGGCCGCATCTCCGTCCGGGATGAAAAAGCGCCCCAGCTCATGTGCGACCGGGTGACCCCTCTGAACCAGGTGCCGGACCAACCCCTGCATCCCGGAAACCCGGCGGAGCGCACCGGGAAGCTCTACCTCCGTTTTGACAACGAGAATGACCCCCGCTTCCAGCGGATCAAAAACCTGCTCATCCTCTTCCCCGGCAATCAGCAGGCTGTGCTCTATCTCTCCGACACCGGCCGCCGCCTGGGCGCCCGGTGCCAGCTCCACCCGGCGCTTCTGGACGAGCTGCGGGAGCTGCTGGGCGAAGAAAACGTCGTCCTCAAGCAATAAAACCGCCTCCCCCCGCGCCCCATATTCGTGGGGACCGCAAATCCCTGCGCCCCATGTTCGTAGGGGCCGCAGACCCCTGCGGCCCGCCCCTTCGTAGAAAGGTACCCTATGAAACAACCCAAACAAACCGTCAACAAAGTCTTTTCTCCCCACCACCAGCGGGTGCTGTCCGTGGCAGTGAGCATCATCCTGCAATTTTCACTGTACGCACTGGTGCTCTTCCGCTTCTCTCGCTACTTTGTCTATTTCTACTGGAGCTGCTTTGCCATCAGCTTGCTCGTGGCCCTGTTCATCTCCACCCGGAAGACGAAACTGGCCTATAAAGTGGCCTGGATCGTCCCGATCCTTCTCCTGCCAGTGATCGGCGGCATGACCTACCTCATGTTCGGCGGGGCGCGAAGGCCCCACTATCACCGGGAGGAGACCCGCAAGACCTTTCAGCGGGAGCTGCCTGCCACGCTCTCTACCACAGACCTGATGCGCTATGGCCCGGACGCCTTGCAGCAGGCCTGGTATTTGGGCAACACCGCCCTCTGCCCGGCCTACACCAACACGGAGACGGCCTATTTCCCCTCCGGCAAAGAATTTCTGCAGGACTATCTGGCCGAGCTGGAAAAGGCCCAGGACTACATCTTCCTGGAATACTTTATCATTTCCGAAGGCTCCATGTGGGATGAGATCTTAGAGGTCCTGACCCGCAAAGCTGCCCAGGGCGTGGACGTGCGGGTGATCTATGACGGGGTCGGCTCCGCCGCTACCTTGCCTGTGAAGTACCCGGACATTCTACATGCCCGCGGGATCCTGTGCCGCGTTTTCCAGCCCCTGGTGCCCGTCCTGTCCATCCACCAGAACAACCGGGATCACCGGAAGATCACCGTCATCGACGGCGTGACCGGCTACGTCAGCGGTCTGAACCTGGCCGACGAATACGTGGATCGGAAAGAGCGCTTTGGCTACTGGAAGGACAATGCCCTGCGCCTGCGGGGAGAGGCCACCTGGAGCCTGACCGTCTTCTTCCTGACCATGTGGGACCACCAGAACCCCCACTCCGACTTCCGCCTGTTCCGGCCCCGGCAGCTGCCGCCGCTGGAGACCACCGGAGGCATCGTTATCCCCTATGCCGACACGCCCAACGCCGACGACACCATAGGGGCGGACCTGTACCTGCAAATGATCTCTAAGGCCAAGCGTTACCTCTATATCACCACGCCCTATCTGGCCATCGACGAGACCATCACCTCCGCCCTCTGCATCGCCGCCCGGACGGGGGTGGACGTGCGCATCATGACGCCCCACATCCCGGACAAAAAAGGCGTCTTCGCCGTGACCCAGTCCAACTACCCGGTGCTGCTGGAGGCGGGGGCCAGGATCTTCGAGTTCACCCCCGGCTTCGTCCACACCAAGACGATGGTGGCGGATGACCTCTATGCGTCTGTGGGTAGCTGCAACCTGGATTACCGCAGCTTCTACCTTCAGTTCGAGAACGGCGTCTGGCTCTGCGGGGACCCGGCGGTGCTGTCCGTCCGGGACGACTTTTTGCAGACCATGGAGGTCTGCCAGGAGATCACGCTGGACGACTGCCGCACCCTCTCCTTCCCAAGAAGGATCGTGCAGACGGTCTATCGCCTGTTCGCGCCGCTGTTTTGAAGACAATATGAAAACCTTGGAAGAGCGATTTCTCTTTCGGAGTTCAGGCCGATGATGAGGCAGATGACGGCGATGTGGCGCTGGTCGGAGCAGACTGCGGTGAGAAAATTACTTTTTGGGGCTTGTCGCGGTTGACATCATACACAAGATTGCGATATAATAAATACGGAAAGAAAATGATACGATTCTTATCCAGACAACTTCACCAAAACGAAACCCCGGAAGAGTGTCGGCTCTTCCGGGGATTTCTATTCCCTTTTTGATTCACGGTTTCCCGCAGAGACGTGGGCTTAAGCCGCCTCTAGCCGGATTACTGCCGGTCCTGTTTCTTCTTGTCCTTTCTGTGATCCAGCCACTTACAGATGTAATAGGAAACTACACCGGCAAGCACAGAAAGCGCAAATGATACGATCGTATCCATCGACTCCACCTCCCTCCTAGCCGAGGGGTCGGCAGCAGGGATAGTATACCAGAGCCAGCAGGATTCGACAATATTTTTAACATAATTCCGCCGAAAACGATGCTTCCATCACTGCTTGCTGTTCTCCTCCCGCAGCTTGGCCAGGATGTAGGGGTAGCTCTCCAGCCCGTTGTGGGGGAGCAGGCAGTAGGAGCAGTCTTTGATGCCCCCGCGCATCACAAAGCCGCCCCGGCAGTCGGGCATCCGGTAGAGGGGGCAGTAGCAGAAGAGACAGTTGAATTCCTCCTCCCGCACGCCCTTGTGGCAGGGGAAGTATTCACATTCTTTGTTTTGAAACCAGGTGTAGTGCTTGCCGGTCACGTCCATGGGGAATCTCCTTTCAAATGTAAACTCATGCAAACCGCCCCCGCCGGGAAACCAGCGGGGGCGGTCGTTTGTCGATGCGGAATTACTTGTTGCGGCCGGCTGCGGCGGTCTCCAGGACCCGCTGGTCGGCGCGGTGGTGCTCGATGGGTTTCCACTGCACCTTCCGGCTGAACAGCGCCACCAGGGAGATGGGGATGTAGGTCAGCATGAAGATGGGGAAGGTGAAGGTATACAGCACCTTTTTGGCCGGTGTGGTGTGGATATTCTTCCACTCGGTGATGGTGGTGAACAGCCCCACCACATACAAGGTGGCATACAGCCCCGCCACCATTTGGAGTACGTAGTGTACCATGGGTAAGACCGTTCCGGTCCCTGTCAGCCCCGTCACCAGATAGGCAATGATCAGGGAGACCGTCAGCACATAGGCAGGCATGACGGTCATGCTCATGTCATAGCAGGAGAAGTAGCCCTTGCCGATGCCCTTGAGCAGGCCAAAGCCATACTTCATAAAGACCTGCAAGAATCCTCTGGCCCAGCGCAGCCGCTGCCGCCAGGACTGGCGGAAGGTCACGGGCTGCTCGTCGTAGAGGACGGCCCCGGCGCAGAAGCCAATCTTCTGGCCCTTGATGATCTGATCCACGGAGAACTCGATGTCTTCCGTGAGCAGATGGAACTTCCAACCGTGGATGCTCTCCATCACTTTCCGGCTGAAGAAGAAGCCGGTGCCGGAGACGGCGCAGCTGGTGCCCAGGAGCATCCGGGAGTTGTTTAAGTACCGGGACTCCCGGATGAACCACAGGGCGTAACCTGCGGAGATCCAGTTGTCACCGTAGTTCTTGCTGTTTCGGTAGCTGGTGATGACCTCGTAGCCGTCGCAGTAGGTCCGGTTCATCTCCTCGATGAAGTGGCAGTCCAGCACGTTATCGGCGTCGAAGACGAAGAAGCCGTCGAACGTCTGGGGATAATCCTCCTCGATGTGTTCGATCAGGCGCTCCAGCGCGTAGCCCTTACCCACTTTTTCTTTGTTGAAGCGGGTGTAGACCACGGCCCCGGCCTGGCGGGCGACCTCGGCGGTGGCGTCGGTGCAGTTGTCGGCCATGACAAAGATGGTGATGAGACTTTGGTCGTAGGTCTGGCCCTGGATGCTGTGGATCAGGTCTGGTATGACCTCCTCCTCGTTCCGGGCGCAGATGAGGACGGCGAAGCGGTGGAGGACCTCTGGTTTATGAGGCTCCTGCTTCTTGGCGAACGGGACAGCCAGAAAAAACAGCTGGTAGGCATAGCAAGCGGAAAAAACCACGGCTATGACAAGATTGATGATCAGGATGGTATTCATTTTAACCTTCTTACACCCTTTTCTTTCTGTCATTCTACCCCCAGGGGGGCGGCAGTGGACGGCAAGAGACCCTTCATATCTCCCGCCGTCAGGCGATCCATTGAAATCCTTACTACTTTAGACCATCTGCTCGAAAATTTCCATCGGCTTTCCAGACAAATTTCCCGGAATATTTTGCAAATCTTCGGGCAGGATGAAAAGAGATTTGCATGGCTGCCTGCAAATCGTTTTCTCTATTGTACGACATTCGCCCAAAAAGTCAATGAATTTTCTCTTAATTTTCAAGCGAGAGAAAGAAAATATTACCAATTTTCCGGTGCAATGACATTCTCTTCCCATTCCGGCGGAAATTTTAGAATTTCTTTTGGAAAAGGGGCTTGACAGGCCGGGAGAAATCAGATATACTCTCAGTAAAGTTAGCTTATGCTAACAACTGAAGCGATCTCACGCCTTCGCCGGAGCGGCCTCCGTGGCTCTCCCTGTTCGATCACAGCACCCCAGGCACCGCGCCCCTTTGTGGGGCGCAAAAAAAGCTCTGAGGGTTAGCGAAACCTAACGCATAAAAGCCATTGAAAGGAGCATCTCCCATGAGTGTTGTCATTTTAGGCGGAAACGAGTGTATGGTCCGCAAGTATAAAGATCTCTGCCGTTCTTACCAGTGTTCGGCCAAAGTCATCTCCAAGATGGGAGGGACGCTGAAAAACCGGCTGGGTAACCCCGACCTGCTGGTCATGTTCACCGACACCATCTCTCACAAGATGGTCCAGAACGCCCTGAACGAGACCCGCGGCCAGGACACCGTCATCATCCGCTCCCGCTCCAGCTCCATGTCTGCCCTGGGCAACATCCTGGAGACCCACGCCGGCCCCAAGAGCTGAGCGCACGAAAGGAGACGCCGTCATGTCCATTGATTACGTCATCCAGCACGCCGCCCCCACTCTGGCCGGCATCAAGACGGGCAATCTCTTCCCCTGTACCTTCGCCTCCACCCAGGACATGGTGCGGGACCTGCGGGAGATCAACCGCGTCTTAGTGCCCCGCGGCCTGCGGCTGCTTCCCCTGCGCCGGAAGGACGACCGGGCGTTGCTTTATCTCTTCCGCCCCGCCGACCTCTCGCGGGACCTGGCCGGTCAGGAGGCCCGCCGCCTGCTGCGGGAAGCGGGCTACGGCGACGACCTGACCCACCTCGTCTGTCTCCGGGAACTGACCCGCCGCCTGCGGGAAGGGGAGGAGTTCCCCCACGAGATCGGCCTCTTCCTGGGCTATCCCCCGGAGGACGTGGCCGGGTTTATGACCCACCGGGGCAAGAACTGCAAATGCGTGGGCTGCTGGAAGGTCTACGGCGATGAGTACGCCGCCCGCCGCCGCTTTGCCGCCTATCAATCCTGCACTGCGAACTACTGCCGCCGCCGGGCCGGCGGGGCCTCCTTAGAGGGCCTCACGGTTTCCCGTCTGCCCCAGTGACAGTTTTTCTGTTGTCATACTGATCCATCCGATCCCCATCCAAACTCTATGCGAAAGTGCCCGCCGGCCTTCCAACAAACGGCGGGCACTTTCGCCATCTTCTGCAATTTCATTGACAAGTTTCCCGATTTTCTCTACAATGAAGCTATCCTTCGGAAAGGAGGCTCTCCCATGCCCGAAACCAACAACTACACGCCCCCGACCCCGCCAAACGATCCTCCTGGCAAAAGCAACGCCACTGCCAGCCTGGTCCTGGGGATCATCGCCGTGGTCCTGTGGTTCTTCGGCTACTCGGCCATCATCTCCGTCATCCTCGGCATCGTCGGACTCATCCAGGCCAGCAGAGCCAAGGAGCTGGGCTATGAAGACACCACCCGCACGGCGGGCTTCATCCTCTCCCTGATCGGCCTGATCGGCGGGGCGCTGGCCTTTGTCGCCTGCGTTGCCTGCGTGGGCCTGTTCGCCAGCACCGGCATCGCCGCAGGGGGTCTCTATGCTTCCTGAGTGGAACCATATCCCTATGTACGCCGTCCTGGCCCTGTTGGGGGCCGGGGCGGCCTGGTTTTATGTTCACCACCGGCTCCGCCGGCGGGGCGAGAACCCCGGTCGGACGGAGCAGGCGTTCCTCTGGGGTGTGCTGGGGGCAATGCTAGGCGCAAAGCTCCTGTATCTGCTCCCGTTGCTCCCCCAGCTGGCAGCTGACTTGCCGTTGCTCTGCACAGCCCCGCATTCCTTTATGGCAAAGTATCTCTCCGGTGGGTTCGTCTTCTACGGCGGCCTGCTGGGCGGTCTGGCGGGCGCCTGGCTCTTCTGCAAACGACGCCGGCTCTCCTTCGATACCCTGGGGCGGGACTTGGTTCCGGCCCTGCCGCTGTTTCATGCCTTTGGACGGGTGGGCTGCTTTCTGGCGGGGTGCTGCTATGGCATCCCGGCCCCTGCGGGCTGGCTGGGGGTGACGTTCCCGGCCAGCGCGGTCGAAGCCCCCAGCGGCATGCCGCTGCTGCCCGTGCAGCTTTATGAGGCTGCGGGGTGCGTTCTGCTGTGTCTCCTGCTGGACCATCTGACAGACCGGGGCTGGCCGGGAGACCGCCTGCTGGCGCTGTATCTGGCGTTGTACGCTGTGTTTCGTTTCCTGCTGGAGTTTCTGCGTGGGGACGCGGTGAGAGGATCTCTTGGGCCGCTGTCTACGTCGCAGGTGATCTCTCTGGCTGTTCTGGCCGGGGTGTTACTCGCTGAGCTTCTGCACCACCGACGAAATATCCGTCAGCGCCCGTGAGATCTCCATCTCATACCGTCCGCACTGGGCCAGGTCGCCCAGGGACACCATGCCCACGACTTTTCCGTCCGCCACCACCGGCAGCCGACGGATCTGCCGCCGGGCCATGAGCCGCGCCGCCTGGCGCACGTCGTCCTCCGGTGCCACCGCCGCCAGACGGCGGGACATGATCTCTTTCACAGGGACGCTCTTGGGGTCCGCCTCCGGGGCCACGCAGCGCAGGACGATGTCCCGGTCCGTCACCATGCCGCGCAGGATGCCCTCCGCCGAGCACACCGGCAGCGCCCCCAGGCCATGCCGCGCCAGCAGACGGGCGGCCAGGGCCGCGCTTTCCTCCGGGGCGATGCTGACCACATGGGGCGTCATCACTTCTTTCACCAACAAAAACACCCACCTCCTCGATCCGTTTTCCCTTAGTTTGGACGGACAGGAGGTGGGTTATGTATTTTGGGGGTCACGAACCCAAGAGCTTGGAGACGGTGAGGAGGAGCGTGACGATGAGCCACGCCCACAGAAAGGCCGACTCCTGCCAGGTCCCGATGTGGACGGACGCCACATGGAGCTTTTTCCGCACGATGGGCCATAAGATCGGTACGCCCTTGTGGTTAAAGGCATCTGCGATGATATGGGTCACCCAGCCGACATTGAAGCCGAGCAGCAGCTCCGGCACCACTGCCATGCCCTGGGCCTTCAGGCCCATCATCAGCAGGGTGAGCAGGACCGGGAAGAGCAGGGTGTGCGTCAGCCCCCGGTGGCGGAAGAGGTGGGAGATCATCCGCAGTTTCTGGCCCAGGGTGGAGTTTTTCAGGTCCACGTCCGGTGCATAAGACCCCACCACCACCGTCAGCAGGCCGAGGGCCGGGGTGTAGGTCTCCGCCCCGATGGATAGGCCGGAGCGGTGCAGGACGGTGAGGGCAAGCATGGTGGCCGCACCGCAGGCGGCGTGGGTCTTTCCGGTCATGGGTCGTTCTCCTTGTTCTCTTGGTGTGCGTTGGGGGACTGGGCAGCCTGCCACGCCAGATTGCGTTTGAGCGGGGCGATGCCCCGCCAGGAAAAGGCGCGGGCGGCGTACTGGCGGCGAAAGGCTTTGTTGCTCAGGCCTTCCAAGTCTTCCAGGGTCAGGGAGGGCAATAAGTCCTCCCGAAATTCCGGCAGGGGGGTGAGGACAGCGTTCTGATTGTGAGGGCAGGCCCTCTGGCAGAGGTCACACCCCCAGACAGTCGGGCTGTGGGTGATCTGGGCCGCCACCTCTGGGGGCAAGTCCCCCTTCTTCTGGGTCAGCTCGGACAGGCACTTGCTCAGGTCACAGCCGGTGTCTGTCAGCGCCCCGGTGGGGCAGGCCTTTTGACAGGCCCGACAGTGTTCCCCGCAGAGGGTGCCCGGACTGGGGCCGGTCTGGGATACGTCCAGATCCGTCAGGATTGTCCCCAGGAACACATAGGAGCCATACGGGGGGACGATACGCAGGCCATGCCGCCCCCGCCAGCCCACGCCCGCCAGCTCGGCGGCGGCCAGCTCCGGAACGGGGTTGTTGTCCGCGCCGGGGATAAAATGGTGGTCTGGATGCTGCTGCGCCAACCCATCGACAACGGTCTGCAAGCGCCGCCCCAGGACCAGATGATAGTCCTCCCCCCGGCAGTAGAGGGAGAGGTTGCCGGGGGTATCCCCGGCGTAATAGGGGAAGGCCCCCACCAGGATCGTCTTGGCCCCCGGACAGAGGGCTTCTAATTTCGGGGCCAGCTCGGCCCAGACAGCTTCCCCCAAAAACGGCGGGAGGCCGCTGCACGCAGCGGCACCCCATGCCGCCGCGCCAGCGGCCTTCCAAAGTTCATTCATACTGCGTCAGAAAGAACCTGAGATCAGTTGTTGTGCTTCTTGGCGTCGCGGGCTTCCATGGCAGCGATCTCGCGCTGGGCATCCCGCAGGGAGAGGTTCACGCGGCCCTTCTCGTCGATGTCGGTGACCTTGACCCAGACCATGTCGCCCACGTGGACCACGTCCTCGACCTTCTCCACGCGGCGCTCGGCCAGCTTGGAGATGTGGACCATGCCGTCCTTACCGGGGGCCAGCTCCACGAAGGCACCGAAGTTCAGGATGCGGACGACCTTGCCGTAATACAGCATCCCGACCTCGGGGACGAAGACGATGGTGTCGATCATCTTCTTGGCGATGTCGCAGCAGGCGGCGTCGGGGGAGGCGATGTGGATGGTGCCGTCGTCCTCGATGTCGATCTGAGCGCCGGACTCGGCGGTGATCTTCTGGATGACGGAGCCGCCCTTGCCGATGACCTCGCGGATCTTGTCGGGGTCGATCTTCATGGTGATCATCTTGGGCGCATACTTGCTGACCTCGGCGCGGGGAGCGGAGATGCAGGGCAGCATGATCTCGTCCAGGATGGCCTTCCGGGCGTCGCCGGTGATGGCCAGGGCTTCCTTGATGATGGCGTGGGACAGGCCGTCGTTCTTGATGTCCATCTGGATGGCGGTGATGCCGTCCTTGGTACCGGCGACCTTAAAGTCCATCTCGCCGTGGAAATCCTCCACGCCCTGGATGTCGATGAAGGTGGTGAAGGAGCCGTCATCGTCCTGGATCAGGCCGCAGGAGATGCCGGCCACGGGGGCTTTGATGGGCACGCCGGCGTCCATCAGCGCCAGGGTGGAGCCGCAGATGGAGCCCTGAGAGGTAGAGCCGTTGGAGGACACGACCTCAGAGACCACGCGGATGGCATAGGGGAAGTCCTCCACGGAGGGGATCACGGGGTCCAGGGCACGCTCAGCCAGGGCACCGTGGCCCTTTTCGCGGCGGTTGACGCTCCGGGCACCGCGGGCTTCGCCCACGGAGTAGGAGGGGAAGTTGTAGTGGTGCATATAGCGCTTCTCTTCCTGCTCCCAGATGGTATCCAGCTTCTGGCAGGCGGAGAGGGTGTTCAGGGTCGCGACAGACAGGACCTGGGTCTGGCCGCGGGTGAACAGGGCGGAGCCGTGGACGCGGGGCAGCACGCCGACCTCGGCGGACAGAGGACGGATCTCGTTCTTCTGGCGGCCGTCCACGCGGTGGCCCTGGAGCAGCCAGGCCTTGACGATCTTCTTCTGGAACTTATAGGTGATCTCGTCCAGATACTGGTCCATGTCAGGGTACTCCTCCAGGAAGAGCTCGTGCCAGTGGTCGATCAGGGCGTTCCAGCGCTCCTCGCGCACGTTCTTGTCGTCGGTGTCCATGGCGGCCTTGGCCTCGTCCATGGTGGCCTCGACAATCTTGTCGAACAGCTCCTGGTCGAAGTCGGCGTGGTCGTAGGTCATCTTCTCCTTGCCGATCTCGGCAACGATCTTGTTGATGAAGTCCACCTGGGCCTTGATCTCCTCGTGGGCCTTGACGATGGCGTCATACATCACATCGTCGGGGATCTGGTCGGCGCCGGCCTCGATCATGACGACCTTCTCCTTGGTGGCGGCCACGGTCAGGTCCAGCTTGGAGTTGTGGCGCTGCTCCTGGTTGGGGTTCATGACGATCTGGCCGTCCACATAGCCCACTTCCAGGCAGCCGATGGGGCCGCCCCAGGGGATGTTGGACACAGCCAGGCAGGCGGACACGCCGACCATGGCGGCAGCCTCCGGGGAGCAGTCCCGGTCCACGCTCATGACGGTGCAGGTCACGACCACGTCGTTGCGGAAGTCGCCGGGGAACAGGGGACGGATGGAGCGGTCGATGACGCGGGAAGCCAGCACGGCGGGCAGAGAGGGCTGACCCTCGCGGCGCATAAAGGAGCCGGGGATGCGGCCCACAGCGTACAGCTTTTCCTCAAAGTCCACGGACAGGGGGAAGAAGTCGATGCCGTCGCGGGGACGGGCAGAGGCGGTGACGGCCACCAGCACGGAGGTCTCGCCGTAGCGGACCATGGCAGCGGCGTTGGCCAGCTCGGCCACGTGGCCGAACTCCAGGGAGAAGGGACGGCCGGCGATCTCGGTCTTGTAGATATGGTTGTTGAATTGCTTCTTGGTGATGATCGTTGACATAAGAACAGTCTCCTTTCACGGTCAAATCAGTCAATACGGTGGTTGCATAAACTTGCCCGGAGAGCCGCCTTATTTAGCACTTGAACGCATGTCCGCCCGGCGGGCACAGGTTCAAAGGCTAAACTAGGGCGGGGCGCTCCCCGGATCAGGGCGGATGGGATGGGAAGCAAAGCTGGGGAAAAGGGGCGGTGCAGTTTTGGCCACACCGCCCCCATAAGAAACGAAATTACTTTCTGATGCCCAGCTTGGCAATGATCGCACGATAGCGCTCGATGTCCTTCTTAGCCAGATAGTCCAGCATCTTGCGGCGCTTACCGACCATCTTCAGCAGGCCACGACGGCTGTGGTTGTCGTGGATATGGACCTTCAGGTGCTCGGTCAGCTCCTGGATGCGGGCGGTCAGGATGGCGATCTGGACCTCGGGGGAACCGGTGTCGGTTGCGTGGGTGCGGTTTGCCTCGATCACGGCAGTCTTTTCGTCTTTACGAATCATGGGAAAAATCCACCTTTCAATGATATGCCTCTGACTGAGTGACGGGCGGGTGCAGCCCTGAAAGCAGGCAATATCCCGAAACTAAGTCAGGGTAGAACGTATGTCTTCGCACACGTATTCTATAGTATACCACCGAGCCAGGGGAAAGTAAAGAGAAATTTTAGGCAACAAAATCCCTCCGGAGAACAACCCATCTCCTTTGTCAAGCATTTTGTCGCAGGGTCGCTTTCAGTTTGGGGAGCAAGGTCAGGTCGGCGGGGAGCCAATCGACTTGGGGCAAGGTGTCCCGGTCCAGCCACCGGGCGGCCTGGGCCTCGTTCAGGACGATCTCCCCCTCGGTCACGACGCACCAGAAGCAGTCCATGTGCAGGTGAAAGGCGGGGTAGTTATACTCGACCGTGTCGAGCCATTCTCCTACCTGCACGGTGACGGCAAGCTCCTCTTGGATCTCCCGAACCAGGGCCTGCTGCGGGGTCTCTCCGGCCTCGACTTTTCCGCCGGGAAACTCCCATTGGCCCTTGTTGTCCCCATACCCCCTGGCCGTGGCAAAGACTTGGGTGGGACGGTTCAGATCGTCGCAGATCACAGCGGCGACAACGCGGATGGTTTTCATAGCAGGACCTCTTTTATTTAAAAATGGAGAGACAGTTTTTCTTTAAACTGGAATTTGTCTAATACGTCTTTAATGCTTTGCTATTTGGGCAGCCACTTTAATGATTTTCCCACCGTTTTTTACAAGCTGTCTACCACCGACAGCTAAGACAAAGGGCGCAACAGCGGCCCCAACTGATCCATACGTGTTTATGCAGTTCGGACATAATCCCATTTTCGAATTGCCTACAAGAGTCCGTTTACATGCCCAGCACTTCTTATTTTCCGCCATCTTTATCCTCCTCCACGGAAACCAAATATATATGTTCCTTACCCTTCTTCGTTTCTAATGCTGGCTTTAAATCTTTGGACAGCTGATACCAGCAATCTCTATTTTCTGCATTGTACGGATAGTTCAAATGTATTAGAGCAGCTGCCGAATATCCTCTGCTTTGAAGATTTTTCGTAAAGAAATCTGTCATCACCCTTTGATAACGTGACATCTCAATCTGCGATCCGTCTGTATCCCCAAGGTAATCAAGCACCTGCATTCTCAATCCGACAAATTTTGTCGCCACTTGAATATCTTCCGAGAGAAATTCTATATAACCTCGAATTTGATCTTTTCTTTGAAATATTGGAAACCTTGTAAGCTTCAACAAGTGTTCAGTAGATGTCGTGAGATCTGTATATACACTGTTCACAGCAGAAAGAAGTTTGTCAGCAGCTTTTTTCAGGAATTCTTCTTTTTCTTTATCTGTACAATTTTCACCCTGAGCTTTCAGGATATAGTAGCGTGCATCCAGAAATGGAACTTTGATATCTCTGTCCCGATCTCTTGCAATTTGAAAACGCTGCATTTCCTGAATTGCATCCAATTTTGCATAAATCTGTCTCATTTGGAGCTGATTCATAATGCTTCTGGATGCCTCTAGCGTACCAGGACTAATATTTACTTCTTTAAGCGTAATATCCTTTACCCTTGTCCCGGTCTCGTCAACAATAACCGCACGCAGGTTTCCATCTACCTGCTTAGACGCTCCGACCTTATAAATTCCATCCTTTAACTTCTGGCGAATATCCTTAGGAAGACTGTCAAAGTCAGGGAGCAGTTGTGTGGCTCCCAGTGAAATGACTTCCGCTCTTTGAACGACTTCGCCAATGATTCCAATGTCAGCAACAGGGATGCTTGGGACATGGGCTGTTACCGCATTGGTTCTAATCGCATCTGCAAGTTGATGAACATAACCACCAAAGAAATCACTCATAGCAAGTATATTGTCTCCGGTTTTGTCCTCTTCGGTCACAAGAATATGAACTTCATTGTGAGGGATTATTGATGTGCTCTTATCATCCATATTCATTTGAACCTCCTGCACCTCTACAAATTCCGATTTGTTGGCGTCATTATATCACACATTCGATGCATTTTACAGTTTGCGTATCGCAGCGGCAACGCAGATAGTTTGCGGTGTTCAATCCGGTTGAAAAAACTTGTACAGGTCATCAAATAAAATTCCTGTTTCTTCTTCCGTCCAGGCGTAGGGGCGCTGATAGCCAGGAATATGATATTCAAAGTCGGCGTCAAATACTTTAGATGAAGGATATTCTTTTCCTGTAATTTTGTTGCTCATTGTATAAGCTTCTTCTCAAATTCTTGTTTTGTAGGAACGCACACATTCTGTATACAGCAACGGGATGCGAGATGGCAGGAGTTTGGAAAAGGTGACGTCCCAACCGTGGGTTTGGAGCCAGTGGAGGTATTCGCTTTCTGTCCATTGGTGCTCAAAACGGATCCCGGCCAGGCGGAGAAGTTTGGAGCATATACGGCTGAGGATCCCCGTCCCATGCCCCACGAAGTTCGGGGCGATGAGCAGCCCGCCCGTTCGTAGGACACGGTTGATCTCTGCCAGGGCCAGTTCTGGTTCCGGCATCACGTGCAGGGCGTTGGCGATGAGAACAACGTCAAACGAATCCGCTGGGTAGGGCAGCGCGGTGGCATCAGCCACGGCAAACGTCAACTGCGCCGGATAACTCCCTTTTTTGGCTTCCCGGATCATGCCTTCGGAATAATCCGTTGCGACCATGCGCTTGGTTGGATGGGCCACGTGTTTGGCCAGCAGTCCAGGTCCAGTGGCGATCTCCAGCACCTCTTTGCCGGAGATCTGCGCTGGAATGCGGTCATACATATATTGATAATATCTCCGGTCCAGCCGCATGGCCTTTTCATAGACCGGCGCATAGAGATCCCAGATTTTTTGGTTCATCGTTCTCCCTTTATTCAGATGGACTAAGCCAGTTGTACTCTTTGCGGCAATCCAAAATGTAGTCTATATACACCGTATCATCTCGGATTTGATACAGGATGAGATACCAATTTTGAATAAACATCTTATGGTACTTATTCGGCGGGATGTATGCTTCTTGAAAAAATGGAAAACGATGTGGCATCTGGGAAAGGGAACGCATTGCGGAGAGGAGCTCTTTCTTTTTGGCTGTTGCGGCCTGAGGGTTGACCTGTGCCAGAAAACGAAGATGGGTTCCTAACATCCGCTTTGCTCGGTCAGAAACGATGACTCTATAGGTTTTCTTGTCTGTCATGGTGCGGATACCTCGGCAATGACTTCGTCAAGATATGCGTCGAGTTCATCTAAGGAACAGCCGCTTCTGCCTGCGATTCGATCCTCCTCAATGGACAGAAGTTCTTCACGGAGCTGGATCATCTTTTCCCGCCGATTGTACGTTTCGATGTCCATGACGACCAAATCTCCTTCCCCATTTTTTGTTAAGAAGATCGGTTCTGCGGTTTTTCTGCATAGGTCAGCGATTTCATTATAGTTTTGACGAATCGCTGCGGAGGGACGAATATTCATAAGGATACCTCCTCATTGAACGGCAAATGGTAGCAATATTTTAACTATATTATATTCATTTCATGCAATGAAGTCAACCATGCGGTGGATCAATCTTCTGCCACTCTGAAATGATATAGTGACTCATAAACCGACCCATATCGTAACATAACGTGGCTGAGGGTGATTTGTTCTATGAGATAACAACAATCACTTGGTCGGTATCTTAGTCGCTTTTCTTGGTCGGTGAGCGACTAAGTTATTTTTTACACGGAGTAACTTGCCTCACTCACCTGGGCTTCGCAGGTCACTTCCGTCGAGAACATCGACGAAAAGCTGATGGCCTTGCAGCAAGAGCTCATCCAAAAGGCTCAGAACAAAGAAGCCTATGACGAGATTGCCGATGAAATATTCAGGCTTCGAGAACTCCGCCAGCAGACCACCGTAGACACTGCTACAAGAGACGAGCAGATAAAGCGGATCAATGACTTGCAGGATTATATCGCACAGCAGACCTCCTACCTCATCGAATTTGACAAATCGCTGGTGCGACGCGGGATTAAGCAGATCACCATCTGGGATGACCGCATCACAGTTGAATTGAAATCTGGCGTCAGCATTGATGTGGATGCATAACTCTATAGATATACAAAGGCTCCCCACCACTGGATAATTTCCGGTGATGGGGAGCCTTTTCATTGCGTTGCGAAAAGAAAACCACTAGCTGAGCTAGTGGAAAGAAAAAGCCTCAGGCTAT
>OFMO01001099.1_pt1 | contig 18708 bp, 18 predicted proteins | sample 1541821 | NCBI WGS metagenome assembly OFMO01 (sample SAMN04209253, study PRJEB22552) | human gut metagenome | biome: gut; material: feces | host: Homo sapiens | place: USA: Oklahoma | reverse complement strand
CGGCCATGATGGGGGAGGCACCGCAGGCCAGCACCATGTTGGCGCAGTCGTTCACCGTGACATAGTTGGTGATGTTGTGGATCAGCGGGCAGGTGCTGCGGACATTCTCAAAACATTCAGCAAACATGATGGCTCCTCTGTCAGGACAGGCTGCTCTGCATGCTGCGCAGAACACCGGAGCGCTGCAGGCTGAACACCAGGATCCCGGCGATCACAGCGCCCACGCCGGTGGAGATGAGGAAGGGGACGATGTAGGCATAGAAGGCGATGTCACCGGCGCTCTTGCCCATCAGGAAGATGGCCACCGGGTAGGCGCACAGGCCGCCCAGCACGCTGGTGCCGAACACCTCACCGGCCACCGTGGCCAGCAGGTTCTTGGTCTTGTGGTACACCAGACCGCACAGCAGCGCGCCGAACATGCTGCCCGGGAAGGCCATCAGACTGCCCAGGCCCAGCAGGTTCCGCAGCAGGGAGGCCACAAAGGCCACGCCCACACCCCACCAGGGCCCCAGCAGCACGGCGCACAGCACATTGACCATGTGCTGCACCGGAGCACACTTGCTGCCGAACATCGGGAAGCTGAACACGCTGCCCACCACACACAGAGCACAGAACATACCGGCCAGCGCCAGTTTTTTTGCAGAAACCTTTTTCATGAGGGAAAACTCCTTTCCAGTGGGGCGGCTGCAGACAGCGGCCCCGGCAAACCACGCCCTGCCCGCAAAAAAGGCAAAGCGATCCTTCGGGTTGCGGTCGAGACTTGCTGGTCTCCTCTCACGCCGGAACACGGCTTCCCATCGCTGTCAGTTGCAAAGCTCAGGGCGCTCCCCCTCAGCCCGCTGCGCCTGTGCGCAGAGCCGCCCTTTGCAGGGCGGGAATGATTCCTCCTCAAAAAATGCTGACAAAACAAAAACAGGAGACACCCGGCGGGGTGCCTCCTGTAAAAAATCGTCCATCAATGACTTCCTACGGCGGCATTATCCGCATCAGGTTAAAGGGTCGAAGGTCAATTCCTTCCTCTCAGCCTGCATCACAAGCTCCCCTGTATTTGGTTCGTGACTGTATTTTACACCCTTTGCGCGCAAATTGCAAGGGGGCATCAGATCAGGATGCCGTCGCAGTGGTCGATCTCGTGCTGGATGATCTGGGCCGTCCAGCCGGTAAAGGTGCGGATGCGCGGCTTGCCGTCGGCAGTTTCGTACTGCACCTTGATGCTTTTCCAGCGCCTGGTGGGGCGCACACCCTCCAGCGAAAGACAGCCCTCCTCGGTGTTGTAGGGGCCGGACTTTTTGAGGATGACCGGGTTGAACAGCACCAGATACCCGTCCTCGGCCTCCACGGCGATAATGCGTTTGGCTACGCCGATCATGTTGGCAGCCATGCCCACACAGCCGTCGGCGTGGGCCGCCAGGGTCTCCAGCAGGTCGCGGGCGGTGTCGGCGTCTGCCGGGGTGGCCCGGGCGGACTTCTGGGCTAAAAACAGGGGGTCGTGTACAATGGGCTGGATCATAAAAAATCTCCTTTACGGTTCATGAGGGGTGGTGGAGCGCAGCAGCATCCCTGCCAGAAGGCCCACCGCTGCCGGCAGCACCCAGCCAAAGCCCACAGCCTCAAAGGGCAGGGCCTTAGCCAGGGCCGAAAGGGGCCCCAGGGGCAGGGCGGACGCAACGCTTTGCAGGGCAGTGCAGCCAATGCACAGAGGGTACACCAGCGGGTGCCGCTGCTCCAGCTCCGGCACAAAGGAAAGGCAGATCAGCAAAATGGCCACCGGGTAAAGGGCGTTGAGCACCGGGACGGACAGCCGCAGGATGTCTGCCAGGCCCAGGTTCGAGACCAGCATACTGGCAGCGGCAAAAAATCCGGCAAAGGTCGGATAGGGCACAGAGGGCACCAGGGTGTGGAAGTACTCCCCCACACAGGCAATGAGGCCCACGCAGGTGTTAAAGCAGGCCAGCACAAAAATAGCGGCAAGGAGCACAAGGCCAGCTTTGCCAAAAAGCCGGTCTGCCAGCACCGTCAGCACGTCGGCTCCGGTGGCAAGGCCGGGGACGGCGGCCCCGGTAAGGGCTCCGGCGTGGCCCAGCATGGCGTACACCGCCAGCAGCAGCCCTCCGGCCACAAACCCGGCCAGGATGGTGCTGCGCTGCACCTCCTCCTGCCGAGTGATGCCCTGGGCCTGGATGTTCAGGGCAATGACGGCTCCAAAGTTCAAAGCCGCCAGGGTGTCCATGGTCTGGTAGCCGTACAATACGCCTTGTAATACGGCACCGGAAGTATACTCCGGGGTGGGGGCACCGTACTGCCCTGCCAGGGGGTGCAGCAGGCAGCCGCCAAACAAGACCAGGATCAGCACCAGCAGGCAGGGGCACAGCAGCCTGCCCAGCCAACGGGTGAGCCTTTCCGGCCGCAGGGCAACCAGAAAGGCCGCTGCAAAGAACACCACCGAGTATCCCAGCTGCAGCCTGGCCCCGGTGCCCACCAGGGGGGCCAGCATGGCAAAGGAGGTGCTGGCAGTGCGTGGGATGGCCAGGCAGGGGCCAATGGACAGGTAGATCAGGATCATAAAGACCTGGGCAAACACCGGGTGCACCCGGCCTGCCAGCTTTTCCAGACCCTGGGCCCGGGCCACAGCCACCACCCCGGCAACGGGCAGCCCCACGGCACTGATGGCAAGGCCCAGAAAGGCAGGCCAGAAATGGATGCCTGCCTTGGCCCCCAAGTCCGGCGGAAAGATCAGGTTGCCAGCCCCGAAAAACATGGAAAACAGCGTGAAGCCGATGAGCAGCAGCTTTCGGCCAGATAGCTTTTGCATAAAAAGTTCCCCTCTCTTGTGTGCACTCCTGCCGGGCAGGGAGCGGATATCTTCAGTGTACTCTGAAGATAAATTCATGTCAAGCATATCCAAGTTGAACAAAAGTATCTTTTAAAAACAAGGCCTCCCGGGCAGGTGATGCACAGGTCATTGGCCTTTGGGGCGGAGTGTGGTATACTGGGACGCAGAAAACTGCAGCGAAATGAGGGGAGAACCATGCACGACTACAAAACGCTGCTCCGGCGCGCCGGGGCGGTGCTGTTCTGGCTGGCGGTGTGGCAGGCTGCGGCCATGGCCATCGGACAGGAGGTCTTTCTGGTGTCGCCGGTGCAGGCCCTGCGCTGCCTGCTGCGGCTGCTGCCGCAGGCGGATTTCTGGCACCGGGTGGGGTTCAGCGCCGGGCGCATCCTGCTGGGCTTCGGGCTGGGTGTGGTGTGCAGTGCGGCGCTGGCCGTAGCGGCTGAAATCTGTCCCGCTGCCGAAGTTTTGATCGCCCCGGTGCTGCAGCTGGTCAAGGCCACGCCGGTGGCCAGCTTCATCATTCTGGCGCTGGTGTGGGTGCGGGGGTCCTCGCTGTCGGTGCTCATCAGTTTTCTGATGGTGCTTCCGGTGCTGTATGGGGCCGTGCGCACCGGCATCCGGGCGGCAGACCCGCAATTGCTGGAAATGGCAAAGGTGTTCCGGCTGCCGCTGGGCCGCCGCCTGCGGGCCGTGTGGCTCCCGGCGGTGCTCCCGGCTTTCCGGCAGGGGTGCAGCGTGGCGCTGGGCATCTGCTGGAAAAGCGGCGTGGCGGCGGAGGTCATCGGCCTGCCCAACGGCAGCATCGGCGATGCCCTCTACCGGGCCAAGATCACCCTTTCCACCGGGGAGCTGTTCGCCTGGACCTTTGTGATCATCCTGCTCAGTGCGGCCTTTGAAAAGCTGTTCCTCCGGGCGCTGGATGCTGTGAGCCGGGCGTTGATTGGCGGAGAGGAGGATGCCGCATGCTGACCATCGACCATCTGGAAAAGTGCTTCGGCAGCACGGTGCTGTTCCGGGACCTGACCTTTACGGTGGACGGCCCGGCGGTGCTGTGGGCCCCCAGCGGTTGGGGCAAGACCACCCTTCTGCGCATCCTCATGGGGCTGGAAACGCCCACTGCAGGCCGGGTGCAGGGCGCCGGGCGGGTGAGTGCGGTGTTCCAGGAGGACCGGCTCTGCCCCCAGCTGACGGCGGTGCAGAATGTGCTGCTGGTGCTGCCGGATGACCGGCAGGAAGCGGCCATCCGACAGGACTTTGCCCGGCTGGGGCTGGACGAGGCCGCGCTGGCCCTCCCGGCCCGGAAGCTGAGCGGCGGGCAGAAGCGCCGCACGGCCCTGCTGCGGGCCCTCTGGGCACCGGGGGACACCCTGCTGCTGGACGAGCCCTTTACCGGTATGGACCCGGCTGCCGTACAGGCCAGCATCGCCCTGCTGCGGGAGCGGGTGGAGGGCCGTCCGGTGCTGCTGGCCACCCACGACCGTGCCGCCATCGACGCACTGGGCTGGCCGGTGCTGGAGCTGCAGAAGCTGGCACAGCCGGGTGCGGCTTGCAATTCCACCGGCAAAGGATTACAATAAGGGTTAGCAGCGCAAAACGGCTGCATGTTAAGAATCCTGAACCTGAAACGGAGGTTTTTCAGTTATGGCTTGTACTACCATTCTGGTCGGCAAAAAGGCGTCTTACGACGGCTCTACCATGATCGCCCGCAACGACGATTCCGGTTCCGGCCATTTCACCGCCAAAAAGTTCACCGTGGTGCACCCGGAGGACCTGCCCAAGGTCTACCGCAGTGTGCTGTCCCATGTGGAAGTGCCCCTGCCGGAGGGTGCCATGCGCTTTACCGCCATGCCCAACGCCGTGGAGGGCAAGGGCATCTGGGCGGCTTCCGGCGTGAACGCCGCCAACGTGGGCATGACCGCCACTGAGACGATCACCTCCAACCCCCGCGTGCTGGGCGCGGACCCGCTGGTGGAGTACCGCCCCGCCAAGGGCGGCCAGCCGGAAGTGCCCGGCGGCATCGGCGAAGAGGATATTGTGTATCTGGTGCTGCCCTACATCCACACCGCCCGCGAGGGCGTGCAGCGTCTGGGCCAGCTGCTGCAGACCTACGGCACCTACGAGATGAACGGCATCGCTTTTGCCGACGTGAACGAGGTGTGGTGGCTGGAGACCATCGGCGGCCACCACTGGATCGCCCGCCGTGTGCCGGATGACGTGTATGTGGTCATGCCCAACCAGCTGGGTCTGGACAGCTTTGACCTGACCGACGCCCTGGGCGAGCAGAAGGAATACATGTGCTCGGCCGACCTTGCCGAGTTCATCGCAAAGAACCATCTGGACCTGTCGCAGGATGGGGCACTGAACCCCCGCGATGCCTTTGGCAGCCACGACGACTCTGACCATGTGTATAACACGCCCCGCGCCTGGTACATGCTGCGTACCCTGAACCCCACCACCTGGGTGTGGGACGGTCCGGATGCCGATTATACCCCCATGTCCGACGATCTGCCCTGGTGCATGGTGCCGGAAAAGAAGGTGACCCCGGAGGACGTGAAGTATGTGCTGTCCAGCCACTATCAGGGCACCCCGTATGACCCCTACCGCAGCTACGGCGACAAGGCCAGCAAGGGCGCATACCGTTCCATCGGCATCAACCGCAACGACTTCATGGCCCTGATCCAGCTGCGCCCGGACGTGGACGCCGAGAACTGCGCTCTGGAATGGATCGCCTATGCCTCCAACGCCTTCAACACCATGGTGCCCTTCTACGCCAATGTGGACACCACCCCGGCTTATCTGGCCAACACCACCGGCGAAGTGTCCACCGACAACTTCTACTGGGTCAGCCGCATGATCGCCGCCATGGCCGATGCCTCCTATGCAAAGTCGCTGTTCCACATTGAGCGCTATGAGGAAGCTGTGCTCAGCGCGGCCCATGCACTGGTAAACCAGTACGACGCGAAGCTGGCCGCGGCAGCGCCTGCAGCCCGTGCCGCCCTGCGGGAGGAAGCCAACCTCGCCCTGGCCGCCATGATCCAGGAAAAGGCCTCCGACACGCTGGACAAGGTGCTGTTTGAGCTGAGCAATCAGATGAAGAACGCCTACTCCCGTTCGGATGCGTGATCTTTTTAATAAGAACGACTGAACCGTAAAAAGGCGGGCTGCAGTGCAAACTGCGGCCCGCCTTTTCTGCGGTTATTTCTTTTTTCTTGCCGGTTTCTTTTTGCGCACGGTGTAACCAAAGGTGCCCAGCTTTTTGCCCAGGGCCAGATACTCGCCGTGGCTGTACACGATGAGCTTTGCCTTGTCCAGACACAGCTTGCCGGTCTCATCCAGCAGGCTCTCGTCCACATCGCAGGCCACCACTTCGGCAAGGAACAGGTCGTGGCTGCCCAGCGGGATCCTCTGGGTCACTTTGCATTCCAGGTTCACCGGGCTTTCCGCCAGCACAGGGCAGTCGGTGAGCACGCTGCCCGGCTCGGCATGCAGGCCGCAGGCGGAAAACTTGTCCACATCGCGGCCGCTCTTCACGCCGCACCAATCCACCGACCGCACCAGTGCTTCGGTGGGCAGGTTGATGGCAAACTGCCCGCTCTCCTGAATGAGGTGGTGGCTGAACCGTTCCGGCCGCACGCTGATGCTCACCATGCTGGGCTGTGTGCAGATGGTGCCCGTCCAGCCGATGGTGATGAGGTTGGGGTTCTCCAGCCCGCCGCAGGACACCAGCACCGGCGGTTCCGGGTTCAGCAGGGTACTGCCCCGCCAGCTCTGTTTGCTCATCCGTGATACTTCCTTTCGTAGGGGGCCCAGGTGCGCTCCGAGATGATGTAGCGCGGGCGGGCCTTGGTCTCCATGTAGATCTTGCCGATGTATTCGCCGATGACGCCCAGGCATACCAGCTGCACACCGCCCATGAAGCAGACGATGCAGACGATAGAGGCCCAGCCTGCCACCGACGAGCCCAGAATGGCCTGCACGATGGCCCAGATGACCCCGATGAAGCCGATCAGGCTCACCACGATGCCGGCTCCGGTGATGATGCGGATGGGCTTGTTGGACAGGCTGGTGATGCCGTCAAAGGCCAGTGCCAGCATCTTGCTCAGGGGATAGTGGCTCTCGCCGGCCAGACGCTCGTGGCGCTCGTAGGTGACCACGTCGTGGGGGAAGCCCACCAGCGGCACCATACCCCGCAGGAAGATGTTCACCTCGTGGTAGTCGGCAAAGCTCTCCAGCACACGGGTGCTGATAAGGCGGTAGTCGGCGTGATTGAACACGATGTCGGCGCCCAGAGCGTTCATCACATGGTAGAAGCCCTCGGCGGTGAACCGCTTGAAGAAGGTGTCGGTGTCGCGGCGGCTGCGCACGCCGTATACCACCTCGGCACCGTCCAGATACTTCTGCACCATCTCATCCATGGCGTTGATGTCATCCTGCCCGTCGCAGTCGATGGAAATGGTGATATCGCAGCTGCCGCTGTGCAGCGCCTCCATCAGGCCTGCCAGTACGGCATTCTGGTGGCCGCGGTTGCGGCTCTGCGCAATGCCGATAAAGTGCTCGTCCTGCTTTGCAAAGCCCTGAATGAGCTCCCAGGTCTTATCCTTGGAGCCGTCGTTGACGAACAGCACCCGGCTCTTGTCGCTCACAAGGCCGCGGGCGGCAAGGTCGTTGATCTTTTGCAGGAACAGCGGGGCCGTGATGGGCAGCACTGCTTCCTCATTATAACAGGGGATCACGATCCAGAGAATCGGTTTGGACATGGTAAAAACTCCTTTTTATCCCTTATTGCACCATCTGCTTCAGAGCGTCCGGGTCCAGCAGTTTGAAGCTGCTTTTAAAGGTATCCAGCAGGCCGTCCTTCTGCATCAGGCTCAGCTCCCGGCTCAGGGCGCTGCGGTCGCAGTTGAGGTAGTCGGCCAGCTGCACGCGGGAGAACGGGATGCTGAAAGTCAGGCTCCCGGCCCGCTCGCTCTCGTTCAGCAGGTAAGCGCACACCTTGGCGCGCAGGCTCTTCAGCACCAGCAGGTCTACCCGGCGGGAGAGCAGGAAGTATTTGTCGCTGATGGTGCGCACCAGATTCTGCAGCACCCGCTGATGGGCGGGGCTGCCGTCCGAGAGCAGCAGCTGCTCGTAGGGCACCAGCAGCACCTCGCAGGCGGTGGCCGCCAGCACCGTGACCGGGCTGGCCAGACTGGACCCGCCCAGCACATCGCCGAATACCCCGCCCGGTTCCACCCGGGTAATGGGCACACGGGCACCCTCCGGGCCGGGGCGGTAGGCTTCCAGTTCTCCGGACAGCACCACGCCCACCCGGCGGCTGGGCGCACCGGCCAGTACGAGCACTTCGCCCCGGCCAAAGCTGCGCTCCACGGCCCCCAGCCGGGTCAGCAGTGCTTGCAGCTCCTCGGCGGAAAGACCGGAAAACAGGGTGGTGGATTGTAACAGCGGCAGATCGTTTTTCATCGCAACTCCGTGGGAACCGCAGCGGCCCCCACAGTCCTCCTGCAATTCCGTTGCATGCGCAACGGTATTTTCCCCCCTATTATAGTAAACTAGGACGCGCAAAGCAAATATTTTTGCAAATTTGCCTTGTAAAATTTTGCATTGCAGGGTCTGCACCGGTTCCCATGCGGGGAACGGCACCCCTGCGGGAAGAAAGAGGACATCATGAAGAAATTTGTATCGCTGCTGCTGGCGTTCAGCCTTGCGCTGTGCCTGGCGGCCTGCGGCGGCAGCGCAAGCTCCGCCGTTTCCGGCTCTGCAGCCTCCAGTGAGGCCGCTTCCTCCGAGGCTGCTTCCAGCGAAGCCGCACAGGAGCTTTCCACCACCGACGCCCTGCGCATCGCGGGCCTGAAGGGCCCCACCACCATGGGCCTGGTCAACCTGCTCAGCATGGAAGCCGACGGCACCGCCGCCATGGACTACGACCTGCAGCTCTACGGTGCCGCCGATGAGATCGTGCCCCTGCTGATGAAGGGCGAGCTGGACATGGCTGCCATCCCGGCAAACCTGGCCGCGACCCTGTACCAGAAAACCAACGGCGGCATCCAGGCCGTGGCTGTGAATACCCTGGGCGTGCTGTATGTGGTGGAACAGGGCGACACGGTGCAGTCCATGGCTGACCTGAAGGGTCGCACCATCCTGTCCACCGGCAAGGGCACCACCCCGGAGTATGTGCTGCGCTACCTGCTCAACGCCAACGGCATCGACCCCGACAAGGACGTGACCATCGAGTATTATAGCGAGGCCACCGAGGTGACCGCCCAGATGGCCACCACCGAGGACGCCATTGCCGTGCTGCCCCAGCCCTATGTCACTGCCGCCGGTCTGCAGGACGAGACTCTGCGGGTGGCCCTGAACCTGACCGAGGAGTGGAACAAGGTGGCCGATACCCAGCTCATCACCGGTGTGACTGTGGTGCGCAAGGAGTACGCCGAGGAGCACCCGGATGTGGTGGCCGCCTTCCTGACCGACTACGCCAAGAGCGTGGAAGCTGCCAACACCGATCTGGACGGCACCGCTGCCCTGTGCGAAGAGCAGGGCGTGGTGGCCAAGGCTGCCATTGCCAAAAAGGCCCTGCCCAACTGCAACATCGTCTGCCTGACCGGCGACGAGCTGAAGGCAGATGCTTCTGCTTACCTGCAGGTGCTGTTTGACGCCGACCCCGCCGCCGTGGGCGGCGCGCTGCCCGGTGACGATTTCTACTGGACGGCTGAATAATTCCGAGCAAACCATCTCTCCGGAGCCGCTGTGCATTGGTACGCACAGCGGCTCTTTTTTTGTGCCTTGGCAGATGTGCACAAAAATCGGAGAGAAATTTTGTGCGTGAAATTGACCGGAAATGATTGATTTTGACGGAATACTTGCTATAATAAAGATGCAAACCACCAAAACCCGTCAAAGAACGCTAAAAACCGTCAGAGACGGGGCGCAAAGGAGAAAACAGCCCATGTTGGCAGAAGAACGGTTTGGGCAGATCCTAGATCTGCTGAATAAACAGCGCACGGCTACCGTGCAGGAGCTGTGCGAGGCGCTGGGCACTAGCGAGTCCACCATCCGGCGTGACCTGACGGAACTGGATCGGCTGGGCAAGCTGAACAAGGTGCACGGCGGTGCCACCCTGCCGGACAACCGCTTCCAGGCCGAGGAACCTTCCATGCAGGCCAAGGAGACGCTGGCCGTGCCCCAGAAGCGGGCCATTGCGGCCGCAGCTGCGGCCCTCATCCACGCCGAGGACTTTGTGTTCATCGACGCAGGCTCCACTACGCTGGAACTGGTGCGGGCGCTGGAGGGGGAGGCCCTGCAGGCAAACTATGTGACCAACGGCGTGGCCCATGCCCGCACGCTGGCCCAGAAGGGCTGCCGGGTGTTCCTGCCCGGCGGGCTGCTGCGGCCCCAGACCGAGGCCATCGTGGGCGCGGCGGCGGTGAGCAGCCTGCAGCAGTACAACTTCACCAAGGCGTTCATGGGGGCCAACGGTGTGGCGCTGGAAGCAGGCTTCACCACCCCGGACCCGGAGGAAGCCACCGTGAAAGCCACGGCGGTGCACCGCGCGCTGGAAAGCTGGTTCCTGGTGGATGACGCCAAGTTTGCGCGCATCTGCCCGGCGGTGATCGCAGACCTGCACAGCGGTGCCATCCTGACCAACCGCTGCCCCAACCCCAAATACAAACAATACACGCTGGTAAAGGAGACGGAACTATGATCTACACTGTCACATTCAACCCGGCCATCGACTATGTGGTGCGGCTGGACGCCCCGCTGGAAGTCGGGCAGGTGAACCGTGCCTGCGGCGAGGACTGCGTGCTGGGCGGCAAAGGCATCAACGTGTCCGGTGTGCTGGCCCAGTTGGGCTGCCCCAGCGTGGCGCTGGGCTTTGTGGCCGGGGAGACCGGTGCCTGGCTGGAGCGCGGTCTGGCCGCGCAGGGCCTGCACACCGACTTTGTGCATCTGGAAAACGGCATGACCCGCATCAATGTCAAGATCAAGGCGGGGCAGGAGACCGAGCTGAACGGAGCTGGGCCGGACATCCCGGACGAGGCCCTGCACCAGCTGGAAGAAAAGCTGGACAGCCTGACCGAAAATGACGTGCTGATTTTGGCCGGCAGCATCCCCGCCAGCCTGCCGCAGGACGTGTACGAGCGGCTGCTGGCCCGGCTGGACGGCCGGGGCGTGCGCTGTGTGGTGGACGCCACCCGCGCCCTGCTGGTGAATGTGCTGCCCTACCACCCCTTCCTCATCAAGCCCAACAACCACGAGCTGGGTGAGATCGTGGGCAAAGAGCTGCACACGGATGAAGAGATCGCGGTAGCGGCCCGCACTTTGCAGGAAAAGGGGGCCCGCAACGTGCTGGTGAGCATGGCAGGCGACGGCGCTCTGCTGCTGGACGAGCAGGGCCAGACCCACCGCATCGGCTGCCCCAAGGGCAAGGTGGTCAACAGCGTGGGCGCAGGCGACAGCATGGTAGCCGGTTTTGTGGCCGGCTGGCAGCAGACCCGCAGCTATGCCGTTGCCCTGCGTCTGGGCACCGCCTGCGGCAGCGCAACGGCGTTCAGCCTTGGGCTTGCCACAAAGGAGAAGATCGACGAGCTGCTGGCGCAGCTTTGATAGGATAAAAGGAATAAGGAGAAACATTTATGCGCATCACCGAGTTATTTACCGCACAGTCCATTGCGCTGGACGAGGCGCTGCAAACACAGGAGGAGATCCTGAGCCGTCTGGTGGAGCTGCAGGCCACCCACGGCAACATCACCGACAAGGAGGCCTACAAAAAGGCCCTCTACGCCCGCGAGGCCGAGGGCTCTACCTATGTGGACAACGGCATCACCGTGCCCCACGCCAAGACCGATGTGGTCACCCGCCCCAGCCTGGCCGCTTTGCGTCTGGCAAAGCCGGTGCAGTACAACGCCGAGGATGACGGCACCACCGACCTGCTGTTTGCCATTGCAGCGCCGGAAAACGGCAGCCTGCATGTGGACATGCTGGCCCGCATGATGCAGATGTTGATGAACGAGGACTTTGTGGCAAAGCTGAAAGCCGCAAAGACTCCGGCAGAGTTTCTGGACTGCATCGACGCGCAGGAGGAAGCCCAATTTGGTGCCGAGAGCTTTACGCAGCAGCAGCTGCCCCAGAATGGTTACCGCATCCTGGCGGTGACGGCCTGCGTCAACGGCATTGCCCACACCTACATGGCCGCCGAGGCGCTGACCAAGGCCGGTGACAAGCTGGGTCTGCCCACCAAGGTGGAGACCAACGGTTCGGACGGCGCAAAGAACATCCTGACCCGTGCCGAGATCGCCGCCTGCGACGGCATCATCGTGGCAGCGGAAAAAAAGGTGGATACCGCCCGCTTCGACGGCAAGCCGGTGCTGTTCACCCGCGTGGACGACGGCATCCATAAGCCGGAAGAGCTCATCAAGAAGATCGCCCACGGCGAAGTGCCGGTGTACCACGCCGAGGGCGGTGCCCCGGCAGAGGATGCCTCCACCAAGGACAGCTTTGGCCGCAGCCTGTACAAGAACCTGATGAACGGCGTTTCCCACATGCTGCCCTTTGTGGTGGGCGGCGGCATCATGATCGCCCTGGCCTTTTTGCTGGACGACTACACCATTGATCCTTCCAACTTTGGCATGAACACTCCGGTGGCCGCTTTCTTCAAGACGGTGGGCAATGCAGCCTTTGGCTACATGCTGCCCATTCTGGCAGGCTTCATCGCCATGTCCATCGCCGACCGTCCGGGCTTGGCTGTGGGCTTTGCCGGCGGTGTGCTGGCCATGAACGGCACCAACTTTGCGGGTATCGCCAATGGTGAGACCACCGGCATCTCCGGCGGTTTCCTGGCTGCCATGCTGGCTGGTTTCCTGGCGGGCTACATCGTCCAGTTCCTGAAAAAGATCACCGAAAAGCTCCCTGCCAGCCTGAACGGCCTTCGCCCCATGCTGATCTACCCGCTGGGCGGCATGCTGATCATTGGTGCCGTGATGTGCGGCATCAACCCGGTCATGGGCATGATCAACACCGCCATGACCAACTGGCTGAACGCACTGGGCGGCACCTCTAAGGTGCTGCTGGGTGCCATCGTGGCCGGTATGATGAGCATCGACATGGGCGGCCCCTTCAACAAGGCAGCGTATGTGTTCGGCACCGCAGCCCTTGCTTCCGGCAACTATGAGGTCATGGCCGCCGTCATGGTGGGCGGCATGGTGCCTCCCATTGCCATCGCCCTGTCCACCACCTTCTGCCCCAAGAAGTGGACCCCCGACGAGCGCCGCAACGGCATCGTGAACTACGTCATGGGCCTGTGCTTCGTGTCTGAGGGTGCCATCCCCTATGCAGCAGCCGACCCGCTGCGCGTTCTGCCCAGCTGCATCATCGGTTCGGCCCTGGCCGGTTCCCTGTCCATGGTCTTTGGCTGCGGCCTGCGGGCACCCCACGGCGGCATCTTCGTGTTCCCCGTGGTGGACCACGCCGCTCTGTACTGCGTGGCGCTGGCTGTGGGCAGCGTGGTGGGTGCTGTGATCCTGAGCCTGCTCAAGAAGGACCGCACCGACGCCTGATCCGCCATTTACTCCCTCCATTGGAGACTTCTTCATACAGCACAAGGCCCCCGGGAATCCGGGGGCCTTGTGTCGTTTCAGTGGCTCTCTTTACACAAAAACGGCTGCCCGGTGTGGAAAACCGGAGCAGCCGCTTTGCATGGATGAAATCTTATTTGCCGTGCTTCACGCGCTGGATCTCGCCCAGATCGTAAGGCGTGTTCTGGTAGACGTAGTAGTTCAACCAGTTCTCGTACAGCAGGTGAGCATGGGCGCGCCAGCGGAACAGCGGAGGCTGCTCCGGGTCATCGTCCGGATAGTAGTTGACGGGCACATGGATGGGCAGGCCCTTGGCCACGTCCCGCTTGTACTCGGCATCCAGCGTGTACTTGTCGTACTCCGGGTGGCCGGTGACAAAGATTTGCCGTCCGTTCTCGGTGCTCATGGGGAAGGGCCCGGCCACATCGCTCTCGGCCAGGATGCGCAGCGCGTCGCAGGCATCCACATCGGCCCGGCGGATGCCGGTGTGGCGGCTGTGGGGTGCATAGAACACCTCGTCAAAGCCGCGCACCAGAGGGTTCGCCGGGCGGGTGACCCGGTGCTCAAACACGCCGAACATCTTTTCCGGCAGCAGCTCCTTGTGCACACCGTAGTGGTAGTACAGGCCCGCCTGGGCACCCCAGCAGACGTGCAGGGTGGAGTAGACGTTCGTCTCGCTGAAATCCATGATCTCGCACAGTTCCGGCCAGTAGTCCACCTGCTCAAAGTCCATGGTCTCCACCGGAGCACCGGTGATGATCATGCCGTCGTAGCGGTTGTTCTTCACCTCGTCAAAGGTCTTGTAGAATGCATCCAGATGGGCGGCCGACACATGGGTGGCGGCGTGGCTGGCCGTCTGCAGCAGGGTCATATGCACCTGCAGGGGGGTGTTGGCCAGCAGACGGGCAATTTGGGTCTCGGTGGCGATCTTGGTGGGCATCAGGTTCAGGATCAGGATCTCCAGCGGGCGGATGTGCTGTGCCAGTGCCCGCTCCCGGTGCATGACAAAGACGTTTTCTTCATAAAGGGCATCGTAGGCGGGCAGGGTCTTGGGAATGATCAGCGGCATAGTTCGTACTCCTAACGATTTAGAATAGCCTCCGCTGGCGCTCTGGCTGTTTCAGCGGAATATTTATTTTTATTGCAGGAACGGAAAGCCTGCGGGCTTTCCGTTCCTGCCTTTTTCACGGGAGAGGTCGTGGCGGGGAACAGCATCTCTACCCGCAGGGCCATCCGAAAACTTTTTCACGGGAGGGGCTGTAATGAGAAACAGCAGCTCCACCCATGAAAAACTCCGGTGAACCCTTCATCGGAAAAAAACGACCATGCAGCTGACCGGACGGGATCAGATCTTATCCAGTGCCTGTGCGATGTCGGCAATGAGGTCCTCGCTACTTTCCAGGCCGCAGCTCATGCGCACCAGCTCAGCGGGTACACCGGCGGCCTTCAGCTGCTCGTCGTTCATCTGACGGTGGGTGCTGGAAGCGGGGTTCAGGCAGCAGGTGCGGGCATCGGCCACATGGGTCTCGATGGCGGCCAGCTTCAGTTCCTTCATAAAGGTGCTGGCTGCCTCACGGCCGCCGGCCAGGCCAAAGCTGACCACGCCGCAGCTGCCGTTCGGCAGGTACTTTTCGGCCAGTGCATGGTAGGGGCTGGATTCCAGACCGCAGTAGTTGACGTAAGCCACCTTCGGGTGAGCTTCCAGGAACTTTGCCACGGCCATGCCGTTCTCGCAGTGGCGCTGCATGCGCACATGCAGGCTCTCCAGACCCAGGTTCAGCATGTAGGCGTTCATGGGGGACTGCATGGAACCAAAGTCGCGCATCAGCTGGGCCGTTGCCTTGGTGATGAAGGCACCCTCCTTGCCAAAACGCTCGGCGTAGGTGATGCCGTGGTAGCTGTCATCCGGGGTGCACAGGCCGGGGAACTTGTCGGCGTGGGCCATCCAGTCGAACTTGCCGCTGTCCACGATGGCACCGCCCAGTACGGCACCATGGCCGTCCATGTACTTGGTGGTGGAGTGGGTCACGATGTCGGCACCCCACTCGAAGGGGCGGCAGTTGACCGGGGTGGGGAAGGTGTTGTCCACGATGAGCGGCACGCCGTGGGCGTGGGCTGCCTGCGCAAACTTTTCAATGTCCAGCACGGTCAGGGCGGGGTTGGCGATGGTCTCGCCGAATACGACCTTGGTGTTGGGGCGGAACGCGGCGTTCAGCTCTTCCTCGGTGCACAGAGGGTCCACAAAGGTGGCCTCGATGCCCATCTTTTTCATGGTGACCGAGATGAGGTTGAAGGTGCCGCCGTAGATGGTGCTGGATGCCACGATGTGGTCACCGGCCTGGCAAAGGTTGAACAGGGCGAAGAAGTTGGCAGCCTGGCCGCTGGAGGTGAGCATGGCAGCGGTGCCGCCCTCCAGCTCGCAGATCTTTTTGGCCACCAGGTCACAGGTGGGGTTCTGCAAACGAGAGTAGAAATAGCCGTCGGCCTCCAGGTCAAAGAGCTTGCCCATGTCCTCGCTGGTGGCGTACTTGAAGGTGGTGGACTGGATGATGGGAATCTGGCGGGGTTCGCCGTTTCCGGGCGTATAGCCGCCCTGCACGCAGATGGTATCACGATTCATACTACATACTCCTTTGCTGGGTTTGTCCATATAGCACAATTCCCCGCAGGGAGCATACAGCCTCCGGCGGGGAATTGAAACGTTAAATTTTTCCCTGCCGGGATCGTCTGGCAGTATGCAACCCTCTCAGTCACAGCTTACGCCGTGCCAGCTCCCCCCCGAAGGGGGAGCTTTTTGGCTTTTTTATTGAGAAGGATTGCTTTTTCTTACCTGCTGCAACAAGCTCGCCCTTCGGGAGAGCTGTCGCCGCAGGCGACTGAGAGGGTTCGGTTTACTTCCGCAGGCGCTTGTCGCTCCGGGTCGCCCAGAAGGTGCCCGCGCTCTGGAACACCTGCACCATGAGCACCAGCAGGATGACACACACGATCATGATGTCGGTCTGGTAGCGGTAATAGCCGTAGGACAGGGCGATCTTGCCCAGGCCGCCGCCGCCAATGACGCCGGACATGGCCGAGTAGCCCAGAATGGTGGTCAGGGCCGTGGTCATGCTGGAGATCAGGCCGGGCAGGCACTCCGGGATCATCACTTTGGTAATGATCTGGAACGGGGTGGCACCCATGCTCTGGGCAGCTTCCACCACACCTTCGTCCAGCTCGCGCAGGCTGGTCTCTACCAGACGTGCCACGAACGGGAAGGCGGCCACCACCAGCGGAACGATGGTAGCTTTGGTGCCCACCGTGGTACCCACGATGGCACGGGTGAGCGGGAATACACAGATCATCAGAATCAGGAAGGGCACACTGCGCAGAATGTTGATGACGATGTTGAGGATGTGCATCAGCCAGCCGGGCAGGGGCAGCACGCCGTCCTTGTCACCGGCCACCAGCAGCACGCCCAGCGGCAGGCCCAGCACCAGCGCAAACGCGGTGGAAAGAACCGTCACATAGAACGTTTCCCAGATGGCAAAGCCATAATCTGCAATACTCATTCGCCGGTCACCTCCTCCACGGTCACGCCGGGCTGGCTGCGCATATAGGCAGCCGCCTGCTTGGCCTGCTCCACATCGGCAGGCAGCTTGAGCAGCATGGAGCCGTAGCACTGGCCGCTCAGATCACGGGTATCGGCGCTGAGCACCGACACCAGAATGCCTTTTTCTGCGGCAAGGCTTGCCACCAGCGGCTTTGCCGTGGACGAACCGTTGAAGGTGACGCGCACCACATGGTCGTCCGGGGCAAAGCTGGAAAGGTCCCGCGCAGCGCTGCCGCCGTTGGGGGCAACCAGACGCCTTGCTGCGGGCGTTTTGGGGTTCGAGAAGATTTCCTGCACGGAGCCTTCCTCCACCACAACGCCGCCGTCCAGAATGGCAACGTGATCGCAGATCTCTTCCACAACGCTCATCTGATGGGTGATGACCACAACCGTGATGCCCAGCTTCTTGTTGATGTCCTTGATCAGGGTCAGGATAGCATGGGTGGTGTTGGGGTCCAGTGCGCTGGTGGCTTCATCGCAGAGCAGAACTTTGGGGTCCGTTGCCAGTGCGCGGGCAATGGCAATGCGCTGCTTCTGGCCGCCGGACAGCTGTGCCGGGTAGGCGTTGGCCTTATCGGGCAGGCCCACCACTTCCAGCAGCTCTCTGGCACGCTTTTCGGCATCCGCCTTTTTCACACCGGCCAGCTCCATGGGGAAGCAGATGTTCTTCAGACAGCTGCGCTGCATCAGCAGATTGAACTGCTGGAAGATCATGGTGATATCGCGGCGGCGCTCACGCAGCTGGGCTGCGTTTAAAGTCTCCATAGCGGTGCCGTCGATCACAACGCTGCCCTCGGTGGGGCGTTCCAGCAGGTTGATGCAGCGCACCAGCGTGGATTTGCCCGCACCGGACATGCCGATGATGCCATAAATGGAACCATCCGGGATGGTGAGGTTGATGTCCTTCAGCGCATTCACCGCGCCGTCCTTCATCTGGAAGGTCTTGGAAAGATGTTTGATCTCGATCACAGAAATTGCTCCTTGCTGTTGAATAAACTCCTTCAGTCAAACCCTTGCGGGTTTGCCAGCTCCCTCATGGAGGGAGCCTGAAACAGAACGGTCAGGCAAAGGCCCCCTCCCCGAGGGGGCTGTCACCGCAAGGTGACTGGGGGAGTTTGCTTAACCCTCGATCGGTGCCAGACTGTCCTGCTTGCCGCCGTAGATGCCCATAGGCTCCACGTGGATGCCGGCAACCGTCACCAGATGGGTGCCGTGCTCTGCATTGAAGTCGTCCAGATACGGCTGATGCTGGAAATAGTTGGTATCGCACTGGCCGTCCTCAACGATGTTGTTGGGAATGATGTAGTCGTCGTACTCCTGAATATCCAGCGTGATGCCCTTTTCGGCCAGAATGTCCTTGCAGATCTCCAGAACCTCGCAGTGAGGAGCCGGAGTAGCAGCGCAGCTGACGGTCTCGCCGTTCAGTGCATCGTAGTCGATGGAGGAATCATAGCCGTCGGTGGGGTTCTCCACAACGGACACCACAGCGCCCTTGTAGTTTTCATCCATGAAGTCCTTCACCTTCTGGCTCTGCAGAGCAGCGGCCAGAGCCTTGATCTTCGGCTCTTCCTGATTGCCGTCCTTGCAGACCAGAATATTGACGTAAGCAGAGGTGCCGTCCTCCATTGCCAGAGCATCGGTCATGGGGTCCAGACCAGCGGAGATGGCGTAGTTGGAGTTGATGACGGCGTAGTCCTCGTCCTGCAGGACGTTGG
>OFMO01001090.1_pt1 | contig 18822 bp, 11 predicted proteins | sample 1541821 | NCBI WGS metagenome assembly OFMO01 (sample SAMN04209253, study PRJEB22552) | human gut metagenome | biome: gut; material: feces | host: Homo sapiens | place: USA: Oklahoma | reverse complement strand
ATAGGTCGAGGGCATAACCAAAGCAGTGATAGGTTTGGATGATGATGTTGGTTTTGACTGTATGTAGTTTTGAAGGTACATGATATATAGACAGGAATGAGAAGCAGTGCGAAAGCGCTGTTTTTTTCTTGCAAAAACTAAAAGTGCTACATTGCACTTCTATAAAAATACAAATACTCAACAGGCGTTACTATTACGTAAACTGTGAATAGTTTACGCTATTACTATGAAATAATCCAGAATTAATTGATAAAAGAGAAAATTTATCAGTTGATTCTGGGTTATTTTTTGGGGATAAAACACGTAACTTCTTGAAATTGTGTTATAAATCTTGAAATTGTGTTATAAATCTTGAAATTGTGTTATAAATCATGAAAATTTAATATTCATTAAATTGGAAAGTTATGTTAATATAGTGTATGAAACAAAGACAAGAGAATGCCGATAGACAGCAGAGGAGAGACAGAAGTATATTATCGGTTTATAGAAAAGGGATGGAGTTCGAAAAATGAGAGGAAAGGCAAAACAGAGAGTTAGTCTGATACTTGTAGTGACAATGGTACTTGGAACAGTATTAACAGGAAATACTGTATTTGCAACAGAAGAGAGCAGTGACGAACAAGATCGGATAAAAATTAATATTTCTAAAGATTCTGAACAAACTGTGGAACAGAATGTTGCACAGACAATTCATGTGACTGCGCAAGGGCAGTGCTCGCAATCAGTCTGTCTGAATGTATATCTAAAAAACGAGGACGGATCTGCGGCAACAGATATAGATGCAGTCAATCTTCTGACAAGCGATCAGCTTACAGATAAAAACACACAGAAAACAATCGATGAGACATTGAAAGACTCAGTGACTCTTAATAATGGAACAAAGGTAAGTCCAACAGCAGAGTGGAAGAACGACAAGGACGATAATGGAACAGTTACTTCTAAATATCTGCAGATCACAATGCCAACAGATACAACAGCAATAAACTTTGATATGCAGCTTCAGTATCGTACAGATGAAGCAAGCTATACAAAGAAAGTGCTGGTTGAGGCAAAGGCATTCGAAGAGGAGCAGGATATCACAGAAGCAGCTAAGAGAGCAGACGAGAGCAAAGAGAATGAAGTGACAGTTGTCTGGGAAGGTCAGGCAGTAAGTCAATCAGAAAGCGAAGCTGCGGATGAGGACGCGGACGGAGAAAATGAATCACAAGTAATGGCTGCAAATGCGGAAACACCAGTGACAATTTACTTCGCAGCACCAAAGGATTGGACCGATAATAGATATACGATAAGAGCAAATGGCAAGCTCCAATCAGATCCGGAAAAGTGGAAATTTGTAGAAATGCAGGATACTGGAAAAGAATATAATGGGAAAAAGGTATATAAGGCAGAAACAACAACTCCTCAAGGTGGATATTATGTTTTACGGTTTCAAGCATATGCTGGATCAGAATGGAAACATGAGTTTTTGGCAATAAATAACTGGACACCAACATCTAATATTAATAATCATATATATGAAGCTGGTCAAGGATGGAAAGCTGATTTCACCCCCTTCAATCCTGACGACCATACCTACTTCGCTGGAAAAAACATCCTTTTCTATAATAAAGGAACAGAAGATCTTTCCGGTGGTGTAACAGCAGTATTCTATGAAAAGGATAGTTCAGGAACTCTGAAAGAAGTAAAACGAATCAAGATGACAGCAGGTACTGGAAACAAAAAATTTTCAGTAACAATTCCAGATAAGGCGTGTTCCTACATTCGTTTTGTAAAAACATTAGATAAAACAACATTAGGAGATTCCTACTCAAATTTCTATGGACAGAAAGAAACAGAGGCTACAAAAAGTTTTGTATACAGTGACTCAATGTATTGTTATAACTACAATGGTACTGCAGATAATTCTTCTTGGGGAACAGCAGGTGCAGTAACAGTTTATTACGACGCTACATTATCCAAACTGTCCTATGAAGGTACAAATGATGTGAAAAATAGTGGAAAAGGAATTCCATATCCAAAAACAACAAAGGTTTATTATTATGCCACAGACGGAACGAATAAAAAATTTGGGGAGATGACAGCTACTGAAAATCCTAATTATCCAGATGTATATAAGGCTGATCTTCCAGATGGATATAATCAAGTAAGATTTGCAGCTAATGAAGTCGAAGACACGAAAGCATCAGAAAATGGTGATGCAACAGATCTGGTAACAATCCCAGGTGGTTTGATGAATCCGTGTTATTACGGTGATTCCAGTGATGATGTTATTTACAAAGGTGGAAATCGTGGTGGATATTGGGATGAGGCTTATACTGTAAGAGATCCTGAAAAAGAAGCAAAACAACATAATAGTAAAGCTGTTGTAGACATTAATGAAGGCAAATTTACAAGAAATGCGAGCACTTTATATGTAAATTCAACATTTTATGACTATTATACAGATTATGAATTGAACGGAAAAAACAGAGATGATTATGATCAAAATAATCCGGAGGCTGGTTCGCAAAGAAGTTATGTTACATTCCGTCAGTTTAATCAAGCACTCAGTGCTTACTATGATAATGATAAGGCAAATGTAAAGATACCAATTTATACCGGTCATTTTCAGCCGGATTATAAAGATTGGGGTAATCGTTTTTCTGCAATCGCCGGTACATTAGAACTTTATGGATATGATGAAAAGAATCAAAACGGTTTTATGTCTACAAACAACTCAACATTGAATGCGAAAGGAGATGGTACATATTTTTATTCCGCAGCGCAAGGATTGGTAGCAAATGTATTAAATGGAAACAATTTAATGACTTCAGATAACAAGGTATTAGAACCACATTTTAATGAGAAATTCCTTACAGGAGATAATAGTAAACACACAGCCCTTGCAAAAGTATATAAGAATGTTTCATTTCCATTTACAAAACAAAAAGTAGATGAGTATGGAAATAAAAACAATGCTAGTGGTGTTGAATACTGGTATTTTGATAGTGCAGATACAACATTGGCAATGCGTACTGACAAAGAATCAGGAAATTATTATTTGGAGGATGTAGATAACAAGGATTGGTCAAAAAATGTAAATAGTTCCAGTAAGACTGATAATACTTACGGTTTCTTCCCATTTAATGAAACAGCGAAGGCATGTAGTGCCAGCAATTACAATTATGGATTTGGTGCGAAGTTGGAATTTAAATTCCGCCTGACAGACGATGGAACGGTAGTAGGAACAGATGGAAAAAAAGATCCAATCAAATTCAACTTCTCCGGTGATGATGATGTCTGGGTGTATGTGGATGGAAATCTTGCACTGGATGTTGGTGGAGCACATGGAAAAGTAACAGGTCAGATTGATTTTAGCGGAAGTGATAAAAAGAAAAAGGCAATAGTTAGCAAGACGAAGGTAAGTCAGGGATCTTTAATAGAAGGTAGTAATACAGAGAGTAATTTTGAAATTAAAGGTTCAAATTCTGATGAACATACATTAACTATGTTTTATATGGAGCGTGGTATGTGGGAATCAAACATGAAAGTATCCTTCAATTTCCCGGATGAAAATGAATTCGCTGTGGAAAAGAAAGTTGATACAACAGATGTGAATACAGATTTATTCCCGACACCATTGTTTGAAGATGCTAACGTATTCCCATTCACGATTCAAAATCAGGCAACACATTATGGAACAAAAGAAGCACAATCTTCCGATGCAAAACAGCCTAAAATTTATAATGATAGTTTTTCAGAAGAAAAGTTATCAAGTGCATCTCCACAGAATACATTTGAATTTGTAGACAGCAAGGATGTTCAATCGCAGGTAGTTCACTGGAAGGAAAAACGTGATGATGCGGAAGGAAAATATGTTAACCAAAGATTTGGAATCATACAACCAGCAAGCGGTGATACATTTGATGCTTCTGATACAAACGCATTCTTGCAATTCAAGATGTACTATGACTATCCGGACATTCCGGGACTTACAAGTACCTATCTGGAACTGGAAGATGATGATGGAAATACAATAGGAGGTTATCTTTCAGGAAAGACTTACGGAAACAGTAGTCTTGTACAGAAAAAATGGAATACGATTCAGGTTGACTTGAGTAAACTACAGGGAGATAAGAAATTTAATTATTCCAAGATAAAAAATATCAAATTTAATTATAATTTCGCGAGAGATATTTACTTGGATGATTTTATATTCATTCCTTCCGTTGTAGCAGCAGCCAAAACTGGATTTGTAACACAACAACAGGATATTCCGGATTATGGTTCTGCGACAAGTGGAACGTTGCAATATCCGGAAGGAGCACAGTATACATTATCTAAAAATGATGGCTCATCAAAACTGTACAGAATCAGCAGTGACGGAATGTTCGCCTTGGCAGATGGAGAGACAGCAACATTTAGCGATCAGTTTAGACGAGGAAGTTATATTGCTGTATCGGAAGATGTGAATCCATCAGTATTTGATACGACATGGACACTTTATGAAAATGGACAGGCTGTGTCAACAATGGGAACAGGAGAAACGGTGAAAAATGAAGATCCTATTCCATCAGTTAAAAATGTTACAAGTGATACGATTCGAGATGGTCGTAAAGAAGAATATAAGAAAGACCAAAATAATAGTGTAGAAATATCTAACAGCGGATATACTTCTACAGGATATGCGAAGAATCAAGATGGTAAGGAAAATAAAAACACAATTGTATTCAGATCATATGTAGCTCCTGATAATCAGACAACTATGACAAAGCTGAAAGCAACATTTGTCAATAAAGTAAAAACCGGAAAAATAGAGATTCGTAAAAGAGCAGCAGAAGGATCAAATACATTGAATGGTGACTATACATTCCGTGTAGAGTTCAGTAATGTTGCAGAGCTCTCGTTGGAATCTAAGAAGATTGTAAAGGAATATACAATCAAAGCTGGAGAGTCAAAGACCATAGAAGGAATTCCGGCTGGAACAGATTATAGAATCAGCGAGATTAATAGTTCAGATGGTTCCACATTGGAAAGTGTAATTGTGAATAATAAGAATTCATTCGATGCAGGGTATGATCCAGTCACGAAAGTTGTTGCCGGTAAGGTAATTGCTTCCAGTGATATGAAAGGGGATGGAATAAAAAATCGAGATACATCATCGGATGCTACAATTATTACTTTCAAGAATACGTTAAAACCTACAATCAATCTTAATCTTACGAAAGTGTGGGAAAATACAGAGGATATCACACTTCCAGATTCAATTAAGATCCGGCTTCAGAGAAGCAGCGATAATGGTCGAAACTGGGAAACAGTTAAATACGCTGGAACAAACGAAACAATAACACTTTTTCAAGGATATGACGAAAAGTGGAGTTATCCATTCAAAGATCTGGATCAATATGTGGATTATACAGCAAATCCAAAAGTTCCATATATCTATCGAGTTGTAGAGGTGTCAGGAGACGATGGAAGTGAGACAGTGATTGAAAGTGGCGGATATCTGAATGATAAGTACAAAGTAGCTTACAGTAATAATGTAGATTGTTCAAATATTTCCACAGAGACTCCGGAAAGTAAAACAAAATCCTTTACAATAACAAATACTTATAGTCCTAAGACAAATATTAAGATCACAAAACAGGATGCATCAACTAAGGAACCACTGGATGGTGCTGAGTTTAAACTGGAAAAGATGAAGAAAGATACATCGACAGGAAAGCTAGTAGTTGATAATAGTTTCAAAGCCAGGACAGTAACAACAGAGGGAAAAGACGCAAGTTCTAATCCATTAGGAATTGCAGAATTCAAGGATCTGACGGATGGAACTTATCGCCTGACCGAGACGAAGGCAGCAGAGAACCATAGTTTGTTGAAAGATCCGGTTATCATAGTGATTAACAGGAGTGATAAGTGTCTGATTGATAATGAAGTGTGTGAGGTAGTAGATAATACCATTTCTATTACGATTTCCAATCAGGCAAGATTCGATCTTCCAGCCACGGGAGGATATGGAAGGTACATTGTGATACTTGGGGGGATTGCCCTTGCAGGGGTAGGACTCTTCATGTATAGATTACAAAAACGCAGAAAGGAGGGTAACATCTCCTAGACGCAACAATAAAAAGAAATAATAACACGATAAAGTGAAAGAGAGGAAGGAAAGTATGGGAAAATTTAGAAAAATGCTGGCAGGCGTGTTAAGTGCAGCAATGGTACTGTCAACTATGACAGTGACAGCATTTGCAGCAGATACTAAAATGCCGACAATTAATGACACAACAAAAACAGGGTCTATTACAATTCATAAATATGAATATAATGAAAATTCAGAAAATCATGCAACTGGAGAAGAAGATAGGCCACAGCTGCCTGAAGGTGCAACACCTCTTCAAGGAGCAGGGTTTACGATTTATAAGGTAGCGGATGTAAATGATTTAACAAAGTATTATAAAGCTAATCCGGAAAGTCTTCCGTCAGTGGATGAATATCTGATAGATGGAAAAATTAATGATTCAAAAGTTTTAGAAAAAATACCAGAAGCTAAAACAGATAAAGACGGTATTGCAAAGTTTAACAATCTTGCTCTTGGTTTCTATGTAGTTGTTGAGACAACAACACCGGATAAGGTTACAACACCAGTTGAACCATTTATCGTATCCGTACCAATGACAACAAAAGACGGAGATAATTGGTTATACGATGTTCATGTATATCCTAAAAATAAGACAACTTATGGTGGAGTAACATTAGAGAAAAAGGGAAACAATACAGAACCGTTGTCAGGTGTTAAATTTGTTCTTCAAAAATGGAACGCAACAGCATCAACATGGGAAAATGCAAAGAATGAAACGGGAGTAGAAGGAGTACCGTTTGGAGAACTCACTACTGACGATAATGGAAAAATTACTGTAGACGGTCTTTCACAGGGAAAATACAGATTTATCGAGATTAACCGTGGAGATAACAACAGTGGTTATATCATGGACGGTGCTACTACATATGTGTTTACAGTAACAGCAGAGGGAAAGATTGATTATGATGGTAAGGAAGAGAATAACATTACAATTACTGTAAATAATGAAAAGCCAGATATGAAAAAAGAGGTGCAGGACAGAACATCCAACGCCTGGAAACATGATACAGATTATAATGTGGGAGACATGATTCCATATAAGATCACTATTGATGTTCCATCCAATATTACAAAATTAAAAGAGTTCACATTGACAGATACACCGAAAAATCTTGAAGATGACATTAACTCAGTAGTAGTGAAATGTGGAAAAGCAACACTGGAAAAGAATACTAATTACGCAATTGATAAAGATACAGTTGACGGAAAAGGATTCAAGATCACATTTAAAACATCAACAATGGAAGCTTATGCAGGAAAGCAGATTGTAGTTACATATGATGCAGAACTTCTTAGCACAGCAGTTACAACAACAGAAGGAAACCCGAATACAGCAAAACTCGAGTATTCCAACAAGATTCTTCCAGATACAGATGATGACGGTAATCCAAATAAGCCAGGAACACCAGGAAAAGATGCAATCAAAGACACAGCAACTGTTTATACTTTCAAGTTACAGATCAACAAAAAAGCAAACAGTGTTGAAGGAGATAATTTAACAGGCGTTAAATTCGATCTCTATAAAGAAGTTCCAGCAGGTACAGAAGGTGCAGCTTCAGCAGAGGATGTAAAAAATGCAGGACTTGACACAAACAAGACATGGATGAAAATTGCAGCAGATCTTACAACAGAAAATGGTACAGTTGAAAAATCAGGTCTTGCAAATGGAACATATTATCTTGTAGAGACAAAAACTGTAGAGGGCTACAATCTGTTAAAAGCGCCGGTAGAAGTTACATTAAATATCGTATACAAAACAACTACAAAGAAAGAGTATGTAACTGACGAAAATGGAGTTAAGACTCTTGTAAAAAATGAAATCGAGAAAACAAAAACAACATTTACTGAGAATGAAGCTACTTCAACAGGTACTCATACAGAAACTATCATCAACAAGCAAGGTTTTGAACTCCCAATAACAGGTGGTATGGGAACAGTTCTCTTCTCCATCGCAGGTTTTGCACTGATGGCAGGAGCAGCATTTGTACTTCTGAAAGGTAGAAGAAAAGACGCGTAAGAAATCAGAACAATTGCTATAAACTTTTAATTTCATAATGCTATATAAATAGGAGAGGACAGAAGAATCTGTTCTCTCCTAAAGTAGATTTTACGCTGCTGTGAACAGTAACATGTCGGGCAGTGATTTATTTTTGGGGAAGAGTCAGATGAAAAGGATTCGGGTTATATTTTGTGTTATTATATTCATAACGGGATTGGGAATCGCATCGTATCCATTTATCAGTAACATGGTTGCGCAGCGGCATGCCAGTCAGGTTGTGAAAGATTATGAGACAAATGTAGAAGAAATGGATGAAGAGAAGATTGATGCAATGAAAGAAGCAGCAAAGAAATATAATGAGCAGCTTAGCAATGTTGTATCAGTGGATGATGAAAATGAAAATAATGAGCAGGGAGAGAGTTATGCAGATCTTCTGAATATCGGGGAATCGTTAGGGTATATTACGATTCCGAAGATTAATGTGAATCTTCCAATCTATAACGGAACGAGTCAGGATGTCCTTTCCAAGGGTGTCGGTCATATGGAGCAGTCTTCATATCCGCTTGGCGGAGAGAGTACGCACTGTGTGTTGACAGGACACAGGGGACTTCCGAGTGCGGTATTATTTACAGATTTGGACAAGTTAGAGATTGGAGATGAATTTTATCTTCATGTATTAGACGAGATTCTTGCGTATAAGGTGGATCAGATCAAGGTAGTAGAGCCAAATGAATCCGGGGATCTGGAGATCATTGATGGAAAAGATTATTGTACGCTTGTGACATGTACACCATATGCGATCAACTCTCATCGGCTTTTAGTCCGTGGAGAACGGACGGAATATAAAGGAGAACAGGATAAGCAGACAAAGAATCAGATGCAGACAGGCGCTTTGACGAAGCGTATTGTTGATGTGTGGCCGTGGCTTCTGGGTGCATTTCTTGTCGCAGTGCTGATTGAAAGCGGTATCTTTTTCTCGATTTTAAAACATAAGAAACAGGACATGGAGGAGTAAGCAATGGAGTATTATGAGAAGCTGCAGAAAGCGATTGATGCAGTAGAGCATGTGATTATTGGAAAAGATGAATGTGTGGAGAAGATCATGGAAGCAATTCTTGCAGGAGGCCATGTTCTGGTGGAAGATATTCCGGGAGTCGGAAAGACGAGCCTTGCGCTTGCATTTGCGAAAGTACTTGATTTGGAACAGAACCGTGTCCAGTTTACTCCGGATGTTCTTCCGGTAGATATTACAGGATTCTCTCTTTATAGGAAGGAACTCGGAAGTTTTGAGTATCAGGAAGGTGCAGTTATGTGCAATCTGTTTCTGGCAGATGAGATCAACCGTACTTCTCCAAAGACACAGTCAGCGCTTCTGGAGGCGATGGAAGAGCGAAATGTAACAGTAGATGGAATTACACATGTGCTCCCGGAACCATTTCATGTGATTGCGACAGAGAACCCGATTGGATCTGCCGGAACACAGATGCTTCCAGAGTCTCAGCTTGACCGTTTTATGATCAGTCTGCAGATCGGATATCCGGAGAAGCAGGATGAATTAAAGATTCTTATGAGCAGAGACCGGACGAATCCGATGGATGCGCTTCAGCCGGTAATCTTCCGGGATGAATTGAAAGAGATGCAGAAGCTGACTGAAGAGGTTCGAATCCATCAGGTGATTTATGAATATATTATTAACCTTGTGGATGCAACAAGAAAGAATGAAATGATCGAGCTTGGAGTCAGTCCTCGAGGTGCACTGGCACTTGCGAAGATGGCTAAGGCATCTGCATTTCTCTCAGGAAGAAGCTATGTGATTCCGAACGATGTTTCAGATGTATTTCTTAATGTTGCGGAGCATAGAATCCGTCTGAGTTCGAAAGGACGTCTGAATCACCTGACCGCAGAGAAAGTGCTTGGTGAAGTGTTAGATACTGTGAAAAAACCGGTGCCGCAGAGACGATAAAATCTATAGAATGAAGTAGGACAGGCATATGAGAAATAAAAAAATATATGGCGGAATCTTATTTGTGACGCTTGTGATTGCGCTTTTCTGGGAATCCGCTTTGATTCGGACACTTTTCGCATATGAAGTGTTGATGCTTCCACTTCTCTTTCTCCAGGCAGAGTATTTTGCGAGAAATCTGGAATCCCGTCTACACGTTCCGGTCCGATATGTACAGAAAGGACAGGAATTTACGGTGGAAGTTGAACTGGAAAATCATTCTTTCATGCCGATGGAATCAATTCCTGTGGAAATCAGCTGTGAGAATGAATTTACAAAAAGCAGATTCAGCGCAAAGGATACGGCGATGGCCGAGGCAAGGAAAAAAGTGCGATTACAGTTTTTCCTTGAAGCGAAATATTGTGGCAGAGTGAAAGTGTCTGTTGAGAAGGTGAAGGCACAGGATTATCTGCGGTTGTTTTCGAGAGGGAGCGAGAAGAAAGATCAATCCGAAGAAGTGATGGTGCTTCCGGTGATTCGTAAAATACCGGTGCAGCAATCTTTTCAACTGGAAGAAAATCTGGAAGGACAGCTGTTTTCGAAAAACAGAACGGGTGAAGATACATCAGAAGTATTTGACATCAGAGAATATCGTTCGGGAGATACTTCTCACAGGATCCACTGGAAATTATCTGCGAAGACAGATGATTTTATGGTGAAGGAATATAGTCTGCCAATGGAACGCACAGTATTGCTTTTTCTTGATCTGCATATTGGAAAAGAAGAAAAGTTTACACAGCAGAAGCTGGATCATTTTCTTGAAATCCTGGCTTCACTGTCATGGTCTATGCAGGAGCAGAACTGGCATCACAAGGTGATCTGGTGGGATGAACAGAATCAGATGTTAAAGGAAGCGGATGTTTCTTCGGAGGAAGAAACCTTTCGTATGTTAGAACAGATCTGTTCCTCCAGAGTATATTCGAAAGCATATGAGATTCAGAAATTATATTTCCGGCAGTTTGGCGAGCGGACAGAAGAGCTCGGAATGCAGCTTGATATTTCAGGAAAACTTTATCATGCTGGAAGATGTATAAAAGTATTCCGACAAGAGAAACTGGAAGAGGATTTAATGGAATGGGAACTGGAACTGTAAAGAAGAAAAATACAAATCATACAGAAGAGACAGGAATCCGTGTGGTACGCAGACGGATTCTACAGGAAGATCCGCAGGGAGACAGACTTTCTTCTGCCTCGTTCTGGTGGATGACGGGACTGTGCTTTCTAAGTGCAGTAGCTCTTTGTATGCTGTTTACAAAAGCATTTTCTATTACATTTGCAAAATGGCTCGTTTATCCGGCGATGCTTGTGTACTGTGTTCTCTTTACATTATATTATGAACAAAGACAGTTGAAAAAGTATCGCGTGTTTCTCTTTTTAGGAGTTGTTTTTGTGCTTTGTCTGGTCATGTTTCTGATACAGAAGGAGTTGATGGCAAGCATTTCTTATGTGTGGATGCAGATGGCAGAGCAGTTGAACCGGTCTTATCAGGGAGATTTGAGTGTGCCATCAGGAGCCGGAAATTCTGCGACACTGTTTTTCCTTTTTTTGTTCCTTGGTGTTGTGTGGATTCTTGCACAAGGAATGATCAAGAGACACGAGAAAGGATATTTTCTGTTGATCACATTTCCTGTGTTACTGGTTGTTCTGCTAAGTGGGGGAAATGTATCGAAAGCAGCCCTTTTTCTATTACTCCTTAGTTTCTTGTGCATCACGGCAGCATCTGGAATCCGTGTGAGAAAGAAGTTCTGGGGCGGAGAAGAGAGCGAGGCATTTCAGCAGAATCTCTGGGCGGTTCGAAGAATCCAGAGCAGAGCATCTGTCGTGTGTATCGCAGCAGGAACGATTCTGCTTCTGACTTCCTTTTACCTGCTTGGACCGGTTCTTTCAAAGCCAATCGTGACGTTATCAGATGTATCAGCGCCTGTGAAAGTTCATGGAATGCAGTTCCTCTATGATTTCCTTCCGAAAATATCAGGTGGTAAGTTGAATCTTTCGCTTGAAGGGGTCGGAGGTGGTGTCTCGGACGGAGAATTGGGAGATGTCGAAGGATCTTCCTATGATGGAATCGAATCCATACGTGTGACGACATCTGCACAGCCGAAAGAGGTTCTGTATTTAAAAGGATTTGTCGGATCAGAATATACCGGAGACAGCTGGAAACCGGGAGATGAAGATGCGCTGCAGGATGCGGCTCTCAACTGGAAAACAGAAGGAAATTCCCTTCTCTATCTGCAGAATCTTCCGTTTTTGCGAATGATGTATACGCAGACACAGCAGCCGGAGCAGATGACGGTAGAGAGATTGAATGCAAATACAAAGTATACCTATGTTCCATATCAGGCTTATCTGAACGACTATTATGAGATGATCGGCGGAGATGGTTCAGTTGCAGGGCAGACAGCGCAGGATGACAGTTATGCATGGTTTCCGGTTACAGATTTCCAGAAGGAAATGACAGAGTGGGCAAAGCAGGATGATCAGCAAAGTGTACTTGACGAAGTGGAGACTTCTTATGAGGTATATGTAGAAAATAATTATGAAGATGTTCCTTCAGATCTGAAACAGCTGAAGAAAATGTGCAAGGAGAAAAAAGCAGAGTGGAAAAAGAAAATGAGCGGAGATATCACACAAGAGCAGAAGGATGATCTTGTCAGTGAGCGGATCACGGATGTGAAGCAGTTCATAAGACAGACGCTCTGGAAACAATGCTCCTTTTCAGAATCTGTAAAAAAGCTGCCGAAGGGAGAAGATTATGTAGAATATTTTCTGTTTGACAGGAAGAAAGGAGATTCTACAGCATTCGCTTCCGCAGCGGCGTTGATGTTCCGTGAGTGTGGAGTTCCGGCAAGATATGTAGTCGGTTATGCGGCACCGGCGAACTTATTTACGGAAAACAGTGAGGGGAATTACTCGGCAGTTCTCCAAGATGACAATGCACATGCATGGGTGGAAATCTATGTGCCGGGTGCCGGATGGATGCCGGTGGAGACAACACCTGGATTTGACGGAACGATTGAGAATGTTGAAAGTACCGATGTTCAGACGGAGTCAGTGAAGGATCAGAAGGACAAAAAGGAAGAGAAGAAAAACTGGAAAGAGGAAGCGGGAGATCTTTTTAAAGATACAAAGAAAGCTTTCAGTGGCAAAACAGTAGAAATCGTGAGCGGAATTATTCTTTTCTTATTATTAGTCGAGGCAAGGAGACGTTGGATTTCCGGAAGAAGACGGGGCAACGGAAGAAAATTGTCGAAGGAACAGAAGGTAAAAGAAATCTTTTGCAGCTTCTATGAAGTGCTTTTGTTTGGCGGATTTCCACAAGATGTGGATACAACAGAAGAAGAATTTGAAAGAGAAGTTGCACTGCGTTATCCGGAATTTACGGAGAAGGAGTTGGAAAAGTTCAGGACTCTTGTTCTTCAGGTGCATTATGGATATGAGGAAATCTCAGATCAGGATGTACAGTTTGCACGAGACGAGTATGAGAAGCTTGTAAAGGCAACAGTAAGACAGATGAAGTTCAGAAAGAAGAGCGTATTTTATATATGGAAAGGATTCTGATGAGAGAAAGGAGCGTGGGAAAATGAGGAGGCTGGCAGCGGTTCTCTGTGTGTTGATCTATCTTGGCGGTATAATTGTATTTGCGTGGCCGGATCTTAACAGTTTAAAAACAGGATATGAGAATAAGAAAGTGATGGAGCAGTTCCAGGATCAGACAGAAGCAGAACAAAGTGTATCGAATCAGACAGACTCTACCTCTGCCGATTCCAATCAGATCCCAAAGAACGCCCAGCTCTACCAGGAGATGCAGGCATATAATCAGCAGATCTTTTCAGATGGTCAGTCAGGACTGACTGATCCATGGTCTTACGAGCAGGAGACATTGGATCTGTCCAAGTATGGGATTGATGACGGGATGATAGGGATTCTTGATATTCCGAAGATGGATGTGACATTACCGTTATATCTCGGCGCGACGCAGGAGAAGATGGCGAAAGGTGCGGTCATGCTTGGACAGACTTCATTTCCGGTGCAGGGTACAGACAGTAATTGTGTGATCGCAGCACATCGAGGATGGAAGGGGATTCCGATGTTCCGCGAGATCGAGCGGTTGGAGATCGGAGATGAACTGACGATACAAAACTGTCAGGAAACATTGACGTACCGTGTGTCTGAGATTGAGATTATCCTGCCGGATGAGAGTGACAAGATCATGATTCAGCCGGGGCGGAATATGGTGACTTTGATGACATGTCATCCTTATACGCAGAATTCTAAAAGATATGTTGTGTATTGTGATGAGGTTGGAACACAGCCGGAGGCAGCAGTTGATGCAGCAGAAGAGGCGGACAGCAACCAGCAAGAGATTATCACCACTTCCGAGCAGAACAGAACGGAAGCATTAGAGGAAGATCAGCGTCTGATTGAGAGAGATACGTTATGGAGGAAAGCCGGTTATGCTGGAATCGGGCTGATCGGAGTATTGATTATTTTTGGATTTATCCCTAGGAAAAAGCATTGAGATGCGTTATACTAAGAAAGATGTGAATGAAAACATGGTACAAAGGAGATGGAGCAATGATTCGTTTTACATGGTATGAACTGCTTTGGCTGTTTTTCATCTATTCTTTCTTAGGATGGGTGTTGGAGACAGCAGCCGCAACAGTAAAACAGAAGAAGTTTGCGAACAGAGGTCTGGTGAATGGACCGTTCTGTGTGATCTACGGTATCGCCGCTCTGTTCATGACATTTGGATTACAGGAGCTAAGAGGAGTCTGGCTTTTTTTATTTGCGGCGATTTATGCGACAGTGATTGAATGGGTTGCAGGGCATTTGATCGAGAAGGCATTTAAAGCCAGATGGTGGGATTACTCCAAGATCAGATGGAATCTGGACGGATATATCTGTATCCCGGCTTCTCTTGTCTGGGGTGCTCTTGGATATCTTGGAATCCGCTGGGGAAACAGATTTGCAATCGTAGTTTTTAAAATGTTGCCGCTGTTCCTGATGAAGATCCTTGTGTTGATTCTTCTTGGAATACTTATTGTGGATATCCTTGGATCTTATTTACTTCTGCGTGGAAAAGGAAAGAATCTGGCGCGTTGGGAAGCTACGAATGAGGGACTGGACAGAGTCAGTGATAAGCTTGGTCGTATGATTTCCACTTGGGTTGGAAAACGTATCCAAAAAGCGTATCCAAAGGCAGTCGAACTGATCCGCAAGGAAGAGGAAGCGGAGAAGGGAAAAGTATTTGCCGCAGGCTGTGGGTTCTATAAGATCGTGCTGTTGTTTTTTGTCGGAGCATTTCTTGGAGATATTACAGAGACGATTTTCTGCAGGATCACGGCAGGTGTGTGGATGAGCCGATCCAGTGTAGTCTGGGGACCGTTCAGTATTGTTTGGGGACTGGCGATCGCACTTGTGACAGCAATGCTTTACAAATATAAAGATAAGAGTGACAGTTTCTTATTTATCATCGGTACGTTGCTCGGTGGAGCGTACGAATATCTTTGCAGCGTGTTTACCGAAATTGTATTCGGGAAAGTTTTTTGGGACTATAGCGAGATTCCATTTAACTTAGGAGGCCGAATCAACTTGTTGTACTGCTTCTTTTGGGGAATTGCGGCAGTTGTCTGGTTTAAGAAGATTTATCCGTACATTTCCGCATGGATCGAGAAAATCCCGATGCTGGCAGGGAAGCTGCTTACCTGGTTTTTGATCGTGTTCATGATCTGCAATGTTGCGGTGTCATGTATTGCACTCGTTCGTTATGACGAACGTGGAAAAGGTGTTGTAGCGGAAAATAGTATTCAGAAGTGGGCAGATGAACATTATGATGATGTGAAGATGGAGAAGATTTATCCAAACGCAAAAGCGACAGAATAGAAAAAGTGTTGATGCACAGAAGAGGGTTTGTGTATCAACACTTTTTTGAGTGTATTATAAAATTAGATATTGTCTGTCGTGGAAAGAGAAGCATCTGTCTCAGGAAACAGAAGTGCAGGAACGAAGTAAAACCAGCGACCGAAGAGTCGGGCAATGAATCCAACAAGCAGAGCAGCGATGATAGTTCCTTCACGTACTCCGTTTAATTCTTTTGCAAAGACAAAGGAAAGCAGTGCTGCCATAACAGTCATTGTAACATCGCAAGCAATTTTTGTGCTTCCAAATTCTCGTTCGCATGTCTGTACAACAGCGCGGACGAAGGATTCACCTGGAAGCATTGCAACATCTGCAAGAACTTCGCAGTAGACACCGAATCCGAGAATGATACATCCAATCAGAAGTGCAATGACCTTGAACAGATAGGAATCCGGGTGAACGAAAGATAAGATAAGCATTGTCCAGTCGATAAAGTATCCGAACAAGATTGAAATCGGAATCTGTAATAGGTGTTCTAATTTAAAATCTTTGCGAAGGATCAGAAGCTGCAGTGCGATTAAAAAGAGACTGAAGATAATCGTAAAGTTACCGAGTGTGAGTGAGAAATTCAAGCTCAGTACATAAGGGATAGAGGAAATCGGAGAAGTTCCGAGGTTCGCCTTTGTGACGAGACTAACACCAAGGGAACTGATAAATAATCCGACCAAAAAGATGAGATAGCGTTTAAATTTTTCCATTTGATTCAAGTCCTTTCTTTCACGTGAAGTTTCTACATCTAAGAAATTTCTATATCTAAGAAGTTTTCTGTATTAATAGGTGAGATTAAAGTTTAGACAGATTGTATTACTTGTCGCTGGAATTTTGAGAAGAAAGATTATCCTGTACCTTCTGAAATGTCTTTAGAAAGAAATTCAAATCTTCTTCGGATATTCCTGCAAGAGCAACAGCTTCTATTTCATGAAATTTCTGCTCAACGATCTGCTGCAGCCTGCGTCCGTTTTTTGTGAGAAACACATGAAATGATCTGCGGTTTCCATTTAATATTCGGCGTTCCACCATGTTCTGGTCTTCCATGCGATTCAGGACAGAAGTGAGAGAACCAGCCTCAATATGACAGGCGGCAGCAATCTCTTTCTGATTTGCACCGTCATGATCTTTTAAGTAATCCAAAACCTTTGGCTGTCCAAGGGTCAGACCGTAAGGCTTCAGCTGTTCCATCAGCTGCTTCTGTATCATCATATGGTTTGACATGGAGAGATAGTGAAAGGATTCCATTTTAAATACCTCCAAAATAACTGTTAGAATTCAAACAATTATGATTATAACAATCTGAATGCGAATGTCAAGAGGTTTCATAAAAAGTCCAAGTGATGGTTCCTATAAAACAGGAAAGTAATTCATAAAGTGTGTAAAGAAAGCTTGCTGAAAATGTCAAAAAGTCTTATAGTAGTAGAGGCGAGATAGATAAAAAAGAGCAATCTTTGCTTTTGGGGGATAAAGCATAAGAAAATGCGCAACATTTTAAGGAGTGCTTCAGAATAGTTATCCAAATACATTTACGGAGAGGAAAAAGGTATGATGGAGAATAAAAAAATGCGGGCAGAGCATCCGAAGAGAGAGCTTGCAGTGGATATTTTGTATGATATTATAGGAAGTATTTTGTTTGGTGCCGGAATCTATACATTTGCAGAGGCAGGAAATTTTGCGCCTGGAGGAATCTCAGGTATTGCCTTGATCATGAACAAGTTATGGAATCTTCCGGTCGGTACAATGACGTTGATACTGAATATTCCACTGGTTATCATCAGTTATAAAACAGTAGGAAAGCGGTTTTTGATAAAGACTGCGAGGACGATGATTATTTCAACGATCTTTGTCGATCTTGTATTTCCAATGTTTCCGTTCTATACAGGACAGCGTCTGCTTGCAGCGATTTACTCGGGAGCATTGCTCGGACTTGGAATGGTTCTTTTCTATATGAGAGGTTCTTCTTCGGGTGGAGCGGATTTCCTGACAATGACGATCAAAAAGAAGAGACCGCATATGTCTCTTGGGCGATTGACGCTGCTGATCGACCTGATTATTATCTTGATCGGATGGCCGGTATTCGGTGATGTTGATTCGGTTCTTTATGGATTGATCGCAGTATTTGTCTGCTCTATGGTAATTGACAAGATCCTTTACGGAATCGGTGCAGGATCACTTGCGATTATCGTAACATCGAAAGGAGAGGAAACAGCGGAGGAGATTGGAAGAATCACCGATCGTGGTGTTACTTCTCTGGAAGGAATGGGGACTTATACGAAGAGTAAGAGAAATGTTTTGCTCTGTGCATGTTCTAAGTCAGAAGCGTATCTTGTGAAAAATGCAGTTTACCAGGTAGATGACTCGGCCTTTGTAATGTTTACTGAGACAAGTGAAGTGCTTGGAGAAGGATTCAAGGAAAGTCTGGATGAGTTGTAAATAAAATAGAAGAACAGTTACGAATATGAAATATAAAAAGCTGCTGTCCATCTGTTGTTTACGAGGTTTGTGAACAACAGACGGACAACAGCTTTTCTATATGCTTTATATGTATAGATTTGTTTTCAAAGATTCAAAAATGTTAATCTTCTTTCGCCCAGTCGAAGGAATATTTAACAGCCTTGTGCCAACCCTTCAGTTTCTTTTCACGGATTTCCGGGTCAATTGAAGGTTCAAAGATCTGATCAATCGCCCAGTTCTCTTTGATTTCTTCAAGACTGTTCCAGTAGCCGACTGCAAGTCCGGCCAGATAAGCAGCTCCCATAGCAGTCGTCTCAACGCAGACCGGACGGTGGACAG
>OFMO01001087.1_pt1 | contig 18826 bp, 19 predicted proteins | sample 1541821 | NCBI WGS metagenome assembly OFMO01 (sample SAMN04209253, study PRJEB22552) | human gut metagenome | biome: gut; material: feces | host: Homo sapiens | place: USA: Oklahoma | reverse complement strand
GACGGATCTCCTCATCATAATCCATCGTATCAATCTCATCTAACTGCTCTCTTGAGAATCCAAGATGACCTCCAGCTTTCGGTCCTTCTACAACAAGGAAATCTGCTGTTCTGTCATACTTATGCGCCCACATTTTCAAGATCAGCTGTGCTGCTCTCTTAGAAGAAACAATCGGTGCAATCTTCGTGCGACAAGTCTCACTGACCAACTCCGGCAGATTCATCGGAAGACCTGCACCGCTGATGATCACATCTGCGCCTGCTGCCACAGCCTCTTTCACATGCTCTGCATAATGTTTCAGCGCAACCATGATATTTACACCGACAAGACCATTTCCCTGCGCGATTTCTTTCGCTCTCTTGATATGCTTGTGGATTGCTCTATTGTTACATGCAGCCTGATCCTTCTCAAATCCTTCCTCATCATAACCGATCTGTGCTGTCGAAATAATTCCTACTCCGCCTTCTTTCGCTACTGCTCCTGCGAGAGAGCTTCTGCTGACTCCAACGCCCATACCACCCTGGATGATCGGGAGCTTCGCAGTCAGATCACCTATTTTCAATTGATTGTTTATACTCATTTTCAATTCTCCTGTATTTTATTTTGAATTTCAAACTATTTTAAGTATAAACTTTTTTATTGAAATGTCAAGGAATATTGATTCTACGGATTAATCCGCGGATTAAAAACCCCCGTTTTGATAGGCTCTTGCGATAACATATGATGGTTCATAAAATGCACTGCAATTATAATTATCTATCGTATCGCAGATTTCATTATTATATACGCGGATAATTCCATCTACATAATCTTCTTCCGGAACTAATGTATCAGAAATAAGACGCTGATATACTTTTCCCATTTCTAATGCTGTAGGTATTTTTTCTACCAATTCTTTATCAACTACTGTAATATCGAAATCACCTTCTACCAAACTATATTCCTCGATCCAATCATCCTCAACCTGCAAAGGATTCTCACAATGAAGCACATTTGCTACACTGATCAAATGCACTAGTGACTCCCTTCCAATTGCATTTACCACATATTTATTTCTCTGATGAATTCTTCGGGCAACACGTTCAATCATATAACAGATGAAATATAAATCATTTGTCTGTATTTCTTCATCTGGGAAGTACTTATTTGTCATAATGTTATGCTCCCTTCATAATGCAATGTTTGTAATGCTTCTTCCGTACAAAAAACTATCTGATGGGTAGGATATTTGAATTTAACCAAAGCCCAAAACGCTTCTTTCGAAATTTTATCTGCTGCATAATCCTCCACATAATCCCAAATCTGATCATCTGCCATAGGACCTTCTACAATATCATATGTGTGCATCTTTCCTCTTCGACAATTTACAACAAAATCAAGCCATTCTTCTGTCATTTCAGAAAAACAGAGAATCTTAAGTTCTGGATTTTTAAGATAACTATAATTATTTACGACAGATGCGCCTTTTTTTGTTAATGCCCAGCGTTTCGCTTGTTTTTCTATATTTGTACAATAAAAACCATATCCAAAATCCTTATAGTAACCATTGATAAGTATTTTGGGATTAGATACTTCTACATTACTCCCATGATAAATAATCGTGTTTTTCATTATGCTACCACCTCATTTTCTGCGGAATTATCGGCTCCGTTTTCGATTTCAAAATTCAATATATAAATTATAACAGAAATCTTACGCTAAAGGGATTTTTTCCAAAAAAACGCAAAAACATCGGTTGCTAAATCTGTATCGGAGCAACCGATGTTTTACTCTGTTTCCCATTCATTTCTTATATTTTTAATTAAGTCTAAAACAGCAACTCCCCCTGATTGAAACAGTTTCATTAATTCATTTTCAGCAAAATCCCCCTCTAGAATCGGTCCTTCCCTGTCAAAGCCCTTCAATTCCATTCTCTCCCATACTCGTAACCTGGTTCCTTCCTGCAGTAATATTACCAATTTCTTTCTGGAATGGCATCTGAATTACAAGAATGCTCCATACTATATTCTTTATAATTGAATCATTCTGTTTGAGCCCTGGACTCATAAATATAAAACTGTTTTTTCAGGATATGAAGAAAATGTCAGCCAGAAACTTCTCTTCTCTACATTTTCCCAGTCTTTTTTATGAAACCATATGGAACATATTTCATATGGATACGTAACTACTTTCTCTTCTCCGGGTTCTAATTTTTCTACCATAGAACTGTAATGTTCTGAATTGCCCATCAGAAGTTCCTGTGAGATTGCTGTTCCAACGCCTGTTGTCTCTAACGACAGATAAGTGATTGGCACTTCTTTTTCTTCCTCCGTTGTGTTCTTCAGACATACACTCACTTCTATTATTTTTGTATCATAATTCACTTTACTCGTATCTATCCCACTATTCTCATAAATTGCTGCCTGTTCTTCTGTGGACAGCCATTTTATTCCATTCGCTGAGATTTTAACTCCATCCAGAAATTCAAGAGATTCTCCCTTCTCTGCTGCCTCAACTTTTCTTGCCGGATATTTTTGATTTATATTTCGATACCCGGCTATAAATCCACCAAATAATACAATTGCCGTCATAATGATGATGATCTTTTTTCTCATACACTCACCTATACTGTCATATGCTCTTTTATTTGTCCCATATCCATTCCAAAAATTTCATCTGAAACCTTTTCTAAAGTCTCCGTTGTATGACAGGATATAAGAATTAATGCTCCTCGTTCCTTTTCTTCACCGACAATCTGCCATAATATTTCTTCGCTCTTTTCGTCTAATGCATTCGAAGGTTCATCTAAGATAATCAGTTCTGGTTTTTCCATGATTGCAGCTGCAATCCCTAGTTTCTGTTTCATTCCAAGAGAATATTTCCGATATTTTTTGTACATTACATCCTGTAGCCCCACTCTCTTTATAACATCTTTCACCTCTGCCCCACTGATTTGTCCTTTAATTGACGCAAGCATCATTAGATTTTGAAATCCACTGTAAGAATCCAAAAAGCCTGGTTTTTCAATAAACACGCCCACACTTGGAGGAAATGAAAACTCTTTTCCAAGAATTTTTCCATCAATCTTTACTTCCCCCACAGTTGGAAGTACTAATCCACAGATTACTCGCATAAGCATAGATTTTCCACAACCGTTTTTCCCTTGCAGTCCATAAACCTTTCCTCTTTCCATAGAAAGTGTAATTCCACTGAGAACCTCATCTGCTCCAATTTTTTTACTGATATCTGTAAGTTCAAGATACATATTTTCCCTTCTTTCTTTAAAACAGATCTTTTCTTTTTAAAATTTGATATCCAATTACAGCCATAAAGAAAATAATTCCTACACTAACTGCTCCTTGTGTCAGAAATCCAACATCATCCATAGCAAACATCATCTGACGTATACACATAAAATAATTTCCTATTAAAAACGGATGGATCTGATATACACTGGAAATTAGAATAACAATAGAAACCAAAATTCCAGTTACTGCATTGATTGCTAATGATACAATATACTGAATATAAGTAAGTGCCAGCAATGCCACAAAAAATACAAGAACCATTGAAAAAATACGGAAATTATTTTTGTTGATTTCCAGTCCCAGATAATCCTTTAGTAACTCTAAATTTATCCCTTCTACAGCACTCTTCGTACAAAAAGAAAAAACAAGAAATGCTATTGCTGTCACTGCCAGATATCCCATACATTCCAACCAAATTTTCAAATGAATTTCCATCCACCACTGTTTTCTGTTTTTCAGTCGTAAGAGCATTTGCTGTTCGTATTTTTTTGAGAGCTGTCCTGTCAGTTTTCCGATCAGTAAAACAAAATAAATCAAATACAAGGACCAGTACGGTGGAATATTAAAAGTCTCTTTTCCTTCCGATTGTGTATAAGGAACTGTCCCCTGAAAAAAGCAGATTACATAATCCCAAAAGTGAAGTTTCCACTCCTGTCCATTCACAGTATTATATTGTTGGATCAGATTACGAAAACCTACACACTGCACGAGAACCATCAAAAATACAAAGCCATACTTTTTCCAACTTTCTTTAAAAAATATTTTCAAGTTAACTTTCCACATGGCCTCATCTCCTATCTCCAGATATCTCTCCGCTCAATCATCTTTTCCCCTATCAGTTTCTCGATGAATAAAACGACAATTCCAATCAGAATAATTCCCAGCCACTTACCAGGCGTATTCCATGATGTCTGCCAGACTGCGAACAGGCTAAAATAGATCTTTCCATGGTGAAATGCCTCTATTCCGAGTGGAACCAAAAGAACAATCCAAATAAAAAACAGAGTCTTTGGATACCACAAAAAAATATCTACCATTACAAAAAGTAAGATCAGTTTTAAAACATACATCAACCAGATAACGACGGCCACGGATAAAAAATGGGACTTTACAACGTTTCCTGTCTGACCAAAATAAACACTTTCCATAGTATCCCAATTGATCAGATTTCTGCTAAAGATCCAGCCAGTAAATGTAGCCATTAGGATAATTATAAAAGAAATCCCCGCAGCATATACCAGACTCTCCTTCAGTTGTTGCTGAAACATTCTTTTTCTCGATTGATACCGTAAGATATATTGAATGTTCAGACTGTCCTGTTTGCATCTGATTACGAAAAAAAGTACAAACGGAAATATGGTCAATCCACTATAAAGTGCTCCCTGCTGTGCAATAACATAGTCTATCGTACTGGCCGAAAGATTATAAAACTGATACATCTTCTCCTGCTCGGACACTGTCCAAAAAGAACAAACTATCATCCAGATCAGTTCAGCTGTCAGAAGCCATCTATGTTTTATCAAAGAATCTATCACATGATAAAATGTCTGTTTTGATTTAGAATACATCTTCCTTCGCCCCTTTTTTCATAAATACAAAGAACGTTACTGGAATTCCAATCCCCATTGAAACCACTGGAATCCACCATGCGACGATTCCATGTCCCGGCTGAACCCAATATACACTGGAATAGTCAATATGATTTGTAATTGTACAGATAACATGCAGAATCAGCTGTACAAAAAACGGAAAGATCAATACAACAATTTTATAATCTGACAAAAAACTTACAGATAAACAAACACAAGCCCAAATTCCTGCCATCAGAAATTGAACTACCAGAAAAAACGTTGTATATATCATAGGATGCGTAAAGAAAATCTTATAAAACAGCATCAACGGTGTAAGTATATTATCTCCCATTGTTGAAAGCGGTGTTAAGTTTGGCAGAAGAACCAGACTGCACATTAAATTGAAAATCAATGGAACAAGAACTGCAATTCCCCCGCTCAGAAAAGCAGCAGCATATTTTGCTTTGAGATAATCTTCTCTCTTTGTTCTCATATAAATATTTTTTATTACTCCTTCTTTGCAGTCCTCAAAATAAGAAGTTCCAAATGGAAGGCTTGCAAGGATCGGAAGAATTAAGAAGAATATAAACCCTTCCAAATTCGACGGACTTCCAGCCATCCATGTTTCCACAGCACTATGTGGCGACAGAATTGGGAATTCGTTATAGAAATTCGTCAGATTAGCTCGATAGGCGGGGATTATTTCCCGGATTACATGTGCAATTCCAAGCACAGTTCCTATCAGCATGGATAATACCATCCCCTTTCCGCTCATTGCCCGTTTCATCTCTGTCTTAAAAATCTGTTTCATGCTTTTCCCTCTTTCTTAAATTATATTTTCAAAGGGAAGAGAAAGGGGATGCTATTTTGTTGGAAAAACCACCTTTACGTCATCAATTCAGTACAATATAGCGCCGGATATCGTAATCTGGATTATCAATGACAGCTCCGGTCGGATTAATTTCCAAATACATTGCTTCTGAGTCTAACAATGCATCATTTACAACAAAAATCATCGGCATTACTTTTTCTTCCTCTGGTGCAAAAGTTTCAGCATAATAATTATGATTCAATATTCGCGGTTTTTTCTCCCCCAAATAAGTTACTTCGCCTATATAGTCACTGTACTTTGATGGTGCCGAAAGAAACCTCAGGCGTATATATCCCCAGATAAGATCGTTTTCTATCGTTTTACTACTTTGATTTTTTACAGAAAGATTGACTACAACGTAAGAAAAATCATTTGTAATATTTCCTTGTTCATCTAGCACTGCCCCTGGATAATCTGCAAGGTTTTTACTTTCTGGAAGTGCATACCCCGGATACTCCTTTCCTTTTATCCAGGATAAAACTGTGAAACTATAATAAGTGCTTTTTATCGTGTTTCCTGTTGAAACTATATTTTTTTCATCGACTCCTAGTTTGTTTGCAAATTCTTTAGATACTTCATCTGGCTCCTCTTTTTGGGCTACCACATCAAGACTTTTTTTAAATTCATTTTCTTTTTCTATATTCTCCTTACTTATGCTACCTGTTCCGCTTTGTAAGAAATTAACAGATAGTAACACGAATATAATGACAAAAGAAACACCCGCACAAGTTATTATTTTCTTCTTCACAAATATCTCCTTCCGTCATTCATTCCCAACATAAACGACTCCTGTATGACACATGTTTTCAGTTATTTCATAACATCCTCCTGTTCCATTCAGATTCAAATATAAATTCTTAATATCTTTTTCATTAACAATCCATGCCATATTGACTTGAACACTCTCACCAGGCTTTAACGATGGAATATAATTCTTCCCTTTACCATAGTCATCTTGTACGCTGCAATAAGTCATTTCAGCTGTTTTGGCAACACCGTCACTTGTATAATAATCATAGTCCTCACCTGCTTCTGTACCAGGCATGTAAACAGTATACGTGCCATCATCCTGTTTCGAAAGAGCAATCAGCGTGCCTATATAGAGCATATGATTGAGTTCTTCCTCTGATATATTTGTGTATGTGACAGTCAAAAACAGTAATTTCTGATCCATGTTTTCTTCTCTTACAACTGAATCCAGATTATTTACACCATCACCTTTTTTTATATATGATAAATGATTCTGTACCAGTTTTCCGTTTGCATCAACTGCCGTCTTCCAGACTTTCGGAATTTTATCACTATCTAAAAGCTGTAAATTATCTGCAATCTGTACTTTATCTACACAAGCTGTCACCTTATCTGTAGTAATGTTATTTCCGTTATTATCTTCAGCATAAGAATCTAAATTAAAAGCTTCTCCAATTTGACGAACCGACAGCTGACCATTTGTTACATCTATTTTATCTGCATAGACTGTCGGTTCAATAATTTCACTCCAGGTAATCATGTCAGCAGTTTTGATCATTTCATCCTCTTCCGTAATCACAAGATTTTCAGCAAATTTATATGCTTCTTCTTTTGAAATTGTATTTCCAATATAGAGTCTCAAAACACGATATTCTTCCGGACACAGAAGATAAATTCTTTGATCAAATGAGTTTTCTCCATTTATTGTATTGTATTTGAGATAAATTCCATCATAGGATCCGAAAACATGATTTTCACTTTCTATAACATTTCTATCCAACAATGATTTATCCAGACTCTTCTCATCCATCAAAACAGTATCAACGGTTATCCCTGCTGTATCAAGTGTATCTTTATAGCCTAACTTATACCCTTCGGCGATCCACTCCATTCCTTCTGGAATATAGTTTGATGTGACAGAGATTTCATGAATTTCTTCTGGAAGTTTTACGTCTTCAGAATTCTCATCTGATTTTATGGTGGTTAAAGTACCGTAGTTTCCCTGTTTTTCAAGGTACATATGATAAAGCTTTGTTCCTGCATAAGCAACGCTTGATGTTGCAATAATGCACATAGCTGCCGCAGCCGCTACCCTGCTTATACTTCGGTTTAACTTGCTTTTTCTCTGCATTGGTGTAATGTTTGATGAATTTACTTGTTTTTCTACTTCTTCCTGAATCATATCGTGAACAAAATCCGGAATATCTGGAAAGTCGTTTTTTAATTCGTCTAATCTCATATAAAAATCTCCTCCAATTGAATCTTCTTTTTCAGCGTTTTCCTCGCCCTTACAAGTCTCTTTTGTACAGCGCCTTCGGATATCTCAAGAATCTGAGCAATCTCTCTTATATTGAACTCCTCCATATAATAAAGGATCACCGGAATCCGCAGTTCTTCTTTCAGTTCGTTTACAGCTCTATACAATTCACTGTAATCTCGATTCTCCTTAGGCTGCTTCATATTTTCTGCATATCCTTCATCCAAAGGTTCATTGACGTTGATGCGCCTTGCAATGTTGTAGCATTCATTGATTAATATCCGCATCAACCAGGTCTTTGCATAGCGATCTTTTTTTAGTGTATCTATTTTAGAAAATGCTTTCACAATCGATTCTTGTATTGCATCAGCACAATCCTGGTCATCTGACAAAATTGTTTTTGCTGTTGCATACAACTGTCGCTCTGATGAAAGAATCAATTCTCCAAGTGCCTCCTTCGTCAATTTGGTACCCCCTTTTTGCCAGCCAGCTTTTATTTACATAGATTAGACGGATTTAAAATGAAAATATCCCCTTAATTTTCAAAAATAATTGTTTTTTGTTTCAAGCGAGCTCTAACATTTTTGCAGTTTTCTTATATTATCTCATAGATTAACTCATTCATATAAAAGAAACATCAGCAAATCATTCATTGATCTACTGATTATTGGGACATTTACTTTTGCTTATATCATTAATTCTACTTTAAACCTATTGAATTCGATATGTTTAAAATTCAGAAAGCATTTTTTATAACATTTGATTTCTTTTATTAATTATGCTAAAATTTTTATATAATTATCATATCCCTATATCGCCTCTATTAATAGCTGTTGCTTCAATATTTCGTATAAAATCAAATATCCATATACAATTGAGCCTTCACCTTCGAACATTCCTGTTTGATTAGATTCACTTTTCCTGACTTTTCGAACAATTTTATCCGTATAATCATACATTTCCTCTGAAAGATTTTTACATTCTTTCATCCATAGAGCATTTCCAGTATACACTCCCAATAACGCAAAACTAACTGCTAATCCGGAAATTCCATTATACAAACTCATATCTATTGTTTCTATACGCCACTTATCAACATAAATTTTTAATCCTTGATAAGATGTACAATCTGCCTCTTTCGATTTCCACTTCATCAAAATCTTTCCTAAGTTATTTGCCATGTCAAGAGGTGTCTTAAATTTTTCATCAAACTTTATGTAACGACTGTTATTTACTTCTGGTAAATTATACCCTAACGCCATTCTAATTAACAAAATTTGCCTAAATAAATCATCTTCTGACAAACGATTCATATACCGTCTCATATCATGCTCTTCTTTTTTTTTACTACACTCCTCTTTTTCTGGCTGCAGTTCATTATTTTGAACATTTGAATAATAGATCGGAATATCAAAGTTCAATAATGCTGATAGTTCTGACTTAAAAAAAGCATCACTATACTCTTCTTGTTTTCTATTTTTCTTCAATACATAGAAAAAATAGATTCTATTTTCTGTTTTTTTCATAAATTCAGGGAAGAAGGATGTATTTAAATACATGTCATATTGTTGTGTATACCGTATCAGATACCGGCTCTTCTTTCTGTCTAGTTCAGAAAGTAATGTAATAATTTCTTCCTTTCGATTAAGTGTTCTCCGATAAGCATGATTAAATCCTTCACATATTTCATCTATATACTCTTGTATCTTTATAGTCTGATTTCCTTTTCTGACAATACTCTTTTCTAAATGAATCGTTCCGTCTTTATGTCCCATTTCTATTTTAGATGAATATGGATTACAAATTGTCGGAATCTTAATTTTTGTTTTTATTATTGCATCAGTACGTAAACCACTTGGAAAATTTTCACCTTCTGACTCTCCCCAAGCTGGCATCGGTAAAAATCCTGTCTGTAGCACAGAAAATTGTGCAAAATCATCTAACTTCTTTTCCCCTATACTGTTTTTATCTTTTCCATGGCCAGGCATGGTTTCTAAATCAATGATTTCCGGATATTCCCCATTGGAAATTATATTTTCTCCATGAATATCCGTACTGTAAGTGAGATAACAAAGAAAGAGAAGTATTCCTGATCTAAAAAAATAATTCTTTACTTCTTGATCATTCTGACAAAATTTGTATTTTACATATTCCTCCCAACTATGTGTCTGGTAACTTAAGAGTTTTCTGTAACTTGCATCTAAACCACTGCCTACCATTAACCAATCATACATCTGAAAATATATTTTATTTTTTTCTATATCATTAGGACGATATATGATTTTTTGTCCATTCTCTACTTCTATCTCTGCGACAGTATGCCCTCCATGATGCGTATCAGATTTTCCCAATGAAATTTTGCTAATCTTGCAAAATTTATTACCTAAGATTTTTTCTTCTATAAAAGATTGATCTTCTTCCAGGTATTTTGAAATTTCATTAGTTTCTTCTATTACCTGACCTATCCTTAGCAAAATCAAACGAAACATCTCAGGATATTTTCTACATAAATTTCGAATATATTCGGGATTCTGTAGATAAGCCGTCTCATAATATATGTATTCCTGTTGAGCTGTTGTCCCCTTGAGTTTCCCACATTTCTTATGCTCATGTATTTCATAAATCAAGCAACGCATTGGTATTTTTACAATTGCTTTTACTATATTAATAGCTAAATTTTCTGTTCTATTTGTGTAAAGGATTTTTCTGTTCTTATTATTTCTTTCTATGTAATCAATACCTATCTGTATAAAAAAGCGAAAAAATGATTCGAAATTAACTTTTGATATTGCCCCTTTATAATATAATTGATTGGATTGAAATAACTGAAGTAATTCACCTTGTATCCCTTGCCTTAATATTTTTTCTTCTTTTTCCACAAGTAACCGGCAATATCCCTTGTCAATTATCCTGTAAATATCTTCTCCAAGAATTTCTGTCCACATTTATGTATCCTCTTTTCAGATCTTATATCTTACACAATACAAAAATAGCACAGCTTTTCAACTGTGCTAAACTTTCATTAATTCCTTTAACAACAAATGAAAGTTCCGTATCCACCTCCATAACTTATTACTGGTGCATCTTCCATTTCATCTATATCCAGTTTTTCTGCTTCTTTTAGCTCTAATAGAATTTCTTCGTATTTCAATTCCTCATTCATATTCCTTATCCTCCATAAAAATTATGTTTACATCAAACATTCCATCTTTACAAGCGCACTGCATTTCTCCATGATTTTCATCTACAATCTGTTTAATATTTTTTATCCCCCATCCATGCATAATTTTGTCCGCTTTTTGAGATTGAAATCCATTTAAATTAACTGTATCTGAAATTGAATTTTTCACATCCAAGAAAACAATTTCATTAATTTGTTGGATTGTCAGTTCAATTCTACGTTCCTCAATTTGACATTTCATGGATGCTTCCATTGCATTTTCCAGAAGATTTCCCATAATAATCATCATGTCTTCCCCTTTTACCGGAAGCTTATAAAGTTCAATTTTTTGCGTGAATTTAATCTTTTGTTGCTGCATTCTTTCATATTCATAATTTAAAATACAGTCAAGATCCATAAACCCCGTCCATATCTTCCATTCTCTGTTCCTTGTATTTTCTAAATGTGTATTCAGACATTCTTTTGCTGATTCTAACGTTCCTTCCTCGATACAATTGAGAAGATAGAGATAGGTATGCTTTACCTCATGAAGTCTTTTTGCTTCCAATTCACAATAAGTACGAATGAATTGATATTCCTTGGTTAATATTTCCTTTTGTTCTACTAAAGAAGTCTTCTCCAGTTTATTGTACCTGTACATACTTCGAAACACATAAATAATAAATAGCAAAAGCAAAATAAGTATAAGCAATACATTGGTTATCAAATTAAAATTACTATAATATCCTCCATCAAAAAATCCTGCCATCCACATCACAAGAAATAATGCGCTTATGTCGATACACAAAATAAATAATGCCGTTTTCCAACTATTTTCAATTTTTTTTACAAAGATCTGAATTTGTGTTTTCCATTTTCTATATACGAAAATGAAAATAAAAATAATCAATAGATTCCAGATGCATTCCCAATAGTTTCTTCCACCTAATACATTTGTATGCATTACATCAGTTTTTTCATAAACTCCCCGTATAGTGAGTAAGGGAATACGAAGTAAATCTGTAGTCATATTATATAACCATAACCAAAGTAAAGAAGATCGGTAGCATATCTTATAAAATATTTTTAATAACAAGAGATTTATAACCGGATTAATTATCATCTGAAGATCTGTTACAAACCCTCTGGTTGAATCTTGAGATTCCCATGCAATTCCACCTGCTATTAAAATGTAAAAAATAATATAAACAACACGTGACTTCCATCTTCGCTGGGGAAATACCGATAACACGCTCAAAAGACCTATTATAATAATAATATAACTTGTAATTCCATAACAAATGTTAATCAATTTCGTTTCCTCCAATATTCCGCAATTTTATCCTTTACATTTTTAAACTGCGGATGGCTAACTGTAAGACAAACTCCGGTTCGCATTTTAACCTGATAGGGTTCTACGGACATAATATGTTTTATATTTACCACGCATCCTTTATCAATCCTGAGAAAGCAGTCCTGATTTAAGCGTTCCTGTATTTCTCCAAGACTAGTCCTGATTTTGCACTCCCCCTTTGAATGTATAAGAACAACATACTTTTTTTCCTTATACATATAATAAATTTGACTTTTTGCAATTCGTTCCATACGTTTTTCCGTCACTACTTCAAAGTACTCCTCTTTTCGATGCCCAATCTCAGGTTCTAATACTTTGTAAGCTTCTGGAAGTTTCTTTTCCAATAATATTTTTGGAATATACCGAAATGCATTTACTTCAAATGCCTCTATTGCATATTCTGCATGGCATGTCACATAAATAATTACAGCAGATGGATATAAATCTTTAATCTCTCTCCCAATGGAAAGCCCTGAAATTCCATTTTCTAATGGAAATTCCATGTCTAATAAATAGAGATCATTTTCTTTATATTTCAATTCTAATAAAAATTTATCGACATCATTATAAGCAGAAAAACTATAATCTCCAGATTCAAAACATTGCTCAGTAATTATTCTTTCTGTCGTAAGCCACTGCGTTTCATCATCTAATGTAGCAATCCGTATCATTAAATTCCTCCATCATATTTCAAGTTGCAAGCAAAGATGTAATTTTGTTTTCTGCCATTTATCACAAAAAAACATATTTTTTTCATTTTTTACTATAAATGGCGTGAACTTAGATTTACTGACCTTTACCTATAGCACTATTCTTATTGCAAATAGTTTTGTTTTATCTACTTCACTGTAAATAGATAGTAATCCTTAATTATATTGTTTAACAGCATCCTCCATTTCTGTGAGATTTCCCCACCTTATATACACCATAAATTCACTATACATTATTTCTTCATTTGCTACAATCGTAATCCAATTATTTTTCAATATTATATTCAAATTTATTTCGCAAAAAGATATTATACTTAAAATACGGTCAGTTTTACTTAAAAAGAAAATTTCATATTATAATCTATTTAATCAATAAGAAGAACCCATAAATTTTGTATATCTACTTAGTAAAAGAGGTGTTTCCAATGAAATTATAAAAAATAAAGGAGTGAAGCAAAATGTTTGATTTTTTTAAACGTGAAATACGTGTTACGCGAAACCTGAATGAATGTAACAAAATTAGAGAACTTTTACTTGAAAATAATATCCAAACTTATGTAATTACAAATACATTGACAAACCCAGGAAGACATCACGGAATAGCTTTTATTCAGATGGATGCAGCCTATGAATATCAAATATTTGTAAAACGAAAAGATTGGGAAAAAGCAAATTTTCTAATAAGATAAAAGTATTGAATATTACAGTGCTGCAGTCCGGACAGGTGGCTCAAAGAGCCCCATAATAATCAAGTATATAATGAAAGGGGGACACATTATGTTAGCAAAGATTTTAAAAAAGGGGATTTGTATTTTAACATCATTTTACATCTTGTTACATTTTACCTCTATTATTACATATGCAAATGATGAAATTACTACTTTCACCCAAAACGAAAAATTCAAGATATTGATATTTTATTAGATCGAGCAATAGATCAAAAGAATGATGCCCCAACATATGTTGTAAAAGAAATTAAAAATAATTGTAAATTAACAATTAATGGAGAAGAACAATCTACTACACCATTAGTAACAACTGAATTACTATACAGTGATAATAATTCATCAGAATACGCAGCCACTGTTATATCAGAATTAGAAGTCTACAATAATACTCTTAGAGCAGTATCTTCTTATTCCAAGGAAGAACATACATCTTCATCTGGCGGAGAGATATATTTATATACAACAATTTATTTTGATATTAGCAATGTAAACGGAGTCGGTATTATTTTTTTAAAGAAAGTTACAGTAAATGCAAAAGTAAACGTTAGCCGGGTTAAAGTAAATTATGTGAAAGCAAAATATGGTTATGCCGGAGTTAATTACAATACTCGTGGTTGGGAAAATACCACATCAACTTGGTATTCAGAAACAGGAACAAGCAAAACTGTTTATGTAAATGGTCCAAAACTTGAATCTGTTAGTGGAGGTATGTATTATATAATATTTGGGGTAAAGGTTTAGCTCATGTTGCAAGAGGAAATTCCAGTTGGGACACAACACATAAAGTAATCGAATGCGATATGGGATGGTGGGGATGAGAAAGTTTGATGAATTTCTTTTGATGTAAGTAGGTAATACGGATGATTACCTACTTATGATATTTTTCAGGATTGCCAAGAAAAATTTGCGAGAGTGTGAAAGTTTTTCTGTAAATAATGTTTAAAAGGTTCTTCTATGATAAAATAAATATCATTAGGAGGGCCTTTTATTATGGCAAGACAAAAGAAATCTGTACATCGAGTACAAATGACAGAAGGAAAAAGAAATATTATTCATCAGCTTCTTGAAGAGTATGACATCCAGTCTGCTGAAGACATTCAGGATGCACTCAAAGATCTTTTAGGTGGCACTATTAAAGAAATGATGGAAGCAGAAATGGATGATCATCTCGGCTACGAAAAATCAGAACGTTCAGATAGTGATGATTATCGCAATGGTCATAAACACAAACAGGTCAACAGCCGGTACGGCTCTATGGAAATTGAAGTACCGCAGGATCGTAAATCAACATTTGAACCACAGATTGTAAAAAAGCGTCAAAAGGATATATCTGATATAGATCAGAAGATTATCTCTATGTATGCCAAAGGAATGACTACCCGACAGATTTCAGAAACCATCGAGGATATTTATGGTTTTGAGGCTTCGGAAGGTTTTATTTCTGATGTAACTGATAAGATTTTGCCACAGATTGAAGACTGGCAAAACCGGCCTCTGGACGAAGTGTATCCCATTCTCTATATCGATGCGATCCATTACTCCGTAAGGGATAATGGTGTAATTCGAAAGCTTGCAGCTTATGTGATCCTGGGAATTAACACAGAAGGAAGGAAAGAAGTTCTATCCATTAGCGTTGGTGATAATGAAAGTGCGAAATACTGGCTTTCTGTTATGAACGAGTTGAAAAATCGAGGAGTAAAAGATGTATTAATCATCTGTGCTGATGGTTTAACAGGCATCAAAGAGGCTATTGCTACAGCTTTTCCAAAAACCGAATATCAACGTTGTATCGTACACCAAGTAAGGAATACCTTAAAATATGTTCCAGATAAAGACAGAAAGGCTTTTGCTACAGATCTGAAGACTATTTATCAGGCGGCTGATGAAAAGAAAGCATTGGCAGCCTTAGATCGAGTGACTGAAAAATGGACACCTAAATATCCGAATTCCATGAAACGCTGGAAAGACAACTGGGATGCGATTTCTCCAATTTTTAAGTTTTCAGCAACTGTTAGAAAAGTAATATATACTACCAATGCCATTGAGTCCTTAAATTCTACCTACCGTAAGCTGAACCGTCAAAGAAGTGTATTTCCAAGCGATACAGCTCTGTTAAAAGCACTGTATCTTGCTACTTTTGAAGCTACGAAAAAATGGACTATGACCATTCGAAACTGGGGACAGGTATATGGTGAATTAAGTATCATGTATGAAGGACGCCTACCAGAATAGGCAATAGATTCCAAGTTGAAAAACAGGCGGATTTCTCCGCCTGCTATTGACATGCAAATTTATAACTGCTATATATAAAACAAGAGCGAAAAGCTCCAGTCCAGTACTTTTCGCTCTTAATTATCATAGAAGAATTCTATTTACAGACTTTTCTTCACAGTCTCAAATTTGCTATACAGGATATTTTTATATGAAATTTTCTTATCTTAAAAAAAATAATCTGTAGAACCCTTACGCCTCTCACAGCGTAAGGGTTTTACCGTTACTTATTCTCCACATACTGAAATTTTATTTCCAGTTTATTTTGTTGATTTTATCAATAAAATCATCCCAATCTTCCATACAGTTTTCTGTTATACAATCATAGAATATACAATTTTCTTCTATAAGTTCATCCTTTTTACAAACGTTTATATCCTTAATTTTAATATCAAGCTTCTTAAATTTACTCCACCAATCATATTCATCTTCTTTTTTTGAAGTGATTCTATCATTAACTATTTTTAGAATTGCTTCTTTTAATTCTTGAGAATACTTGTCGACATAAAAATATTTCCACTCTATTCCATTTGTGTAAAGAACCTTTTTATACCATAAAATTTCACCAATAAGTTGCCCTTCATCTTTAGTCAAGTTTTCTTCTGATAGACAATCTTGAATTTCATTTATATTAAATAATTTATCACCTAACGCTTTAATCTCAAGACTTCCGATAATTCCATTCCAATCCTCTTCTTTAATCTCATTTCTAGCTATATCCTTAAACGCTTTATCAAGTATGGCAATATCAGGGAAACTACTTAGTCCATAGTAGATATTTCCTTTTTTTGTTTTTTTTCTATTAAAAACATATCTTTTAGATAGTTCTTTTGTCGTAGGTTGAATTATTTCTCTTGCTAATGGATAAAGTTCAAATTCTGTATTGTTCTGTGTTTCTATAAGCTTTATTTCTTTTTGATATTCCTCTTTAGTCATAAATTATCCTCTTTTGAAAATCCCAATTTGTCTTTATCATCATACTACCACACCCTAGACCTTTTGTACATTTTTCACGTAAAAACCCCTCACACCATAATTGATGTAAGGGGTTCTCTATATAGACTAATTAACACTCTGTGCTACTTATCCTATTTGTCCTATTTCCGATTGATAGCAGCCTGTGCTGCTGCAAGACGAGCAATCGGTACACGGAATGGTGAGCAGGATACATAGTCAAGTCCGATGCTGTCGCAGAACTCTACGGAGCTTGGATCTCCACCGTGCTCTCCACAGATACCTACATGCAGGCTTGGATTAACCGGTTTTCCGAGTTCGATAGCCATCTTCATGAGCTTGCCAACACCAACCTGATCCAGTTTTGCAAATGGATCGTTCTCGAAGATCTTAGCGTCATAGTAAGCATCAAGGAACTTACCAGCATCATCACGAGAGAATCCGTATGTCATCTGTGTAAGGTCGTTTGTACCGAAGCAGAAGAAGTCAGCTTCTTTAGCGATCTCATCAGCTGTAAGAGCAGCTCTTGGGATCTCGATCATTGTACCAACCTCGTACTCAAGGTCGCTTCCAGCTGCTGCGATTTCAGCGTCAGCTGTCTCTACAACGAATTTCTTAACGTATTTGAGCTCTTTGATATCTCCAACGAGTGGGATCATGATCTCAGGTTTTACGTTCCAATCCGGATGAGCTTTCTTTACATTGATTGCTGCACGGATAACAGCGCTTGTCTGCATCTTAGCAATCTCTGGGTATGTAACTGCAAGACGGCATCCACGGTGTCCCATCATTGGGTTGAACTCGTGCAAGCTGTCGATAATAGCTTTGATCTGGTCATCTGTTTTGCCCTGAGCATCAGCCAGTTTCTTGATGTCCTCTTCCTCTGTAGGAACGAACTCATGAAGCGGTGGGTCAAGGAAACGAATTGTAACCGGGTTACCTTCAAGAGCTTCGTAAAGTTTCTCGAAGTCTCCCTGCTGCTCTGGAAGAATCTTAGCAAGTGCTGCTTCTCTTTCTTCTACTGTCTCTGCACAGATCATCTCACGGAATGCATCGATTCTGTTGCCTTCGAAGAACATATGCTCTGTACGGCAAAGACCAATACCTTCTGCGCCAAGCTCACGAGCTTTTTTAGCGTCTGCCGGAGTATCAGCGTTTGTACGAACTTTCATGGTTCTGTATTTATCTGCCCAGCCCATGATTCTTCCGAACTCGCCAGCGATGGTAGCGTCTACGGTCGGGATCAGTCCGTCATAGATGCATCCTGTAGAACCATCCAGAGAGATGCAGTCTCCCTCGTGGAACTCTTTGCCAGCCAGTGTGAATTTCTTGTTTGCCTCGTCCATTACGATATCACCGCAACCGGATACACAGCAGGTTCCCATACCACGGGCAACTACGGCTGCGTGGGAAGTCATACCACCACGAACAGTCAGGATACCCTGTGCAGATTTCATACCTGTGATATCTTCTGGGGATGTCTCAAGACGAACCAGAACAACTTTTTCTCCTCTTTCAGCCCATGCAACAGCGTCATCAGCTGTGAAGACGATTTTACCGCAAGCAGCTCCCGGAGATGCTCCCAGTGCTTTTGCCATTGGAGTAGCCTCTTTCAGTGCTTTTGCATCGAACTGCGGATGAAGCAGAGAGTCAAGGTTACGAGGATCGATCATTGCAACAGCCTCTTCCTCTG
>OFMO01001076.1_pt1 | contig 19066 bp, 10 predicted proteins | sample 1541821 | NCBI WGS metagenome assembly OFMO01 (sample SAMN04209253, study PRJEB22552) | human gut metagenome | biome: gut; material: feces | host: Homo sapiens | place: USA: Oklahoma | reverse complement strand
CGGCTTTCTTCCCTGTGATGTGACCCACGAAAGGAGAGACACTCCATGCGTAAAACAACGTCTCGTGTTCTTTGGATCTTAGTTGGTGTGCTGTTGGTCATCACCGGCATCGCCTGTTTCGCCCATCCTGCCGCCACCTTGGGCAGTCTGGCTATTCTTCTTGGCATTGCCATGCTGTTCTCCGGTGTCGTGGACCTGGTGATCTTTGCCACCGCCCGCGATGCCATGTACGGCTCCGGCTGGTTCCTGCTGGATGGCGTGTTGACCATTTTGCTTTCCATCTTTATCTTGGGCAACGCAGCGTTTACCATGGTATCCCTCCCTTTCATCGTGGGGATGTGGCTGGTGTTTTCCGGCACCAGCCGGATGGTCAACTCGTTTGACCTGCGTCGCATGGGCGTAAAAGGCTGGGGCTGGTTCACCGGAGCCGGCGTGGTGCTGATGATTGCCGGTTTCATTTCCTTCCTCTACCCCGTAGCCGGCGCCCTCATCCTGACCTGGCTGGTCGGCTTCCTGCTGATTCTCCAGGGCGTGGCCTCCATCCTCCGCGGTGGCCTGGCTCACCGGATGTGGATTCCGTAACCATCAAATCACATTCTCCTGTACAGAATCAAACCGATCAACATTCTGAACTGTATCCTTCTTTTACATCAAGAGACTAACCGACAAAAGGTTAGCCTCTTGATGTTTTATTTTATATTGTTTTTCTTATCTTTGTATCCCTTAGTTTTAGCACAAATGGGGCATCCTGTCCCCATATTTCTGCTTTTTATCTGCGCTTCCCATTCATGCCCTTGATCACATATCCACCACACTTTCTTGTGACTATTGGGACTTACCTGCGAGGGCATTATCTCCTGGTTTCTTTTATAATTCCACTCTGACGCCAATTGCAGATTCATTGTTTCCAAATCATTGATTCCGTGTACAATCTTCTTGCCTGCACATATTGGACACCCTTTTCCATACGAACGGTTTGAGATCGTCGCTTCATATTCATGTCCTCTTTCACATTTCCACCAAACTTTTCGATCGGAACCCCGAGTAACATTTTCCGGTTTTAAATCACCATTTCTCGTAGGGTGCCACTCACTGGAAAGTTTTTGATTTGTCTCCGCTAAAGAACCCTCTTTCGCAATTTTATTTTTGATCCGCAACTCCCCTCGTCTTCTTACTCCGCACACAGGGCACCCTCGCCCAAAAACTCGATTGGAAACAGAGGATTCATATTCATGCCCTTCAGAACAAATCCACCAGACTTTCTTTCTGGAACCCCTTGTAACCTGTGTCGGCAATAAGTCTCCATTGCGTTCTAGACACCACTCTTTTGCCAGTTCAGGGAAAATAGTTGCCAAATCATTATAGCCTTCTAAAACCTGAAAACCGGCACAAATGGGACAACCATTTCCGTGTCTCCTATTATCAACACTAGCCTGCCACTCATGTCCGCACTTTCCAAGCCACCAAACTTTCTTTGCACTTGAAAAACTAATCATGTTGGGTCTCAAGTATCCATTTTTTGTTGGATGCCATTCTTTTGTTAATTCCGTTTCCTTTTCTGCAAGGCTATTTTGTTTTTTCCCTTCTATGTATTGTGAATAAATGATGCTGGAATCTCTATTGATATTTATATCTACCACAGGAAGTATTCGGTTTGTATTCTCTGCAATTCTCTTCATTAACTCTAGCATAACATCTGAAATATATCTATAATTAGCATCATATTTACAGTATATCGCTCGATCGTCTGGAATTATTTCAGATTCACTTTTTATTTCTTTTACACGGAACAATATTATTCCCGCTTCATTTACAATTTTATCTTTTCTCATCTCCTTTTTCCTTGCTTCCTGCCCACTGTGGTAACGATACCCATCATACTCAATTCCCACATTCAACTCAGGAAGGTAAATATCTATTTCTGTCTTTCCATTTAGTAAGTAACGGCTCATTGCTCTTGTGCATTTCCGAAAATAGAATAAGATTGCCTGTTCCGGAAAACTGGTTTTTAGTTCTCTTTGGCACGCTGGGCAGCCTGTTCCATGATTCCGATTATATATTGTCGCTTGATACTCATGTCCGCTCGGACAAAGCCACCATACCTTTTCTGTTGAATTGCCAATTGTAACTTGCGTTGGTTGCAGTGTTTTATTTTTTGTTGGATGCCATTCCTTTGCTAATTGAGGGTTAAGCGCAGCAAGGCTATTATAATCTGCTTGCACCTTTCGCCCATTACAAATAGGGCAACTCCCTCCGTTGGAAATAGAGGTAACCGTTGCCATCCACTCATGCCCCAGCTTACATTTCCACCACACTTTTTTATTGGAGCCTGGTGTTACTTGCCCCGCTGTAATAGAGGTATTTCTCTCGTTATTCCAAATCTCAAGTAGATCTGGACGCAATACTTCAAGTGAATTCCACGGCATTACCACCTTATTCGCACAAACAGGGCAACCACTTCCCCGATCAGTACGATGCGATACTTCGATATTCCAAGAATATCCGCAGGAAGAGCATCTCCACCATACCCTCTTATTAGAATGGCAGGTAACATTCTCTGGCTTTATCTCATTCTTCTCATAGTCCCACTCACTCAATAAATTCGGAAAAATGTCTGCCAATGAGCCATTCTTTTCAATCAAACCCGCAACCTTTTGCTCTCCTTGTTTTTTTCTAGAACAAATCGGACATCCCTTTCCAGATGCCCGATTAGAGGCAGAGGTTTTCCATTCATGCTGACAGACGGCACACTTCCACCAAATTCCTCGACTAGAACGAGGCGCAATACTTTGCGGAGTTAGGTCCTCATTTTTTGTTGGATGCCATTCTTTTACCAATTCAGGATATATTGTAGCAAAATCATTATATCCCGGTTCTATTTTTCGTCCCGCACAAACTGGGCACCCATTTCCTTTGCTTCTATTGTTAGGACTCGCTTGCCATTTATGTCCTTTAGCACATACCCAATGAATTTGTTTGATTGAGCCCATTGTAATATTTTGGGGAGTAAAACCTTCTCTTTGATTTTCTTCCCAATCCCACTCATACAGGAGTTTTTTATTCTCAAAAACACTTTCCCTCTTTGACATAATCAGTTCCTCCGAACCCTTTCTCTATCGTCCGTTTCTCTAGATTCTATTTTAGTATAGAGCAAATACCCAGGTCCTTCAAGCGCAAAAAGCCCAGCAGTATCTAAACTGCTGGGCCTTCTGTGTTTCGTCGATATGGGATCAAGCCTGCTCGTAGATCAGCACAGCGGCGGTCTCCTCGGTGGTGGCGCCGGGGTTGCCTTCTGCGGGCTCCTGGCCATAGGGGTTGTTGGGATCGGCGGAAGTGCAGCCGGCCAGCAGAGCCAGGGACATCACTGCTGCCATGCACAGAGCGATCATCTTTTTCATAGTGGGGTTCCTCCTTCGGTTTTCAAAAACTCTCTTCTGTGGAGATGGGCGATTTTGCCATATCCATAGTATCTACCTTTTCGGCAGATTTTTCAAGCATTTTGTCCAAAGGACAGGAATTTTTTTGGTTTTGCACCAATCTCATTTGTCAAATTTGTATAGAAACACAACATTTTCTTTGTATAAGTTTTCTGGTGCAAGTAGATGTCCCAAAGGCTCAGGTATCCAGGGTCAGGTCGCCCTCTTTGATCCACCCCAGCTTGCGGCAGCCCAGGCCGATCAGCCAGCTCAGCACCCCCGGCAGCATGAAGCAGATGAGGACCATCCCCAGCCAATCCATGCCGGTGATGCCGGCTTTCGTGCCCTGGGCGATCTGGTCCACCCAGCCGGTGTAGACCCCGATCGGGCCGACCAGGCCGCAGGTGCCCATGCCGGAGGAGACGGCTGCACCGTTCATCTCCAGGCGGAAGATGCAGGTCGCGATGGGGCCGGTAATGGCCGAAGCCAGGGTCGCGGGGATCCAGATCTTCGGGTTCCGGACGATGTTGCCCATCTGGAGCATGGAGGTGCCCAGGCCCTGGGAGACCAGGCCGCCCCACTTATTCTCCCGGAAGGACAGCACCGCAAAGCCGACCATCTGGGCGCAGCACCCGGCAACGGCTGCGCCGCCGGCCAGACCCGTCAGGCCCAGGGCCGCGCAGATGGCCGCGCTGGAGATGGGCAGCGTCAGCGCAATGCCCACGATGACGGAGACCAAAATGCCCATGAAGAAGGGCTGCAGCTCGGTCGCCCACATGATGAGGTTGCCCACCCAGGAAGCGGCTTTGCCGATGGGGGGTGCAACGAGATAGGCCACGCCGATGCCGGCCAAAACCGTCACGATCGGCGTCACGAGAATGTCGATCTTAGTTTCCTTCGAGACGGCCTTGCCGCACTCAGCGGCAATAATGGCGATGACCAAAACAGCCAGAGGGCCGCCCGCTCCGCCCAGAATATTGGTCGCAAAGCCCACCGGCACCAGGGAAAACAGGACCAAGGGCGGCGCTTGCAGGGCCGACCCGATGGCCACAGCCATGGCCGGGCCGACCATCGCCGAGGCCAGGCCGCCGATGGTGTAGGCCGTCGCCGTCTCCCCCGTGCCCACGGTGACGACCGTGGCGGACAGGAACCCAATGTGGAACTGGGTGCCCAGCGTGTTCAGGATGGTTCCGACCAGCAGCGTACAGAAGAGGCCCTGGGCCATAGCGCCCAGCGCATCCACCCCGTAACGCTTGGCGGAGAACTCGATGTTCTTCCGCTTCAGGAATGCGCGAAATCCGTTCATGTCTCTCTCCTTCCCGCCCTCCGCTCACTGGAGGACGAAAAATAGTCCGTACTACCTGTCTTGACAGGTGTACGGACTATTGTAATCGTTTGTGTCGGGTTTGTCAATCCCTGTTTTGCTGCTCTGGGGTATACAGCAGGCCCAGTTTGTCCAGAGCGGCACAGACCCGCTGATAGGCCGCCTCGTCAGGGCAGCGCAGGTGGTGCAGATGCACCCCCCCGGTCAAAAGGGAGAGGGGGGCCGTCCCCCGTGCCTTTTCCACGTATTGGGCCACGTCATACCGGGAGGCCAGGCTCAGCTGGCCGCAGATCTGCCCGTACAGGGGGTGCTCCACGACCACGTCGATCACCGTGCAGCCGTTGTCGACGATGGTCAGCAGCTCCTGCTCCACCTGCTCCTTCGTGTGGATGGTCGCCACCGTCCGCAGCAGGCCGGAGGACTCCCCCAGCTTATAGCCCCGCGGCGTCGCCACGATGTCCATCCCCGCCGCCCGCAACAGGGCGATGTCCCCCACGATGATCTGGCGGCTGACGGAGAATTTCCCCGCCAGGGCCGTTGCGCTGATGGCCTTGTCCGCCGTCAGGGTCTGGGCGATGATCTGTCTGCGTTCTTCTGCTTTCACGCCCGCCACGCTCCTTCTTGATGATCTGCCTTGGGATAGGGCCTGGCCGGTCTCACTTGTGGTGGGTCAGCAGGTCGTACTTGATGTCCCACAGCTTCTGGGACAGGTCCACATAGTAGTTGTGGGGGTTGTCAAAGCGCTTGACCTCGTCCCACAGTGTCTCCATCTGTGCCTGGCAGTAGCGCTGGATCTCGTCCAGGGTGGGCATGTCATAGACCAGCTCGCCGTTTAAGAAGATGGGCTTCTGCAGCTCCTGGGCGGAGAAGCTGGTCAGCGTCTTCTTCTTCCAGGTGGCGTCGGGGTCGAAGATGGTCAGGCTGCCGTCCTCGGCCAGGTTGCTGGTCACGTCCTCGTCGTAGGTGCACATCCAGTCGCCGATGGCCTTTCCGGTGTCGTTGGCAAAGAGGCGGTAGAGCTTCTTATAGTGCGGGGTCGTGATCTTGGCCACGTTCTCGCTCAGCTTGATCTTGGGCACCACGTTCCCCTGCTCATCCTCAAAGGCCACCAGCTTATACACGCCGCCAAAGACAGGCTCGCTCCGGGCCGTGATGAGCCGCTCGCCCACGCCGAAGGAGTCGATCTGCGCCCCCTGCAGCAGCAGGTCCTGGATCAAAATCTCGTCCAGGGAGTTGGACACGGTGATCTTACACTCGGTCCAGCCGGCTTCGTCCAGCATCTTCCGGGCCTCGCGGGTGAGATAGGCCATATCGCCAGAGTCCAATCTGATCCCGCATTTGGTGATGCCCTTGGGCTTCAGGACCTCGTTAAAGGCCTTGATGGCGTCGGGGATGCCGCTCTTGAGCGTATTGTAGGTGTCCACCAGCAGGATCGCGTTGTCGGGGTAAATTTCGCAGTACGTCTTAAAGGCCTCGTACTGGCTGGGGAAGGTCTGCACCCAGGCGTGGGCCATGGTCCCCCCGGCGGGCACGCCGTAGAGCTGGTCGGAGATGGTGCAGGCCGTGCCCTTGCAGCCGCCGATGTAGGCCGCACGGGCGCCGTCGATGGCGCCGCTGGACCCCTGGGCCCGGCGGGAGCCGAACTCCAGCACGGTCCGGCCTCTGGCGGCCCGGACGATGCGGTTGGACTTGGTCGCGATCAGGCTCTGGTGGTTGATGGTCAGCAGCAGGTAGGTCTCCAGCAGCTGGGCCTGGATCGCAGGGGCACGGACGGTCAGGATCGGCTCCTTGGGGAACACGGGCGTCCCTTCCGGCACGGCGAAGATGTCGCCGGTGAACTTAAAGTTGGCCAGATAGTCCAGAAATCCCTCGTCGAACATGTTCCGGCTGCGCAGGTACTCGATGTCCTCCGGGTCAAAGTGCAGGTCCTGGATATACTCGATCACCTGCTCCAGCCCCGCCGCGATGGCGTAGCCGCCCTTGTCCGGCACGTTGCGGAAGAACAGATCAAAATGCGTGATCCGGTCCTTATACCCGGCCTTAAAGTACCCGTTGCCCATGGTGAGCTCATAGAAATCGCACAGCATGGTCATGTTCAGCTTCTTATTCGTATTCATGGCAAGAACCTCTGTTTCTTGTGTCCTGGGCAAGGCGAGAAGCCAGTCAAACAGAAAAAACGCCCCGCCCGGCAGGCCGTTTCGGCCCGGTCAAAGCACCTTATTATACTGCCCAATCAGGTGTCAAGTCAATAGTCGACTTTGGCCGGAAACGGTCAAATGAAAGATTAGCCCTCATTATACATGATTTCACCAGAAACTGCAATCCATTTTGCTGTGATTCCTGCAAGCCTCGCCCCGCCGAAAAAAGATGCAAAAAATCCGCAAAAGGACGGTTTGGGTGGCTTGACTTTTCCGAAAAGCCTGCTACACTGGGTACGTCCAATAGATTTTTCTGCGTAACACGTGCAAATTTTGTCTCGAAATATGCTATTTTTGCAGGTAGGATTGCAAAACACCCTGCACTGTGCTACGCTCTCCCCGTGGAGCCTGGGGGGTACGCCGCGCGTGGTCAAGCTACCACCCCGTCCCAAAATCCCCCCTCTCCCGCTACCGAAAGCTCATGCTGTAAGGTATGCCTTACAGCTGTTTTATGCGCATAAAACAGCTATTTTCTTTCCCGTAAGGTCTTTTCCTTCCAGCATTTTTTACATAGATAGATGGTAAAAATTCTCATGGAATCTTAGGAGGTAAAAGATATGAGAAGGAAATTTTTGTCCGTCGTTTTGTGCGTGTGTATGATGCTGACGATGGTGCCGTTTGCCTGGGCAGCAGAACAGCCGACAGCAATTACTGCCGACACTACTACCCTGAGTGACGGCACTTCTTACATTCTGAATGGGGATGTAACTTTATCTCAGGGTGCTTTGACCATTCCTGAAAACACAACTGTTTCTATCAATTTGAATAATCACAAATTGACTAATAAAGATGGTAATCACACCATCGTCAATAATGGCGCTTTGACAATCACTGGTCGTGGTACCGTCGATAATGTAAGCAATGGCACGGCTGCTCTTTATAATAATGCTGGTGCTACCGCAACTCTGAATGGTGGTACCTACACTCGCAGTAAGGAAGCTGGTAAAAGTGCAGATAACTCCGGCGGAAATTCTTACTACACCTTAAAGAACTTCGGCACTATGACAATCAATCCCGGTGTCACTGTTAACCAGGGTGCAGATGGAAATGGTAAGTATTCCAGCTTGATTGCAAATGGTTGGTATGATGGTTCTACTCAGGGGCAAGACGCTAAAGAGCCAGCAGTTCAGAACGGTGGCGCAAAAATGACCATCAATGGTGGTACTTTTAATGGTGGCCTGAACACTATTAAAAATGACGATTATGGAACTTTGACCATTAACAGCGGTACTTTCCAAAACTATGCTCAGCATGCTTTTTTCAATGCTAACGTAGCTACAATTAACGGTGGTACTTTCGTTAATGATGGCACTAGGGGCGTTATTTACACTTATGCAAAATGGAATGACACCTATGGTAAAGGTACTCTGGATATTAATGGTGGTATCTTTGTAAACAAAGGTACTTCTATCATTGAAAAATCTGCTACGAATGCCACTGTCAACATTACTGGTGGTGTATTCAGTAGCCAAGTCGATGGCTCTACCGAAAAGGGTAGCCTCTATGTGTATCCCTCCACCAATCCTGTTGCTAAAATTGGTGACCTTGCTTTCTCCAATGTTGCGGATGCAGTTTATGCCGCAGGAACCAATGACACCATTACCATGGTTAACAACACCAATCTCTTTGAGGTTCTGCAAATCCCGGCAGATAAAACTATCATTCTGGATTTGAATGGCTATACTATCAAAGCCCCGACTACCAAGGCCTATGATGCCATTATCAACCGTGGCACGTTGACCATTAAAGACTCGAAAAAGACAGGAGAAATCATTTCTGACTACAATACTGGCATTGGTCTTCTTGCCAACTCTAAGACAACCATTGAATACGCAAAAATTACCGGTCGGGAAGGTGCTATCGGCGGCTACGCAAGCACCGTTGGCGCAACTCTTACAATCAATGATGGTATCTTCAAGGGCATTGATAATGCAGTTGTAATCTTCAATGGCAGCAACCGTACAGGCGATGCCAACACCATTACCATTAACGGCGGTACATTCAATGGTACGATTCAAAGCAAGGGTTATGTCGCTTGTGGTATTTATGCACCGTGGCAAGATAACATTACTGTTAACGGCGGTACATTCAATATCACCAACGGCGCAGGCATTGTGGCCCGTGCAGGTAACGTGACTGTTACTGACGGTGAGTTCAATACTACCGGCAATACTACTGGTAGAGTTGGTGACTCCCGCGTTGTTGTTCCCTGTAGCGCACTTGTTTTTGACAGTGGCGCAAACTACCCCGCTCTGACTGACAGTTCCAAACTTACTATTAACGGTGGTAAGTTCAAGTCTGATGCTAATAATATTGCTGTTGTAATCCCGGATGCCGGCGATACAAATACTAGAGTTGAAGTAACCAAGGGCTACTTTACTTCTGACCCCACCCCTTACTGCGCCGAAAATCTGACCGGTGTTGCTTCTGACCTCAATGGCTACGCTTATATGGTTGGAAATGCAACTACAAACACCGATAAAGCAAGCACCGACTCTACCACCGTTAAGGCAAATGTTGCTACGAATATCCCCCAGGGTAAGGAAGAGCTTGTAAACAATGCTGCTGGCCAAATGACTGACGGCGCTGCTATTGACGGCAAAAATCTGGAAGCTGTCGTTAAGAGTGAAGCTGACAAGAATAACATCACAAAGACTGCTGCTGTTAACAACAACGCTGTCACCATCTATAACAACAACAAGACCGATAATGCTGATAAACTCACGGCAGACAACGTCGCCATCGTTTATCAAAGCTACATTGATGTTACTGTCTCTGATGTAGAAAAAACTGGGGATACCTATTCTCAGCTGTCACTAGAGTTGATCCCCATGTATCGCGTAGTCGCTACCAAGCAAGACAATGTCACCAGTGATGCTACACTTGTCACTGAGGGTGACGGCCAAAATGCTGTGGTAATTCAGGCAGGCCAGCCGCTGAATAATGTCCCTGTTAATAACTATAAGGTCAAGCTGGCTCTCCCCTCCGGCTTTGCTAGCAAAGATGCCAAACTGAGCATCAAGCACACCAAGGGCAACGGCTCCGTTGAGTATTACACCGGCACCGTATCTACGGAAGGTGAAGAAGGTTCTGCTAAGACCTACGTCACCTTCACCACCAACGGTTTCAGCCCCTTCGTGATCTACGCTGCTTCCGCAAATGTGGCTTCTATCGGTGATGGCGAGAATGAGCAGGTGTTCACTTCTTTCCAGGCTGCTGTGGACGCAGTTGAAAACGGCGGCACCATCAAAGCTCTCAAGAATATTGACTCCACCGTTAGCGGCAATAAGACCTTTACTGTTAATGCCGAGAGCAACACCGTAACCCTCACCGCTGCTTCTGGTTACAACCTGACCAAGAATGATAACGTGTATACCGTCTCCCGTCAGCACAGCGGTTCCTCCTCCTCCGGCACCACCACCTCCTACAACGTCAACGTCAACGCTGCCACCAACGGCACCGTGGCTGCGGACAAGAAGACGGCTTCTAAGGGCACGACGGTGACGGTGACGGCTTCTCCCTCGAAGGGCTATGTGGTCGATGCCGTGAAGGTCGTGGACAAGGACGGCAAGGACGTGGCCGTGACGGAGAAGGACGGCAAGTATGTCTTTACGATGCCTGCTTCCGCCGTCACCGTGACGGGTAGCTTTAAGGCGGAGACGCCTGCGCCTGTTGCCCTGCCCTTTACCGATGTGAAGAGCGGCAATTGGTTCTATGACGCCGTGAAGTACGCTTATGCGCAGGGTCTCATGACCGGCACTTCTGCCACGACCTTCGCCCCCAACGGGACGATGAACCGCGCCATGATCGTCACCGTGCTGTATCGGCTGGAAAAATCCCCCGCTGTGACCGGCGCTTCCAAGTTTACGGATGTGCCTGCGGGCCAGTGGTACAGCGACGCTGTGGCTTGGGCCGCTGCCAACAAGATCGTCAACGGCTATGACGAGACGACCTTCGGTCCCATGAACGCCGTGACCCGCGAGCAGATGGCCGCGATCCTGTTCCGCTACGAGCAGGTCAAGGGCCTGGAGAACGTGACCCTGGAGGAGAACCTGAACCGGTTCCCCGACCAGAACAAGATCTCCGCCTACGCCATCCCCGCCTTGCAGTGGGCCGTGGGCCAGAAGATCATCAACGGCAACGCCGACGGCACCCTGGACCCCACCGGCACCGCCACCCGCGCCCAGGTCGCGCAGATCTTCACGAACCTGCTGAATCAATAAGCATCCCCTGACAAGTTCATCAGATCCTCGAAAGCCCCGGAGCAAATGCTCCGGGGCTTTTTGCATGTCTTGATTCATTCTGATTCAAAATTCTAGTCTTGCAATTATCCCGCTTGCACCGGATTTTCGACATTCAAAAATTATCAATTCGCAAATTTTATAACAATAAAACGCCAAATATCCAGAATAATATTTGTTTTTCCGAATTTTCAACAAATACTTCCCGTCCTATTGACAAGTGCGTTTCTCCCCCGTATCATAGCCTCAAAACCGCTTGGATGTGAAAGTATGAAGAATGAAACTTGCAATTTGACCTCGAATTTATACTCCCCACGATTCGAGCACGACGCCTGCGGCATCGGCGCTGTGGTGGATACCCAGGGTCGTCCCTCCCACGAGACGGTGGACCGGGCCTTGAAGATCGTGGAAAAGCTGGAGCACCGGGCCGGAAAGGACGCCTCCGGCGAGACCGGCGACGGCGTGGGCATTCTGGTCCAGATCTCCCACCGCTTCTTCTCCGCCGTGCTGACGGAGCTGGGGGTCACGGTGGGCCAGGCCCGGAGCTACGCCGTGGGCATGTTCTTCCTGCCCCAGGACCGCATCTTGCGGGCGCGGCGGCAGAAGCTGTTTGAAATTCTGGCCGAAAAGGCGGGGCTGCCCGTCCTGCTCTGGCGGCCTGTGCCGGTGGAACCGGGGATCTTAGGCCAGCGGGCGGTGGACTGTATGCCCAGCATCTGGCAGCCGATCTTGGCCCGCCCGGCCGACGCCGAGAGCGACCTGGAATTTGACCGGCGGCTGTACATCATGCGCCGGGAGTTCGAGCAGTCCGTGTCGGATACCTATGTCGCCAGCCTGAGCTGCCGGACCATCGTCTACAAGGGCATGTTCCTGGTAAACCAGCTTCGCCTGTTCTACCCGGACCTGCAGGACGAGCGCTTCGCCTCGGCCATCGCCCTGGTCCACTCCCGCTTCTCCACCAACACCAACCCCAGCTGGGAGCGGGCGCACCCCAACCGCCTGCTGCTCCACAACGGGGAGATCAACACGATCCGGGGCAATCTCTCCCGGATGCTGGCCCGCGAGGAGACCATGCACTCGCCCCCGCTGGACCACGCCATGGAGAAGATCCTCCCGGTGGTGGACCCCTCCGGGTCCGACTCGGCCATGCTGGACAACGCCCTGGAGTTTTTGCTGTACAGCGGCATGGACCTGCCCAAGGCCGTCATGCTGACCATCCCGGAGCCGTGGAGCCAGAACCGGGACATGCCCCGTGCCATCCAGGACATGTACCACTACTACGCCACCATGATGGAGCCTTGGGACGGCCCCGCCGCCATTCTCTTCTCCGACGGCGACGTGGTGGGGGCCTGCCTGGACCGCAACGGCCTGCGGCCCATCCGCTACTATCTGACCGACGACGGGACGGTGATCCTGGCCTCGGAGGTGGGCGTGCTGGACCTGCCCCCGGAGAAGATCGTCCGCAAATCCCGCCTCGGTCCCGGCAAGATGCTTCTTCTGGACACCCGCACCGGCCAGGTCCGGGAGGACGAGGCCATCAAGTCCGGCTACGCCGCCGCCCATCCCTACGGCGAGTGGCTGGACCGGTCGCTGGTGAGCCTGCGGGACCTGCCCTCCCCCAACCGAAAGGTCCCCCACAACAGCCAGGCCCTGCGCGATAAGCTCTACCAGGTCTTCGGCTATACCTATGAGGATATCATCCAGTCCATCCTCCCCATGGCCCGCGGCGGCCACGAGCCGACCATGTCCATGGGCACGGACATTCCCCTGGCCGTCCTCTCCCAGCGGCAGCAGTCCCTGTTCAGCTATTTCAAGCAGCTCTTTGCCCAGGTGACCAACCCGCCCATCGACGCCCTGCGGGAGGAGATCGTCACCGACACCACCGTCTACGTCGGCTCCGACGGGAATCTTTTGCAGGACGCCCCGGAAAACTGCCGGGTCCTGGAGATCAAAAACCCCATCCTCACCGGCGGAGACCTGTTAAAGCTCAAGGCCATGAATATGCCCGGCCTGCGCTCGGCCACCCTCTCGCTGCTGTACTACAAAAACGCCTCGTTGGAGCGGGCGCTGGACCACCTCTTCGTCAGCTGCGACCGGGTCTACCGGGAGGGGGCCAACGTCATCATCCTGTCGGACCGGGGCATCGACGAAAACCACGTGGCCATCCCCTCCCTCCTGGCCGTGTCTGCCTTGGAGCAGCACCTCATCCGCACGAAAAAGCGCACCGCCGTCTCCGTCATTCTGGAGAGCGGTGAGCCGCGGGACGTGCATCATTTCGCCGCCCTGCTGGGCTACGGCGCCCGCGCCGTAAACCCCTACCTGGCCCACGAAGCCATTGGGGAGCTCATCGACAAGGACCTGCTGGACAAGGACTACGCCTCCGCCGTGGACGATTATGACTTGGCCATTCTGCGCGGCGTGGTGAGCATTGCCGCCAAGATGGGCATCTCCACCATCCAGTCCTATCAGAGCGCCCAGATCTTCGAGGCGGTGGGCATCCACAAGGACGTCATCGACCGCTACTTCACCAACACCATCAGCCGCGTGGGCGGCATCGGCCTTCCTGACATCGCCGCCGCCGTGACCCAGAGCCACGACGCCGCCTTCGACCCCATGGAACTGACCACCGACCCCACCATCGACAGCGGCGGCTTCCAAAAGCTCCGCAGCGGCCCCAACGCCGAGGTCCACCGCTATGACCCCCAGACCATCCTGACCTTGCAGCAGGCCGTCCGCAGCGGCAGCTATGAGACGTTCCAGGCCTATACGGCCCTGGCCGACCGCTCCACCCTCTCCCTCCGGGACCTGATGGACTTCCGCACCGACTGCACCCCCATCCCCCTGGAAGAGGTGGAGCCCGTGGAGTCGATCCTGCGCCGCTTCAAGACCGGGGCCATGTCCTACGGCTCCATCTCCCTGGAAGCCCACGAATGTCTGGCCCAGGCCATGAACGCCATCGGGGGCAAGTCCAACTCCGGCGAGGGCGGCGAGGACGCGGCGCGCCTGCGCGATGAGCGGTGCTCCGCCATCAAGCAGGTAGCCTCCGGCCGCTTCGGCGTCACCAGCCGCTATCTGGTCAGCGCGAAAGAGATCCAGATCAAAATGGCCCAGGGGGCCAAGCCCGGCGAGGGCGGCCACCTGCCCGGCCGAAAGGCCTGGCCCTGGATCGCCAAGACCCGCTGTTCCACCCCCGGCGTCCCCCTCATCTCTCCGCCGCCCCACCACGACATCTACTCCATCGAGGACCTGTCCGAGCTGATCTACGACCTGAAAAACGCCAACAAATACGCAGACATCAGCGTGAAGCTCGTCAGTGAGGCCGGCGTCGGCACCATCGCCGCCGGGGTCGCCAAGGCCGGGGCTCAGACCATTCTCATCGCCGGACACGACGGCGGCACCGGGGCCGCCCCGAAGAACTCCATCTACAACGCCGGTCTGCCCTGGGAGATCGGCCTGGCCGAGGCCCACCAGACCCTGATCCAAAACGGCCTGCGCTCCCGCGTGAAGCTGGAGGCCGACGGCAAGCTGATGAGCGGCCGCGACGTCGCCATCGCCTGCGCCCTGGGTGCGGAGGAGTTTGGCTTCGCCACCGCCCCCCTGGTCGCCCTGGGCTGCATCATGCTCCGGGCCTGCAACCTCGACACCTGCACCATGGGCATCGCCACCCAGAACCCGGCCATGCGGAAACATTTCCAGGGCAAGCCGGAATACGTCGTGAACTTTATGACCTTCCTGGCCCGCCAGCTCCGGGAAATTCTGGCCAGCCTGGGCCTGCGCTCCGTGGAGGAGCTGGTGGGGCGGACCGACCTGCTCTGTCCCCGCCCCCAGCAGAGCGACAGCCCCGGCTCCAAGCTGGACATCTCCGCCATGCTCACCCCGCCCCAGCGTACCGGCGGCTTCCGTGCGCAGGACGTCTACGACTTCCAGCTGGAGCACACGCTGGACGAGACGGTCCTGCTGGGCCTGCTGGCGGGCAAGAAGCTCCCTGTCCTCTCCGTTTCCAGCACCAGCCGCGCCTTCGGCACCCTCTTGGGGGCCGAGATCACCCGTCGTTTCGGCGACACGCTGGCGGAGGATACCTATCGGGTCCGCTGCCGCGGCGGGGCCGGGCAGTCCTTCGGGGCCTTTGCACCCAGCGGCCTGACCCTGGAGCTGGAGGGCGACAGCAACGACTACTTCGGCAAGGGGCTCTCCGGCGGTAAGCTCATCCTCTATCCCGACCCCAAAAGTTCGTTTGCCCCGGAAGACAACGTCATCACCGGCAACGTGGCCCTCTATGGGGCCACCGGCGGCAAGGCCTACCTCTGCGGCACCGCCGGGGAACGCTTCTGCGTCCGCAACTCCGGCGCGGTGGCCGTGGTCGAGGGCGTGGGGGACCACGGCTGTGAGTACATGACCGGCGGTCAAGTGGTCATCTTAGGCCCCATCGGCCGGAACTTCGCCGCCGGCATGAGCGGCGGCGTGGTCTACGCCCTGGATGTAGACCACGACCTCTACCGCCGGGTCAACAAGGAGATGGTCTCCATGGAGCCGCTCACAGAAAAGCACGACATCGCCGCCCTCAAGGCCCTGCTGGCAGAGCATCTGGCCGTCACAAGCTCCCCCAAGGCCGCCCGCATCCTGCAACACTTCGACGCCTGCCTGGGCGACTTCAAAAAAATCATTTCGCGGGATTACAGCGCCATGAAGGAGCGCATCGCCGCCTACGAGGCCAAGGGCCTCAGCCGGGAGCAGGCCGAACTGGAAGCCTTTCAGAAAGGAGCTGAGTGACCATGGGAAAAACCACCGGATTTCTGGACTATGCACGCATGGACTGCCCCACCCGGCCCCCGCTGGTCCGCCTGGGGGATTTCACCCCCTTCCACGAAGCGCTCCCTCTGCCTCTCCGCCGGGAACAGGGCGGGCGGTGCATGGACTGCGGCGTTCCCTTCTGTCAGGCGGGGCTGGCCTTCAAAGAGCGCCTGCTGGGCTGTCCTCTGCACAATCTCATCCCGGAGTGGAACGACCTGCTCTGGCGGGATAACTGGGACTACGCCCTGGCCCGCCTCCTAAAAACCAACTGCTTCCCGGAGTTCACCAGCCGGGTCTGCCCCGCCCCCTGCGAGGGTGCCTGTGCCTGCGGCCTCACCGGTCAGTCCGTGACCATCCGGGACAACGAAGGGGCCATCATCGACTACGCCTTCCAGCAGGGCTGGATGACCCCACGGCCGCCCCAGCGTCGGTCTGGCCTGACCGTTGCCGTGGTCGGCTCCGGCCCCGCCGGGCTGGCCGCAGCCTACTATCTCAACCACCGGGGCCACACCGTCACCGTATTGGAGCAGGACGACACCCCCGGCGGTCTGCTGACCTACGGCATCCCCGCCATGAAGCTGGACAAAGCCCTGGTCAAGCGCCGCGTTGCCCTGCTGGAGGCCGAAGGCATCACCTTCCAGTGCGGCACCACCGTGGGCCGGGACATCAGCCCCAAGGAACTGGACCAGACCTATGATGCCGTTCTCTTCGCCTGCGGAGCCCGTAAGCCCCGCCCCGTCCCCTACGAGGGAGACGCCGGCGGCGGCCTGTGTTACGGCCTGGACTACCTCATCCAGACCCAGCGCCATTTAGACGCCGGCACGCCCTCCCCCCTCTCCGCCAAGGACAAGCGGGTGGCCATCATCGGGGCCGGGGACACGGCCTCTGACTGCGTCGCCACCGCCCTGCGCCAGGGCTGCAAGAGCCTGACCCAGCTCATCCGCAAGCCCGCTGCCTACTATCCGCCTGAACTGGACGACGCCCATGTCGAAAGTCAGGCCAGGTTCGGCAAGGACATCCGCCGCTTCGAGGCGACCCTCCACGCCCTGGCCTGCGGCAAGGACGGCAAACTTCGCCAGGCCGTTCTCAATACCCCGCAGGGTGAAAAAACGCTGCCGGTCGACCTCGTCATTGTTGCCTCCGGCTTCTCCGGCTGCGAGGATGCCTCCCTCCAGGTCCGGGACGCCATGCCCCGCCCGGAAAAGGTTTTCTCCGCCGGTGACATGGTCCTGGGAGCCAGCCTGGTGGTCCTGGCCATCGCCAGCGGCAAGCAGGCCGCCGCCCAGGCGGACACCTACCTCATGGGCTGCACCAATATCCTGTAAGTTCATCCCTTCCCCTAGTTCCGAGAGACCCCCCCACAAGAGAAAGGAGCAAATCGTATGGACAGTGTATCTTTTAGCATCTGGTTTTTGATCGGTGCCATCCTCGTGTTCTTCATGCAGTGTGGCTTTGCCATGGTGGAGTGTGGCTTCACGCGGGCCAAAAACGCCGGCAACATCATCATGAAGAACCTCATGGACTTCTGCATCGGCGCCGTGGTCTTCATCTTCCTGGGCTACGGCCTGCTGGTGAATCCCCACGTTGCCGGCGGCTTCATCGGCACCCCCACCCTGGGGATGTTCGGGGCCGGGTTCGACGGTTTTGATTGGAGCAGCTTCGTCTTCCAGCTGGTCTTCTGCGCCACCTGCGCCACCATCGTCTCCGGTGCCATGGCGGAGCGGACCAAGTTCTCCTCCTACTGCATCTACTCCGGCATCATCAGCCTCTGCATCTACCCCATCGAGGCCGGCTGGGCCTGGGGCGACGGCGGGTGGCTGGCCAACCTGGGCTTTATTGATTTTGCCGGTTCCTGCGTGATCCACATGGCCGGCGGTGTCTGCGCCCTGCTGGGTGCCATCTTCCTGGGCCCCCGGATCGGCAAGTACACGAAAAAGAACGGCAAGAAAGTTTCCAACGCCATCCCCGCCCACAACCTGCCCATCGGGGCCTTGGGCGTGTTCATCCTCTGGTTCGGCTGGTACGGCTTCAACGGCGCAGCCGCCGGTTCCGTCGACGAGCTGGCCAAGATCTTCGCCACCACCACCCTGGCTCCCGCCATCGCCACCGTGGTGTGCATGGCCCTGACCTGGTGCAAGAACGGCAAACCTGACGTGTCCATGTGCCTCAATGCCTCCCTGGCCGGTCTGGTCGCCATCACCGCCGGGTGCAACACCGTCTCCGGCCTGGGTTCCATGGTCATCGGTGCCGTGGCCGGTGTGCTGGTCGTGGTCGTGGTCGAGTTCCTGGACCTCAAGTGCCACATCGACGATCCCGTCGGTGCCGTGGCCGTCCACGGGGCCAACGGGGCCTGGGGCACCATCGCCGTGGGCCTGTTCAACACCGAGAGCGGCCTGTTCTACGGCGGCGGCGTGCATCAGCTGCTCATCCAGCTGCTGGGTGTGGTCGTGGTGGCAGCCTGGATGCTCGTGACCATGACCGTGGTTTTCAAGGCCATTTCCTTCCTGTGCAGCGGCACCATGCGTGTCACGGAAGAGGAAGAGATCGAAGGCCTGGATCCCACCGAGCACGGCCTGCCCTCTGCTTACGCTGACTTCACCTTCGCCTTCGGCGTGGCCGGCGAAGTTTCCGGTCATTTCACGCCCGACAGCATCCCCGACCTGCCCAGCGACCACGTCCCCGTCGACGGCACCCCGGAGAAGCTCACCCGCATCGACATCTGCTGCCCGGCCTATCGGTTTGAGCGCCTGAAGCACAGCCTGGAGGCCATCGGCATCACCGGCATGACCGTCACCAGCGCCATGGGCTGCGGTGCCCAGCGCGGCGGCAACGGCATGTACCGCGGCGTTCCCGTTTCCATGTCCCTGCGGCCCACGGTGGAGGTCTCCGTGGTGGTCTCCCGCATCCCGCCGGAGGTCGTGGTGGAGACGGCCAAGCAGGCCCTCCACACCGGCAACCTGGGCGACGGCAAGATCTTCCTCACCCCCGTGGAAGATGCCGTCAAGGTCCGCACCGGCGAGACCGGCCACGACGCTCTCCAGGACGAGGCAAGCTGATTTTTCTGGCTCTTCTGACATCATACCCCTGAGCAAACGC
>OFMO01001062.1_pt1 | contig 19214 bp, 21 predicted proteins | sample 1541821 | NCBI WGS metagenome assembly OFMO01 (sample SAMN04209253, study PRJEB22552) | human gut metagenome | biome: gut; material: feces | host: Homo sapiens | place: USA: Oklahoma | reverse complement strand
TACCGCAAAGTGGGGCTTGCAGATTGCGGAAATGATTTTTCAGACACGCTCTAGTCACCAACTCCGACTATGTTCACGAGGGTCGGCGGACCCTCGCGAAAGTCTGCGTAGGTGCCGGATCTCATCTTTGCTAAAAGCACCAGCAAAAGGCTGTCTGCCCGGTGCTGTCCGCCCTCCCGCTTCTGGCTTTCGTTGGATTTTGCTTAAAACAGACTGTCCGCAGCGCGGCAAAACGGTTTTCTCCATTTGGATCAATTTTCACCATCTCGGATGAATATCCGGGCAGTGGCGGTGGGTTATGGCGGCGCGCATTTCTACATAGCAGCCGCAGATGCGGCACATACCGGAGAGCAGGTGGTCGCAGGTTTTGCACTGGGACAAGCGGGTTTCGTATTCCTGATCCGGGGTTTTGTCGTCGGGGTTCAGGTTGGCGATGTATTCGTACATGGTTTTGTAGGTGTCTGCTTCACTCATTTCACGGAGCAGGCATTTTTTGCAGATTCTTGTGGATGTGTCCATTGTTTTTTCCTTCTCTGTTTTTTAACCGGAAAAGGGCAGCCTCTATAGCAGGCCACCCTTTTGGTATCGCAGGGATTGCTCCGATATTTTCACGCGGATTTTATTTCAGTGCAATATGCAGTACACTGCATGCCGGAATGGTGAATTTGATTCCGGCGTGTACTTTTTCTACGCCCTCGAAGGACTGGACGGTTACGTTTTCCGGGTCTTCGAAGGTGTTTTTGGCGTGCATTTCCTGGGTTACGATCTGAGCTTCGATGGATTCCACTTTTTTACCAAGGATGGTAGTTTCGATCGGGTAGGCGTGTTCCAGATCCAGGTTGGTCATGGTGATATGCATCACACCGTCCGCATCTACGGATACGGACTCGGACAGGTTTGGTACCATATTTTCTTCTTCCAGTCCGACGTTTTCTGTCTCCAGGGTGCTGTCCAGGAGGTCTGCGTCCTGATGGTATTTGTACATATCAAATACATGATAGGTCGGGGTTTTGATCATTTTGCTGCCTTCGGTCAGGATTACGGCCTGCAAGACGTTTATCATCTGGGCGATGTTTGCCATTTTTACGCGGTCGCTGTGTTTATTAAAGATATTCAGGTTGATACCTGCTACCAGGGCATCGCGCATCGTGTTCTGCTGATACAGGAAGCCCGGGTTGGTTCCCGGTTCTACTTCGTACCAGGTTCCCCATTCATCGACGATCATTCCGACTTCTTTTTTCGGATCGTATTTATCCATGATCGCTCCGTGACGGGTGATCAGTTCGTCCATGTACCAGGTCTTTTTCATGGTCTGGTACCATTTTTTTTCGTCAAATTCAGTAGCACTTCCTTTGTTTAACCATCCGCCCGGATGCGTATAGTAGTGCAGAGACAGCCCGTCCATAAATCCGTGCTGACCCGGTTCGTTTCGACGGAAGGTGGTTTTCATGACTTCCTCTGTCCACTCGTAATCGTCCACATTTGCTCCGCAGGCGATCTTTTTGATCGGTTTGTTTCCGGCATAGTTCCGCACATATGTCTGATATCTGCGGTACATATTTCCATAGAAATCCGGGTTCATGTTACCGCCACAGCCCCAGTTTTCATTTCCCACACCAAAGTAATCTACCGTCCACGCTTCTTTGTGACCGTTTTTCGTTCTCAGGTCTGCCATCGGGGATACGCCCTCGAAGGTCATGTATTCTACCCACTCAGACATTTCCTGTACGGTTCCGCTTCCCATGTTGCCGTTGATATAAGTCTCACAGCCCAGCTGACGGCACAGCTCGAAGAATTCGTGCGTTCCGAAGCTGTTGTCTTCTACCACGCCGCCCCAGTGGGTGTTGACGATTTTCTTTCTTCCTTCTTTCGGTCCGATGCCGTCTTTCCAGTGATATTCGTCAGCGAAACATCCACCCGGCCAGCGAAGTACCGGGATACGGATCTGTTTTAAGGCTTCCACCACATCGGTACGCATCCCGTTGACGTTCGGGATTTCAGAATTTTCTCCCACATACAGTCCCTCATAGATACACCTTCCCAGATGCTCGGAAAAATGTCCCTGCAGTTCTTTATTGATATGGGAAACTTTCCGTTCTGCATTGATTACTAATTTTGCCATTTGTTTTCCTCCACTTTTTCTTCTTTATTTGTTACTGTTCACTCCGTCCCCGGTAACACGCTGCGCGATGCTCAGAATTTATGCTGATCGCATAAATTCGCGCGATATGTCTCGGGTTGTCTGTGACCTTTATTTTTCTTCGGATACCGGTTCGTAAGATACCTGCACCTGAATGTCCTGATTATAATTGCCGAATTCTCTTCCAAAAATCGTAAGACCTCCGACCCGGCCGTTCCTTTCTTCTGCCTGCATCCGAAAATGTAGTCTGCTCTGATAGTCCAGCTGCAGTTCCCGGATCGTAATCTCCGAGATCTTCCGGCCATCCAGAAAAGTTCCAGCCCGGTCGATCGTCAGCGTTTTTCGAAGTCCATATTGATTCCATCCCCGCAGCCACCAGTCCGGGGTAAAGACGCCCGGCACATCTCCGAAGTCTCCGGGACTTACCCATGTGCCCACCTGTGTTTCATTAATTTGAAAGGTAATTTCCGACGGCCAGTCACTGTTGACACCGGGAGCTTCGGAACTGATTTCCATGGACAGTGTCAGCCGGTCAACCACCGTCCGCCCCGGAAGCTGATTGGGAATCTCATATTCCACATATCCCTTTGTAAACCAGAGGATCCGCGCCTCAAAACGTTCCGGATAGGTAAACGCCCGTGGGTCATCGACTTCCCCTACCAGACTTTTGTGGGTGGCAATCCCGCAGGTTGGACAGACCTCATGCGCGATGTAGTGTCCTACCGGGATCTCGATGTCGTAGCTTTGCTCCTGCTGCCTTTCACCGCCCTGCAGGTGGACCAGCAGGTCATCCTGCAGGATCCTGCAAACTTTTCCGTTGCCATGTCCACCGCCTTCGGCTGTCACCTGAACAAGCCCGGCCCGCTCCAGCTTCTTCATATGGCCGGTCAGTGCGCCGTTGGTGATCCCAAGCTTTGCCGCCAGCTCATTCAGATTCATCTGTGGATACTCCCGCAGAAGCTCTAGCAGCTGCAACCGGACTTCCGATCCCAGTGCTTTGAAAATCTCCACGCTCTCTTCCAGTTTTGTAATCTCTAACATGTTCTGCCGATCAGCTCTCTTTCACTTTCTGGTATGCAAATACCGGAAATCCTTTTTCGTCATAAGTCACTTTCATGATTCTTGCATGCCGGTTCGGATCATACAGTGGATCCCCGATAATCTCATCGTACGGGCGGGCGTGGTACACGCAAAGATCCGTTTCTCCGTCATCTGCTTTCACAAAGCAGTTATGTCCCGGTCCGTAGATTCCTTTCTCTTCATCGGTTTTCAGTACCGGATAGCGCAATTTTGTCCACGCATGTGGATCCAGAAGTTCTGCATCTTCGTCGATATACATCATACCCATGCAATAGCAGGCTCCTGTAGCACTTGCGGAAAATGTCATAAAGATCCTGCCGTCATGCTTTAAGATCGCCGGTCCCTCATTAACCCAGAAGCCCACGCGCTCCCAGTCATAGTCTGGAGTCGTCATTAATACCTGTACAGTAGCAAGTTTATTGGCTTTTTTCAGTCTGCCGATATACAGGTTGGAGATCTGCCGGCCAACACCTGTTTTTTCCGCCCAGATATAGTACCATTCTCCTCTGTGTTCAAACACGGTAGCGTCCAGAGAAAATGCACGGAAAGAAAATTCATCTTCGTCTGCCGCCTGCATCATACCCAGTTCTTCCCATTCATCTTTCATCGGATCTTCGCCCTTGCAGTGCAGGACATACGGACGGATGTTCCAGATATCATCTTTGTCACCGGCTGCATAGTAGATATACCAACCACCGAACAGATAATGGATCTCCGGAGCCCAGATGTGGACACTCTGTTGACCGCTCTCATGCTTTACCCAGAGTGTTTTTTCTTCGGCATCTGCCAGGTCGTCCAGATTCTTCGCCGCCCGCAGTACGATCCGGTCATAAGCCGGTACAGATGCAGTAAAGTAACAGGTTCCGTCCGTGTGGCGATACACATACGGATCTGCCCGCTGTGCGATCCATTCGGCATTGTACGGCGTGTGGATATAATTATCTTTGTTCATATCTCGTCCTCTTTTTTAAAATATTTTATCTTTTTCTAAAATTATAAGAAATAGAAAACTTGTTGACAATAGGGCAACAAGTTCAAATCTGACATATGCTTTTTGTATACTCTGTATAGACACAGAAGCCTGTTTTCATCCTTCTGCGATTCTTCTTTTCCTCATATCCTCCAATAAATCTTAAAAATCCTCAGTTCCGACCAGACATTACAACCGGTCGGAAACTGAGGATCTTAAGATTTGAACTGCCTTTACACCTTACGCGTTTCTGCTGCTCAGATATTCGTTAATATTTGCCAGAACAACGTCTGCATCCAGACCATGCACCATGCATGCTTCTTCCAGAGATTCTCCGATAGAAGACGGGCATCCTACGCAGTGCATACCAGCCTGCATCAGGATCACAGCGATTCCGCCATCCAGTTCCAGCATCTCGCCCATAGTGGTTTCTTTCGTAACCTTCATGATTGGGTCCTCCTTCATACTGTTTTCGCGACTGTTTCCAGTCACACTTACGGATGTATTTTATCATACTTCTCTCAGAAGTTCCAGTTTTCTTCGTTGGTTCTTTTATCTTTTTCGCTGTGTAACGGATGCTTTCCACCATTTTTTTCTTGTCCACTATCTTCTATAAATTTTTCATAACTATTCAGTAGCCACTGTCCCGCGAGGTGTTTTGACATGAATAGTTCAAAATCCCGAGACATCCAAGCCCAAACACCTCGTGGGACAGTGACTACTGAATAATTACAATTTTTTCATAATTTTCCACAGGTTCCTGCTGATTTACCCGTGATATACACGGAACTCCGTTTCCAGCGGAGGAAAACTTTGTGGATAGTTTCCTATTACATTCACCCGCAACAGGTAATTTACAACAGATATCTGTGAAATGAACTCTGGTCTACTGAATTTGTCAAAAAAATAACACTTACGCAACACAAACTATTACGTTATAATAATCAACGCTGTAAAAAACAAGTGAACTTTGAAAGAGAAAAAGGAGTAACAAATATGCCACAAAATAAAAGAGAAAGTTTAATCTACACCGTCCTGATGTGTTTTTGCATGGTGCTCTGGATGAGTATGTATAATGTCACCCTGCATATGGGTGGTTGTTCCATGGAAGTACTAAAAGAAGGATGGCTGGGCTTCCCGATTGCTTATGTATTTGCCATGTGCTGTGACTGGTTCCTGGTATCCGGTCTTGCGAAAAAATTCACATTTACTTATCTGGTAAAACCAGAAGACAGTGTCCTGAAAAAAGTGATCTGCGTATCCTGTTCCATGGTCGTACCGATGGTGATCATCATGTCCATGTATGGTGCTGTGGAAGGATGTGTGCGCTCCGGTGCATGGTCCCAGCTGCTGATGATCTGGCTGACCAACATCCCCAAGAACTTTATCATGGCTCTTCCTTTCCAGCTGATCGTAGCCGGACCGCTGGTTCGTTTCATCTTCCGTTCTGCATTCCCGGAAGGTAAAGTACTGGCATAAAATATATTGTTCTATATTTTGTGACAGTCATTTCATATAAGCACAAATTTCGATTCGCAAATTGTAAATACAAACATCCCGAAAAGGAACAGTTTTTTCCGTTCCTTTTCGGGATGTTTTATTTTTCCCGCTCTTACGCAAACTCGACAATTACTAATCAATTTTGTTTAGAGATTATTTGTTGCCTTGTTCGCTTTTCTTTTGAATCTTTGATTTATCCATGTTATCCCGCCTATATGGGCTAATGTTATCATTTTGTTATCGGTATTGATAACACTCGCTCCGCAACTGTGGATAATAGCAATATATTCCAATTTAAATTGGAAGCGGTTTTGCTTAGGAAATCAACCATTTGTTTCTGTCTCTTCAATAAGATTTTTCTTTAATGTCGCAATCGTATCTTGGTTCTTTCTCAAAAGTTCTAATTGCCTGTACGCTTTTTCTCTTAATATTTTTAACCTTTCAATTTTAGGCACTTCCTGTCTTATCAAATGTGCATTTGTATCCTCCAGGTTGATAAGCACAACCAATTCTTCTGCTGAAGCAAAATCTCTGATATTAGGAGTTTTCCCTTTTATTCCTTTTTCATTTTTCCATTATGATGCTGTTTTTCCAAACAAAGCCATATTTAGAATATCTGCTTCTGAAGCGTATGTATATGCCATTTCCTGCGGAGATAATGTGGGCGTTATCAAAAATTCTTTTACTGCATCTGTATGGATACGATAGTTTATTTTTGAAAGTTCTCTCTTTACATCCCAGCCAATCGCTAACCGATCTGCTTCATCTTTCTTTAATCGCTGATAATCTTTGATGATATAAAGCTTAAATTCCGGCGAAATCCATGAAGCAAACTCAAAAGCTATATCTGTATGAGCATAAGTTCCGCCATATCGTCCCGATTTTGATACGATACCGATTGCATCTGTTGCTTTTATCCATTGCTACGGTGTCAGCGTAAAAGCATTATCACCAGATTCTGCTTTAAACCTATCGAATTCGATAGGTTTAAAATTGGGATTGTGAATTTGTTCCCACAAGCCCAAAAATGAAATCGTAGAATGATTACGCATCCAGTTTGCTATCACGATAAAAGCATTATCTGGATTTTTATATTTTGCAATATCAGTGAGGAAAATGTAAGCATCTTCATTAACAACATCGCCCATCACTCTGATTTCTTTCTGTTCCATTGGCATCTATTTTCATGTTTTTCATATAATTTTGATTTTCCTTTTTAGTAATAAACCCAACTTTTTATTTGTATCCGATAATATCTTGGGATACTTTTTCAATTACTTCAGGGTTAATTGAAGATACCTTGGCTATATAAACTTTGTCTTTTCTCGGATTAAATATTCCGAGTTTTTCAATTTTCTGAAATTCTGGATGTATTGAATGACACCCCATAATATAGTACATTAACAACTGCAATGTATATTTACTTTTTGGTTCCTCTTTTGACACCTTAAAATCCCACAACGTATCCTCAGTTAAATAATCTCCATCTCCTGATGATACTATATCCGTATAACCACCCTCAAAAGTAAAACCATCTTTTGTAACAGGACCATATTCTTTCCAAAATGCCAGACTTCGTTTTACCATAATCACAATATTCTCAATGGTATCACTATCAGGCTTAATTTCTTCTACTGGTTTATACCCAATTACACCCGCTCTGAAACAAACATCGTAACCAACTAATTTACATGCATTACTGACAGACTCATTATCAAGACCTTTTATGCCTTTTAATAACTTCTTAGCATTTCCTATTGCCAACCCTTTTTTGCCACTTGCATTATTTAAAAATAAATCAAGACACAATGCTCCCTGTAACGAAATTTTGAAAGCTTCTTCTACGGATGTTCCCATCATAAAACGGGTCAAATAGTCAACCGCAAGACCAATTAACGAAGCATGAATATTCTCTGCTTCATTCAATGTCTTTCCGTCATCAATAGTAGTAATATCAAATTGCTTTTTATTTAGATATCCGCCATATGGCTGTTTTACCATACTAATACGTTTAGTAATAGAGTACATTAAAATCTCCTCCCTCTTGCAAAAATAATTTTAAATTACAAGCATCCACCTAATGTCAAAATTATCTGAGTGTATTTAAATCCTTCATTTAATCTACTACATTCCATGACGCTAAAATAATCATCTTCATTTTCTGATCTCACAACAATACCTTGTGATAAATCTGTTTTCCACAAAGCTTTCTTTCCATAAAATTGATCAACAAAGCTATTTGTGGGATTAGGCATATTGGCATCAAATCCATTATGTATTAACCCTTGATGGTAATCGTTTAACGCTGGCAGCCCAACGCTTTGTATTGCTGCCATGATTGTGCTGATTGCTCACTTAATTCGCGTTCGATATTAATAACATATCTTTCTTCTGCATCAAGTTCGTATCCATGAGTCTTTACAATTTCTCCCATATTTTCATTCAATTTAAGGTTTTTCACTCCCATTTATCCCCTTTCCTATACTTTACGAGATCATTTTCTCAAATATTTGCTTACTGTTGCTTAAGAAATTTTAAGCATATCCGCTATTTGTTGTTGTTTATATCCTTGCTTTCTTAAAGCTTTAATTTGTGATATTAACGCTTCCTTTCCCAAATTGGTAGCAAATTATGTTGTCGTTTGCACTACGCCGTTCATATGTTTGGTCAACGTTGTAGTATACTGAAAACCATCCTTATTTCCAATAACACTGGCAATTCCAGTCTTTGAATCAAAAGTTGTTTTTACATCATTTAAACCTGTATTAGAAACAAAATTATTTATTGCATTCAAAATATTTTTCGATTGCTTTCTCATCAAATCATTGCTCATTCTTCTACCCTCTTTATTCCGTGTTATATTTTTTATAACTTTATAATAATTTATTTTGGGTAATTCGTCACGCAAAAATATAAATACGATACATATTCCTAGCAGCACTTACCTATAGATTATCTCTCTATCCACAATCTCCCTTGCACACGCCTATATATTATTCATCCTGCCTTTAACTGTTCGGTAACTCCCTGTGCCTGTTCCTCTATATCTACCAGATAACTGTTCAATCTGCCGCTCATCATCAAATCCAGATGTACATTCCTGCGATATTCCTTCAAATACTGCAAATGTCTTTGTCCCCATACTTCAACAAATCTCAGTTCTTCTTCCTCCGGCAAAGTAAGGTTGGAGATAAAGTAATCCCCACATCTTACATAAATGCCGCCCATTTCTTCAAAAATTGTTTTCTTCATTTTCTGTTCCGCCTTTCTCTGTCCATTGATTTCTTCTTTGCTGTCTGTTTTGGCTGTGGTCTGCTTTCCTGCTGATAGCGGTGCAATTTTTCCCGTATGCTTGCCTTTTTCGGCGGTTCTGATGGCTTCTCTTTTTTCAATCCTGTCTGATTTTCCCATGCTCGCAGTTTCTCATTATATTCCCTGACCAGTTTTCCGATTTCTGATATATCTTTGCGAAGGACTGAACCTCTGGATATCCTGCCTGTTTTACAATCTGCTCCATATCCGTGTGGATACGTTTTTCCTGTTTCTCTGCCTGTTCAATTTTGCCTTCTAAGGATTTCCGTACTTTTCCTTTGAAAAATCCTGTTGTTTCGGAAAGCTGTTTCTTTAATGAGGAAATCTCCTTCTGTGTGAACTTCATCGCCTGTGACTGCTTCTGAAGCTTCTCCATCAGATTCCGCCTATCATTCCATTCCTGCCTTACTGCATTCTCCGCCCGTATCGTTGCTTCTTTCGGATTGTTCTTCCCGATTTTCTTCGTTGCCAGATACACACCGCCCTGCTGAAATACAGACAGCTTTTCGGATTCTTCTTTCACATGGCTGTTGATGATTTCCGTAAACATCTCCTTGACTTCTTTGGTAATGAGCAAAAGTCCCATCACAGGCACTTAGCGATATTTTTATTCACTCTACACCCCAAAAACCAAAGTAGGATTAATCAATATGCGATTAACAACGGGTGTCAGAACGCAACTATTACTCCAAAACGATGGATTCAGCACTCGTTCATCATACGATTCGAGAAATTCAGAATATGAACGTATTTACACGATTAAGGACGGTCGGTCGCATATTCGCGAAATAGGCAAAACATCCTGGTCAGACAGCAGATACGATAAAAAATGGTATGCCGATGCTGAAGAAATACATCGCTTTCTATACAATAATCTATGGAAATTAAATACAGCTGATCTTGAATAACGCAAAAAAAACCTTAGCCATGAGTTTTTACCCACAGCTAAGGGCTTCGTTTATAATATGGATTTATTTGTTGCACAACCACCTGTCAATCATTTTCTAACCCTAAAACCTCTGGATTACAAGAATAATGGCTCTCATGCAACCGTTATCAAAAGATTTTTAAAAGTGCTGCAAACCCGCATAACCGCTGGGCTTGCTAAACATTTCTGTTTATTCCTACTCTGTAATTTTCCCGTAGCACTTCGGTCTCCTGTCGCGGAACAGTCCCCATTCCAGACGTTTTGCTGCCAGTTCATCCAGATCAAAGGTCTCTGTCAGTATTTCTTCCTGATCCCTGGAGGCTGTCTGTAAGAGTTCTCCTGTTTCATCCGTGATAAAAGAGGAACCGTAAAAAATCAGTGATGATTCCTGCCCGCCATTTTCCACACACGGTTTTACTTCTTCCCGACCGATTCGATTCGCTGCGATTACCGGCATCAGATTCATCGCTGCATGTCCCTGCATACAACGACGCCAGTGCGGCATACTGTCACATTCAAGAATCGGTTCGGAACCGATTGCTGTCGGGTAAAAGAGCAGTTCTGCTCCTTCTAAAGCCATACACCGTGCAGTCTCCGGGAACCACTGATCCCAGCAGATTCCCACACCGATCTTTCCATATCTGGTGTCAAACACCCGGAAACCGGTGTCTCCCGGTGTAAAATAAAATTTCTCCTGATAATAATGATCATCCGGGATATGTGTTTTTCGGTATACGCCGAGAATTTCTCCGTCCGCATCGATGCAGGCCACCGAATTGTAGAGATTATTGACCTCTTTCTCATAAAAGCTGATCGGTAAAACCACTTTCAGTTCCTTCGCCAGCTTCTGTCCCCAGCATACCGCTTCATTTTCTTCCACAGGCTTCGCATAGCTGTAAAAATCATATCTCCTCTGCTGGCAGAAATATTCTCTCTCGAAAAGTTCCGAGAGCAAAATGATCTGTGCACCGGCGGCTGCTGCCTGACGTACCATTTTTTCTGCTTTTTTAAGGTTTTCCTGCGGATGATTGGTACATTGCATCTGCACTGCTGCCACCGTCACCTGTCTTTTTCCCATGTTCTCTTTCCTCCTGTCACCCCGGTACTTTTGTCCTTTTCATGGGACTTTTACCAGCTTTTCTCACCGATTCTGTTCGTTTCGTCTTTTCCCTGCCGGAATCTGCTGCGTAATACAGTGGATATTTCCTCCTCCTGTCAGGATGTCTCTGGTATATACCGGGATAATCTCACGATCCGGACAAAGTTTTCCCAGAATCTGTGCTGCTCTCCGGTCACTTTCTTCATTTTCCCCTCCAAATGCCGGCATGACCACCGCACCGTTGGAAAAATAAAAATTTACATAAGAAGCTGCAAGACGTTCCCCTTCTTCCCGGACATCCTCGCCTTCTTCAAATACATATCCTTCCAGTTCCTCCCCGGTCACGCAGACCGGATGATCTGGAATCGGAAGTTTATGTACCGTGATTTTTCTTCCCTTCGCATCTGTTTCGCCTTCCAGGTATTCCAGACACGCCATGGATAACGGATACTGAGGATCTTCCCTGTTGTCTGTCCAAGCAAGAATCACCTCACCCGGTTTTAAGAATGCGCAGACATTGTCCACATGCTCGTTGGTCTCATCCATATAGATTCCCCGGGGCAGCCATAGGACTTTTTCGGCTCCCAGATACGCTTTCAGTTTTTCTGTAATCTCCTCTTTGGTAAGATCCGGATTTCTGCCCTTACTGAGCAGACAGGATTCGGTCACCATCACGGTTCCCTCTCCATCGCTGTGGACAGAACCGCCTTCCAGCACAAACGGCCTTGCGTCATACCAGGTGTATCCCTCTTTCTCGCAAAAGAAGGGAGCAAAACGATTGTCTTTTTCCCATGAAGCGTACAGTCCGTCTTCGGTTCCGCCCCAGGCGTTAAACTCCCAGTTGATTCCCCTTACTTCCTGTCCATCCGTCACAAAGGTTGGTCCCACATCTCTGGCCCAGGCATCGTCGGTCTCTGCCGTAAAAACCCTTATCGGATACAATGCTTCATCTGTCTGCAGACGCTGTGCCAGCTTTTCCGCCTCTGAAAATTTCTTCCCACTTGCCGCAAGATAAACTTCTTCACTTTTTGCAATTGCCCGGATTACGTCTGCAAATGCTTTTTTTGCCTCCCGTGCACCATTTCGCCAGGATCCCGGCCGTTCCGGCCAAATCAGAATACAGCCCCGGTGCGGCTCATATTCTCCTGGCATACGGTACCCGTCCTGCACCGGCAGAATCTTTCTTATTTCTACATGATTTATTGTCTTTTTTCCGCTGTCCATGTCTTCCTGTCTCCTGTTTTTCTCCTGGTGTTTCTGCAAATATCAAATACTCTCTGAAGAATCTAATGATCTCTCAGGATATTCTGTGATGTTATGACAGTCTCTCTTTAAAATCTTCATACCCGAAGGTCTTTATCATCTCCACCGTTCCATCTTCCTTCAACAAAGCGATTCCCGGAAGCGGCATACCGTTAAAGGTATTATTTTTCACCATAGAATAAATCGCCATATCTTCAAAGACCAGACGATCTCCGATCGCTACCGGATGTTCAAAACTGTAATCCCCAATCACATCCCCGGCAAGACAGGTCATGCTGGATAACCGGTACGTATATGTTTTTTCTCCCGGTTCGTAGCCGCCCCGCAGAGGCGGACGATAGGGCATTTCCAGCACATCCGGCATATGACAGGCCGCGGACGCATCCAAAATCAGGATCTCCATTCCATTTTTCACGATATCCTGCACTTCTGTCACCAGATATCCGGCATTTAAAGCTATAGCCTCCCCGGGTTCCAGATATACTTCTACCTGATAGGTTGCCCGAATATAGGCGATCAACTGTTTTAACTGTTTCAGCTGATAACCCGGTCTTGTGATATGATGGCCTCCTCCCAGATTCAGCCATTTCATCTTTTTCAGATACTTACCAAACTTTGCTTCAAAAGCCCGAAACGTAATCACCAGATCATCGGCATCTTGCTCACAGAGCGTATGAAAATGAAGTCCTTCCACACCTTCCAGCAGATCTTCCCGAAACTCTGCCTTCGTCACACCAAGCCGTGATCCTGGTCCGCATGGATCATAAATCTCATGACCTTCCTGTGTGGAACATTCCGGATTCACCCGTATTCCCACGCTGACCGGTTTTCCATCTTCCCGGATCTGTGCGCTTTGTTTACATAACTCTTTATATTTTTCATACTGTCGGAAGGAATTGAACACGATATGATCACAGATTTTCACCAGTTCTTTCATATCGGCTTCCTTATACGCCGGTGCAAACACATGATTTTCTTTTCCCATCTCTTCCCTGCCAAGGCGGGCTTCATAAAGCCCGCTGGCCGTGGTTCCGCTGATAAAGGTTCCAATCATCGGGTACAGAGAAAACATGGAAAACGCCTTCTGTGCCAGTAACACATGACAGCCCGTGTCCTTCTCCAGTTTCTGAAGAATCCTGAGATTTTCTTTTAACTTTTTCTCATCTGCCACGTAACAGGGAGTTGGCAGATCTTTCCACATCATTCTACAATCTGTGGATCTTCATCCACAACCCACGGCAGGCCATACTGATTCAGCATATCCATAAACGGATCCGGATCAAATTCTTCGATATTGAAGACACCGTCTTTATCCCATACTTTATCCACAACCAGCGCCGCACCGATCATTGCAGGAACACCTGTCGTATAAGAGATTGCCTGGGAACCAACTTCTTTGTAGCATTCCTGGTGATCACACACATTATAAATATAAATCGTCTTTTCTTTTCCGTCTTTCTTTCCGGTGAAGATACAGCCGATATTCGTCTTTCCCACAGTACGCGGACCAAGAGATGCCGGATCCGGGAGCAGTGCTTTCAGAAACTGAATCGGAACGATTTCTCTTCCTTCATAATTGATGGGAGAAGTGGAAAGCATTCCTACATTTTCCAGACATTTCATATGTGTCAGGTAACTCTGTCCAAATGTCATAAAGAAACGGATTCTTTTTACACCAGGTACATTCTTCGCCAGAGATTCGATCTCCTCATGGTGAAGCAGATACATATCTTTTTCTCCTACCTGCGGGAAATTATATTCTCTCTTGATCTCCATCGGTTCTGTCTCTACCCAGTGACCGTTCTCCCAGTAGGAACCATTGGCAGATACTTCACGAAGGTTGATCTCCGGATTAAAGTTGGTTGCAAATGGATATCCGTGGTCTCCGCCATTGCAGTCCAGGATATCAATGGTGTCGATCTGATCAAAATAATGTTTCATTGCATATGCGGTAAATACGCTGGTTACGCCCGGATCAAATCCGCTTCCCAAGAGAGCTGTAATCCCCGCTTCTTTGAATCTTTCACGATACGCCCACTGCCAGGAATAATCAAAATATGCAGTAAATCCAGCCTCTTTGCATCGTTTTTCATAGATGGCTCTCCACTCCGGATCATCGGTATCTTCCGGTTCGTAATTCGCGGTATCGATATAATCCACCTTACACTCCAGGCAAGCCTCCATGATCGTCAGATCCTGATACGGCAGCGCCACATTCAGAACCGCATCCGGCTGATACGACCGGATCAGGGCAACCAGTTCTTCTACTTTATCCGCATTCACCTGTGCCGTTGTGATCTTCGTATCTGTGGTTGCTTCCAGTTTTTTCTTTAAAGTATCACATTTTTCTTTCGTTCTGCTGGCGATGCAGATCTCTGAAAATGTTTTACTGTTCTGACAGCACTTATGAATCGCTACTCCTGCTACGCCTCCGCATCCGATAATCAGTAATCTTCCCATTCTTTTTTCCTCCTGTTTTCTATTATGTACTCTTAGGGTCTTTCTGACCCAGTTACTTTTCCTGATTGTTCCGTACCTTCACAGTTGCTACTTTTCTTCTTCTTCCAGCATATCTTCCACATACTTCGGAAGCATAAAAGCTCCCTTATGAAGATTGGTGGTATAATACCAGGTCTTAATTTTCCGTTCTTTCCATCGTTTTACATTCAGATCATCCAGGGGATGATATTTTTTGGAAGCAAATCCAAACAGCCAGTATCCGGAAGAGCAGGTTGGTATATGTGCCTGATACACTCTGCTGACGGGAAAGCTGTGACTGGCCTTCCTGTGCATGACCCGGCAGGATTCTTCGTCCTCATCATAAAACGGACTGCCATGCTGATAAACCATGATCCCGTCTTCCTTTAGCGCCCGGTAACAGTTTCCGTAGAATTCTTTGGTAAATAATCCTGCATTATGTCCCAGTGGATCGATTGCGTCATTGATGATCAGATCGTACATATTTTGTTTGCTTCGCAGAAATCGCAATCCGTCTTCATAATAGACCGTTACCCGTGGATCTGACAGTCCGCAGGCATTATCCGGAAAGTATTCTTTACAGACTTCCACAAACACCCGATCCGGTTCCACCACATCAATGGTCTCAATCTCTTTGTAATGTCCCAGTTCTCTTGCCACGCCGCCGTCTCCTCCACCGATCACCAGCACATGCTTCACATTGGGATGAACAGCCATCGGAATATGTACGACCATTTCATCGTAGATAAATTCATCCTTCTCTGAAAATACAATGCTTCCGTCTGCACTTAAAAAACGGCCAAATTCATCCGAATCAAATACATCGATCCGCTGAAATTCTGTCTGAAGTCCGAACAGCTGTTTTTGTACCTTTACAGAAACTTTTACTTTTTCTGTATGGTAATCCGAAAACCATAATTCCATTCTTTTCTCCCCCTATCTTCTTACCGCACCGGTCGGTGCTTCCATCACATACAGATATTCCACCGCCGGATCCTGCGTTCCCTGCATGGAACAGCCCTTTTCTTTCGCATATATAATGTAGTCAATAATTTCTTTTGTGATCATCTCTCCCGGGGCCAGAATTGGAATCCCCGGTGGATAACACATGGCAAATTCACCACAGATCATCCCTTCTGTCTCCCGGATCGGCACTGCCTTTTTCTCCGCATAAAATGCCGTCTGCGGAGATACCATAACGGTCGGGTTAATATATTCGGTATTCGGCATCTGCTCCGGATCTCTGGCGTACAGCCTCTGGATATCCGAAAGAGCCCCTACCAGGCGTTCAATATCCTGAATCCGGTCACCAATGGAAATATACGCCAGAATATTGGCAATATCTCCCAGTTCAATCTGGATATCATATTCATCCCGCAAAAGATCATACACTTCGATACCCGCAAGACCGATATCTCTGGTATAGACAGACAGTTTAGTCACATCAAAATCGTATACACTGCTCCCATTGATCATGTCTTTTCCATACGCATAGAATCCACCGATGGCATTGATCTCTTCCCTTGCATACTCTGCCATCCGGCTCACTTTTGCAAAGGATTCTTTTCCCCTGAGAGCCAGATTTCTTCTGGAAATATCCAGACTGGACATCAGAAGGTACGATGCACTGGTGGTCTGGGTCAGATTGATAATCTGACTCACATATTCCCAGTTCACATTTTTTCCCGTCAGCAACAGGGAACTCTGGGTCAGGCTTCCCCCGGACTTATGCATGGAAACCGATGCCATATCCGCTCCTGCGTCCATGGCACAGACCGGAAGGTTCTCACCAAAATACAGATGGGTTCCGTGGGCTTCATCCACCAGAACCAGCATATTGTGTGCATGAGCAATCTTTACAATGGATCGAAGATCCGAACAGATCCCATAATAAGTAGGATTGTTCACCAGCACCGCTACCGCATCCGGATTCGCAACAATCGCTTTTTCCACTTCGGACACTTCCATTCCCAGGGAAATTCCGAGACGGTTATCCACCTCCGGGTTTACATAAACCGGTATCGCTCCACACAATACCAGGGCATTAATCACACTCTTGTGTACATTTCTTGGAAGGATAATCTTATCCCCCGCCTTGCAGCAGGAAAGTACCATTCCCTGTACGGAAGAGGTAGTTCCTCCTACCATGAAAAAAGCATGATCCGCACGGAATGCTTCCGCCGCCAGCTCCTCTGCCTCTTTGATCACCGATACCGGATGGCAAAGATTGTCCAGCGGTTTCATAGAATTCACATCCAGACTGACACATTTTTCACCCAGAAGTTCCACCAGCTCCGGATTACCCCGCCCTCTCTTATGCCCTGGCACATCGAAGGGAACGACCCTTCGTTTCTTCAGTTTTTCCAGCGCCTCATAGACCGGCGCATGCATCTGTTTTTTCTTATCCATATCTTCTCCCTGTTGTCTTTTTCCTGTCCACAGATCAAATATTATTTATATGTGACTGTGAAAGTACTGACCCGTTATATTTATATAACGAGATAAAATACGCTTCGCAAATTTTACTCGTTATCGCGACAATCGCCAAGATCGCATGCAGGCATGGACTTTGCCTCGTTGTTCGCGTAAATCAAAATTGATCCACCGGACCAATTATTGATAGGTAATGCAACAAAAAAAGGACAGGTGAAATCACCTGTCCGCATTGTCATTCTATAGTTCTACTTTGTATTTTCTCTACATCCGCAAAAACTATGTTCTCAGAGTTTGTCGTTGGCATCTTTGCCAGCAAATATTTGCTATTCCGTAACTGTATCTGCCCACAGCCACAAGCTAACTACTCTTTATTGACCATTTCACAAGTGATACCTCAACCGGATTTCTTCGCTTTCTTCCGGTTGGAAACTTATAAAATTTAGCTTTTAACTAAATCAATAATGCGGTCTCTCACCGCTCTCGGCAGCTGCCCCGCCTGTCCGTATGGGCTTAACCAATATGCTTGGTGGGCTAATAATAAATATTTGCATGAAAACATGGTTTGCTTCATGTAGTTTTGAGTATATCACAGCATTTTATGTAATGCAAGTAAAAGCTGGGTAAAGTCATTCAAAGTACTTTCCCGGGTGTCCCATTCTTATCATCTGAATCGACATTTCTATCTCTGCCAAGAGCATGATCAAACTCATCAAGAACATCCGTCATCAGGCCTTCATCGAGCCGACTTCTGCACTCTGCAACCAATACAGCCGGAATTCCATAAAATGCTTCTGCAATACTGCCTGTAATAGTGCCAAGTGTGTCAGTATCTCCACCAAGTGATACTGCATTCCGTATGGCATCCTCAAAATCTTGGGATTCCAGAAATGCAATAATCGCCTCCGGTACTGTTCTCTGACAAGTCTCATCCATATGATATCCCGGTCTGATTTCATCAAGTGTTCTATTAAGATTATAATGAAACTCCCTCTCAATATATTCTTTAATCTCTTCTTTCGAGAATCCATTCCTAGCCATGTATATTGCACTGGCTGTTGCCTCTGCACCCTTAATGCCTTCCGGATGATTATGTGTCACGTTTGCTGTCGCTCTTGCTACCTCTCTTGTTCTTTCCATCGAATCATAAAGCCATCCCGCTGCTGACACTCTCATGGCAGAACCATTTCCATAACTTCCGTATGGCTTTGGATTGCTTTCTCTAAGCCAATGCCTGAATCTTCCACCATAACCTGCATATGGATATCTTTTTCCCCTATCCTGCATGTTAGTTACTACCGCCTCTTCAATTTCCTTTACTGTAGCTTCCTTTCCGACTGCAAGAAGAGCTTCTCCAACCGCTATTGTCATAACAGAATCATCTGTAAAGTCACAGTCTTTACTAAACAGATCGAATTCCTTTGTTTTATCTCCTCTGTCAAACTCAAATGGACTTCCTATAATATCTCCTAAAATTGCTCCGTACATATATGCCTCCAATCTCCGAAATGCTCCGGCAACTCTTTTTCTTTGTTACAATATGAGTATAATTGAAAGACATCTTTATATGGTCGCTATCCGGGCGACACTTTTTAGGGCAAAAACAAACGCCGATACTATAAGTACCGACGTAACATATGTACCGGTAACAGCAATATCACCTCTTGCAATTTTTCCGATGCCTGCTGTTCAGCAAGAAGCTGTTCTCTTCCTGCCGCCCTCTTGATTACCGAACAGCAAAAACAGGCTTGGCTGGATTTGCTATCTTAGCCACTATGCTTTACTCAAAATATCCGTTTAGATAATTTGCCGTATCTTCGCTCACTGCAAAAATCATATCTAAATCATCTAAACCGTAAATCTTAATGCCCATGTAAGAACCATCATATAGTGTGATAGTGGTAACATCATAAAGTGTTCCATCTTTATCGTTCTGTCCCAGTTTGATCGTTTTCTCGTAACTATTCAGTAGCCACTGTCCCGCGAGGTGTTTTGACATGAATATGTCAAA
>OFMO01001061.1_pt1 | contig 19220 bp, 16 predicted proteins | sample 1541821 | NCBI WGS metagenome assembly OFMO01 (sample SAMN04209253, study PRJEB22552) | human gut metagenome | biome: gut; material: feces | host: Homo sapiens | place: USA: Oklahoma | reverse complement strand
AGCGTATCCAGCACCGCCTGCACTTCCGGTGCGTGAAAGTCGATCAGTTGTTCCACGGGGATTCCCTCGCTTTGCCTTAGCGTTGCGGCGGAAGTGTCAGTATTCTTATCACTTTCGCACCATTATGATAATAATATTATCACTTTTAAGCAAAACTGACAACGGAATTATCGGTTTTTGTTAAAAGCGACAATATTATTTATACTGATAGCAAAGAAAGGCAGGGAATTAGGATGATTGGCGAACGGCTCGCGGAGTTACGCAAATTAAACGGTGAAACGCAAGAAGATTTAGCAAAAGCATTTCATGTTTCAGTGCCTACCGTCCGCACATGGGAACGCGACAAAGCATCTCCCAGCCATGAAGTTTTGATTGCACTCTGCAAGCGTTATGGCACCTCCGCCGACTACCTGCTGGGTCTGACCGACATCGACCCCTCGGACGAGGCTCGCAAACAGCGCCAGCGCCTGACCGAAGAAGAACAGAACGAGATGCACCGCTACGAAGAATATCTGTTGTGGAAACGCAAAAAATAAGCCGCCCAGCGAGACCGTAAGGTCGCTGGGCGGCTGTTGATTTATACAGAACATTGAATCGATTCCTATACAGAATCGCCAAATGCCTCGTTCTTTATTGATGGGATTCATCATTGGTAGTATAATAAAATCAAATTTTAGAGTACGCTCTCACAAAGTACAATTTATAACACACCGATTGTGCTACTATATAGCAGGAGGGAAAGTCATGGACGTATCTGTAAACAGCACTATCATTCAAGTTTCCTCTCGTAAAAAGGGAAGCCCATTGCTTTGTTGGCAATCTCCTATTGATGGAAAAGACGATTTACTCGATTTGCTTATAAGCCGTATTCAAGACCCAACTCTATTTCAATTCACGAAGCAGCGATTTGGCGATGGTACGGTTGCTTCACCCGAAACAGATAATAAAGTTCGTATCCCTCAAAAATTTGATAAAAAGGTTTTAGAGCTTTTTGCTTTTGATGTTTTGCCTTATAAGGGCTCTTCTGTGGTCACCGATGTTGTGATAGAAGATGGAATCGAACTCTACCGTTACGCTTTTTTCACCGTTTTATATGGTGAAGGCGGTGACCGTGCAGATGTTCGTCGCGAAGAGGGTGACGATGTTGAAATTGGGCCAAATGATGCCATTTGTAGACGCTTTCATGTTTTTATTGCGTATGCCCGAAGCCCTCGCAATACAACTGCCGTCATGTTAACTGAAGCACGGGGTCGTAATGGCATTGCTGATCCCATGCGTTGGCAAGTAAAGAAACTTCTTAACGCTATTGATGGACAATATTTCTCAGTCAAAGCACAGGAATACATCAATGATGATGCTCTAAAAGCCTTCATTAATTCTAATCAGTGGGGTGAAATTCGACTATTCAAAAACGAAAAAGCATCTGAAAGAGGTGACTTGCCTGAATATTCTGAACAAGTCTTGACACTCATGTTAACTCCACAAAAAGAAGGAAAGAACGGTCAACTCAAACAGTCCATTCAGGATCGGATATTTTATGGAAAGCCTATCGAAAACATAAAAATCATAGACGATTTCGAACCGACTAAAATCAAATTCACTGTAAAAGGTCACAAAACAGCTCGTACATTCACAATTGATAAGCCTTTGTCTGGTGGTGTTCGCAAAGTTCTCGATAGTAGCATTATTATGCCTGATGGTTTGTCGAACGATGTAGATATTCTAAATGAATTTAAAAAGATTTTTGAAGAAGAACATCTACCCCAATAATCGTGGCATAACATCAAATTAAAGGAGGAGGTGACTACTATATGATAAAATCTGAAATAAAAGATTTTTTACTTACTCTGTTTAATAATGTTTGGATTTGGATAGCACTGCTTATTATTCTTCTTGTGATATATGCGCTATCCACTGGGAAACGTGATGCAATTCCTAAGTTATTTGATATACGAGAAATAATCCGCGGTTATTATAAGGTGTTTCCTATACAAATAGATTTTCTTTATTTATTAGCGGTAGTTTCTCTTCTAGCAAGAATAACCATGTTACTAAATTTAAATGTTGATAAGACTTTTTCTCAAATAGGTGTTATCCTATCTCTGCTAGTTTCAGCTATTATTGGACTTATTCCTATGGCTCTAGACAAAAGTGATAATATTCAAAACTCTGCTGTCAAAAACTTGTCGCACAAGCAAAAGCTACTTTATATTGAGGATATTGTTCAAACCGGAATGTTTGATATTTTAATCAGTATTATTGATTTGATTCTTATTTTCTTATCAATAGGAACCACTTCAAAGGACACCAACAGTTTTTTGTATCCACTCCTGATTTTTTCAATTTACTGGTTATTTTATTTATTTTCCTTTAATATACTCATTATTATGCATAAGTTGTATGTAGTTTACTTTAAATAACGCGATAAATTGCCCTTAATGATATACTGTCTGCTTTTCAGCGCTTATCATTAAGGGCAATTGTTTTTATAACATTTTGGAGATATACTCTCGCAATCCATCCTCCGTCCGAATATTATACTTCTCATCCACCTTTTTGAAGTACGCCTTCATCGCATCCAGCGAAATCTCCGCATGAGAAGTTTCGTCCGGCAGAAAGCCCTTCCGGGCATCCAGCCAAGGGGCTTCTTTGTGGGTGATGCTTTCCAGAACCTTTCCGCTGTACATACCAAAGGTATCCAGCACACGGTCTACCACCTCTTTGGCCTCCGGGGTAAGTGGCAGCGCACTCTCCTTCAACGGAACAAAGGGGGCATCAAACAGCGGTTTGTCGTAAATCGCTGCATAGTTGCCCTGAATATAATACAGCAACAATAAAGCCGCTGACAGTCTGCCGCTCGCAGAATCCATCAGTGGGTTTCATGAGTCTTCAAATCCCCTAGACAAACAAAATCGGCACCCGCTTTTCAGCGAGTGCCGATTTTGTTACCCTATAGTGCGCTTTGATTTTTGGCGTAAGTGGCGTAAGTTTGGCGTAAATCCGCTTTCGCGTGCTCCAAAAATCAAGGATTCATGCGGTTTTTAGGCAGTTATTAGTACATGCCGCCCATACCGCCCATGTCACCGCCTGCAGCAGCGGGTGCAGCAGGGGGTTCCGGCAGATCAGCGACCAGGCTTTCGGTGGTCAGCACCATCTCAGCGACGGAGGCTGCGTTCTCCAGAGCGGAACGGGTGACCTTGGTGGGGTCAACGATGCCAGCAGCGATCATATCGTCCACAAAGACCTCGTTCTGAGCATCAAAGCCGTAGTTGGGCTTGTTAGCAGAGATGATCTTGTCGATGATGACACTGCCTTCCAGACCGGCATTCTTAGCGATCTGGCGCAGAGGAGCTTCCAGAGCCTTCAGAACGATCTTGGCACCGGTGCGCTCGTCGCCTTCCAGCGTGTCGCACAGCTCGCGCACAGCGGGGATCGCATTGATAGGAGCAGTGCCGCCGCCAGCAACAACACCTTCCTGAACAGCAGCCTTGGTTGCGTTCAGAGCATCCTCGATGCGCAGCTTCTTGTCCTTCATCTCAACTTCGGTAGCAGCGCCGACCTTGATGACGGCCACGCCGCCAGCCAGCTTTGCCAGACGCTCCTGCAGCTTTTCACGGTCGAAATCGCTGGTAGCGGCCTCGATCTGGCTGCGGATCTGAGCGATGCGGGCTGCGATGGCATCCTTATCGCCTGCACCGCCAACGATGGTGGTGTTCTCCTTGGAGACCTTCACCTGACGGGCATGGCCCAGCATCTGGACGGTAGCATCCTTCAGCTCATAGCCCAGATCGGAGGAGACCACGGTGCCGCCGGTCAGGGTTGCGATATCCTGCAGCATTTCCTTGCGGCGGTCGCCAAAGCCGGGAGCCTTGACAGCGCAGACGTTCAGGGTGCCGCGCAGGCGGTTGACGATCAGAGTGGACAGAGCCTCGCCCTCAATGTCCTCAGCCACGATCAGCAGCTTCATACCGTTCTGCATGACCTGCTCCAGCAGAGGAACCAGATCCTGAATCACGCTGATCTTCTTATCGGTGATCAGGATAGCGGCGTTGTCCAGATCAGCCACCATCTTGTCGGTATCGGTGACCATATACGGGGTAAGGTAACCGCGGTCGAACTGCATGCCTTCCACGATCTCGTTGTAGGTCTCAGCGGTGGTCTTGTTCTCCTCAATGGTGATAACGCCATCGGAGGTGACCTTCTCCATAGCCTCGGCGATCAGACGGCCGATCTCGGGGTCGCCTGCAGAAATAGTGCCGACGCGGGCGATATCGTTGCTGTCCTTCACCTTCTGGCTGTGAGCCTTGATGGTCTCAACAGCCTTGGCAACAGCCTTGCTCATGCCGCGGCGGATATCCATGGGGTTTGCACCGGCGGTGACATTCTTCATGCCCTCGGTGACCATGGCCTGTGCCAGAACGGTTGCGGTGGTGGTGCCGTCGCCTGCTGCGTCGTTGGTCTTGGTAGCGACTTCACGCACCAGCTGTGCGCCCATGTTCTCGAACTCGTCCTTCAGCTCGATCTCCTTAGCAATGGTCACGCCATCGTTGGTGATGACCGGTGCACCGAACTTTTTGCCCAGCACCACATTGCGGCCCTTGGGGCCCAAGGTGATCTTAACGGTGTTTGCCAGGGTATCGATACCGGCACACAGTGCCTTGCGGGCATCCTCGCCCTGCTTGATCTGCTTAGCCATAATCAAATCGCTCCTTTAAAGCTCAATTTTCAAATATCAGAGGGGAAACCGCTCAGTCCTCAACGACTGCCAGAATATCGCCCTGACGGACGATGGTGCACTCTTCGCCGTCCACCTTGACCTCGGTACCGGAGTACTTGCTGGTGAGGACCTTGTCGCCGACCTTCACAGTCATCTTGACTTCCTTGCCGTCCACAACGCCGCCGGGGCCGACAGCGATGACCTCAGCCACCTGGGGCTTTTCCTTAGCACTGCCGGTCAGGATCAGACCGCCCTTGGTGGTCTCCTCAACCTCAACAGCCTTAATGACAACACGGTCTGCAAGAGGAATGATCTTCATAGTTCTTGCCCTCCTATAGTAAAAATATAATTTAAAACTTTGCTGTGTCCAAAGGGCCTCATATCGGCTCTTTGGTTCTTTAGCACTCCATTTCTCTGAGTGCTAAGTGTATTGTACTCATCTTGACCCAAAAAATCAAGACCTTTTTTGCTTCTTTTTGTTAAGAATTTATGACAGATGAAAAAATCAGCCGTACAGCGAAAAAGAGACAGCTTTCTTCTTGGACAAAAAAGCTGTCTCTTCTTCTGGTTTTTCATGTTCGGTCTGCACTCTGTGCCGTCCTCTGCGCTGCAAAGCGCTCAAAAGCAGGCTTTGGCAGAAGGATGCGCCCTGCCAGCGGCTGTACCTGTACAGTGATCTGCTCCTTGGGTGCGCATTCACCGTCTGCCGTGGCAACGATCGGCCCGCGGCCATCCGCAGCGCGCAGGCTCACCTGTTTTGCGCGGCGGTAAATGAAGTACGGCTCTGCAGCCCTGACGAGCTGACCGTTCTGGAAGTGCTTGCCGCTCTTGTACATTCCCAGCAGCTTTGCAATGGTCACGCGGCTCACCTTGCGGATGATATATACATCCAGCCAGCCATCGTCGGGCTGTGCTTCCGGCGCTGCATAGAAGCCGCCGCCATAGGTGCGGCCATTGCAGATGGCACACATCAGGCAGTCCACATCCAGCGTTTCACCATCGATGGTGTACTCCACCCTGCGGCCGATGTGTCCGCACAGCTGTTCCACAATGGAAAGCACATAGGCCATCTCGCCGCCGCACAGCGGGATGCGCCGGAACTTCGGGATGCCGTAGGCAACCTGCGCATCCAGACCGGCAGCGCAGATGGTGGCCGAAAGGCCAAGGCTGGTCTGCATCAGATCGATGCTCACCGGCCCACCGGCCAGCTGGGCATCCAGATCCAGAAACTCTTCCTTTGTACCAAAGGTGCGCAGAAAATCGTTGCCGCTGCCAAAGGGCAGACAGCCCACGGCTGCATTTGCATAGCCATAGATCCCGGTGAGCGCTTCGTTGAAGGTGCCGTCGCCGCCGGCAGTGAAGACCCGCAGTTCTTCCCCGCTCTGCCGGGCCTGCTGCGCAGCGGCATTGGCCAGCTCCCGGGCATGACCGGCGTGATTTGTGACCTGAATGGCATATTCTTCCGGCGCAAGCCCTGCACGCGCGGCGGCAGCATTGATCTGCTGCGGCAGCGTACGGGTGCAATCGGCCTTACCGGCAGTTGGGTTCAAAAGAAATAATGTGCGCATGGACTTCCTCCTGCAATTCTGTTGCTTCTATGATAACAGAAAACCAAAAGGATGCAAGAGCCAATCTCACAATGTCCCTGCCCCGTACGCACAAAAAAGGAGCGGATGTCTCCGCCCGCCCCCTGCAGACAAAAAAATACCGCCCCGGGTCTTGTAACTCAGGGCGGTCCTTTTGAGCTTCCGATGCTTTACAGTGTTGCGGTTTCGTCCTCCCGCAGGACGATGGCACCATCCGCCGAGCAGTCCGCTGTCCAGTGCTGGCCCACGCAGGCCGTACCGGATGCGATCTGATCCGCAAGTGCCTGCTCCACTGCCCTGTCCACTGCGCGGCGCAGTTCTCTGGCCCCGTAGGCAGAGCGGGCCTTTGCTGCCAGCGCCTGCCCTACCCGCGGTGTGTGATGCAGCTGGTAGCCGCTGCGGGCGGCACGCTGCTCCAGCTGGCACAGCATTTTTTCGGCAATGGCGCACAGGCTGTCGTCGGCCAGCGGACGGAATACGATCATCTCGTCCAAACGGCCTGCCAGCTCTGGCCGGAACCACTTTTTTGCCTCCTCAATGGCCTGCGCAGACTGCTTTTCAAACACGGCTTCGCTGCCCGCCGCAAAGCCCAGCGGCGTGCTCTGACCCGCCAAAAAACGTGCGCCGAGGTTTGAGGTGAGCAGTACAATGGTGTTGCGGAAATCCGCCTTGCGGCCCATGGCATCGGTCAGCTGGCCATCTTCCAGTATCTGCAAAAGGATGTTCTGAATGTCCGGGTGTGCCTTTTCGATCTCGTCAAACAGCACCACACTGTAAGGGCGGCGGCGCACTGCTTCGGTCAGCTGTCCGCCCTCGTCATGGCCCAGATAGCCCGGCGGCGCACCCAGCAGCCGGGCAGCGGTGTGCTGTTCCTGATACTCCGACATATCAAATTTGAGCAGGGCTTTTTCGCTGCCGAACCAGCTGACCGCCAGCGCTCGGGCAAGAGCCGTTTTGCCCACTCCCGTGGGGCCAAGAAACAGCATGGCACCCATGGGCCGGCCCGGCTCGCCAAGACCGGTGCGGCTGCGCCGGATGGCACCTGCCACCGCAGCCACAGCCCGGCTCTGGCCCACGATCTCGGCGTTGAGACGTTCTTCCAGCTTGTCCAGTCGTTCCCGCTCCTGCTCACCTACCCGCTCCACCGGCACACCGCTGGCCTGCGCCACCACATGGGCGATATCGTCCGGCATCAGCGTGGGCTTTGACTGCTTTGCCTGCTCGGCCCGGATGCGTGCCGCCGCACAGGCTTCGTCCACAAGGTCGATGGCCTTATCCGGCAGAAAGCGCCCCGGCAGATACCGCACCGAAAGCTCCACCGCAGCCTGCAGCGCTTCCGGCGGAAGGCAGACATTGTGGTAGTGCTCATAGCGCGGCGCAAGCCCGTTGAGGATATCCAGCGCCTGCGCAGGCGTAGGCTCCTCTACCTGCACCTTGCCGAAACGGCGTTCCAGTGCGGCATCCTTCTGGATGTGGGTGCGGAACTCTTCGGTAGTGGTAGCGCCGATAATTTGTATCTCGCCCCGGGCCAGCACCGGTTTTAAGATGCTGGCTGCATCGATGGCACCCTCCGCCGCACCGGCACCCACGATGGTATGGAACTCGTCTACGAACAGGATGGAGCTGCCGTCCCGCACCAGCTCTTCCAGCAGGTTCTTGAACCGCTCCTCAAAGTCACCGCGGTATTTGGTGCCCGCCACAAGGCTGGCCATATCCAATGCCAGCAGACGGCGGCCCTTGAGCGCACGGGGCACACGATCCGTGGCAATGCGCTGGGCCAGCCCTTCGGCAAGGGCGGTCTTGCCCACGCCCGGCTCCCCCACAAGGCAGGGGTTGTTCTTCTGACGGCGGCATAAGATCTCCACCATGCGGTCCAGCTCTGCTTCCCGGCAGAACACCGGGTCCAGTTCCCGTTCCGCAGCACGGCGGGTCAGATCCCGGCAGTACTTATCACTGGCGCGGCTGCCGCGCGGCGCACTGACCGTGGTCCGCATCTGATACGGCAGTACGAACTGCCCGGACAGCTGGCGGCACTCCCGCACGGCATCTGTGAGCTGCACGCCCATGGATGCCAGCAGGATGCCTGCTGTGCAGCCGTCATCCTCCAGCATGGCGCAGAGCAGATGTTCCGGCTCGGCCCGGTTCAGGTGCGCGTTCTGTGCCCCGATGATGGCGTAATCCATGGTGCGCTTGAGGTCCGGCGCAAGAGCGTAGCGATCCAGATGCAAAGCCGGTGCGCGGCGGCTCTCGGCCAGCTGACGGCGCACCTCCGGTTCCCGGATCTGCTTGCCCTCCAGAAACCGTGCTGCCGCCCCGTGATCCTGTTGCAGGATCGCCAGCAGCAGGTGGCCGGTATCGGCTTTTTCGCAGCCAAGGTTCCCGGCAAGCTCCACCGCACTGCGCAGCAGCTGATCCGACTCGTGCGAAAAGCCTTTGTACCCGCCAAAGCCAAGTTTTTCCCAAATACTCATTTGCCCGCTCCTTGCTGATGAAATTCGTTTTCACAAGAAGTATAGCCCCGAAGCACAGAAAAAAAACATCTCTTTCTGTCGGGATGGGAAAACAAAAAGGAGATACCCGCAGGCATCTCCCCCTTCGCTGTTTGATTTTTCAGTCCATTTCGGCCAGAGCCTTTTTCAGGTTCTTGGCGATCTGATCCGGGCAGCTGGTATTGCGGAAACCACAGAGCGTGCCCTCCATGCGGTCGATCACATCTTCGGCCTTCATGCCCTTGACCAGACGGCAGATGCCCTTCAGGTTGCCGTTGCAGCCGCCAATGACCTCCATGGACGCAATGGTGTGGTCATCGTTCAGCACAAAGTTGGTCTGCTTGGAACAGGTGCCGCTGTTCGGGAAGCTGAATTCCTTGCTCATAGTTCAAAATCCTCTCTTTTCGACAGAAATCCCGACGAAGATCGTCTGCTTCTATTATAGAGCAGCGTGCCGGAATGTCAATGTGACCGGGTCACACATCAATACCGCGGCGCTTGTGGGCCAGCTCCAGAATGCGGGCCACCTGATCGTCTGCCGTGGTACAGGTACCCACCGGGTGCGGCACCTTATGGTTTGCACCGTGGAAGTCCGTACCGCCGGTATGGATCAGCCCATACTGCTCACACAGAGCAGCACACTCGGCCCTGTCCTCCGGGCTGTTGCGGGGGTGCTCCACCTCAATGCCATCGATGATGCCCTCTTTGGCAAGCTGACGCACCAGCGGCATACTCTTGTAAACGGTCGGGTGTGCAAATACCAGCACCGCACCGGCAGCTTTCGCCGTGGCGATCACTTCCTGCACCGAGGGATATTTTACCTGATGCAGCACCACACCGCGCGGCTCCCAGCCAAAGAGATAACTGTACAGCTTGCCGTACACAGCATCGCACAGCCCCAGCTGGTGCAGCGCTTCCATAATGCCGCTTTTGAACAGCACACCGCTGTCCTTTGCGTATTCCAGCGCCTGTTCCGTGCGGAACTGCGGGTACAGCGCTTCGATCTCCTTTGCGCTTTGCAGGCCGCACTCGTTGCGGCGCTGTCGCAGAATGTCGCAGTGCTCCTTCAGTTCCCGGCTTTCCGGGTCCGGGAAGTAGCACAGCAGGTGCACGCGATGCTTATGCTCATGGTCATAGCCGGTCAGCTCGGTGGCCGGGAGCAGGCGCACGCCGTCCTGCACAGGGTGCTCATAGCAGTACTTTACGCTGAGCAGGGTGTCGTGGTCGGAAATGGCCATGGTGTCCAGCCCCGCCCGCGCCGCCATGAGCGGCAGGCGGTGGATGGGCACAGAGCCATCGGAACAGGTGGAATGGTTGTGAAGATCGCCGGGCATGGAAAATGAACCTCCCAAGAAAACCAGAGAAAGGCTTCCCCCAAGAGGAAGCCTTCTATCATATCAGTGCTTATAGAAATTGATCAGGCAGCCGTCGGCCAGGATCTTGCGCTCGTCGGCGGTCAGCGGGGCCATGTACAGGCTGAACTCCTTTGCGGTGTCGCCCAGCACATAGGCCTTGATGTCCTGCAGGTCGCCCTTGAGGGCCTCGCGGACATTCGGGATAAAGACATAGTCGCCCAGACCGAACGGCGTTGCGCCCACCAGCTGCAGCGGCAGCATGCCCCAGTTGATGAGGTTGGAGCGGTAGCGCTTGGTGGCGTACTCGGTAACGATGTTGGCACCGGCCCCCAGCACACGCTGGCAGCTGGCCGCCTGCTCACGGGCAGAACCATCGCCGGGCTTGACGGCAAAGATGGTGGATGCGATCTGCACATCGTTCCAAGTCAGGTTTTCGCAGCCGGGCACCTTGTGCAGCTGGGCCAGCACCTCGGCGCTGCCCTCGCCTGCACGGCGGGCCTTTTCTTCGGCCTGCACGGCCTTGGCACGGCCCACATACTCCGGGTCCTTGCGGCTGAGGGTAAACTCGGCCAGACCCAGAGGATTGGAACGATAAGACGAAGTCTCACCGGAGGGGATCAGCTCGTCGGTGGTGGTGACAGGGTCGGTGATGTAAGATGCCACCTTCAGCAGCAGGTTATCGCCCAGCGGTGCAATTTCGGGCCAGTCCTTGATGTTGGGGCCAAGCTTGAGCAGGGCATCGTAATCGCCCTTGCCAAAGCCCTGATACACGCGGGTATCGTAGCTGGAAGGATCGTACTGATACTCCGGCACGGTGGGATCATAGTCGATATCGGTAGCCGGGGTCAGAATGCCGCCGTTGGCCGTGGTGGCCGCAATGCTGCGGGCATCCATCAGTGCCACACCGGAAAGCTGGCCGTTGCCGGGCTTGGAGCCTTCGCGGCTGGGGAAGTTGCGGGTGGTATGGCGGATAGACAGCGCGCCGTTGGCGGGCACGTCGCCTGCGCCGAAGCAGGGGCCGCAGAACGCAGTGCGGACGGTGGCACCGCTGGCCATCAGGTCGTGGATGACTCCGGTGCGCACCAGTTCCATCATGATGGGCTGGCTGCCGGGATACACGCTCAGGGCGTAGTCACCGCAGCCGCCGGTGTGGCCCTTGAGGATGGAGGCAGCTTCATAAATGCTGTCGTACAGACCGCCTGCGCAGCCTGCGATCACGCCCTGATCCACACGCAGTTTACCGTTCTCGATCTTGCTGCACAGGTCAAGGCTGACATCCTTGCGGCCGATCAGCTTCTGCACATCCTGCTCGCAGGCATGGAGAATATCCTCAAGGTTTGCGTTCAGCTCTTCAATGGTAAATGCATTGGAGGGATGCATGGGCAGTGCGATCATGGGGCGGATGGCAGAAAGGTCTACCTCTACCACACCGTCGTAATAAGCAAGGTCGGCCGGAGCCAGCTTCTTATAGTCGGCGGCACGGCCATGCACCGCAAGGAATTTCTGCGTCGTTTCGTCGGTTTCCCAGATGGAGGACAGGCAGGTGGTCTCGGTGGTCATGGCATCGATGGCGTTGCGGGTATCCTGACGCAGAGACGCAACGCCGGGGCCGACAAACTCCATCACCTTGTTTTTGACATAGCCGCTCTTGAACAGCTTGCCCACCAGCGCAATGGCCACATCGTGCGGGCCGCAGCCTGCAGGCAGAGAGCCGGTGAGATAAATTGCAACAACACCCGGACGGGCCACATCGTAGGTGCGGCCCAGCAGCTGCTTTGCCAGCTCGCCGCCGCCCTCACCAATGGCCATGGTGCCCAGAGCACCGTAGCGGGTGTGGGAGTCCGAGCCAAGGATCATCTTGCCGCAGCCCGCAAACTTTTCGCGCATGTACTGGTGGATGACCGCCAGATGCGGGGGCACAAAAATGCCGCCGTATTTTTTGGCGGCGGACAGGCCGAAGCGGTGGTCGTCCTCATTGATGGTGCCGCCCACGGCGCAAAGGCTGTTGTGGCAGTTGGTGAGCACATACGGAATGGGGAATTTCTCCAGACCGGACGCACGGGCCGTCTGGATGATGCCCACAAAGGTGATGTCATGGCTGGCCATGGCATCGAACTTGATCTTCAGGTTTTCGGCATCGCCGCTGGTGTTGTGGGCCTGCAGAATGCTGTAGGCCATGGTGCCGGTCTTTGCGTTCTCGATGGCTGCGGCATCAAAGCCCTTTGCTGCCAGTGCGGCGCTTGCTTCGCCGTCTGCAGGCACCCATTCACCGCGGGCATAGTATGCGCCGCCGGTGCTGCACTTGATCATATCCAACATCTCGATTCGCCTCTCTTTTTGTATTTCCCGCCCGCCCTATCTTGCGGGCACTGCCCCAGCAGAGCGGTACGCTGCCCGCTCTGCCCTCTTCTGCCGCGCTGCCAAAGCACGCGGCTGCGGCCCGGAAAGCCGTATCTGAAGGTTATTATACCATGAAACCACGGAAAGAAAAAGCACTTTTTACAAATGAATCGTGAATGGAGGATGAAGAGACGGGCTCTGTGCTTTTTCTTGACAAAGAAGCCATTCTATTGTATTATTATTAGCGTTGTATGCCGCTGTGGTGAAATTGGCAGACACGAGGGACTTAAAATCCCTTTCTGGAGACAGAGTACGGGTTCGACCCCCGTCGGCGGCATAAAAAGACCCCCCAAGCTTACGCTTGAGGGGCTTTTTATTTTGCTTATTTTACACCTTGCCGCCGTGCAGCTCTGCATACATCTTGGAACGGCACTCGGCCACAGCCGGGGTCATGTTCACATAGTGCTTATGCGGGCACTCCAGACGCAGTTCGCTCTCCCAGGTCTCCTCGGTGAGCTGCTTTGCAATGTAGGCCTTCTTCTCTGCGATCGAAGGCAGCTCAATGGCCAGCTGACCATTCAGCACATGCGGCACCAGCAGCTTTTTGACCTTGGTGGGGGTAATGGTGACGGTGCGCTCGATGGCATCGGAGTCCAGATTGACCATCGTGACGGGCTTGCCCGCCTCGATGACTTCATCATCCATGGCGATCAGGTCACACTGGGCCTGACCATTTTCATCGTAGAGGCGCCACGGCATCTTCTTGCCCGGAATGATGGCCTTGCTGGCGGAATCCGAGCACTTCATCTTGGGAGTGTAGCCGCCATCCGGCTGCTTGACCGCCACCAGCTTGTACACACCGCCGAACACGGGGTCAGAAGCAGAGGTGATCAGGTTTTCGCCCACGCCGTAAGAGTCAAAATGAGCGTGCTCATACAGCTCCATGTTGGCGATCTTCTTTTCGTCCAGACCATTGGAAGCCACCAGCTTGATGTAAGGCTTACCGGCCGCATCCAGTGCCTTGCGCAGGCGCTTGGAGCCGCGGGCCAGGTCGCCGGAGTCGATACGGGCGCTCTTGACGCGGCGGTTCGGGTCGTTGGGGTATTTTTCGATGAGGTAATCGTCCAGTTTAATGAGGTTGGGCAGACCGCTCTCCATGATATTATAGGTGTCCAGCAGCAGACTGACCGAATCCGGGTAGGTATCGGCAAAGGCCTTGAAGGCATCAAACTCCGTGGGGAAGAACTCGATGAAGCTGTGCGCTACGGTGCCCACAGCCTTGACCTCCGCGCCGAACTTCATCTCGGCCAAACAGTTGGCAGTGCCCACGCAGCCGCCCAGAACAGCAGCATATGCACCATCGTTGCCAGCGCTTTCGCCCTGCGCACGGCGGGTGCCGAATTCCATCACGCTGCGGGGCGTGTGGGTGTTCAGGCCGGTGACGCGGGTAGCCTTGGTGGCGATCAGACTGTGGAAGTTCATGGTCTGCAGCAGGTAGGTCTCGATCAGAATTGCGCCCACGAGGTCGCACTCGATGCGCACCATCTGCACATGCGGGTATGCCACCGTGCCCTCGGGCAGAGCGTACATGTCGCCCTTCCACTGATAGGTGCGCAGATACTCACAGAATTCCTCGCTCATGCCTTTGGTGCGCAGCCACCAGATATCCTGTGCATTGAAATGATAATTCAGCAGAAAACGGGTCAGCTTGCGCTGGCCGGCACTGATGGAGTAACCCTGATTATCCGGGTTCTTGCGGAAGAACATATCGAACACCAGTGTAGTATCCTTGAATCCGTGCAGGAAAAGGCAGTTGGCCATAGTAAATTCGTAAAAATCCACGACCATTGCGGGGTTGTCATAGTCCTCATCCGGGATGTAAGGCACAACCTTGATTTCGTCCATGAATAGTATCCTCTCTTCTTTACACCCGGCAAAGGCTCCTTGCTGTCCCCTGCCGTTCTGACCTGTGGGAAGGTTTGCGCGCCTGCCTGTCTTGACAGTGCGTTTCTATCATGATATCACCAAACGCAGAGCGGTGCAAGCATTTTTGGAAAATCCCGGTCAATTTCCGGTAAGAAAAAGCCGCCCATACACAAACAGCACGGGCGGCTTTCAGAACAAACGTGTTAACCGTTGATGATATTGGGGGTAGCATTCTTCAGCACAACGTCGTGGCTGCCGCCCTCAACGATGGAGGTAGAGGAAACCACGGTCAGCTTTGCTTTCTGCTGCAGCTCCGGGATGGACAGAGCGCCGCAGTTGCACATGGTGCTCTTGACCTTGTACAGAGTGGTCTGCACACCGTCAGCCAGAGGGCCGGCATAGGGCACGTAGCTGTCCACGCCTTCCTCAAAGCTCAGCTTGCTGGAACCGCCCAGATCGTAGCGCTGCCAGTTGCGGGCACGGTTGGAGCCTTCGCCCCAGTACTCCTTCATATACTGGCCGTTGATGCGCACCTTATTCGTGGGGCTTTCGTCAAAGCGGGCAAAGTAGCGGCCCAGCATCACAAAATCCGCACCCATGGCCAGTGCCAGCGTGATGTGGTAATCGTGGACGATGCCGCCGTCGGAGCAGATGGGCACGTAGATGCCGGTCTCCTTATAGTACTCATCGCGGGCCTTTGCCACCTCGATGACAGCGGTAGCCTGACCACGGCCAATGCCCTTGGTCTCGCGGGTGATGCAGATAGAACCGCCGCCAATGCCGATCTTCACGAAGTCTGCACCAGCCTCGGCCAGGAAGCGGAAGCCCTCGGCATCCACAACGTTGCCTGCGCCCACCTTGACGGTATCGCCGTAGTGCTCACGGATCCAGCCGATGGTGCGGCTCTGCCACTCGGAGTAACCCTCGGAAGAGTCGATGCACAGCACATCCACACCGGCATCCACCAGTGCGGGCACGCGCTCAGCGTAATCGCGGGTGTTGATGCCGGCGCCCACCACATAGCTCTTGTTCTTATCCAGCAGTTCATTGGCGTTCTTCTTGTGGGAGTCGTAGTCCTTGCGGAACACCATATACTTCAGGTTGCCCCCGGCATCCACCAGAGGCAGGGTGTTGATCTTGTTATCCCAGATGATGTTGTTGCAGTCGTGCAGGGAGGTGTTCTCCGGTGCAGTGACCAGCTTTTCAAGCGGGGTCATGAAGGTGGTGACAGGGGCATCATCCGGGGTGTGGTTGATGCGGTAGTCACGAGATGCAACAATGCCCAGCAGCTTGCCGCTCGGAGTGCCATCGGCAGTGATGGCAATGGTGGAGTGGCCGGTGCGTGCCTTCAGCTCCAGCACATCGTGCAGGGTGGCAGTGGGGGCCAGATTGGAATCGGACACGACATAACCGGCCTTGAAGCTCTTGACGCGGCGCACCATGGCGGCCTCGTTCTCAATGCTCTGAGAGCCGTAGATGAAGGACACGCCGCCCTGACGGGCCAGTGCAATGGCCAGCTTATCGCCAGAGACCGCCTGCATGATGGCGCTGATCATGGGAATATTCATCTGCAGGGGGCACTCCTCCTCGCCCTTGCGGTACTTGACCAGCGGGGTCTTGAGGCTGACAGCCGTGGGGATATTCTCTGCAGAGGAATAGCCGGGGATCAGCAGATATTCACCGAAAGTGCGGGAAGGTTCTTTATAGAAATAAGCCATGTTCAAACTCCTTTTCTCTTAACGCATCAACATCAATCGGATTCATGTTTGCAACCTATAAATTGATTGTATATACTGTACCACAAAGCCAGCCGGAATACAAACCCCCGCCGCGCCAAACTTTGTAAATGTCCTTTGCAGAAAAACAGGCAAATTGCCCACCAAAATGGCGTAAGGTCATACTTTCCCGCATGAGAAGCCGGTTTTTGCGTGATTTATGGATGCAAAAAAGCTCGTCCAGAACGGACGAGCTTTTTTGCACACGAAGCGGGATACCGCCTGTGCGGCACATGGATCACGACTGTGAAGGAGAACAGCCGGAGGAGGAGAACCTGTGCCCGATATCCCAAAAAACAAGAAGAAAAAGATTTCACACTCAGCAGGGCCGTTTGCCCTTGCTGTAACCATATTGTAACTCTTTTGAAATCATTTTGCAATAGGGTTTTGTAATTTTTCTGTAATTTCTTTTGTTAACTTTTTGTAGACACATATAAAGCCCCTGCCAGAAAATTTCCGGCAAGGGCTTTGCAGATCATTCTTTATTTTCTTAATAGCACTTTTTGCAAGCAGTGAAGCCTTCCGCTTTTGCTTTCGATAATGTAACCTTTTCCGGGTCTTTCATATTGCTGCAGGTAGACTTGCTGTGATATTTTTTGCCGCCGTGCGTTGGGACCCAGACCATCTGCTCCGTCTTTTTGCCGGCAGAAATGGTCTGAACGGCTGCAGTGGACGGCTTGCAGGCCGCAGTCTGTACACTGGCGGCAGATGCCGCCGGGCACAGCAGACTGAAGCACAGTACCAGAACGGCCGCAAGGACTCGGAGATGTTTTTTCATTTGTTTTATCCTCCTTTGGACAATCAGAAGATCCTTCTAATAAAAGAGTACTCCCTGTTCCTCAGAGGATGCAATTCTCAAAATGCGCCGGTTTTTTCTGCACGGGTGACGCTTTTTTTGCATTGCTCACTTATTTTCAGCTAAAAGCGGCGCAGCGGTTCTCTTGAGAAATCAACGATTTACACGTTTGTCTTTCCCACCTCCAGATAGCACTCAAAGCTGGTCTGGCCGTTGTGCTTTCCGACCACATACCAGCCATCCGCCGAAGGAGCATAAAACACCTCTGCCGTTTCTCCCATCGGGATCTCGCGGTGGTAGTTGATAGAAGCAAAGGTCACGGGGCCTTTGCGCATCACTTCCAGCGGCAGCGCATCGCAGACAAGGTCCAGATAGAATGCGTTGTTCAAATGGCCGTTCAGATCGCACTGGGAATAATGCGCCGTCCACTCCCCTGCACTGGTCAGACCGTCCTTGCACTTGTGCAGCTGCAAAGGCAGCTCGCCCTCCACCGTATCGTTCCAGAAATTCTCCACCGTCCAGCCCGGCTCCCGCAGGATACGGCCCTCGGCAAGGCTTGCCACGATCCAGCGGCAGTCCACCATAGCCACCTCTTTGCCCTCGGCATCGGTCAGGGTGGTGATGCGTTTGACGGAACCGTGTTTGCTGACCTGCGCCCGGGAGGTAAGGGTCAGCGTTTCGGCACGCTGGGGCACACGGTCAAATTTCAGGGCCTGCTTGCCCACCAGAAAGGTCACACCGCGATCTTTGAAGAACTGGTCATCCATACCAAAGGCGCGGGCGTGGTCTGTCGAAATCTGCTCCACATAGCGCAGCAGGGCGCTGGGCTTGAGCAGGCTGCGGAAGTCGGCATCTGCGTTCATGACTGTCATGGTCTCGGTGTAAAAGAACTGTTCCATGGTTTTTCCTTTCTATAAAAAGAGACCACTGCACGTTGTTCTGTGCAGCAGCCTCCTTTGCGTTTAATACTGATTGCGGTTGCGCCTGCGGACCTTGCGCCAGATGTTGAAGCAGGCCAGCGCCACCATGGCTGCCAGCAGCGCAAGGAACAGCAGACTGCTGCCACCCTCGTCGTAGCTCTTCATTTCGCTCCACTTCACGTCCAGCTCGCTGTTCACATCGTCGCTCAGGGCAGTGAACACCTTTTCCTTGGCGGCTTTCTCTTCGGACGGATAAGCGATCTCGCTCTCCTTCAGATCCTCGTCCAGCACCTCCCACACATCCTGCATGGGGGTGGTGTAGCCGATGTACTCGGCGTTTGCCTTGCCGATGTCCGTCTCACACATGAAGTTGATGAACATTTCCGCAGCTTCCTGATGTTCACTGGCAGCAGGAATGGTCATGCAGTCCACGGAAAGCACGCTGCCTTCTTCCGGGAACACCCATGCAAGGTCTGGATTATCGTCGATCATGGTGATGGCATCGCCGGAGTAGTACACACCGACGGCTGCCTCGCCGCCGATCATCTTATCAAAGATCTCATCCATGACGTAGGCCTGCACCAGCGGTTTCTGAGCCTTCAGCTCTTCCACCACCTCATCCACCTCTTCGGTGGACTGCGGGTTGATATCGTGGCCGCTCTTAAAAGCAGCAATGGCGTAGGCATCGCGGCTGTTGTTGAACATCAGGATATTGCCTGCGTACTGCTCGTCCCACAGGTCGGCCCAGCTGGTGGGCGCTTTGTCCACCATGGTGGTGTTATAAATGATGCCGGTGGTGCAGAGCATATAAGGCACGGTGTAGGCATTCTGCGGATCGTAATCCGGATCCACGTATTCCTGATTGATCTTTTTGAAGTTCGGGATATTGTCGTAATTCAGAGGCTTGAGCATCCCCTCAGCGATCATTTTTGCCACCATGTAATCCGACGGAATGACCACATCGTAGTTGGCTGCGCCGGACTTGAGCTTTGCGTACATGGACTCGTTGGAGTCGAAGGTGGTGTAGTTCACCTTGATGCCGGTAAGCTTTTCAAAGGCCGCCACCACGTCCACGCTGTCGTCCGAGCCGTTGGAGATGTACTCGCCCCAGTTATAGACATTGATGGCCACGTTCTGGCCCTTGAAGCGGGTCCAGTCGTAATCGTCCGACACCGAGACATCCTCGGTCACCTCAATGGTGCCGGCGGCAAAGGCGGGCATTGCACAGCAGACCGTCATTGCCAGCGCCAGCAGCAACACAGCAAAACGTTTCATCACACGCCCTCCCCTCTCAGCGCCTTCTGGTCGCGGCGGTA
>OFMO01001058.1_pt1 | contig 19250 bp, 17 predicted proteins | sample 1541821 | NCBI WGS metagenome assembly OFMO01 (sample SAMN04209253, study PRJEB22552) | human gut metagenome | biome: gut; material: feces | host: Homo sapiens | place: USA: Oklahoma | reverse complement strand
AGACCGTTGGGGCCGCTTAATTCGTTTTTTTGTCTAACTTTTGGGGTTCATATCAACTTCACAGGGCGGGAGTTTTTTGTTACAATATCCCTATCAAACACTTTGGAGATTTGCTCATGAATTACTATGCTGCCCCCATGGAGGGCCTGACCGACCGGGTGTGGCGGCAGGCACACCAGAAATGGTTCGGCCCTGCTGGCAATGCCGACCGCTACTATGCCCCTTTCATCTCCCCGCCGGAGAACCGGGTGCTCATTAAAAAGAAGATGGCCGAGCTTGCCCCTGCGGCAAACCCCGGCGCACCGGTGATCCCGCAGCTGCTGGCAAAGGACGGCGAACTTGCCGCATGGATGATCGGCGAGCTGCGCGGCCTTGGCTACACCGAGGTGAACCTGAACCTCGGCTGTCCTTCCGGCACCGTCACCGCCAAAGGCAAGGGTTCCGGGATGCTGCGCGACCCCGTCAAGCTGGACGCTTTTCTTGCCGCCGTATTTGCCAATGCGGAAGGGCCTATCTCGGTCAAGACCCGGCTGGGCGTGGAAAAGCCGGAAGAATTTGCTGCCATTCTGGACATCTATAACCGGTATCCCATCTGTGAGCTGACCATCCACCCGCGTGTGATGCGCCAGCTCTACCGCGGGCAGGCCGACCGTGCCGCTTTTGCCGCCGCCCTGCCCGGGTGCCGAATGCCCGTGTGCTACAACGGCGATGTGACCACCGCTGCGGACCTGCACACGTTGGAAGCGCAGTATCCGCAGCTGTCCGGCATCATGGTGGGTCGCGGCATCATTGCGGACCCGGCGCTCTTCCGTGAAGCACGCGGCGGCGCACCGGCCGCACGGGAAGAGCTACGCGGATACCTTGACGACCTCTACCACGGATACTCCGAACTGTTCGGCAGCGCCGGGTGCGCGGTAAGCCGCATGAAGGGACACTGGTTCTACCTCATTCACAAGTTTGAGGGGGCCGAAAAGCTGGAAAAGCAGCTGCGCAAGGCGCGGGAACCGTGGGAATATGAGGTCGTCGTAAACCAGATCTTTACGTTGCCGTTCCGGCCGTAACGGTTGGAATGGCCTCCGTTTCGCTCTGGCCATCTTCAGCGAAAATTTTATTTTATATAGTTGCAATTCAGAAAGATCTGCGGATTTTTCTGAATTGCGTTTTCACCGGAGGGGCTGTAACGGTAAACGGCATCTGCATTCTATTATGAAAAAGCCCCGCCATCATAGCGACGGCGGGGCATAAGCAGACAAGCGATATCAGACGTTCAGATAACTGCGCAGCATGGCCTGCAGCAGATCGTCACGGTCCACCTTGCGGATCATGGAACGGGCATTTTTATAGGTCGTGATGTAGGTGGGGTCTTCGGACAGGATATAGCCCACCAGCTGATTGACCGGATTATAGCCTTTTTCCTTTAAAGCATCGTACACCTGCTGTACGATCTCATGGATCTCATAGTCCTTTTTGTCGTGGATCGAAAAAATAGCGGTCTCGCCACTCACGGAATACACCCCCTTAGGAAGAACTACATTCATTGTACACGAATTGCGAGGAAACTTCAAGCTAAACAGACCGGATTTGCACAGTTTGCATAAAATTTCCGGTCCTGATTTTGCAGGCTGACGGCCTGCACCGCCGCAAATGCGGCAGAAGGAGGGCCTTTATGCTGTATGGCATCGGCTGCGACCTGTGCGAGATCGCGCATTTGGAAAAAAGCCTTACCGGCGCACACGCTGCAGCCTTTATCCGCCGGGTGTACGGTGAGGCCGAACGCGCTGCGCTGAGCCTTGACGAACCGCTGCCCGCCGGGCGCAGCGCTGCCCACCGGCTTGCCAGCGCCGCAGCCAACTTTGCCGCCAAGGAAGCCTTTTTAAAGGCGGCAGGCACCGGCCTGCGGGAGCCGTTCTCCCTGTGTGAGATCGAGGCTGTCCGGCTGGAAAGCGGTGCACCTGCCTATCATTTTTCCGGCCAGACGGCGGAATGGATGCAGGCCCATGGCCTTGCCGCCCGGCTTTCTCTGAGCCACGAGGGCGGCATGGCGCTGGCCTTCTGCACACTGGAAACTCTGTAAGCCTTTGTGCATACAATGGAATATCCCCTGCGCTGCATAACCGGCGCGCAGCCGGCTCATACTGAGATCAGACGAAGATGCGCCGGACGCATCACATAAGCGGGGCGCATCCTCCAAATGCAGGGAGGGAGATTCCATGGAGGTACACAGAGGAGAAGTTTTTTACGCAGATCTTTCGCCGGTGGTGGGGTCGGAGCAGGGCGGCGTGCGCCCGGTACTGATCGTGCAGAACGAGATCGGCAACCGGCACAGCCCTACCGTGATCGCTGCGGCCATTACATCCCGGCTGGACAAAGCCCGCCTGCCCACCCACATCAATATCCGGGCAGCGGATACCGGCCTTGCCAAGGACAGCGTGGTGCTGCTGGAGCAGATCCGCACGCTGGATAAACACCGCCTGCGGGAGCGCGCCGGGCAGATCACCGCCGCCGACCAGAAGCGGGTGGATCAGGCGCTGGACGTAAGCCTTGGGCTGAGCTCGTACTGAAAATTTATTTATAAAGCAGAGACACCGGAGCGTCCACAGACGCTCCGGTGTCTCTATTTTTTAGTATTACTCGATCAGACCATTGAGCAGGGTCAGGCACTTGCGGCTGTGCAGCTTGCGGATAGCCTTGGCTTCGATCTGGCGCACACGCTCGCGGGTGACGCCGAAGTCGCGGCCGACCTCTTCCAGCGTGCGGGGACGGCCATCGTCCAGACCAAAGCGCAGGCGGATGACCTTTTCCTCGCGGGGGGTCAGGCTCTTGAGTGCCAGATTGATCTGCTGTGCCACCATGGCGCGGTCAGCTGCCTTGCCGGGTGCTTCGGCGTTTTCGTCCGCGACGAAATCGCCCAGAGAGGAATCCTCTTCCTCACCCACGGGGCTTTCCAGACTTGCAGGCTCCTGTGCCATGCGCTGGATCTCGCGCACGCGCTCCACGCTCATGTCCATGGCCTTTGCCAGCTCTTCCGGGGTGGGCTCGTGACCGTTCTGGTACACCAGCTGGTTGGTGGCCTGACGCATCCGGTTGATGGTCTCCACCATATGCACCGGGATGCGGATGGTGCGGGCCTGATCCGCGATGGCGCGGGTGATGGCCTGACGGATCCACCAGGTAGCATAGGTGGAGAAGCGGAAGCCGCGGTCGCAGTCGAATTTCTCGGCGGCCTTGATCAGGCCGATGTTGCCCTCCTGAATGAGATCAAGGAAGGCCAGATTATGGCCGACATGCTTCTTGGCGATGGACACCACCAGACGCAGGTTTGCCTCGCTCAGGCTGCGGCGGGCGTTCAGGCCATCGCGGCGGGTCTTGAGCAGCTCCTGACGGCGCTCCTCGCTCAGGGGGCCGTTCTCCACGGCCTCCATGGCCTTTTCCTCGTCTGCCTTTTCCTCGGCATCCTCGGCAGACTTTTCGCCGTCCTCGTCCAGATCCTCGGTGTAGCTGCGGCTGTTCTCGTCCTCCTCAAAGGAGAAGCGGGCGCTGTTCTTCTTGATGTACTCCGGTGCGCCGTACTTCTGGCGGTCTGCCTGCAAAATGTGTGCAGCCTCGGCACCGGCATGGATGCGGCGGCTCAGTTCCACCTCCTGCTCGGCGCTCAGCAGCGGGATCTGACCGATCTGCTTGAGGTAGTTCTTCACCGGGTCGTCCAGCAGCTCGTCCATGGCAGCCTTCAGGTCTGCCGGGTTCTCCTCGGCATCCTCTTCGTTCTCATCGGCAAGGCCCATGTCATCGTTGTTGTTCTCGGCGTTCTCCACCTCAGCAATGATGCTGTCCACGTCCAGACTCGGCTCGCTCTCTTCCTCCAGGACCTTAATGCCGCGCTCCTCCAGCAGGGTGTAGAGGGTGTCTACATCCATGCGGCATTGTGCCGCCAACGCCTTAGCCTCCTGTGCAGAGAGGGTGCCCTCGCCCTTAGTCAACAGTTCCTTCAAAGTCATGCCCATTTTTTCTCTCCTTCCCACTCCGGGGAATTTCCTGTAATATTGCCCTGTGCATCAGATCACAAGGCCGCCGTTCACCCCAAACACCTGTCCGGTGATGTATCCGGCATCCTCGCCGGCCAGAAAGACCAGCAGCTTTGCAACTTCTTCCGGGGTGCCAAGCCGCCCCACAGGGGTCTCCTCGGCCAGCGCCGCCTTGTCCTCGGCGGTAAAAGCCGCCATCATGTCGGTCTCGATGACCCCCGGCGCTACGCAGTTCACCGTGATGCCGCTGGGGCCCTCTTCCTTCGCCAGTGCCTTGGTCAGGCCGATGAGCCCAGCCTTCGCGGCGGAATAGTGCACCTCGCAGCTGCCGCCGGTCTGACCCCACATACTGCTCACGGTCAGAATGCGGCCCTGCTTGCGGCGGATCATGCCGGGCAGTGCCAGCTGGCACAGGTGGAACGCGCCGCTCAGGTTCACGTCCAGCATCCGCTGCCACTCCTCCGGAGTGATGTCGGTAAACAACTTCTGCTGCGCGATGCCGGCGTTGCACACCAGCACATCCACCCTGCCCATGGCCTGCTCCACCGCGTGGAACGCCAGCTCACAGCTGGCGCGGCTGGCTACATCGCACTGGATGGCGATGCACCCGGGCAGCTGCTGTTCCAGCGCAGCGGCAGCGGCGGCGTTCTGATGGTAGAGCACCGCCACCTGATACCCTGCTGCCGCAAAGGCGCGGGCAGCGGCAGCACCGATGCCCCGGTCGCCGCCGGAGATCAGCACCCGGCGCGCCGCAGCGGGTGCGGCAGGGGCAGGCCGCTCTTTTACAGGCTGCGGCGCAGGCTCTTCGGGCAACTCCACCGCAGGCGGCTCTACGGGCTTTTCCAGCGTGATCACCCGGGTGGGCTCGTCCACCACAGGCGCAGCCGGTTTTTCCAGCGTCATGATGCGGGTAGGTTCATCCACCACCGGCTCCACCGGCGCAGCCGGCTTTGCAGCCGGTGCGGCAAGGGGCTCCGGTGCGCTCTCTTCCTCCGGCACCTGAAAGGTCAGTTCAAACTCGTCCTCGTACAAGAGTGTATCCCTCCTGTTCGGTATTCTCGGCCGGGCGCAGTGCCCAAACCGGAAAAACCCTGTGCCCATCCCCAGACAGTGCAGCGTTCCGTTTATGTGTCCGGCAAAGGTCCGGTGCTTTGGCGTGCCTGCCTGCAGTTGCGATGGGTTTCGACAAGATTCCATTGAATAATATACCACAATCCAGCCCAAAAAGAAAGTGGGAACTGCAATTTTTTACGCAGTTCCCACTATTTTTCCTTATTTTCCCCTGTTTTCGGGCACCGGGGGCTTCCAGCGGGGTCTGCCTGCCCGCTTTTCCCGCAGGGAAACAAAAAATGCCTGCAAAAGCTGCTGCGCCTCGGCCTCCCGCAGCCCCTTTTCCACCACCGGATGGTGGTTGAAGGGCAGCGCAAACAGGTCGGTCACCGAGCCGCAGCACCCGGCCTTGGTGTCGGCAGCACCGTACACCACCCGGCGCAGACGGCTGTTGATGATGCCGCCCGCACACATAGGGCAGGGCTCTAAGGTAACAAACAGCTCGCACTCCCACAGCCGCCAGCCGCCCAGCGCCTTGCAGGCGGCATCAATGGCCAGCAGCTCCGCGTGGTGCAGGGCGTTTTTCTCGGTCTCCCGGGTGTTGTGCGCCGTGGCGATCACCTCGCCGTGCCGCGCCACCACCGCGCCCACCGGCACCTCACCCAAGGCGGCGGCTTTGGCGGCTTCTTCCAGCGCAAGACCCATCAGTTCAAAATCGGTCATGTATCCCATCCTCTCATCCCATCGCCAGCACCAGCAGATTGTTTGCACTGTGCAGCAGCACCCCCGGCCAGAGATGCCCAGTGCGGTCGGCCAGCCACCCCAGACCCAGCCCGCACACCAGCGCATAGGCCATGGCGGCAGCGCTGCCGTGCTGCAAGGCAAACAGCACCGCCTGCAAAAGAATAGCCTGTCCCCTGCCCAGCGGCTGCGCCCGGCGCTGCACTGCGCCCCGGAACACCCCTTCCTCCGCCAGCGGAGCCAGCAGGCAGACCCGGCAGAAACGCGCCGCGCCGCCGGACGGCATGGGCAGCAGCACCGTCAGCACCTTGCCCGCCAGCAGATACCCCACCGCCCAGCCAAAGGCCGAAAGCAGCGCGGCGGTGCGGGGGTTCAGCTTGTGCATGGTCGGTCTCCCTCCTCCTGCTATGGTTCGTTCCCGGTTATAGTACCATATCTGCCGCCGGGTGCGCAAGGTTTGGGCGTTCTGTCGCGGCAAATTTATGCAAATCATTGACACATCGCCCTAAATGGTGGTATAATAATTTCCAACCTTTTTAACAAAAACGTTGCGTATACTGTATTTTACCGGTAGACCGGAGGTATTATTATGATCCGTATCCTCACCGATTCCGCCTGCGATATTCTGCCCGCCGAGGCGCAGCAGCTGGGCGTGACCGTGATCCCCCTGAACGTGACGCTGGAGGACGGCACCGTCCTGCGGGACGGCATCGACATGACCCCCAGCGAATACTATACCCATCTGGCAGCCTGCCGCAAGCTGCCCACCACCAGCCAGCCCAGCCCGGAGCAGTTCGAGCGGCTGTATCTGGACGCTGCTGCCGCCGGAGACGAAGTGCTGGGCATCTTTTTGTCCGATGCGCTGTCCGGCACCGGTCAGTGCGCCAGACTTGCTGCCGACCTTGCCAACGTGGATAATGTGGTGTTCGTGAACACCGAGAACGTCTGTCTGGGGCAGTCCTTGCTGGTGCGGCTGGCTGTGCAGCTGCGGGACGCCGGCAAGACGATCACCCAGATCGCCGCCGATCTGGAAAAGGCCAAGCAGCACCTGCATCTGGTAGCTGCCGTGGACGATCTGAAATACCTGCGCAAGGGCGGCAGACTGTCCGCCGCCGCAGCTGTGGCGGGCGGTATGCTGGGCATCAAGCCCATCCTCGCCGTCATAGAGGGCAAGGTGGCGCTGGCCGGTAAGGCGCGCGGTCTGCCCGGCGTGTATGTGGCGCTGTTCAAGAAGATCGACGAGATGGGCGGCATCCACCCGGGCTACACCCCGCTGCTGGGCTACACCGTCAACCACCGGGAGCTGCAGCCGCTGCTGACCTACCTGCAGGACAACCTGCATCTGGACGCACCGCTGGTGCGCCAGATCGGCTGCGTCATTGGCACCCACACCGGCCCCGGCGCGTTCGGCATCGCGTTCTTTGATAAAGAGCTGACGTTGGAATAAAACCTATTCGCAAAAACAAGTCGGACAGCCCGCGGGCTGCCCGACTTTGTTTTTACCCGTGAAAAAGTAGTTCCGAAACGCCCGCAGGCGTTTCGGAACTACAAATAAAATATTCTTTCCGCTGATTATGGCCAGAGCAAAGCGGAGACCATTCCAAATCGTCCTGCCTTGCCCTTACAGCACCGCGTCGGAGATCAGCTTGCCCAGCAGCAGCACCAGTACCACCAGCATCATGGGGCGGATGAAGCGGGCACCCTTTTTCAGGGCAAAATGGGAGCCCAGCAGGTTGCCCAGAATATTGCTGACGGCGCAGGGGATGCCGATGTGGAACACCACCAGACCGTTCATCAGATAGGTGAACAGGCTGGCGTAGTTGCTGGCCAGATTGAGCACCTTGCCGTTGCCGTTGGCAGTACGCAGGTCAAAGCCCATCAGGGTGGTAAAGGCAATGATGGCAAAGGTGCCGGGGCCCATAATGCCGTCGTACAGGCCGATACCAAGGCCGATGGCCAGCGCCAGCAAAATCTTTTTCAGATCCAGCGTGCCGTCGTCCCGGTTCTCGTCCGGCAGGTTGCGCTGCCACAGAATGATGACCGCTGCCACCGGCAGGATAATGAACATCATGGTGCGCAGCATCTCATCGCTGAGCAGCAGCACGATGTGCGCGCCCAGCGCACTGCCTGCAAAGCTGCCGATGGCTGCAAGAACGCCCACCTTCACGTTCATGGCACCGCTTTTGAAAAAGCTTGCCGTGGCAAAGGTAGTGCCACAGGCGGCGCTGAACTTGTTGGTGGCATAGGTGTAGTGGGGCGGCAGCCCGGCAAACAGATAGGCCGGCAGACTGATCAGCCCGCCGCCGCCGGCTGCCGAATCCACAAAGCCTGCAAAGCCGGTCATCAGCATGAGAAACGCCATCATCCACGGCGAGATCGTGATACCCATTGTTATAATTCCTCTTATCTTTCCAAGTCGTTTGTTCTTTTTCAGGGGACGCGCGCCTCAGACCATATAAAACCTCCCCTCGCAGGGCAATACACAGCCCGGGATACCTGCACGCAGCAGGGCATCTCCGGGCATTTTTGCAATTTTTCGACTTGATATTACAGATTGTTTTTAAAGAAGCGGTAAGCGTTGCGCCAGTAGATGGTCTCCACCTCGTCCTCGGTAAAGCCCTCGCGGCGCAGTGCCTCGGCCAGCAGCGGCATATCTGCCGCCGTTTCCAGCTCGTGCTGGCCGCCGATGCCGTCAAAATCGCTGCCAAGGCTGATGACCTCAATGCCGCCCACCTGCTTGAAGTGTGCCGCGTGCTTTGCCAGCCGTTCCACCGTGCTGCGGCAAAGCTTGGGGTGTGCCGAGTCTGCGTCCACAAAGGAAGCGCAGTAATTCAGCCCTGCAATGCCGCCCTTTTCTGCCAGTGCGCGGATCATCTCGTCGGTCAGGTTGCGGTTGTGGGGCGACAGGGCACGGCAGTTGGAATGGCTTGCCGCAAAGGGACGGGTGCTGTGGTTTGCGATGTCCCAGAAGCCCTTATCGGAAAGGTGGCTCACGTCTGCGGTGATGTGCAGCTTTTCCATCTCCTCCAAAAAGGCAAAGCCTTGCTCAGTCAGACCGGTCTCGGTGTTGGCCACCAGCGGCCCGCCGGGGTTTGCGTTGGGGGCTGCCAGCTCGTTGGGGTAGTTCCATGTCAGGGTCATCATGCGCACGCCCAGTTCCTGCAGCCGCCGCAGCACGCCCAGACTGCCCTTGCAGCAGCCGCCCTCTTCCACCGTCAGCATGGCGCTGAGTTTGCCCTCGGCGCGGTTGCGCTCAAGGTCGGCGGCGGTGTACACCGGGGCGATTTTTTCCGGGTAAGCCGCCATGAGCCGCTTGAAGATGTCGATCTCCTCCAGCACGCTCACCAGCGGGTCGGCCCCGGGAGCGGGGTCGGCCAGATCCACATAGGCCGCAAAGCATTGCAGCAGATAATCCCCCTGCTGCAATTTTTCAAGGTCGATATGCAGATCGTTGTGTAAAAAGCTTTTGGGTGCGCCCGCCTTTTCGGCGCGGCGCAGTTCGTACAGGGTATCGCAATGCAGATCCCAAACCTTCATGATGGATACACTCCTTTATGCTTCTTCTCCCAGCAGCTGCAGCAGCTGTTCGGGGTTCATAGACAAAATCGCGCCGTCTGCCCCGCCGGTAACGGTGTCGGCCAGCGACTGCTTGGCCTGTTGCAGTTCCACGATCTTTTCCTCAATGGTGTCCTGCGCGATCAGCCGGTACACCTGCACCGGGTTGCGCTGACCGATGCGGTAGGCGCGGTCGGTAGCCTGATTCTGCGCGGCAAGGTTCCACCACGGGTCGTAGTGGATGACGATATCGGCGGCGGTCAGGTTGAGACCTGTGCCGCCCGCCCGCAGCGAGATCAGAAAGACGTCCGCCTCGCCCTGATTGAACCGGCGCACCTGCTCGGCACGCACCGGCTTCGGGGTAGAGCCCTGCAGGGTAAAGTGGCTCACCCCGGCTTCGTCCAGCCGCTTTGCCAGCAGCTCCAGCATGGAGGTAAACTGGCTGAACAGCAGAATGCGGTGCCCGCCCGCCACCGCCTCGGTGACAAGCTCCAGACAGGCTTCCAGCTTGGCGCTGCTGCCGGTCCAGTTGTCCGCCACAAGGCGCGGGTCGCAGCAGATCTCCCGCAGCCGCATCAGCACGGCAAACACGGTCATCTTGTCCTCCGGCTTTGCCGCCCGCAGTTTCTCCCGGGCGTCCACCACCGCTGCCAGATACAGCTTGCGCTGCTCGGTCTCCAGCTCAACGCGGCGCACATTCTCCGTTTTGGGCGGCAGCTCCCGCAGCACCTCGGACTTCATGCGCCGCAGGATGAAGGGGCCGGTGAACTGGTTCAGCCGCCGCACGGCGTTGGCATCCTCGTCCTGCACGATGGGCTTTTCAAACCGGGCGCAGAAGGTCTTGTAGGGGGGCAGATATCCCGGCATCAAAAAGGAGAAGATGCTCCACAATTCGCCCAAGCGGTTCTCCACCGGGGTGCCGGTCAGGGCAAAGCGCACCCGGCTGTTCACCCGGCACACCGCCTTGTATTTCTGGGTGGTGTGGTTTTTGATGGCCTGCGCTTCGTCCAGTATGCAGGCGTAAAAGCTTTGCCCGGCATACAGTTTTTCGTCCCGGCGCAGCAAATCGTAGCTGGTGATGACGAGATCCGCCTGTGCCCACCCATCGACCAGCGCGGCGCGGTGGGCGGCATCGCCGTCCATGGCAACACTTTGCAGCTGCGGGGTGAACTTCTGGCATTCCTCCTGCCAGTTCAGCACCAGCGACGCCGGGCAGACGATGAGGCTGGGCAGCTGCTGCCCGCCCTCCTTCATGGCCAGCAGGTAGCTGAGCACCTGTACGGTCTTGCCCAGACCCATATCGTCCGCCAGAATGCCGCCCATGCCGTAGCCGTCCAGCGTGCGCAGCCAGCGGTAGCCGTCCCGCTGGTATTTGCGCAGAGTCTTTTGCAGCGAGAGCGGCGGGGCATATTCGCTGTCCCGCACGGCGTGGAAGCTGCGGCTGATGCGCCGGAAGGCATCGTCCCGGTCGAACCGCAGACCGTTCTGCCCCGAAAGCGCCCAGTCCAGCGTAGGGGCACGGTAGAGCGGCAGGGCGGCGTGGCCGTCCTTCAGCTTTGCACCGGAAAGCTCCAGTGTGTCGTTCAGCTCGTCCAGCCCTTCCAGACTGTCGTCCAGCCGCAGCAGACTGCCGTCCCGCAGACGGTGGTAGCGCTTTTTCTGGTGCAGGGACTGCAAAAGCTCCCGCAGTTCCTCCACCGGGAACGCGCCGGTGTCCACCTCCAAATCCAGCACACTGCCGTGCACCGATACCCCTACCGAGATCTTAGGCGGGGCGGCTTGTAAGTTGCGGAAGGCATCGGTCTGGTACACCTCGCCCATGGCCAGCAGGGCGGGAATGCCCTCCTCCAGCAGCTGGAAAAGCGCCTCCTCCCCGGAAATGCTGTAATGCCCCGGCTTGCCGGTCTCGGGTTCCAGATAGGTTTCCAGCAGCCGCTTTGCCCGGTTCTCGGTGCGGGCATCCCGCAAAAGGTCGGGCGGCACCGGCTCGCCGGGGGCCACCCGGTCCTCTCCGTACAGAAAGACCGGGTACGCCGTGACGGTAAGCCCCCGGTCGGCATCCAGATAAAACTGCACCACCGGTTCCAGCGGGATCTGGTTCAGCAGCAGCCGGTCGGGGTCCACGATGTTGACCCGGTTGCCCAGCTCCGGCAGCACATAGCTGCAAAAGGCGGCGGCGTCCGCGCTGGTAAAGAACAAGCTGCGCCCGCCAAAGGTCTCCAGCACCGGCAGCACCCGGCGGCATTCCTCCTGCTGCATCCGCCAGAGGGTGCTTTCGCCCAGCAGATAGGCATAGTCCAGCCCCTGCACCCCGCTGAGCGCCGGGGTACAGCTCAGCTGCACGCCGCCCTTGCGGCGCTCCACCTTCAGGCTGATGACCGGCAGACCCTCTTTAAGGGTATAGCCGCCCACAACGCCCTCGGCGGCGTAAAGTTCTACAAGGGCATCCAGCCCTTCGCCGGTCAGCGGCAGACCACCCGCCGGGCCTTTCTCCCAGCCGGAGCGCACCGTGCCCTCGGCTTCAAACGCCTGCCGGGCGCTCACCTGACGGCGCAGCAGCCGCAGCAATTGCTGCGCATCCGGGGCAAAAGCGTCCCACCGGTGCACAAAGGCCAGCGACTTCCCGTAGCTGACGCTTTCGCCCCGCTCGATCGCATCCAGAAACTGCGGGATGCTTTTTACCAGATACTGCCGCCCGCCGATGCCATCCGAGACCCGCAGTCGCAGCCAGATACGGCCATTGTGCGGCGTAAGCTCCGGTTCCAGCAGAGCAAAGCCGGTGCGCTGGGCAGCGTTCTGGGGCTGGGGCTGCGCATCCTCCCGCTGGTAGCGCTTCAACAGCAGCTGGGCCTCATAGTCGGTCTCCGGCTCCTCGCCCCGCCACTTGCGGCCGAACAGCATATCCAGCCCGGCGCTGTAACTGTCCTTGCGGGGTTCGGTGCTCAAGCCTGCCACGCCCCGCTGCACCCCGGGGATGCTCTCCGGCTTTTTTTCCGGAGCAGGCGGATTTTTTTCCGCGTCCTGCAGCAGCAGCGCGCCAATGTGCTTACAGTAGGTGCCGTCGCCGTTTTGATTATAGGGGCAGTCGCAGGAGGCGCTGACAAAGCTGCCGTTTTCCCGCAGCCAGACCTGCGTATAATAGCAGTCCGGCCCGCTGCCCTGCACCAGCGCTGTCAGGTGCCGCACCCCGTCCTCGTTGGTGGTGCAGCTGCTTTGCAGGATGCGCTTGCGGTACTTCTGTGCCCGCTCAAAGATGCTTTTGCCCAGCAATGCGCGGATCTCCTGTGCGTCCATGTGGTCTCCCTCCCCTGTGCTGTCGCGGTTCCGGTCTATTCTATAAGAATACCGCGTTCCACCCCGGGATGCAAGGGCAGAAGGGTAAAAAACGTTTAGAAAGCGCGGGCGGGATGATTTTGAATGGCTTCCGCTACGCTCTAGCCATTTTCAGCGGAAGAATTATTTTGATTTGCAGTTTCGAAACGCCTGCGGGCGTTTCGAAATTGCTTTTTCACAGGAGGGGTCGTAGAGGAAAACGGCATTTGCAGTGCCTGTTTCCTGCGGAAACATCCGCACTGCGGGGTTGCTTCTTGGCTCTCAACAGGTCAAAGAAAAAGCACCCGCGAACGCCTTCGGGTGCCAATGCACAGACGGGAAGGGTTGCAGGTGCTTTCTTTATTTTAGGAAATTCCGCGCTTGCGGGTCTTGAGGTGGTACATTTCCTGATCGGCCTTATCGATCAGGTCGTGCACGGTGGCGATGTCCGGCTCAAGGCGGGCGCAGCCGATGCTGATCTCGATCTGGTAGGGCTTGCCGGAGGCGGCGTTGGCGGCGTCCAGCTCCCGCTGGATGGAGGCGATCAGGGTGCGCACCTCCACGCTGTTGCAGCCGCAGGCGATGCAAAATTCATCGCCGCCGTAGCGCGCCAGCACGCCGTTATAGTTGGCGCACACCTTTTTCAAAATGCCCGCCAGCAGCACCAGCGCAGCGTCCCCCTCCAGGTGGCCGTATTCATCGTTGATGTGCTTGAAGTGATCCATGTCCATCATGAGGAAGTGCAGCGAGCGGTTGGGGTGACGGCGGTAGTAGGGCAGTTCGCTTTCCAGATACCGCAGCGCCACGATGCGGTTGCTGACGCCGGTCAGGGTGTCCACCGTGAACTTGGTCTGCAACACCAGCACATACACGCACACCAGCCCCAGCGTAATGCCGCAGCACAGCAGCCCGCGCCCGGGCAGCCAGCCTTGCAGCAAAAAGCCTGCCGCCGGCGCAAGCGCGAGCAGCAGCAGGGTCTTCAGTTCCTCTTTGGGTGTTTCCTGCTTCCAGTTGCTCAGCGTCCAGCTGCAGCGGAGAAAGGCCGCCGCCAGATAGGCAAGCCCCACCAGCTTCGCCCCCCAGAACAGGGTGCTGCCCCGCAGCCCCTCTGCATCCAGATAGCAGAAGCCGTTTTCGTCCCGCGCTGTCAGCAGCGCCAGCAAAAGCAACGCCACCGGTGCGGCGCTGAGCGCCAGCCTGCGGCCGTCCTCCATCCATGTACGCCCCAGCTCTGCCTCCACATACAAAAACACCAGCAAGCAGCAACACGCCGCCAGCAGGTAAAACAAAATGCTGCCCCCGGCGTTCAGCCGGTAGGTCAGGGGGATGCCCAGATCCTGCCACGCGCCCAGCTGCGCCAGCGCACTGCCATGATCTACGATCGTCAGCGCCCCGGCAGACCACAGCAGCGCCGTGAACAGCCGCCCGGGCAGACTTTTATCCCGCATTTTCTGCTGCGCCCGCAGCAAGACCGCCAGTGTGACCAGACAGACCACACTGACCTGAGTATGGGCAATCGCATCCATGCCGCAACGCTCTCCTTTACCCTAGGGCGGCTTTGCGCCGTCCCGGCCCTTTTTCGCTCTTCCAACGTTCCTTTTCCGCACAGATTTATTGTACCAAATCCGTAACAGATATGCAACACAAACCGAAAATTTCATACAAAAAAAGACACCGGAACGTCTTTCGGCGTTCCGGTGTCTCTTGGAATCATATCACTTTGCCTGCGGATGGGCGGCGTCGTTGCGCAGGGCGCTTTCGCGGATCTTTTCCAGCGTCTGCTCGCTGAGGATGTGCTCTGCCTTGCAGGCGTCCTCGGCGGCGGTCTGCTCGTCCACGCCCAGCTGCACAAAGAAGTGGGTCAGCAGCTGGTGGCGGCTGTAAATGCGCTGAGCAATCTCCAGCCCGGGCTCCAGCAGGGTCAGGTTGCCTTCGCCGTCCACCGCGATATAGCCGTTCTCCCGCAGCTTTTTCATGGCGATGCTCACGCTGGCTTTGGTAAAGCCCAGCTCATTGACTACGTCAATGGAGCGCACTTTGCCCATACGCTGGCTCAGCATCAGGATCGTTTCAAGATAATCTTCTGCGGATTGGTGGATCTGCATGGTTTGTCCGGCCTCCTGCCTCATTCCCTCTGGGGGATTTTTCCGACAGGGGATGTGTACCCTCTGTCGTATGTTAAAGGATATCACACTTTTGCGGTTGATGCAAGTAATTCGCAGCAAGTTTTGTTAAACTAACCATATTTTTCTGCACAGAACTGCTGTTTTGCCGGTTTTGTGCCGCGCCTGTTTTGTGCAAAGGGTGCAATTTAGAGCGCAGCCAGATAGGCCGCAGGGCCTTCCTCGTACAGGTCGCCGCCGTGGGCATCCAGCACAACGGTCAGGGGCATATCCTGCACGGTCAGGCGGCGCACCGCCTCACAGCCCAAGTCCGGCCATGCGATCACTTCCAGCGTCTGCACGCTTTTTGCCATCAGCGCACCGGCACCGCCCAGCGCAGCCAGATACACCGCGCCGTTGCGCACCACAGCTGCCTTGACGGCGGCATCCCGCTTGCCCTTGCCGATCATGATCTTGTTGCCAAGATCCAGCAGCCGGGGGCTCATGGCGTCCATGCGCCCGCTTGTGGTAGGCCCTGCCGAGCCGATGACTTCGCCCGGGCGTTCCGGGGTGGGGCCTACATAATAGATGGCGCTGCCTTCCAGATCAAAAGGCAGGGTCTCGCCCTTGTCCAGTGCTTCCATCATCCGCTTGTGTGCCTGATCCCGGGCGGTGTACACCACGCCGGAAAGCAGCACGGTATCCCCCGCCTTCAGCGGGGCAAGATCCTGCGCAGTGCAGGGGGTAGTCAGTCTGTATTCCATTCTTTTCCCCTCCTTACAGTTCCGCGCTGGCGCGGCGGGTCACATGGCAGGACACGTTCACAGCCACCGGCAGACCCGCCACATGGGTGGGCATCTGCTCAATGGCAAGGCCGAGACAGGTGGTCTTGCCGCCAAAGCCCTGCGGGCCGATGCCCAGTGCATTGATGGCGGCAAGCAGTTCCCGCTCCAGCTGGGCGTAGTAGGGGTCGGGGTTGGGGATATCCAGCGGGCGCAGCAGCGCCTTTTTGGCAAGATACGCCACCTTGTCAAAGCTGCCGCCCACGCCGATGCCCAGTACGATGGGCGGGCAGGGGTTGGAGCCTGCCAGACGCACAGTATCCACCACGAACTTTTTAAAGCCCTCCACGCCGTCGGCGGGCTTGAGCATCTGGATGCGGCTCATGTTCTCGCTGCCAAAGCCCTTGGGTGCTACCGTGATGCGGCAGCCCTCGCCGTCCACCAGATGCACCGTGATGGCCGCCGGGGTGTTATCGCCGGTGTTGCCCCGGCGCAGCGGGTCGGCCACGATGCTCTTGCGCAGGTAGCCATCGGTGTAGCCCCGGCGCACGCCCTCGTGGATGGCGGCTTCAAAGCTGCCGTCAATGTGCACATCGGTGCCCAGCTCCACGAACACGCAGGCCATGCCGGTATCCTGACAGATGGGCAGGTCTTTTTCCTTTGCAGCGCCAAGGTTCGACCACAGCAGGTCTAACGTGTTCTTTGCCAGCGGCCACGGTTCTTCTGCCCGTGCCTTTTCCAGCGCTACCTGCACGTCCTGCGGCAGCTGGGTGTTGGCTTTAATGCAGAGCCGCGCCACCGTATCCGTAATGCTCTGTGCGGAGATCGTTCTCATGCCTGTGTCCTCCGCTTACAGCCGTGCCACGCCGGTCTCGCGGGCAGCCTTTGCCACGGCATTTGCCACAGCCTCGGCCACGCGGGGGTCGAACGCGCCGGGGATGATGTTCTCCTCGCTGCGGTCGGCATCGGTGATGAGGTCTGCAATGGCGTAGGCAGCAGCCAGCTTCATCTCATTGTTGATATCCCGGGCGCGGACGCTGAGCGCGCCCTTGAACAGGCCCGGGAAGCACAACACGTTGTTGACCTGATTGGGGAAGTCGCTGCGGCCGGTAGCCATCACGCGCACGCCGCCCGCCTTGGCTTCGTCCGGCATGATCTCCGGGGTGGGGTTTGCCATGGCAAAGACGATGGCGTCCTTGTTCATGGTCTTGCACAGCTCGGTGGTCAGGATGCCGGGGCGGGACACACCGATGAACACATCTGCGCCCTCCAGCGCTTCCTTCAGGCCGCCCTTGATCTGGCGGGGGTTGGTCACCTCGCCCAGCCAGTTCTTGTGGGCTTCGGCGCTGTTGCAGCCCTTGTACAGGGTGCCAAACTGATCCACCGCCACGATGTCCTTGGCACCGGCGGTCATGAGCATCTTGATGATGGCGGTACCGGCAGCGCCGGGGCCGTTCAGGACGATGTGCACGTCCTCCATCTTCTTGCCCACCACCCGCAGGGCGTTGATGAGGGCAGCGGTGACTACGATGGCGGTGCCATGCTGGTCATCGTGGAACACGGGGATGTCCAGCTCCCGCTCCAAGGTCTCCTCGATCTCGAAGCACTCGGGACTCTTGATATCCTCCAGATTGATGCCGCCAAAGGTGGGCGCAATGGCCTTGCAGGCTGCAATAACGCTGGCAGCATCGTGGGCGTCGATGCAGATGGGGAAGGCGTCCACGCCGCCAAACTCCTTGAACAGCACGGCCTTGCCCTCCATGACCGGCAGACCGGCCTCCGGGCCGATATCGCCCAGACCCAGCACGGCGGTGCCGTTGGAGACAACGGCTACCATGTTGCCCTTGAAGGTGTACTTATATACATCCTCCGGGTTTTCCTTGATCTTGCGGCAGGGCTCGGCCACACCGGGGGTGTAGGCGGTGGACAGGTCATCGCGGGTGACGACCTCCACCTTGCTCACGATGCCCACCTTTCCCTTGTGGGTCTCGTGCATTTCCAGAGCTGCTTTATTGTAATCCATGGTTTTATCCTCCAATTTCAGCAAAAGGCTTTCCCCCGCAGGGAAAGGCTCATACAGTTTTATTGTAACAGAACCGTCCGGGTATTTCCACCGGTTTTGCGGCATTTCCCGCCCCAAAGCGGGCAAAAGTGATACCTGTGCCGGGCGGCATTTGTGGAATTTTCGCAAAAATCTTTTCTTTTCGCATTTTTCCGTTATAATAGGATGGTATGATATTTGCATTCTCCGTGAAAACGGTCTGCTATTTTTAGGAGGTATCTCTTTTGAAACGCATTACCAAGATCCTGTTGTGTGTGCTGTGCGCGGTGGCTGCCGTGCTGTGCGTAGCTGCTGCCTGCTTTATGCTGACCAAGAAGCAGAGCGGCACCACGGCAAACTCTGCCGCATCCGGCGCAAGCGTGTCCACCTACGGCAAGGTGTCGGATTTCGACTACGCCAACTTCGATTACTCCAAAGGGCTGGACGATAACGGCCACTGGACCGGCATCCGCGCACTGGACTATGTGACCCTGCCGGATGATGTGTCCGCGCTGCCGCTTTCCAAGGCCGACATCGAGCCCACCGAGGCCGAGATCCAGACTCAGATCGACACTTTGCTGAACCAGTACGCCACCACCCAGAACATCACCGACCGGGCAGCCCAGAGCGGCGACACCGTGAACATCGACTATTCCGGCGCGGTGGACGGCGTAGCCTTTACCGGCGGCACCGCCACCGGCTACGACCTGACGCTGGGCAGCCACGCCTTTATTGACGGCTTCGAGGATCAGATCATCGGCCACAACATCGGCGACACCTTTGATGTGACCGTTACCTTCCCGGAGGGCTACGGCGACTCCACCGACGCCGAGGGCAACACCATCACCCTCAGCGGCAAGGAGGCCGTGTTCAGCGTGACCCTGAACGCCATCACCCAGAGCGTTGTGCCCACCCTGACCGACGAGTGGGTGGAGAGCAATTTTGCCGCCAGCGACGACCTGCACACCGCAGACGCCCTGCGCCAGTACTTTGACAGCGCCCTGTACGCCAACAATCTGGACAACGCCGCGATGGACTATCTGCTCACGAACTCCACCTTTAAAGAAGTCCCCACCCAGATCACCAGCTACTACATCCGTATGTTCCTGAACTACCACTCTCAGCTGGCTACCCAGTACGGCATGGAGCTGGACGCCTACGCACAGGCCAAGGGCTACGCCGATGCCAACGCGATGCTGGCGGATTCCGATGCTTACTTTGAGCATCTGGCCAAGCAGGATCTGGTCTTTCAGGCCATTGCGGAGCAGCTGGACATCACCCCCACACAGGAGCAGATTGACAGCGCCAACAGCTCCTACGCCGACACCTACGGCGCACAGCGCAGTATGCTGAACGCCTTGCAGCTGGCGGTGCTGGACAAGGTGGAGGAAAGCGCCGTGCTTTCCTGACAGTGCGTCTGCCGGAGCGTGAACGATTTCAATGCGCTCCGCTTTGCTCTGCGCATAGATAGCGGAAAAATTATTTTTAATAGAGCAATGCCGGAGCGTCTGCGGACGCTCCGGCATTGCATTTTCACGAGAGGGGTCGTGGAGGAAAACGGCAGCTGCCGCGCCGCTTTCTTCGAAAGCGCGGCGCGGCGGGCGTGCCCGCTCCCCCGGGGGGAGCTGTCGCGCAGCGACTGAGG
>OFMO01001036.1_pt1 | contig 19587 bp, 22 predicted proteins | sample 1541821 | NCBI WGS metagenome assembly OFMO01 (sample SAMN04209253, study PRJEB22552) | human gut metagenome | biome: gut; material: feces | host: Homo sapiens | place: USA: Oklahoma | reverse complement strand
CTGTGACCCTCTGCTTGTAAGGCAGATGCTCTCCCAGCTGAGCTAAACTCCCACGTTGTTGCTGTCCTCTCGTGACAACGTAGATTATTATACTACGCCTCTTTTAAAATGTCAACACCTTTTTTGAGATTTTTTCAAAAAAATTATTTTTGCCAAAAATCCGCATGAATATGCCATCTGTTTGAGAGTCATACTAGCTTTGACACGTTTTTTGATGTGTCTTTGTCTTTTTTCTCTATCCTCATCCGAAAAAGAAAGGAGTGTTTTCATGCCGAAAAAACATTCTCTTCCTTCCGGCATCGGACACGCAGGCAAAAGAAGACGCCGCACACCGCTGCCGCCGTCTTTTGCCACCGTCTTTCCAAGGGTCGAGCCGCTCAACGACCTGCACCCGATGTATTCCGAAAAACTTTCCTCCCCCATCCATGCCGACTGTCTGCCGATTCGACAGTTTGAACAGCTGCTCGACCAGCAGGACCTTCATTCCATCCAGCTGTAACCTTTTAAGAGAAAAGTTCCTTATATAAGAAAAATAAAGGGAAGTTGGAAAATGGGAAAACAGCCCTCCGCTTTTTTTGGCGGGTGCTCGTAAGAAAGTAATTCACTCAAAATTACACTTACGACATCTGTCAGACGTGATTGGAAAAAAGCAGGGGAATCATTCTTTTTCAGAATGATTCCCCTGCTTTCATAATACCTTTTTGGATGTATATTGCAATTTTTCTATGTCATATACGCTTACTGATACACACTCAAATAGGTCGGGATTAAAAATTGCAAGGTTATATCCGCCTGGATTAGTTGTGCTGTTGTATTCAATCCCATCATATTCTTGCGCTCCGTTATGTTCGATACTTTTGATAAAATCAACAATGTATTGCGTGGGGACATAGTCCAATGTACTGTCGCTTCTACGCAAAGATTTGCTCATTTCAGAATTTAACTTTTCAAGATATTGCTTGTTTATTGCGTGGTCAAGGTATTCAAGACCATCAACAAACGGGCTAATCTCCGTTATAGCACGAAGATCCACCACCGTAATATCTTGCTTTAATCGAAATGTGCCGACACTTACAAAATCGAACACACCAGCACGCACTTCATGCAAAGTAGTATCAACATCACTTGCCACATAAAGGCAAGTGATTCCTCTTGCGTTAGCCCTACCTTCCGAACTTTTACCAGCAGGGGGTGCTGACATTTCATTTATTGGATATCCGGTTTGTTCAGAAATTCTTGCACGATAAAATAAATCCCCAGTCTTGTAAGTTTTACGAATAAACGAGCAATATTTTTCCAGAATATCAAAATTTATTAGCTTTGAATGATATCGGTTCTTTGTCTTGATTTCAGTTACAAAGGCATCCCAATCATTGTTTTTTAATAAAGCATGACTCTGTAGATATACATTATCATACAACTCTGGAATACCAACAGTTCCATCCAAAATTTCCGGGACATTTACATATAATTCATGACAAACCGACTTTAATATCTCATAAATCTGGATTCTTGGAATCCCTGAAAAAATATTCCATCGTTCTTTCAGATCATCAATCAAAGATCTGGTTTCGGCTTTGGGATAGGTATCTGGAAGCATTGTAGAAGGAGTGTAAATGCTCAACAACTCTTCAAAATAAGGAGTCAATTCGCTTTGTGTGCTTGTATCATATAAGTGTACCTCTCTGTGATGACACACGGGACATTCTCCTACATTCGATGCCGATACAGAGCAAATAATTGATGCTATTTCCCTGTCATTAAAGCAATGCTCACAAAAAATCATATTGCTACCCCATCCAAATACTTGCTCATCAGTTCAAGATGGTGCATAATTGAATACTTCTTTACGACACCTAATCCAGGGTAGGTCTTGTTGCGGTAAGCTGCTTCAAATTCCCGTATTCCGACAGTATCTAATTTCATGGTTTTATTCCACTCGACCAGTTTTTTAACTGCTTCTGCAAATTTTCTTGCCGGGTCAGAAATATCATCGTTAGAATCAGAAACAAAGTGTGCAATTCGCAAAATATTTTTTCTATCAAAGTATACAATGTGAATTGCTACAGCGTATGGAGCAAATCCCGTTTCGCTATATTCCTCACCAACAACAGAATAATCAGCAAAACCTTTGTATCCATCGTCTGCATAATACAGATGATCAGAAGAAAAGAATTCTGTTTCTATATCTGAGTAATCAATATTGCGTGTTTGCTTAGGAAAATGGTCTTCACACATAACACGATTGGGGCGAATTCTTCTTCTGAAATCACCTTTGTCGGGTATCACATTATATAGGGGAATTCTATCACCAATTACTTCTTCGTAATTGCCCAAATATTCCGGGTTATTGCAAAGTAAAAGCAACGAATCAATGGGAATACCATTTTTTGCTGCATTTTTGATGTGCGCATCCAACTTTGATGTTACATAGAAAGAAGAAATGACATTGGCATCTTTAAGTTGCTCACTGGCTTGCTCCCGAATTTTAGCATTACTTTCCTTTTTCAAATCCTTAATCCAAGAGCCTACTTGCGGATTACGAATGACAGCAATGGGTTTTCCGGCTTTTATGAAAGAATCCACGGTTTTTGTGTATGTCGATGATACTTTTACTGGTTCTACAATAGGGATTATTTTGTTGCTAAGAAGGCTTTTGTTAACACACTCACGGAGAGCCAAAAGCTCAAATTGACGACCTCGCAAAATTGGGAAATACATAATATCCTCCTATGTACTTAAAAAGCGACATAATTTTGCGTAGTCACTTTTCTTGTAATTTGAAAAATAAATTAAAAACTTCAATTCATACGGTATTTTTGAGTATTCGACAACATCAATTTTTGCTCGTGATTTTAAGGCTTGGACAAACATTTGATAGGCTATATCTGTTGGCAATGACTCAAACATTGCTTGACACTCTCTATAATACTCAAATTGCGACACATCTGGCAACAGACCGAAATGCTTAAGTAAGATTTGTTCATACTCATTTTTGCGCAAGATCTTAAACATAATTGTTTTTGAAAGCATATCGCCATATTCAATCGGTTCCTTGCGTACACTTAATGTTCCTTTTTTTGTCAATAAACAGATTCCTGTTGGAGAATTTTGTAGCTTTTGTTGTACACTATCAAAATTCTTTTCTGATGTAACAACAACTACTCTTGAAAAAGCTTTATAATAATCTTCAATTTGACCGTCGAGACGATCAAAATTATCCAATGCCGTTTTTATCTCGTATACAACAGCTTTTCCGTTTATTAAAATGAAGTCGGCTTTGGAATTTCCAACCGGAACTTCTGTTAATGCGGTTGTCGTGCGTGGACTATGGATGCCGAGTAATAGTTTGTTCAGTAGAGTGTTTTTATAAAAATATTCATTTTGGTATTCTTTTTTTAGGTATTGGTAAATTTCGCTAATACATTCTCCGTTGGTCTTCTCAGCAGGATCAACGATATATCTGCGAATCGCTGCTATATATGCAGGACTTTCCCCATCATCAATTACTTGCTTAAAGGTGTTTCGAGTAAAGAACCGGTTAAGCAATATTGAATTAGCATTGTCCACTCAAAACACCACCTCTCTACAAACAGAATTATTGTCTTGTTGGTTTTAATGCATTCGATGGGATCAACCAAATTCGGCTTACTTGTATTGCCCCTTGAATACGATTTGTTTTGCAAAGAATTTGAACTTGCCGTTCGGTGATTTTCCATTTGGCGGCAGTTTCTTTCACTGTCATATAGTTTTCCATTCGGCACCTCACAAATACAATAAACCATAATATATTATATTCGTTTAAACGAAATTTGTCAAGGCTTTCAAAAAAAGACGATGCTTCCGCTTCTTGTGAGGAGTATATCATCTGTCAGACGGGATTGGGTAAATGAAATAGGCTGGACATGGTTGATTTCAACCGTCTCCAGCCTATTTTTTGCCTATTTACGTTTTCTTTTTCCTTTTCCGTGGGTCATATTGGTTTTCCCTCGTTGGTTAATAGAGGGTTTCAGGTGTTTGGACAGTTTCAAGACTTCTATTATATTCACAAACTGCTCCATCGTGATCGCATCATAGTCAATACCAAAGGTTGCGAGAAAAATGCGAGCCTGTTTTTCCGCATCGCTGCCTTTGTAGTCCATGGCTTCCTGCAAACTCTGTTGCACATCCAGTGCCGGAGAATGGCGGTCCGCAGTAGTTGCATCATTTTGATGGGCTTCCCGAATATCCCGAAGGATCAGCTTTAAATCGTCAGAAATAACATGGCCGAAATACTCGTCCTCTTGTACTTGTGCAAGTTCCAGCGTCCGCAGGTACAGATCATTTTGTGTTGTTCCCTGCTGCATCAGTACCATTTGGCGGACGGCTTGCAGTACGGCGTTCATATCGCTAATCCGCATATCTGCGATCCGATCCACATAAATCTCCGCATCCAGCATCATTTTCTGGAAATCATGGTGACAGAGAATTTCCGACAGCAACCGGGGGTTGAATTTCCCGGCTTTCAGAACATCAATCGCATCATCACTCAGGTGCAGGGCACTCAGCTCTGAGTCTGAGTGATTTTTTTGTTCTGACACCCCCAACAGATAATCCGTAGTCACATGATAAAACTTTGCCAGTGTGACGATGGCAAAAGGGCTTATGTCTTTATAATCATCATTCTCGTATTTGCCGAGCGCAGATTTGGAAAGCCCAGTCTGGTCGGCCAGCTGTTCCAAGGTAAGTCCGTGCTCCACCCGCAAATCCTTCAATTTTTCCTGAATCGTTAAGGTCGTATTCATGCCAAGCCTCCCCGCTACTCCATTTCTTTTATTATAACACAGCTTGTCCATAAGCATGGAAATTCCTGCTTTTTCAGGGGCTTTTCCATCCTTTTGGATATACGGGAATGGTCATGTTTTTTCGCTAAAATGTACTTGTCACCAGACATTGTAGCTTGAAAAATACATGACCGTCCGAATGGGATATGCCGGTTGGCGAAGCAGCGCCAGAACCAGCCTCGGGACAATTTGTCCCTAAGCTGCGAGCGTGCCAAAGCCGGGGATACGCCGGGGTGAGATTCCCGGGCAGGAACGGCATTCGGGAAAAACGGCGCTTAAAAACACAGGCAAAAATCAATCCATGTGAAATCAGCAAACAAACTGCAATTTTAGTATTGCTAACCACACCAAAGAGCGTTGCACCGTACAGCATACACAGTACATCGTTTCATGTGGATATTCGCTGTTTGGCTTGATTTCATACAAACCAGCAAAACGGGAAAACGAGTGCTGTGAACAGGGCATCACAAGCAAAAATTCCAGTTTGAAAATGAGTTTTACCAAAACAATGCTTTGCAGCAAATAGAGTTTATCACGGAATAGATTCTGTTCGCCGCAGAGCCAACAAAACAGGAGGACTTTTTTATGAGCAATCACGAGAATTACAGGAACGAGATCAAAGCCTACATTGTCAGGGCTGGCATGACCATGAGTGAGGTGGTGGAGGTTTTGGCTGACGAATACGGATGGAGCAGCAGTGTCCCCAACCTGTCCGGGAAACTAAAGCGTGGCTCTTTACGCTATGGCGAGGCGGTGGAGTTGGCAGATGTGCTGGGGTATGACATTGTGTGGCAGAAACGGAGGAAATAAAATCGAGCAGAAAATTTATGGGTACATCCGTGTTTCCACCAGAGAGCAAAATGAAGATCGCCAAGTCATTGCTCTCCGGGAAGTGGGTGTACCTGAGAGAAATGTTTATATCGACAAACAGTCCGGCAAGGATTTTGAACGCCCGCAGTACCGAAAAATGGTGCGGAAACTAAAAAAAGACGATCTGCTCTATATCAAGAGCATCGACCGTCTGGGGCGCAACTATTCTGAGATTCTGGAGCAATGGCGGATTCTGACTAAGGAAAAAGGGATTGATATTGTGGTGCTGGATATGCCCTTGCTGGACACACGCCGGGGCAAAGACCTGATGGGCACATTCCTCAGTGATATTGTGCTGCAAGTGTTGTCCTTTGTGGCAGAAAATGAACGCAGTAATATCCGGCAGCGTCAGGCAGAAGGAATTGCCGCTGCCAAAGCAAGAGGTGTCCGCTTTGGCAGACCCCCAGCGCCTTTACCAGAGAACTTCCATCATCTATATCAACAATGGAAGAATGGCAAAATCACAGGCACAGCTGCTGCAAAGCTGTGCGGGATGCCGCTTTCCACCTTCCGCTATCGTGCGGAGATTTACGAAAAAGCCAAGTTGTTGTAAGCAGGTGTTTTTACAGGAATGTGTACCTTTCTGTAAAATGCCTGCTTTTTAGCTATAAGAAAATGATACCACAGAACACCGGCTTTTTCCATACAAAATCTGTGAACAAAAGCCCTTTTGCCACTTCTCAAACACCGGAAAACGCACCTGCGAAAAAGTACACCATCTTGCAGGTGGCTGCCTTTCTGTGAGTGCGAGGATATAGAGGTGTAAGGAAATGGCAGAACAACAGGTAAAGTCAAGGCAGCGTGTGGCGGATCACGGCGAGGTATTTACTGCCGAGCGTGAAGTAAAAGCCATGTGCGACCTTGTAAAGCAAGAAACAGAGAGGATTGAAAGTCGATTTTTAGAGCCAGCTTGCGGAAACGGGAATTTCCTTGCGGAAGTCCTCAGCAGGAAACTGACTGTTGTAAAAAACCGTTATGGAAAAAGCCCTTTTGACTATGAACGGTACTCGGTACTGGCAATGACCAGACTGTACGGAGTTGACATTTTAGAGGATAACGCAGAGGAATGCCGCCAACGGCTATTTGACATCTGGGACAAGGAATATACCGCCAATGCCAAATCCCAGGCAAATGAACAGTGCCGGGAAGCGGTACGGTTTATCCTGCGCAAAAACATTCTGTGCGGAGATGCGCTCACCATGCTCCAGGCAGACGGTTCCCCCATTGTTTTTGCAGAGTGGAGCCTTGTTACAGGCAATCAGATGAAGCGCCGTGATTTTGCACTCGATGAGCTTCTGAACGGACACGAGGAGCAGATGAATATTTTCATGATCGGCTGGGAGTATGACGAGGAAGTTCAGGCATTTATCCCATCGCCCATCAAGGAATATCCGCTGACCGATTACAGGAGGGTGCAGGATTATGAGTGATTTTTACAGCAGTATGTATAACCCGGATGTCCTCACCTGTCTGGCAAATCTCAGTAACGATGAGGTGTTCACGCCGCCGGAGGTGGCAAACCGGATGCTGGATATGCTGCCGGAAGAACTGTAGCATGACAGCAGAGCAACATTTCTCGACCCAGCCTGTAAGTCTGGGGTGTTCCTGCGGGAAATCGCCAAACGCCTGATTGAGGGATTGAAAGAGGAAATCCCGGATTTGCAGGAACGCATCGACCACATTTTTCACAAGCAGCTGTATGGTATCGCAATCACCGAGCTGACCAGCCTTCTCTCCCGGAGAAGTGTGTATTGCTCCAAGTATCCCAACAGCAAGTATTCCATCACGCTTTTTGAGGACACCAGTGGCAATATCCGGTACAAGCGGATAACGCATCGCTGGCAGAACGGCAAGTGCCTGTTCTGCGGTGCGTCCAAGAGCGAATACGAGCGAGGGGACGAACTGGAAACCCACGCTTATGAGTGGATACATACGACCAAACCAGAGGAGATATTCAAGATGAAATTTGATGTAATAATCGGCAATCCGCCGTATCAACTTAATGTGGGAGTAAAAAAGGAAAATTACGCAATCCCTATTTATCAAAAATTTGTTGAGCAATCAAAAAAACTAAATCCACGATATTTGGTAATGATTACCCCGTCTCGTTGGTTTACAGGTGGTAGAGGACTTGAGCACTATCGAACTACTATGTTAAATGATACTCATTTAAGAAAAATTGTTGATTTTCCTAATTCCAAAGATTGTTTCAATGGTGTAGATATTTCCGGCGGTGTAAATTATTTTTTATGGGATAGAGATAATCCTGGAAGATGTGAATTTATAAGTATTCATGATGGAAAAGAATGCAAAGCAATTCGAGATTTGAATGAGTTTTCTATTTTTCCTCGGTATAATGAGGCGCTATCTATAATTCATAAAATAATAGCCAAAAAAGATAAAAATTTAGTTGAAAAAGTAAGCACACAAACACCATTTGGTTTTATTACAACATTCCGAGGGAAGAAAACTCCTTTCAAAGACTGTTTATCATTGATTAGTAGTAGTGACACTACGTATGTAAGTCGATCCGAAGTAAGTAGAAATATTGAGATGATTGATAAATACAAAGTTATCATTTCAAAAGCAACATGTGAACATGCGGGTACACCTGATAAGAATGGGCAGTTTAGAGTTATTTCTACAAATAAAATTATAAATCCAGGTGAGGTTTGTACACAGAGTTATTTAGTTAGTGGAGCATTTGATAATTTGATGTATGCGGAGAATTTTCTAATATATTTACGAACAAAGTTTTTTCGCTTCTTATTATTACAGGCACTCACATCACAGGATATCTCTAGGGATAAGTTTATTTTTGTGCCAAATCAAACGTATAACCAACCATGGACAGATGAGGAACTCTACGCAAAATACGGTTTAACGGACGAAGAAATCGCTTTCATTGAAAGCATGATTCGACCAATGGAGTTAGGTGGTGATGACAATGGCAACTGATTTCTTCACTATGTATAATCAGAAAGTGATCTTATCAGGAAATTTTTTATCGAAAGTATGATTAGGATAATAGAATGAGGAGGTTATGAGTAATGATTGATTTTTTGGAACCTGAACATAATAATCCTTACAATTTGGTAGCTGATGAACTCAGATACGAAGGGAAACTTTACCATTATACGGATGAAAAAGGATATGATGGTATTTTTACCCCTCACAATACTTGTGGGGAGAAAATTGAAATACCTAAAGATTGTGTTGCATTACGGCTTACAAAAATATCCAGCATGACTAAAAATGATAATAATGAGCGTCGCCATATCTGTGACACAGTTAAAGAGGTTGCGAATAAGTTGTTAGAGAATAAGCTAATAAGCGAAGAATTTGCTAATAGGGTAAATAGTTTTGAGGTAACAGATAAGAGAAACTACACTATAAAATTAGCAAAGAAAGATTCTGAACTGGGAAATGAAACACTTAAATTGGGACTTGGTAAAGTAGATTATTATGTAGCTTGCTTTTCTACCAATATGAATAATGAACATATTATGCGGTCATTTGACGCACCGATACGTTTATCTTTCGATACAGCCTTTTCTAATCCATGCCAAAGCAATGTGCACCATAATGGATTTGATTTTGTACTATCATCGTATTATCCACGGATAGAGCCTTATTCTATCTTAAAGAAATGTGATTTGATGTTAATGTTGGGAAATGTTGTATATGATAAAGTTGCTAAATGCTCAATAATTCAAAAAGAGCTACAATTAATTTATAACAAATATCAAGACCAAAACACGTCGGAAAGTATCAAAGATATGAGATACAGCATAGAAAGTATGTTTTCGGTATATGATGCATTCTTTAAAGGTGAAGAATATAGCAATGAAGAAGAAGTTCGTTTAGTGTTTTGTATCCCACAAGATAAAACGGATACCTGCCTCCAACAGAATATTATATTTGATGGTGAATCAGACAAGTACATGTATTTACCAGTTAATAAAGATTTTATAATTGGATGTGATGGCAATGGCAACTGATTTCTTTCCTCAACGCCCCAATGCTCACCCGATGATTTACGCCTACGAGGACACCAACCCGCAATATCGAGGGCTTTTGAAGGTGGGATATACCGCCATTGATGTGGACAAGCGTGTTGCCCAGCAGTACCCCACCAAACGACCGGACGGCAGTGTTCCTTATCGAATCGTCTACCGGGAAAGCGCCATGTATCCGGATGGTTCTTCTTTCACAGACCATGATGTTCACCGGGTTTTGAAACGCAAGCAGATTACCGGCATGGGCGGTGAATGGTTCCGCTGTACGGTAAGTGATGTCCGGGCAGCGGTGCTGGCAGTTAAAAATCATACTGCCAATGTAGAGAACCGGGTCAATAGCTTTTCCATGCGCCCGGAACAGCAGGAAGCCGTGAACAAAACCGCCGCTTATTTTCAGAGTGCTTATGAGGAGGACTCTACACGCTACCCCAAGTTTTTGTGGAACTGCAAAATGCGCTTTGGCAAAACCTTTGCGTCCTATCAGCTTGCAAAGAAAATGGGATTCAAGCGGATTCTGATTCTGACCTTCAAGCCAGCTGTGGTCAGCGCATGGCAGGAGGACTTGAACAGCCACATTGATTTTGAGGGCTGGCAGTTTATCAGCCGCAACACAGAACTGACCTATGAAACAGCGGACAAGTCCCGTCCCATCGTCTGCTTTGGCTCTTTTCAGGACTATCTGGGAGTAAATAAGGAAACCGGCGGCATCAAGGCAAAAAACGAGTGGGTACATTCCACCAACTGGGATTTGGTTATCTTTGATGAGTACCACTTCGGAGCATGGAAAGAAAACGCCAAAAAGCTGTTTGAGCAGGAGGACGAGGACAGCTACGACAGCGAGGATATGGATAAGTATGATCGTGGCAACGCCTACGATGAAACTTTCCTGCCCATCACAACCATGTATTATTTGTATCTGTCCGGTACGCCATTTCGGGCGCTGAATTCCGGTGAGTTCATCGAGGATCAGATTTACAACTGGACGTACTCAGATGAACAGCGGGCAAAGGAAAATTGGCAGGGTGACGGAAATCCCTATGCAGCACTGCCCCGTATGGTGATGATGACTTACCGCATCCCGGACAGTATCCGTCAGATCGCCATGCAGGGAGAGTTCAACGAGTTTGACCTGAATGTCTTTTTCTCTGCCAAAGGCAAAGGTGCGGAGGCTCGCTTTGTCTATGAAAATGAGGTACAGAAGTGGCTGGATCTGATTCGGGGTGCTTATCTGGAAACCAGTGTGGATGATTTGAAGCTGGGAGCAAAAAAACCTGCCATGCCGTATGCCGATGTACGCCTGCTGAATGTGTTGCAGCATACACTTTGGTTTCTCCCCAATGTGGCTTCCTGCTATGCGATGAAAAATCTATTGATGCAGAAGCAGAATACTTTCTATCATGATTACACCATCAATGTTTGTGCAGGTACGGGCGCTGGAATTGGTGCAGCGGCTCTGGAGCCGGTGCAAAAATCCATGCGTGACCCATTGGAGAGCAAGACAATCACTCTCTCCTGCGGTAAGCTGACAACAGGTGTTACCGTCAAGCCATGGACAGGCATTTTTATGCTTCGGAATCTGTCCAGCCCGGAAACCTATTTTCAGGCGGCGTTCCGGGTGCAGAGTCCGTGGGAAATCACGACCGACGGCGGCAAAAAGGAAATTGTCAAGCAGGAATGTTATGTGTTTGACTTTGCTCTCGACCGGGCGCTCAAGCAGATTTCTGACTACAGCTGCCGCCTGAACATTGACGAAGGCAACCCGGAAAAGAAAGTGGCGGAGTTCATCAATTTTCTGCCGGTCATTGCCTATGATGGCAGCACTATGCGGCAGATTGATGCAGGTGAGGTTCTGGACATTGCTATGGCAGGTACATCTGCCACCTTGCTTGCCAAACGCTGGGAAAGTGCGCTACTTGTCAATGTGGATAACGATACCCTTTCTCGTTTGATGGCAAATCAGGCGGCGATGGATGCTCTGATGAAAATTGAGGGCTTCCGTAGTTTGAACGAGGATATAAAGACCATTATCAACAAGTCCGAAGCCGTAAAAAAGGTCAAGAAAGAGGGCACAGAAAAACTCACACCAAAAGAGAAAAAGGAGCTGAGCGAGGAAGAAAAAGAGTATAAATCCAAACGCAAACAGATTCAGGAGAAGCTGATTAAGTTCGCCACCCGTATTCCCGTTTTCATGTATCTAACTGATTACCGGGAACGCTGTTTGAAGGATGTTATCACACAGCTGGAGCCGGGGCTCTTCAAGAAAGTAACGGGTCTGGATGTCAAGGATTTTGAGTTGTTGGTATCTCTCGGAGTGTTCAATGATTCGCTGATGAACGATGCTGTTTATAAGTTTAAGAGATACGAAGATGCCAGTTTGAGCTATACCGGCATTAACCGGCATGAAGGCGAGAATCGTGGCGGCTGGGATACTGTTATCACGGATGCTGACTATAACAGTATGTTTTCTCTGCAACAGGCTTCGATGGAAGCACCGATTCCTTCGGCAGATGATTTGCCGGAAAAACCGTTTCTGGATTTTGCAGAAGCGGTCAGGGACATGGATCAGCCCGAAAAGGATAAGAAGCATTCACAGAAGATTGCAGAAAGACCGGCTGCGTATGGGCAGCATTTGGAAAAGCCACGCTATACCCCGCCAACGCCAAAACCGGCAGAACCTGCACCACAAAAGCAGGTGGATTTGTCCCGTGTTGTGGTTGGCGGTCAGCTTCGGCATAAAGCATTCGGCATGGGAACGGTCAAAGAAATCCAAGGAGGCTTGATTATCGTAGTGTTTGGAGGGACAGAGAAAAAGTTCCAGTTCCCCGGTGCGTTGCTGCAAGGCTTCCTAAGTTTGCCAGAATGATCTTCCTACCATAAACTACCAGCAAAAGAAGACGCACAGTAATCCCTTGGTAACAAGGGCGCACTTCTATACAGGGTAAACCCTGTATGCGTGCGCTCTGCGAGGCAAACAGCCCGGACGATGGAAGTCCGGGCTGTTTTGCGTCACTGCGTTCCGTACAAGGGGCTGCACCCCTTGCGCCGCTTATGCGGCTATCCCTGCCTGCTTTGGATGGGAAACAATCTGTTTGCACAGACAGTTTCCCATCCAAAGCCTAAAACTCAACACGCAAATTTTACCGCTTGTCCGAAAGACAGGCGGTATTTTTTATCTGCAAATAAAGGAGGAATCTACGATGCCAACAACCGAAAAACTGAAACAGGAGATCGCAGACGCAGAAAAGAAGCTGGCGCAGGAGCGCAGCAGGCTCCAGCGGCTGGAAAACCGAAAATCCTATTATGAGAAGGGAGACAGGAAGAAACGGGCGCACCGCTTCATTACCAGAGGGGCTGCCGTGGAGAGCATTGCACCGCTGGTAAAGGTTTTGAGCGAAACGGAGTTCTATGCTTTTACGGAAAAGATTTTTGCTTTGCCGGAAGTCAGGGCTTTGTTGATGGAAACGGTCAATGCACACAATGAGGCAAGCCAGAAAGGAAAGGGATAAGTATCGCACTATTTCACTTCCATGTTACCCAGATAAAACGCAGTGCAGGGCAATCCGCTGTTGCGTCCGCTGCTTACCGATCCGGCGAAAAGCTGCACAGCGAGTATTACGGGGAGGACAGCGACTACACCCGGAAAGGCGGTGTGATCTGTTCTGAAATCCTGCTGCCGCCCCACGCTCCGCTTTCCTTCGCAGACCGACAAACCCTGTGGAACGAGGTGGAAAGGGCAGAACGGGGCAAGAAAGCCCAGCTTGCATACAGTTTTGACATTGCCTTGCAGAACGAGTTTTCCATGGAGGAGAACATCGGCCTTGCAAGGCAATTTTTATTGGAGCAGTTTGTGAGCCGGGGGATGGTGGTGGATTTCTCTGTTCATGCCCCCGACAAGGGGGACGGCGGCATTGCCAACCCGCATTTTCATGTCATGTGTCCCATCCGTCCCCTGTTGCCGGACGGGAAATGGGGCAGCAAGCAGCGGCGGGAATATCTCTTGGATGAAAACGGGGAGCGCATATGGGATGAAGCAGGAAACTATGTGTTCAACGCTGTCCCCACCACGGACTGGGGCAAACCGGAAACGCTGGAACATTGGCGGGAACAGTGGGCGGCAATGTGCAATGCCCGGTTTGCCGAGAAAGGGCTGGACTGCCGCATCGACCACCGCAGCTACGAGCGTCAGGGCATGGAGCAGCTGCCTACTGTCCATGAGGGATCGGCGATCCGCCAGATGGAGGCCAGAGGTATTCGTACTGATAAGGGCGATTTCAACCGCTGGGTCAAGGCGACCAATGCGTTGATCGGCAATTTGAAAAAGAAAATTACGGCGCTACTTGACTGGCTGAAAGAAGCACATGAGGAATTGAGCAAACCGCAAGCACCCAATCTGGCGCAGCTGCTCAGCGAGTATTACACCAGCCGCAGCGCAGGAGCATGGAGTCGGAAAGCGAAAATCGGCAATCTCAAAGAGTTCAATGAGATTTGCAATTATCTCATGCAGAACGATTTGACAACGCCGGAACAGTTGCAGGAGCGTGTATCTGCGCTGAGCGACCGCATTGACATTTTGAAAAGCACCCTGCGTGGCAAATCTGACAGCATGAAGGAGCTGGACGAGCTTCTCCGCATGGTGCAGTTTTACGCCGATGGAAAGCCTGTTGCTGACAAGCTGGCAGCCATCAAGTGGAAAGGCAGGCGTGAGCAATTCATGTCTGAAAATGAAAATGCACTCCGCCTGTATCACATGGCAGAGCGCAAATTAAAGCCGTATTTTAAGGGCGGAAAATTGCCGGTGACAGCATGGCGCAGGGAGCATGACCGTCTGGAACAGGAATACGCAACCGGGCAGGCAGAACTTTCACCCATATGTGCGGAGGTGAAAAAACTCTGGCAGATCAAATACAAGGTAGAACACGTTGTTCGTGCTCAGGAAAATCCTGAGCAGAGCCGCAGGAAACAGCAGCAGCTCGACCATTAAGGAGGATTTCAAAGATGGAACTCAACTGGAAAGAGGATAGCAACCTCATAAGGAAACTTGCAAAAATACTTCTTGGAGATACGCTGCCCAATGGTAAGCCTGTAAGTTCAATCATATTGCTTGATGATACTTCACGGGCTGAATTGCAGCGGTGGGCAAATATGAGTGATGCGGAATTTGCGGCCGCACAACTCAGTGGTGATTCCATCCACATTGATGTGGATGATGCCATCAGACAACTGGAAGAAAAATATGCCCTTGCCCCACAGTTACTCGATGATTTGCTTTCGGTTTTTGATGCAGACGATTTGGATTTTTGGGAAGAAATCAGTCAATGGGAAGATTCTGACCATGACGAGCCAACGGAATATTTTTTCTCCGATCCTGACCCCTATTTCAAGCCCGACCCGCTGCCGCCTGACCGCCTCAGACACAATTTCTGGTTTGACGAAACTGGACATATCCGTGTGAAAAATCCATTTGCGTTCTGGCTGCCGGAGTTCACTTTACAGTGTGAGATCAGCGGCACCATTTATACCATCACGGGCAGCTATGACGGAACAGAAACGCTGGATAGAAAGATGGAGCGCATTTTGACAGAAAAGTTTACAGAAAAGACGGAGGATGATGAATGACAAATACCGGGAATCTTGGTACAATAGAAGCAACCAATCCTGTACTGACAGTTGCCCCTTTGAAGGAGGATACAGAAATGTTACGGGCAACTGATAAAATCACCGCACTTTATTGCCGCCTCTCCCAAGAGGATGCCAACGAGGGCGACAGTAATTCCATCACCAATCAAGAGTTAATATGTAAAGGGTGGTTTCTCCCACCTAATACATATGACTGCGGCTCATTTGTGGTGAATGGAACAGCAGTTGTAGGAAAGGAGAAGAAAAGTCCGTATAACCGCTGGAAATCAACACAAAAAGGAGCTAATTTTTATGAAATCTCTATTTGAGGAAATGGGCGGCACTTACCGTCAGGAGGGCGATTATCTCATTCCAAACCTTGCGCTGCCAGAGGAACCGGAATACCAGATTGGCAAGTATGGACATATGCGCCGCAGCTATCTGAAAGAACATCGCCCTATTTTCTACACAAACCTGCTCACAAACGGAACGCTGCATCGGCACCTTGCCGAGATCGACCAAGCCTGCAACGAGCGCATGGAAATCATCGTTTCTGCAATGGTGAAGCAAGAAGGCGTGACCGAAGCACTCAAAGCTGCCGATCAAATGGAATGGGTACGCCGCATGAACAGCATCCGCAGCCGCGCGGAGGAAATCGTTTTGACCGAGCTTGTATATGAATGACAAATGCCCGTTATCGGTTGCGTGGCCGATAACGGGCATTTTTACACTTTAGTTCTTTTGTTCCGTGCTGGCTACCAGACGGTCAAAGTCGCTCTGATACAGATGATCCTGAATGACGCGGTACTGCTCAAACTCGCTTTCGGCAAAGGCTTTTGCAATGGCAGCGGTGACTTTTCCCTTATTTTGCAGAATCTCTGCATCATTGAATTGCAGAAAAGCGTCCAGCTTGGAGGCCCAATCTGCCATGGTCATGGGAATATGCCGTCTGGCCTGCCGGGTAGCATAGTCCAGATACATGGTGACGATTTCGTTCAGTTCCTGCATTTCATCCATGGATAAGTAATTTTTTGCAACGGACACATCTGCCTTGACAATCTTGCCGTCAGGAGCATTCTTCCATGAGGTCAGCCCCATGTGTTCCTTGGTGTGATCGGCTCGTGCCATAATGACCTCTGCCGCTGTGCCGCCATGGACGGCATAGTGCATCTTATTCTGAACTGTGGCAAAGAAATCCTTTGTGGTCTGGCTATCGAGAGAGTAGTCCACAGCAGTGGCGTAAATATCCGTAATTTTCTGATAGAAGCGCCGTTCGCTGGCCCGAATCTCCTGAATCTCGGAAATCAGGTGATCGAAGTAGTCCTCATCAAAAATCTGCCCATTGATGAGCCTGCTCTTGTCCAGCACATACCCCTGCTTGGTGAAGGTGTCCAGCACCTTGGTTGCCCACTGGCGGAACTGCGTGGCTCTGCCGGAATTGATCCGATAGCCTACGGCTATGATGGCGGACAGAGAGTAGAACTTATAGTGATAGGTTTTTCCGTTATCCGCAACTTGTGCAAAATTTGCACAAGTTGCATCTTCGGACAATTCACCGCTTTCATATACATTTTTCAGATGCTTTGTCACAACGCTCCGGTCTACATCAAAAAGCCGTGCAATGGCCTTTTGGGTCAGCCAAACGTCGTGATCCTGTACCCGTACCTCAATGCCATCCTCATGGGCATCTTTCGTGAACACAAGGAAATCCACTGTGCTGTTGCGGATTTGCAGTTTATCCTTCTTGGCGTCTGCCATGTCGTTTCACCTCAATCTTCTTCGCTGGTTTTCTTCCCACGGCTCTTATAGACATTATACTGATTCTTGCAGCGGGGACTGCAAAAAGCGGAATTGGAGCGGCTGCTCAGGAACACCTTCTGGCAGTGCTTGCACAGCCGCAGGGGCTTCTCTCCGTCCACCAGCAGGAAGCTGAACATCATCTGGATGCCCAGCAGCAGCGAATGGAAGTCCCAATAGATGGTCGGTTTGTCCAGCAGCTCAATATGATAGCTGGGCGCAATGCCGCCGAAAGCAGCCATGCCTTTGCGATACAGATTCCGGGTATCCTCATCGATCAGGTCATAATCGTTGTAGTACAGAATAGATGTGGTCAGCGTAAAGGCCCAGTCCTTGAACTGCTGCGCCACCCAGTCATAGGCTTCAGCATACTCTCGCTGGAAGCTCATGGTTTTCGCCATGGGTTCACTCGCAAAGGTCATGGTCAGCGCCACCATCATGTTGTCGCCGGACACGCTCCATCTGGACTCAATGCCCTTCTTGACCAGATCCAGCTGGTCAAAGGGATAGAATAGCGCCAGATAGTCCTCGGTTTCCATGGATTCTGCCTTGATGAAGTGGTTTTTCGGCAGATAGACCGCCTCATAATCCATGAAGGACGGCGTGGTGGGCAGCGCTGTCATCAGGCCCAGCAGACCGTAATGGGTTACAAATTCCAGAATGGCCTTCTGCACCTCGTCCTCCGGGCTGCGGTTCATCATCAGCATTCCCACATTCAGCGCATCCAGCACGATTCCCGGCGCTTCCTTCAAGGGATTATATATGTCGGGCTTGGCATTCTTCCCCGGCGTGATATACCGCTTGCCGTCTGCGGCTGTTTTCAGTTCATAGCGGTCATACCGTACCCAATGGGAACGGGACTGCTCAAAGAGATTCTTCATGGCGCTGTTCCTCTCAACTCGTAATCCAACTATATATTAACCGTATTACTATTGTATCAACCGTCCTTGTCATCGTCAAGGGCGGCTTTCTTTTTTCTCGGTTTGGTTTTGTTTTCCCGGCGGATCACGGCATCTTTGCCCATGGTTTGCAGCAGTGCTTCATATTCCTCTACGAACTCGCGCTCCCGCAGAGTAATGCTGTAGTCCCTTTCCAGCTTTTCACTCAGATGCTCATACATCCGCCTTTGCAGCTTTTTCTGAATGGTCATACGCAACTTTCGGATATTCCGGTCGGACTGCCCACGGATGGCAGCAAGCCTTGTGGTGCTGTATTGCTTGACGAACAGGTAATACAGTACCTCCTTCTGTTCATCACTGAGGGTGAAGAAGAGCTTGGAGAGAAAACGGTTTGCTGTCAGCTCATGCAGCTCGTAGGGACAGGAGAAGATGATGTCGAGAAAATTTCCCTGACAGAGCTGGCGGAACCTTGGCAGATTCATCCAGAGGGGAGCAATTCTCGGCTCTGGCACGGCCTGAAACTCCAACGGCACATCCCCGCGCAGGTTTTCGTGGTCACGCTCCCGGCGTTCCCGATTTCTGTCCAGCTTGTTCCACTCGTCTACCACAGTCAAAAAATCCGATTCCGTCCGGGCTGCTTCCTCCAGCCGCCGCACAGCCTCTGCGCGAATTTCCCGCTTGAGCCGTTTTTCGCTGGTGGGCGCGGCTTCCTCTTCCTCGTCCTCCAGCTCGGCGGCATAGTTTCTGGGATGCTCGTCCTGCTCCAGCTCGCTTTCCAGCTCCAGCGTGCGTTCCTCTGCAAGCGCTTCCTCCAGCGATTCGTTCTCCGGCGCACCGTCCGACGCATCCTCCCAATCGGCAAAGCTATCCTCATCCATTTCAAGGTCGGCTTCCTCTATTTGCTCCTCGGTATCTTCTTCCTCATCGGAAAAATCATCATCCCACAGCAGTTCATCCTCCCATGGTTCCACGACAGCTTCACCTCCTCGAAAAAATATTTTTCTTTTTCTCAAAAAACAGTTCCGATTTACACCCCGTTTTTCTCCTATTAGTGAAAGGGTAATCTAAACGCAAGTTACTAAGGTTACTATCTTAAACACAGAGGGTAGAAAGGAGAAAAAGAACATGGAAAACCAGCATAAAGACATGATTGGCTTACAGCCAACGGAACCGGACTTATTATACCAAAAACCAACAAATTACGCAAGGAGGAAGCCTATGGAGCAAACGAAACAGGAACAGTTCATCATTCGGCGCATCGGCGGCACCACCTATAAGGTAAGGGTCGCATTCAGCGAAACAGCGGTGGAGACCATGGAGGAAAAGATTCTGCGGATGATCCGCAATGAAGGGGTTACAAATGACGGCACTTGTGCTATAATGGAAGCACCACAAATGAGCCGTCAGTCTGAAAGGAGCGCCGAATGCGCATGAAACAGACTGAGGAAAAGATCACCGCTCTGTATGAGCGGCTAAGCCGTGACGATGACAATGCCGGTGATAGCAACTCCATCGTGAATCAGAAAAAATACCTCGAAAGCTATGCCCAGCAGAGAGGCTACA
>OFMO01001029.1_pt1 | contig 19709 bp, 20 predicted proteins | sample 1541821 | NCBI WGS metagenome assembly OFMO01 (sample SAMN04209253, study PRJEB22552) | human gut metagenome | biome: gut; material: feces | host: Homo sapiens | place: USA: Oklahoma | reverse complement strand
CCGGCCTTGCCTGCGGGCAGATCGTACACGTTAAGGACGCACGCGGGCGGGAGTTTGATACCTACCTGATGAGCGCCACAATCTCCTCCGGCAAAGCCAGCTTTGAGAGCGTGGGCAGCGCCAGCCGGGAAAGTTCCAGCGCGGTGAACAGCCAGAGCTACAAGAACCTGACCGGCAAAATGCTGGAGATCAAGACCAGCGTGGACGGCCTGACCGTGACCGCGAGTGAGCTTTCCGGCAATTACAGCGAGCTGAAACAGACGGTGGACGGGCTTTCGGCGGAGGTGAAAAAAGACACCAAAATCACCGGCGGTGGGAACCTGATCCTGGGCAGCGAGAGCTTCAAAAATGCCACCTATGTTGGCATTGACAGCAGCGTTGTGTATGGCGACGATGGCAGTGCAACAATCACCAATGCGAACACATGCCGCGGGTTCAAGTTCAACACCGTTGGCGCTCATATCACCGAGGGCGTCACTATATGCATGTCCGTCATGTACAAACTCATTTCCGGCACTGATGCGCTGCGGATGGGCATTGCGTTCAAGGGCGATAACGGACAAAATTACATTGCCTCCATAAAAACCGCTGACCAGCTCGAAATTGAGCAGACGGACGGCTGGGTGCTGCGGTATGGTACATGGACGCCCCGCCATAACTATACGGGCATTCTAGAAACTGTCGAGTTTGACAGCAATGACAACTGCACCAATAAGCTTGAGCTGCTGCACCCCATGCTGCAATACGGCAACGCGCCGACCGCGTGGAACGCCAGCAGCGGCGACTACCTGACGCAGGAAAGCGCCAAAAGCCTGTTTTCGCAGACCGCTGACGAGATCAAAACCGAGGTCACAAAGTCAGTGACCGAAACGGTAACGGCCAACGTGAAGGAAACCGCCACCAGCGCTGCCAATGATGCCGTTGACAGCAAGCTGCAGGATTATGCCACCACAGCAACGGTGGAGAGCCTGAAAGAAGATGTCTCCAACATCAGCCAAAAGGCGGACGGCATCAGCACCAAAGTCAGCAGTCTGGAACAAACCACCACGACCATTTCGGATGACCTTGACAGCACGAAACAGGAGTTCAAGACGGTCAAAAAATCGGTATCCGCGATTGACCAGAAAGCCGACAGCATCACCCAGACCGTGACCCAGCGGATCACAGGCGGAAACAACATTATTACCGAAACGGATAACTGGAACAATGCGTCCATGGATGCAGGCGGCAACGACCTGAGCAAAAAAGGAACATACACGATCAGCGGCGAATCCGTCCATGTGACGAACAAGGCCCGGAACACCCGCTTCCACTTTGGGGCGGACAAAACGCTGGTGATTGCCAAGGGCATGACCTACTGCGCATCGGTGCTGTACAAGCTCAACTCCGGCACCGACAGCCTGTTTTTGCAGTTCGAGACCAAGAGCAGCAGCGGCACAAAAAGCTATTACGGCTCCGCGTTCAAGCAGGCCCAGCAGGACATTGCGCTGGATAATGGCTGGAAGCTGCGCTGGGCAGCCTTTACGGCTACTGCCGATGGATATGCTGACGGCCTGTTTGTGAGCACTGCCAATGACTTTGCCACCGTTACCAACGATCTGACCATCATGCACCCCATGGTGCAGATGGGCAATGCACCCACTGCCTGGACGGCCAGCACCGGGGACTATCTGACCACCGCCGAAACCAAGACCGAGATCAAACAGACGGTGAGCGAAATTAAGCTAACGGCTTCCACCAGCGGCACTTCCAGCACCATCAAGCTGACGGCGGGCGGAACAGAGATCACCAGCACACAGATCAACCTATCCGGCGTGGTGACATTTTCGGATTTGAGTACCTGGAACCAGGACAAGACGATCATCAACGGCGGAAACATTACCACCGGCCAGATACACAATCTCAACTACACCACGGTGTACGACCTGGACAACGCCTGGATACGGATGGGCACCAGCGACGGGAACCGGGTGTACATCGACAAGAGCGGCATCCAGTGGTACGGGGGCACCGCCACCAGCAGCGGGATGTCGCAGGGGGTGATCCAGAACGGGCTGAAAACCACGACGGAGGGCGACACCACCATTTTCTGCGCGGACACCCGCTACCAGAAATACGGATGGTGGCACGACAGCAGCTTTCAGGGCATCACGATCGAGCAGGTGGACAACAGCGTGGGGTGCAGCGGAAAACTGGAGGTGAACCAGGGCATCCAGTGCCGTTCCCTGAGCGCGTGGGACGCCAAGAACCGCATTGTACGCACCGATTTTGGAAACCTGGCCATCAACGCGGTGGAAAGCCCGGAGCCGATGTTCTGCGATGCGGGCAGCGGCGAGTGTGATGAAACCGGCCTTTGTTACATCGCAACCGAACCGCGCTACCGCGAGACCGTGAGCGAAACGCAGGATTTGCGCTGGGCGCTGACCCCGACGGGCGCAAGCGCCGCGCTGTGGGCAGAAAAAACGGCCTTTGGCGCAATCGTTCACGGCCCGGCGGGACAGTGCTTTGACTGGGTGTGCTGGGGCGTACAGCGCGGCTTTGAGGGCGTGTACGCCGACGTGAGCGATGCCAAGTACCCGGAGGAGGAGAACCGGGGCGCGGCCCTGCTGGACGCGGCGGAAACAGAAGCGGCGGTGAGTTTGCCACTGACGATAGAAGAAGCGAGTTGAAAGGAGATTTGACCATGAACAAAATCACAGGCTTTAGCGTGCTGACGACCGGCGAGGGGGAGCGGGTGACGCTCTCTTACAGCGTGCTGGACGCAGACGGCAACATTGTGAGCACCAACAACCGCAAGAACTACGTTGTACTGGACGAGGACGTGCTGACGGCGATCGCCACCATCCGCACCGACGCGGCGGCGCATTTGGAGGGCTGAGATGAAGAGCATTGACAAGCGCGTGCATGACCTGCGGAGGGACGTGGAGGGCACGTTCAACCGGTACGGGTTCAGCCTGGCAGTGGACGAGCTGGTGCTGGAAAACATTTTGCAGGCCGTGCGCGCGCAGATGCAGCAGGACGCGGACGAAGAGCCGAAGAAACAGGACGCGACGGCACAGGCTAACCTCGCAATCGCGCGGATGACGCAGGCGCGGAGCAAGGGCGACCAGACCGAAAGCGCGCCGACTGATGACGTAACGAGAAAGAGGTGAACTCCATGGCATCCATCTGGCAGATCACCCTGTCTGGCTATGACGCGCAGGCCGCGTCTGAAAGCGGGCAGAGTGCGACCGGAAAAATCGCCCTTGGCACCTGGGGCAGCTATGGGCATGAAACCATCCAGGTAACTTTAGCCGAGCCGTGGGATGTTTGTACTTTGGTGACGGCGACCTTTTGGCCGACCTATCCTCCCGACCACTGGGACACGCCTGGCATTCGCGTGGCGCTGGGTACGGACGGCCTGCTGACCGTGCCGCCGGAAGCGACGAACCGGCCAACGCAGACGGGCCGAGTTGTGTTTGAGGGCTTAGCCGACAACGAAAAAATTATCAGCGCGGATGTGCGCTACACGGTGCGCGACCACGCACCGACCGGCGGCACTGAGAGTACCGCCACGCCAAGCCTGCTGGAGCAGCTCTTGACGCAGACCGGCAGCAACGCGCAGGTCGCGGCCCAAAGTGCGGACGCGGCAGCCAAGAGCGCCAGCGCGGCGGCCGAAAACGCGGATGCGGCCTCTGCCAGCAAAACGGCAGCGGCGACCAGCGAGGGCAACGCAAGTGCCAGCGCCGATGCTGCGGCCAAGAGTGCCGAGATGGCGGCGGACAGCCAGCAGGCGTCCGAGGCTGCCGAAGGCGAGGCGGACGCCGCAAAGGATAACGCACAGAGCAGTGCCGAGGCCGCTGCCAAAAGTGCAAGCGCTGCAGCTGGTAGCGAGTCCGCAGCGGCAGAAAGCGCCGCTGCCAGTGCTGCCAGCCAAGCGGCGGCAGCGGCCAGTGAGTCCAATGCCGCGGTCAGTGAGACCAACGCCAAAACCAACGCGGATGCCAGCGCCAAAAGCGCCGAGGCGGCGGCAGCGTCAGCCTCAGCTGCCGCCGACAGCGAAAAAAGCGCGAAATCCAGCGCGGACGCAGCCTCTGCCAGTAAAGCGGAGGCGGCTAACAGCGCCAGCGCCGCGGCCACCAGTAAAACGGCAGCGGCCACAAGTGAGAGCAACGCCAAAACCAGTGCCGATGCTGCGGCCAAGAGCGCCAGCGCGGCGGCGAGCAGCGCGAACTCTGCCGCAGGCAGCGCTACCACCGCAGCCGACAGCAAAACCGCCGCCGCGACGAGCGAGGCCAACGCCAAGGCCAGCGCGGACGAGGCAGCGGCTAGCATGAAGGCAGCAGCCGCAAGTGCGCTGGAAGCGGCGGGCTATGCCGGGCTGGTAAACATCGGCTGGGCAGTGGACAAAAGCGACGGTCATTTATCCATGATCTATACAACAGACACAGACTAAGGAGGACAAAACCATGTCAACGCAAGTAGTTGACTTAGTGCGGGACAGCACGATGCAAAAGATGCAGGCGGAGCTTGTGGCCGTCCACAAAGCCAGCGTGCTGGCCAGCGGCAGCACAGCAGCCATCGACCAAATGTACAACGCGCTGGTGAACAACGCCAGCACAGTGGCCGAAGTGAACGGCCTGTTTGTACAGTGGTGGCGGGCCAACTGGACGGAAGGCACCACCACCCGCAACGAACTTTTAGAGCGCTGGTTCGGCACTGTGCTGGACGATGACCACGTGCACGGCGTGAAGTTTCCACTATTTCCCACAAGCGAGACGGCCATCGGCGAGCTGACGGACGACAGCGCGAGGCTTACCTGTACCCCAAGCACCGAGACAACAGCAGAACAGGACGACTTTGCGCACCTGCCGCAGTTTTGGAGCGTCCTTGTGGCCGCCGAGAAGGCCGCAGACGGCAGCCACACCATCTATGCCGTCGAGTTTATCGACAGCTATGACGAGGTACGCGGCGGCACACACCTGTGCTGGGCGCTGCAAAAAAATACATACACCCGCGAGTGGAACGAGGATGGTTACCGCTACTTCAAAATGCAATGCCGCCCCGCCACAGGCTATGACACATGGCCGCAGGGCACTGACCGCACGGGCAAAGTCCACGCCTACATCGGCAACCCGGCCTATGCAGCGGGGCTGGATGCCGACGGTAACGTCACCTGCGGCACGGGCTTGCCGCCGCTCAATTACAGCAGCCATAACACAGACGTCGCCAAATGGCGCGCCCGCGGGTCGCAGTACAGCGGCGCGAGCGGCAACCTGATCAAGTGGCAGCTTGCCATGATCCGGCTGAAGTACGCGCGCAAGGGCAACTCCGGCACGATTGAAGGCTGCACGGCGTACAATTACCAGTATAAGGCTGCCGCAGCTGAGACCGGTGTAACCCGCGTGCTGCTGACCGCCACGCAGGCGAAAAATCTCTTTGTCGGCAGCAGCGTCATTGTGGGCGATACCGGGACGGGCACCAGTGCCGATCGCGGTACAGCCAGTATGTACAAGCTGGCCAAAAACGTGCGCATTAAGAGTATCACAGATGTAACGGTAGATGGCACTGCTTATAAAGCTGTAAACCTGGACACAGAGACGCCATTTGACATAACCACCGACACCTACATCTCCACTATGCCGTACTGGAGCGGTTGGAACGATACGGTGCAGGGCTATGACGGCAGCCGGTACAGCCCCACCACAGGAAAAGAACCGGGGCTGATACAGCGCACCGAGTTCCAAATTGGCGCATACCTAATTATTAGTGATGAGCTGTGGCAGTGGGGCACGGATGCGGATGGCAACTACACCTTTGATTGCTACACCTGCCACGACCAAAGCAAGGTGAACGGCAGCAGCATTACCAGCGATTACACCAAGCAAGAGGATTTGACGCTGGTGTTCCCCGCTGGGAGCAGCAGCGGCTGGCAGTACATTGAGGATACGGCAGTGGCAGAGGATAAAGCAGTTCTGTGGCCGGATACCGTTAGCACGGTAGCCGGTAGCGGTACCGGGTGTAAGGCTGGCTTCTACGTTGGTCTGGCAACGAGTGGGGTCCGTGCCGCGTGGGCCTGCTGCGCCCTTTATTACAATGGTTATGCGGGGTTGCCCGCGCGCGATTCTAGCGATTCGACAGGTTACAGTCACTGGTACGGGTCTGCTGGCTCGCCTGGTTTGGCTGGGTGACACAGGGGTGAATTGTTCCGGCGCAGCCGGGGCAAGAGGGGGCGCAAGCCCCATTGTCACCCAGACAAATCAGGCACGCACCCACTGTGGAACGGCCCCAACGGCTGCCGCGAAGCGGCAGCCGTTTATAGATTTTTGATTTTGGGTTTTTTCAAGCATCAGGAATATGGTATAATTCCTGTGGGATGTACGGCGTATTCGTCAGCTTTCTTGAGTTAGTTGCTGTTTTCACCTTCTGCTATTGGGGTGGGAGTGGGGTCCGTGCCGCGTGGGCCTGCTGCAACCTTAATAACAATGGTAATGCGGGGTTGCCCGCGCGCAATTCTAACAATTCAACAGGTAACAGTAACTGGAACGGGTCTGCTGGCTCGCCTGGCTTAGTTTGGGGGCAAAGTGCCCCTTGCACCGAAAATATATATTGCGCCGTATATTCCGCCCCTATCGGGAAAATTGTGCTGAAACCAGCGGAGGCTAGTAGCTGTGGCGAACGCCACCGAAGACACAAACCAAGAGGTGAAACTGGTGAAGACCTACTGTAAACCGGCAGATGTAAATGTTGAGGATTTGGAGTTTATCCGGCAGCAAGTGCATCTGTGCTTTATTGGAAAAAGGTCAAAAGGAAGATTCCAAAAACTATTGATTTCAACCGGGAAAATCACAAAAGCAGAACTGAAGCAGGAAATACAGGACCAAAGCTGCAGCAAAACGCTGGATGCCATTGACGCGGTGGCCGAGCAGGCCCAGGCAGATATTCTGGCGCGAGATGTACACTTTGAGCCTGTACGGCAGTTCCAGCTGCGGGAAAATGGCAAGCTGCGGGATATTTGCGAGGAAAGCCCCAAGCAACAGGTATTTGAGTACATTGCCAAGGGTGCGTTGGACCCGCTGTTCCGGGCCAAGCTGCTGCCCATCCAGTATGGCAGCCTGCCGGGCAAGGGCCAAATCAAGGGCAAGCGGCAAAACGAACGTATTCTGCGCCGGGCATTGCATCACAAAACCGATGCTGCCAAGTGTGATGTGCGAAAGGCGTACCCCTCCACCACGGTGGAGTGCGTTATGACCCTGCTGCGCCGGGACATTGGCAAAAACAAGGTGCTGCTGTGGCTGGTGGAGGCCATCATGGCGAACTACCCAGATGGGGTGCTACTGATCGGTGGCTACCTGCCCTGCTGGCTGTTTAATTATGTGATGAGCTATGTTTTGCGCTACATCCTGAGCCACCGCAAGGTGCGCCGCGACAAAAGCCTGAAGATGGTGCTGGCCATCACCTGCTATGCGGATGACATCACGGTATATGGCCGCATATCCAACTTGGAAAAGGTGATGCGGGACACCACGCGCTGGGCCAAAGAAACCTTGGGGCTGACCATCAAGAGCGCCTGGCAAATCGTGCATTTTGCATCGTTTGTACAGGAGCGCCAGCAGCGGAACCGCCGCCGCAAGGGTAGCCGCCAGAGGACCCCTGGGCTGGATATGATGGGGTATGTGGTGCGCCGCACCTATACCATTATCCGGGGCCGCAATTTTGTACGGCTGCGGCGGGCAATTCTGCGCGCCCAACGGAACCTGGACACCCTGGGCTATGTGCCATGGTGGCGCGCCCAACGGATTTTGAGCCAGTGGGGCGAAATCAAGCACAGCGACAGCCGGGGCTTTTGCACCAAATATAACGTATACAAACTGATAAAAGCAGCCAAGCGCTCCGCCTCCTGGCGGGGCAAGCAACTGCACAAGCTGAGATTGGAGGCAGCATAATGGCTGAACAATACACCGAAAGGCCTACCGAAATAGAAGTTTTCCCGCTGGGCAGCGAGACCGATGTAATTCTGCGAAAAAGCATCGCCGAATCGGAAACAACTGGCGAAAACGGCGACGTCGCCACCTGCTGGCAGTGCGAGGAACGCCAAATTCGCGTGCCCGGCACCGTGAGTGCAGAGGATATTGCAGCGGATTTTGAAGCGTGGTGGGAGTACACGCCCGGAACCAAAGCGCAGAGCGTGGAGGACGTGCGCACCGAGACCGTGGCACAGATGTCGGCGACCTGCAACGCAGCCATTGTGGGCGGCGTGGACGTGACGCTGACCGGCGGAGAAACGAAGCATTTTTCTTTGACGCTGGAAGACCAGTTGAATTTATTGAGCTTGCAGGGGCGTGTGGCCTCTGGGGCCGATAGCGTCCCATACCACGCCGACGGCGAGGAATGTTCTTACTATTCCGCCGCAGACTTTGGCCGGATTGCGGATGCCGCAACCCGGTGGAAGCTGTACCAGGAAAGCTATTTCAACGCCCTGCGCGGCTACATTTTGGCGCTGGAGACCGTGACCGAGCTGCGCGGCGTGACCTACGGCATGGACATCCCGGAAGCATACCGAACGGACGTGCTGCGGGCGCTGCTGGCACAGCAGGAGACAGCGGATGTGGCGGCTGAGTAAGCACGCGGCGCTGTTTGCCGTCGGCGCGATAGCCTATTTTGAGATCGAGCTGCACTGGAGATACTTTGCGGGGACGCTCCCCGTACACTGGACGATGCCCATTTTGGGCGGCGTCCTTTTTCTTTTGCTTGGCGGCCTGAACGAGTGGCTGCCGTGGGAAATGCCGTTCTGGGGGCAATGCCTGCTTGGTGCGGCAATGGTCACGGCTGCCGAGTTCGCCGCCGGGTGCGTGCTCAACCTCTGGCTTGGGCTGGGCGTGTGGGACTACACAGATATGCCGTTCAACCTGATGGGGCAGATCTGCCTGCCGTTTTCCGCCGCGTGGATCGTCGTGTCCGCTGCCGCCATCTTGCTGGATGACTGGCTGCGCTGGCAACTCTACGGCGAGGACAAGCCCCATTACCGCTGGATATAAGGACAACTCACAAAATCGTTTCGCGGCTTCTCCGCCCCCCCCCGACCGGGGCGGAGGGCCTTTTGTTTTGCAAAAAAAAGAAAGGAATCGCCATGGATGTAATTTACAACGCGATCGACGTCAGTAAGCACCAGGGAAAAATCAACTGGGAAGCGGTCAAAAATGCGGGCGTGACGCACGCGATGCTGCGCGCGGGGTACGGGCGGTACAAGAACCAGGTTGACCCGCAGTTTGAGCGCAACAGTGCAGAGTGCGAACGGCTGGGCATCCAGTACGGCGTGTACTGGTACAGTTATGCCAGCACACCGGCGGAAGCACGGCAGGAAGCACGCTGCTGCCTGGCCGCAATCCAGGGCAAGCATCTGTGCCTGCCGGTGGCCTATGACATTGAGTATGAGCCGTGCATCCTGCGCCTGACCAACGCGCAGCGCACCGCGCTGGTGGAAGCGTTCCTGGGCGAGGTGCAGGATGCGGGCTACTACGGCATCCTGTATGCCTCGACTGACTTCATCCGCAATCGCCTGGACTGGCAGGCTTTGACCTGCTTCGACTGCTGGCCCGCGCAGTACGGTTCAGCCTGCACCTGCCCCCTGCCACATGGAATGTGGCAGTACAGCAGCGCCAACGCGCTGGGCGTGCCGGGGTTTGGCAGCCATCTGGATTGCAATAAGGTCTACAAGGACTATGAGCAGATCATGATCCAGGCTGGGCTGCAAGGCCACAAGACTGCCGAACCGGATGCCGACACGAAGCCAAACGCGCTGCCGCTGCAAAAGCTGACCATTGGCCCCGTATCCAGCGGCGATGCACTGACGCTGTACAAGCTGGCGCAGGGGCTTGGGCTGGTGGAAGCAGGGCTGTACAAGGCCGAGCGGATCGGCGGGCAGATCATGCAGATCTTGACCATTGGGCCTGTGTCGAGCGGCGACGCATGGCTCATTATGCGCAAGTGCGCCGCGTTGGAGCTGACTGACCGGGGACTTTACCTAGCGGAGTATGTGACAGAATAAGGAGATTTTTATGAGTATGATTGCACTATCTATTGTTATGGCCATCACTGTTGAGGGACTTGTTGAGCTTGGAAAGAGCATCGGGAAGGCTGCGCTGGACGGTGACCGCAAGACCGCCGCCACGCAGTTGGCAGCGCTGATTATCAGCTGCGCGTTGTGCATGGCGGCGGGTGCGGATGTTTACGATGCATTGGGCGTATCGTTTGCTGTCCCATGGCTTGGCATGATTCTGACAGGCATCCTCGCGTCCCGCGGCTCGAACTACATTGCGGATTTTGTTAAGCGCCTGCAAACCATTGCCACAGACAAATAATACTCTTGTGCGAATCATCCTATCGCCCCAGAAAGGTTGATTGCACATGAACAGTTTTATCGGATGGATTGGCGGAAAACGCGCTTTGCGCAGCGAAATTTTGGCGGCATTTCCAGATGACGTTGGCCGTTACATTGAGGTCTTCGGAGGTGCAGGATGGGTGCTGTTTGGCAAAGACCCGACTAGGCAAATGGAGGTATTTAACGATGCCGACGGCAGTCTAATCAACATTTACCGCTGCATTAAATACCACCCGGAGGCCGTCGCGGCGGAGCTTGCCCTGCTGCCGGACTCCCGCGAGGTGTTCTTTGACAGCGCCGCGCAAACCGACTGCAGAGGCCTGACAGACATCCAGCGCGCGGCGCGCAGTCTCTACCTAATCAAGATGAGCTTTGGCTGCGACCGCCGTACTTTTGCGACTGCGCCTAAGATTGCAGGCAACATTTCTGCATCTTTTGCGCCCGTACAAGAGCGGCTGCGAAAGGTTATAATTGAGCATCTGGACTTCGAGCAGCTGATTCGCACCTACGACCGCCCAAACGCTCTATTTTATTGCGACCCGCCCTATATGGGGACGGAAAAGTACTACCAAGCAGCATTCAGCACCGCTGACCATGAGCGTTTGGCACGAGTTTTACATAATATTCGCGGGCGCTTTTTGCTTTCATATAATGATTGCGAAGCTGTCCGTAAGTTATACGAAGACTGCGAAATCACGCCGCTGGTGCGGCGGAACAATCTGCCCAGTGTTTCCACAGGCGAATTCCATGAGGTGCTTATCAGCAATTATACAAAATCGCAGGGAAATGCCTAACGAAAATCGGTAGAATGTATCGTTCTAGAGGACATTTTCCCAGAAAGTGATACGATTGCCTGTAGGGGCGATAAGATGATCCGCAATCATCTTTCCCGCTTGCTAGGGGAAAAGCATTGGTCGCAAGCCAGACTTTCCCGTGAAACCGGCATCCGCCCTAACACAATCGGACACATTTGCAATGACTACGCAGAAGGTATAACCTATGAGCAAATGGATCGCATCTGCGAAGCCTTGGACTGCGATTTGAACGATTTGCTGGAGTATGAGCCCAACAGGGTGCGCCGCACGGGCAAAAACCTCATTGTGGAAGACCACGGAAACCGCAAACGCAAGTAGGGACAAAAAACGGTGATTAAGGCAAATTTAATCATGCCTTAATCACCGTTTTTGCATTTATAGGGTAAAAATTAAAACGCTTTATTTTTCTGTTCTATTCTCAATCTGTTTTTTGTTTTTTTGCAAAGCTACAACCACGATTCTCAGTATAAGAAAAAATTAATGATATTTGCTGTTTCAGTTCTGCTCCTGTTATCTCCAGTTTCCAGTAACGATCAATTAAAATCTTAATATCCTGCGCCATTTGATTCATATTTTTATATAGCATCAATTATAACCTCGCACTATATCATCGTTTTTAATATTATACTCCTATATCGCAAACATCGTCAATCATTTTTGCGCACATTTTGCAAATTTTAATATTTTAATTTTTTATCATTTTTTCATTATTTTACTTTTTTGCAATCATTTTTTGTTCTACACTTTTAATAATTTGTCATAGCCACTTTAATTTTGTCGTTATACCACACATTTCCGTGCTTTTTGCAATCGCCCACGAAAACTCAAACTTAGATAGCCAAGTTGTTCTCATGGCCAGCCACTCTTTTGCTTTTGATCGCCTCTACGATGTCATCCGCATAGCGAGCCACTTTCATGTTCCGCCTGGACATCGCCTGTCAAACTCATTCGGTTAGATTTTTTCCAGCAACAGAGACTGGGGATCTTCCTGTGGAGAATCTTCCCCCGTTCTAGTTATTACGCCTTGCCCCACAACTCCAGCCTTTAGCCTCTTCTTAATCAGCCCTGTTACCTGTTTGTCACGTTTTTTGTGCAGTAGCTCCATGAGATTTATTTCGTCGAAATATATTTGGTCGCATCCGCTTTTACAGCGTAGGTGCCCCCTATTCTGGGTATCTTCCGACCTGACATACGGCCTGTTATCCGCTTCTTTTCGGACACTAGCCATAGCATATCCCAGGTGCTCATCCATTTCTGCTTCCATCATTTCCTTGATCGTTCCGCCCAACAGATCTTTCAGCGCTTCCTGTATGTCGGCGGCGCTTTCGATGTTGTATTCCTGCAGCAGCCCCTGGATGATGTTCCGCTTCCCTTCCGTCATGGGTTTCGGTTTGTAGTACTCTTTCTTCTTGTTCGCCATAATTCAGGCCTCCTATGTTTCTTTATCTTATCACGGAAGGCCTTGGTTTTCACCTTTTTACAGACTTTTTTCACAGGCTCGAAAATAGATTGGTACATCTACAAAAAACAGCATCTGATTGAAAACTTATTTTCAAAGCTTAAATATCATCGGCGTTTTTCTACCCGGTACGAGAAGAAACCCATATTTTTTCATGCAATCACTTCTCTTTCTTGTGTTAATTTGATGGTTTTCAAACAGACTCTAGATTCCGCACCGCAATTCCATTCATTGCAAATGTATAACTGTTCATAATCTTCTACTGATATAGTGTACTCTACCATTCAAATCAAATATGGAAAACTCTGAGAAATATTTCGAAACAGTTCCGCTGACTGAGTATCAATGTTGCGAAGATTGGCGAATTTATGGTGAATGTTCCCTTTCTCAGTACAAACAAAATATGTTGCGTTTTACTAAATATTCTCGGCTCTTCAGTCGCCTCATAAATGCGCATCGCAGGATCAATACCGAGATAGCTTTTCAATGCACTCCATCTAAAACAAAGCCCGTAAATAACATTTCCACGTCCACAATGACTTTCTGTTTTGATACGAAATTCTTTTCGCTCTTTGCCAAATCATTCAATTTTCGATAAATAGCAACAAAACAGCTTAGATTTCCAACAGTACTCACAGATCTTTTTCCCCTTGGAACAGTAACGGATTTATAGCCAATCATAGAAATTAGCACTTTGATCATTATTCCCCATAGCTTACCATCCCTTCTTTATGAACGATAATTAGAGATTATCCTTCATATAGATTATTATACCATAACAGGAATGTTTCCGCATTGACATATTCCCCAAATATCCAGCGAATTTTTTGGAGTTTTCGCCATATCCATTTTCCCATCAGTTTGTAGAATACACAAAATGGCGAGGTTGCCCCCGCCATTGAAAGAGTTATTCTCTAGTTCTATTATGCAAATTGCAATAACAAGTTGAGCAACAACACAAATTTTCAAAACCTTTGCTGCAATCGCTCACTGCGGTTCTACTTGCTGCACATCTGCCTTACCCATAGGCCAGGTTCTATTCTCTGCCCTTCCGTACCTATATTTCGTCAGGCACGGGCGTGTCTTGTCGCTCTATCCCCTGAAACCAGAGGATAATCAGAAAGGTTGCTTCAGGACTCTTGCCTGCGTACTACTTTCCTGTGCCAGCCACCCGGTAGAGGTGACCGCTTCTGTGGACATCTATCCTTCTCGGATAGTTACGTCTATTCTGTTTTCAAGGTTCCTGTAATTCATTACTTCTGGCGTTATGACAGAGGCTTCTCGCTGGTAGGCTTTCCGATCCCATGGAACTGCGTCGCCCATCCAATATTTCTTGACTGTGTTTCTAGAAATTCCCAGAATTTTAGCTGCTGCACGCTGACTGGTTACTCCTTCAAGTTGCAGCGCGCGGATTGATTTGTAGACATCCACCGATGTGACCACCTTTCTATCGCCTCCCGCATAGTAGTCTACATCTATTATACGGGAAGCCATTAGGTGGCTCAAATATTCGCTGTCATTTTGCTGGAAAGTGGCTCAAGTATATATTAGCATTCACATCATGCGCGATATATTAAGCAAAAGCCGGTTGCTTTGCATTGCAACCGGCTTTCAATTTGCTTTTTAACTTTGGAGCATGGCTCTATATTTGGCGCGATCAGCTTCAGGAATATGCAACGCATCCATTGCTGCATCGACAGACACTTTAAAGCTGTCCATCACGTTACGAATCGCATTGAGCGTTGCTTTGTTCTCGCCCCTCTCTTCACCGATGCCAATTCCTTTCGCAACGCCCTTCTCCATTGCCCTTTCCATAACACCTTGGCTCAAATTGCACATTCTGCGCACCTCACTTTCAAGCGGTTGTGTCATCGGAACATCAAATTCCGTTTCTAATATTTCTTTCTTCGTTTCGGGACTCTTTTCTTCTGAAAGCAGTACTTCCAAGAATTTCAGCAGCCCGCCATAGTTTTTGTCGTCCTCATCGCCCAAGCAAATCATCACGGCGCTCATCAGGTCGTAGTTTCTGACTTGCTCAACCGCATCACCAATGATATGCTTTTCCTGTATGGAATACTGCGTAATTGTGTTTCTGCGGTTCTTCGGCGGGTTCATACATACCCAAATCGAGTACACTTTCTTGATTTTACCGTACTCGCCTTTGGTAAATTCCGTGCCGTACTGCGCCGAGATCATACGGCTGCAATAATAAATTGCACGTTTCAACAGCGGATACCCTGCATTGTAGCGGTTCTGTGCCTCCACGTTCAAAATCAGCCCAATCAGACCATCCTCGCTCGGTGCTGTGGCATAAAAGCGGACATCGTAGCGAATCGTACCCTCGGTCAGCGTCACATCTTCCGTATTCGTGCCGTGAATCGTGGCAGATACGTTGCGGTTTGTTTCATCGGCGTCCACGCCGACAGCGCCAATCTGCGGTTCACCCTCGATATACTTCTCCGCAATCTCCCGCACCGTACAGCCGTGATATTCCGGAACGCACTCCTTCATAATAACGGCCAAAATGCTTTTGTTAGCAAGCAGACGCTTAACGCCTTCATCGTAGCGGGCATCGGCATCTACTTGGGATATGCTTTGCGCCAGATAATTTTCTTCCTGCTGCATGGGATAAGCGCCTCCTTTCCTTGCCTTTATTATACGCTGTTTCTTTACTTTTTGCAATAGTGCTGTCCATAGCACAAAAAGTGGACTATTCACTTTCCTGCGTGAACAGTCCGCCTTTTCTGTTATGCACCAATTTCTGTATTGTAAGTTTCTGCTGTGCATTCCAGAAACTGTCTGTACTTCATATTAAACTTCACAATAACTTGGTATTTTCTTCCGACCTCTACCCTATCAATCAGATGGCTCAGTATCATTCGTTTCATTTCCAGCGGAGCGGTGTCAAATTCTTCTGCCCAGCCTTTAAAGTCATCGTAGTAAGTACGCAGTTTCCGAATTTCAGCCGCTTCGTTTAACCTTGCATTTTGGAGTTCCGCGTACTCTGCCTTAGCATCATCCAGTTCCTGTTGGTATCGGCGGATTTGCTTGGCAATCATGTCCTCGGTAAAATTGCTTGTTCCATCAAGGCATTTCAGTATCTCACCCTCAAAGCGTTCCAGGGCGTGCTGAGCGGCTTTTATCTTTTTTTCCGCTGCTGCACGTTTTGTCTTTTGCAGGTTCGACTCCTGTCGAATCCGATTCTCAGCCACTTGGGAATAGGGTGTGTCTCGGATTTGCTCGAATACTTCCTCTACAATTTTCAAGACGATGGCATCCACTCTCTCGGCAAGGTACAGTGCTTGCCCATCACAGTCTCTGCCGCCTTTGTTGCGTTGGCCGCGCTGAAAGCAGTTATACTTGGGCTGGACTTTTTCGCGGATACTACCATCCGCCAATTTGTAGCGGTCTGTGTGCATAAAGCCGGACATCTTCGCTCCGCAGTGGGCGCAGTAGACAATACCCGCCAGCAGCGTCGGGTTCTGGCTGGTATGGGCGATTCGCCTGTCTTGCGCTGTCTTTGCGCTGCGTCGGCTGATAATGTCATTGGCTTTTTCGAATGTTTCTTGGTCAATGATCTGCAATTCCGGTATGTATTCCGAGCGGGCATTTTTCGTAATGATGTAACCTGTATATCCCTCGTGGCGGATAATGCGGAGTATGTTACTCGATTGGAATTTTGCTCCGGCACGGGTACGCAATCCTCGGTTATTTAACATTTCAGCCAGAGCATATCCGCTGGTGCCTTCTTGGATAACCTTATAAAAGAGTTCCCGAACCCATGTAGCTTCTTCCTCGTTGATGACCAGATCCATGACTGGCTTATCCCGCTTGTTCCGTCGGCCTTGGTCTACCAGTTGATAACCATAGCACACAAAACCACCTGTATAGTGACCGCTGGATACGATTTGGCGGATCCTATCGCGGGTTCGGATGGATGTTTTCTCCGACTCCCCTGCCGCCTGCCAAAAGCGGATGTAGTTCATCAACTTATCGCCATGTGTCTCGATTTTCTGCTGACCTTCGTGGGTGAACCACTCTCCCTTCGTGTCAAACAGGGCGTTGTAACTGCGGTTGGCGTATTTGTCGATTTCGCAGTGTCCTACGCATGCAAAGCCACCGGCACGGGTCAGACCCTCGCGGAAACCGCCGATGCCGGAGAACATATCTATAAATCGAATCACCGATTCGATAACGAAAAAAGAGGCAACCAATGCTGGCTGCCCTTGCTGGTTAAGTATGTGATTTTCAGTATTGCGCATCTACCTCCATTTCGGTGCCATCTGGTTCGCCGGAGTCGACATCAGCGTTTTCCTCCACAGCTTGCTCGGTCGTAATTCTTTCGTAGTCCTTTTCCGCTTCATCCAATTCTCTTTCAATGAGATGTACCAGAAACTCTTTCTGGCTCAGTTTGCGGTGATAAATTTGCTCGTACCTTGCAAGAAAGGTTTTGATACGCTGGAGAAGTTCCTCGGATACCTGAAATGCTAACGTGCGCGTTGCCATGTTGCTGACTCCCTTCGGTTTCTCAAAAAATGTGGTTACGGCCTGTTCAATGAACTGCGATGTGGTGATGCCCTGTCGTTCCAGTTCTTCACGGATTTTCTGGTGCAGGTCATCCGGGATGGTTACGGTCAATTTGCTCATGGGTGCGCTCCTTTTTTGTGTTTGCAAAGCAAGCATACCACAGCGGCAGAAGCAAAGCTATTCACAAGAACTAACGACAATTCATTGAATTTTGCTGTCAAAGCAGCCATAACCAACAAAAACTTAGTGCATGGGAACCACCCCCTCTAAAGTGTAGATAAGAAATTGAGCGCGGAATCTGGAATTGCATCGTCCGGCGGCAGACTGGGAACAGCAGTGGTTATGCTGGCCGTCTGCAATTCCTCCCGCACCACCTTGCGGATGCTTTTCTCCAGCCTATCCGTCTGTTCTGCCGCAAGGATACTCTGCACCAGAAACTCTTTGCGTTTGGCAGGCGGCACCTGCTGTAGCAACACCCATGCACGGCGGTGCTGCGGGTCGCTGAGGTTCGGACGGAAAACGTACTGTGGGTGTTTCATGCCTCGCTTTTACGGCGCGACACGGCGGCCAACGCGCGCTCGAACCCGACAGCGTTCACCTTGTCGTCCAGCAGAAAAATCGTCTTACAAAGCGCGTCTTTGGGGCTGAGGTGGCGGCTCACCACCGATGCGCCGCCGCCCAGCAGCACGGCGGGGATAGCGTGCAGGTCAAAGCCGGCTTCCATCGTGGCAGAGAGCAGATACTCTGTGTACTTGCGCCCCTGTCGGTTCACAATGTCGCGCACCGTATCGCTGACCGTGCAGGGCTGACCTGCCAGCATATTTTCGATTTGGGCATCCGTGAGGGACAGCCCGGTTTCACGCCGCACCTGCTCCCGGATGTCATCTACACAGCGGATCATGCCGAGCTCCAAGCTGTGCGCAGTGTCAGCCGCAGGGATGGCGTTGTCGATGCGCATAAGGTCCACTGTCCAGCCGCCAAGATCCATGAGGAGCATGGACGGTTCGTCCTGCAACAGCCCGGTTTCGGTCATGAGGGCGGCGTAGCCTTGGGGGAAGATGGCAACTTCTTCGATAGTGATGCTGTACTCCACACCCTCGAACTTGTAGTTCACAGGCTGGTTGCTTCGCAGCAGATAATCTTTGAACTTGGGTTTGTCGCGCCCAAAGCTGGTCAGCGGCAGCCCCGCCGCAATGCGCACCGAGCATTCGGGCGGCAAGCCGCGTTGATGAATCTCCTTTGCGATAGCTGCCAGTGTCAGCAGGTAGTAGTTGTCGTTTACGGTCTTGTCCCGCTGGATAGGCTGCCGCCCGGAGCCACAAACAAAAAAGCACCCGCCAAACTCTAAGAGTCCTTGGCGGGTGTAGGGTTCGTGTTCTCCGTAGCTGGTAAGTCCAGCCGGAAATGAACAATGCGCTGTTTTGATGGCGTAGTAGCCGTGGTCGATGCCGATAATGATGCTCATGGGAAATACCTCCATTTTTTGTATTCTACAATCTATAATAAACGGTTGCCTTTTGGGGCTTCCGGAATTTTTGCATGAAAAAGCGGTTCATTGGTATTATACCAACAAACCGCCATTAAGGAATTGGAGAGCTTATTTTGACAGTCCTCTCCCCTTCTGATATAATTTGCTCTTGATTGTCGCCTCCAAATTATGAGGGAGGTGAACGCTTGAGTTTTCAGGAAATAATTTTGCTGCTTACTTTTATTGGCAGCTGCATATATGCCACCGTTTCTCTTACACTAAAAGTTCTTGAATTTCTCTTAAAAAATAAAAAGAGCCGCTGACTTAGACAGAAGTCAGCGGCAAATGAAAGCACTCCACAAAGCGGCAATCATTATGAAAATAGCCTTACGTTTCCGTAAGGCTATTTTTGGTGCACCATCGGGGACTCGAACCCAGGACCCACTGATTAAGAGTCAGTTGCTCTACCAACTGAGCTAATGGTGCTTAATAAAGCAAACCCACGAACCGGGCTTTCCGCTCGGCCCGTGGGCTGCTTGCTTTTTAAGAGAAGCCGGCATCTACCTATTTTCACAGGCCGTTTCCAGCCAACTATCTTCGGCACAAGTGAGCTTAACTTCTGTGTTCGGAATGGGAACAGGTGGTTCCTCACCGTCATCGACACCGGCCATTCCTGACCTTCGTCAGCTTCTCTTTTTCTGAAGGCATATACCTTCAAAACTGAATATCGAACTGCTACAGCAAATGAAGTATCAATCGAAAATGGGGTCAAGCCCTCGACCTATTAGTACACCCTTGCTCAATGACTCGCGCCACTTACACATTGTGCCTATCAACCTTGTAGTCTTCAAGGGGTCTTACCTGATTATCTCAGTGGGATATCTTATCTTAAGGCCGGCTTCACGCTTAGATGCTTTCAGCGTTTATCCGATCCGAACATAGCTGCCCAGCTGTGCCACTGGCGTGACAACTGGTGCACCAGAGGTTCGTCCATCCCGGTCCTCTCGTACTAGGGACAGCGCCTTTCAAATATCCTGCGCCCACGACAGATAGGGACCGAACTGTCTCACGACGTTCTGA
>OFMO01001023.1_pt1 | contig 19829 bp, 20 predicted proteins | sample 1541821 | NCBI WGS metagenome assembly OFMO01 (sample SAMN04209253, study PRJEB22552) | human gut metagenome | biome: gut; material: feces | host: Homo sapiens | place: USA: Oklahoma | reverse complement strand
TGCTGGAGCCGGACGAGGCCATGACCAGCGAGTGGAGCATCACCATCGAGAAGGTCTGAAAAACCATTTGAAATGCGCGCCGCGCTGCTTTGCGCATAGTCAGCGGAAAAATTATTCTTAATTTGGGGCTCAGGAAAGTCTGCGGAGCTTGTCGGGGCAAAGCCCCTCCATCTGCTTGCGCAGACCGCTCTGCCGCTTAAAAGCCTCACTGGGGCTTTTATTGCTGCGCAAACGCGGACTTTCCTGAGCCCCTTTTTCACGGGAAAGGAGCACTCTTCTCAGGATGGTGCAAAGCTTTTGATTTCAGTAAAGAAAATTTAGCACGCTGACCCGCAGTGCCGCGCTTTCGCAGAAAGCGGCGCTGCGAATGCCGTTTTCAGCCACGACCCACCTGTGAAAATGGAATACCGGAGCGTCCGCAGACGCTCCGGTATTCCGAAATTATAAATATTTTTTCCTTAGCTTATGCCCAGAGCGCAAGCGGAGGGCATTCAAAATCGTCCAGCCCGGAAAGCGGAACGGCTCTTAATGGCAATTGCCGGCGCAGCCGCCCTTGTCGGCGTGGCAGGCGTGAGAGCCGCAGCTGTGGCCCTCCTCGTGGTCGTGGTGGGTGCAGCGGGCGTTGGGGTCAAAGACCAGCGTGCCGGCAAGATAAGCCGCCGCAGCGCTGTCGGCGTCGCCGGTAATGCCGCCGCACAGCCGGATGCCGGCCTGTGCCAGCGCCATCTGTGCCCCGCCGCCAATGCCGCCGCACAGCAGCACATTTACGCCGTTGCGCACCAGAAAGCCCACCAGTGCGCCGTGCCCCTGCCCGTCGGTGGAGACCACCTCGGCACCGGTAATGCGGCCCTCCTCGGCGGTGTACAGCTTGAACTGCGCAGAGTGGCCGAAGTGCTGGAACACCTGACCGTTTTCGTAGGGAATTGCGATCTTCATAATAAGAGCTCCTTCCTGTATGCAATATTCTCTTTCCCTATTCTAACAGATTGCGGTGAAATAGGGAAGGACACCCGCGCTTTTTGTGCCTTTTGGAGCGGAAAACATAGCCGGTATGTAAAAATGATATCAGAAACTGCTGCAAAATGTATTATAATAGAGCCCGAAAAGAGGGTACAAGTATGAAAACAAAGCATCACGGGCAAATGTCCGAGTCCTTTCTTACGGCGGTGTTCCTTTCGCTGTCCGGCGGCTTGCAGGATGCCTACACCTATCTGTTCCGGGGCAAGGTGTTTGCCAATGCCCAGACCGGCAATATCGTGCTGCTGAGCACCAATATCATGGATGGCCGGTGGGATAAGGTGCTGCACTATCTGGTGCCGTTGTGCGCCTTTGCGCTGGGGGTGCTGGCTGCGGAAAAAATGCGGGAGCACTTTCAGGCGATGCAGCGGCTGCACTGGCGGCAGCTGGTGGTGCTGGGCGAGGTGCTGCTGCTGTTCGCGGTGGGCTTTCTGCCGCAATCGCAGAACCTGCTGGCCAACGCCATTGTTTCCTTCTCCTGCGCCATGCAGGTACAGGCTTTCCGCAAGGTGAACGGCTACGCCTTTGCCAGTACCATGTGCATCGGCGACCTGCGCAGCGGCGTGGAGGCCTTTTGCATCTGGCGCAAGTCCCATGAACCCCACGCAAAGGATAGGATGGTGCGCTACTTCGGCATCATATTCCTGTTCGCGTTGGGGGCAGGACTGGGCAGCAAGAGCGCGGCGCAGCTGGGCGGCAGAGCCATCTGGCTCTCCTGTTGCTTTTTGCTGGTCAGCTTTACGCTGATGTTCATCCGGGAGGAACTGGAAGAGAACCCGGTCATCGAAAAAGACCTGACCGCCATCCGGCAGGAGACCCGGGAGATCGACCGCACCCTGAAGCAGGAGCTGCAGGAGGAGCAGCGGGAGCTGACGAAGAGCGCCCGGAAATAACAAAAAAGGGGCTGTTGCACATCATTGGTGCAGCAGCCCCTTTTGGCTGAAAGCTGTCGGAACAAAAGGCTTCCCCCGATCGGGGGAAGCCTTTTGTAGAAACCGTTAGGATTGCAGTCGTGTAATAACGCCCGGAGTATTGGTTTTATTTACGCTCTGCGCTCCGTGTCCCGGCCTTGGTCAGCAGCTGCTGGAATTTCCGGGCGGCGGTGTTCAGCGGGCGGTGATGGTCGTAGACAAGGCAGATGGAGCGGGAGGGGATGATCTCCTGCAAGTGCAGCTGTACCAGCTCTCCGCTGGCCAGCAGGGGTGCTGCCATGGGCTCTGGCATAAAGGCCAGTCCCAACTCGCTTTTGACCAGCGTGAGCATCTGGTCGGTGGTGGCGGCCTCGGTGTCAGGTTTCAGCACTGCGTCATGTTCCAGAAAGAATTGCCGGTAAAAGCTGCGGGTCATGCTCTCCTCGTTCAGGCAGATCAGGGGATAACCGGCCAGTTCCTTCAGGCTCAGGGTCTGGCTGGCCAGCGCCGTAAAGGTCTTTCCGCCCACAAGGACTTCATAAAAGGGCATCAGCTCTACCATTTTCAGCCCGTTTTCCACCTCTGCGGGGGTGGTCACGATGGCAAAATCTACCTCGCCGTTGCGTACCGCCTGCACCGCCTGCGGAGTGGAGTGGTTGGAGATGCGCAGCCGGATGCCCGGGTACTCTGTATGGAAAGCGCGCAGCTTTTCGGACAGGTAGATGTTCAAAGCGGTCTCGGTGGTGCTGATGCTGATGGCACCGTGCTCCAGCGTGGCGGTGGCGCTCAGTTCCTCCTCGGCATCCTGTATCTGCACCGCTGCTGAGGCAATGCGGGAATACAGCAGCTCTCCCTCCGGCGTTAAGGTGACGCCCCGGTTGGAGCGGATGAACAGCACGCAGTTCAGCTGGCTTTCCAGCCGGTTCATGGCGTGGGTGATGTTGGGCTGATTATTGCCCAGCACCCGCGCCGCGCGGGTAAAGTTCTGATACTTTGCCACATAGTAAAAGATTTTGTAGTATTCCCAGTCCACATACATAGGTGCGGCCCTCTTTCCTGTCGGGCTTCCGGCGCGGCCAGCGGCAGAAGCGGCTTTATGCTCTTCTTGTATCATAGCACGGCGCGCCGGAATTGCAAGCGCTTTTTACGGCTTGGCTGTGCCGGATGCGGGCAGCAGCCTCTGCAATGTAAAAAACATATTGCTGCTATACACAGGATACTTTTTACATATTCTCTGCACGCTCGTATAATAGACACCGCGAACAGGAAACAAGAATGAAAAGAAGGTAAATGAAGTTTATGCTGACCGCTGTTACTGGAATCAACTGGGGCGATGAGGGCAAGGGCCGCGTCATCGACCTGCTGGCCGAAAATGCCGATATCGTTGCGCGCTATCAGGGCGGCAACAATGCCGGTCATACCGTTGTGACCGAGAAGGGCAAGTTCATCCTGAATCTGCTGCCCTCCGGCATCCTGCACCCGGAGGTGACCTGCGTGCTGGGCACCGGCATGGTGATCGACCTCGAGCATCTGGCCGGAGAGATGGAGGCCATCGAGGCGCGCGGGGTGAAGGTGGAGCCGGAGAACCTGAAACTCTCCGATAAGGCTACCATCTCCATGCCGTGGCACAAGGTACAGGACGGGCTGGAAGAGGACCGCCTTGCTAAAAAGGGCGGCGCGTTCGGTTCTACCCGGCGCGGCATCGCCTACGCTTACAGCGACAAGTACCGCAAAAAGACCCTGCGGCTGGGTGACCTTTTGCATCTGGACGAGGAGCGCACCCAGAACCGCCTGCACATGATCCTGGACGCCAAGAATATGGAGCTGGCAGGCTGCTATCATCAGGAGCCCATGAGCTACGATGCCCTGCTGAACTGGTGCAGGCAGCAGGCAGCGTACTTTGCGCCCTTCATCTGTGATGTGGGCGCTTTCTTGCAGCAGGCGCACGACAGCGGCAAGCGCATCGTGCTGGAAGCGCAGCTGGGCGCAATGCGGGATATCGACTACGGCATCTTCCCGTTCACTTCCAGTTCCAACACGCTGGCGGCCTACGCGCCGCTGGGTGCGGGCATCCCGAACTGCAAGCTGGACCATGTGGTGGGTGTGCTGAAGGCCTACTCCACCTGTGTAGGCGCAGGCCCCTTTGCGGCAGAGAACGCAATGGGCGAAGCGTGGAACGAAAAGCTGCGCAAGGCCGGCGGCGAGTACGGCGCAGCCACCGGCCGTCCCCGCCGGGTGGGCCCCTTTGACTGCGTTGCCAGCCGCTACGGCCTGCAATGTCAGGGCGCGGATAAGATCGCACTGACCAAGCTGGACGTGCTGAGCAGCATGAAGCAGATCCCGGTCATCACCGGTTACAAGCTGGACGGCGTGGAAGTCCCCCGCTTCGACACCCTGTCCGACCTTGACCGTGTGCAGCCGGTGGTCACGCTGCTGCCCGGCTGGAACAAGGATATCTCCGGCTGCCGCAGCTGGGCAGAGCTGCCCAAGGAAGCCAAGGCCTATGTGGAGTTCCTTGAAAAGCAGCTGGGGCACGAGATCCAGTTCGTTTCCACCGGCGCGGAGCGCGAAAAGTTTGTGCTGAAGGGAGAATGGCTGTGAGACATTTTATTGAGCCCGGCAGCTTTTCTCTGGCTGAGCAGCTGGCACTGCTCGACCTTGCCGACCGGATGGAGGCTGACCCCGCGCCCTACGCCCACCTGTGCGATGGCCGCATTCTTGCCACTTTGTTCTACGAGCCCAGCACCCGCACCCGCCTTTCCTTCGAGTCGGCCATGCTGCGGCTGGGCGGCAAGACGCTGGGCTTTGCCGGGGCGCAGCTTTCCAGCGCCAGCAAGGGCGAAACGGTGGCCGATACTGCCCGTGTGGTAAGCAACTATGCAGACGTCATTGCCATGCGCCACCCCAAGGAGGGCGCACCGCTGCGGGCGTCCATGTATGCGCGGGTGCCCGTCATCAATGCAGGCGATGGCGGCCACGCCCACCCCTCCCAGACCATGATCGACCTGATGACCATTCGCCAGCGCAAGGGGCGGCTGGATCATTTGACCATCGGCTTCTGCGGCGACCTCAAGTTCGGCCGGACGGTGCACTCCCTCACCGCCGCGCTGAGCCAGTTCGAGGGCAATCGGTTCGTGTTCATCTCGCCCGAGGAGCTGCGCATCCCGCAGTACGTCAAGGACGAGACCCTGACCCCGCTGCATCAGAACTACAAGGAGACCGCCGACCTTGAAGCTGAACTGCCCGGTCTGGACGTGCTGTACATGACCCGCATCCAGAAGGAACGCTTTTTCAACGAAGAGGACTATCTGCGGTTGAAAGGCTGCTATGAACTGGACGAAAAGCTGCTGCAGGCGGCACCGCCCACCATGCCGGTGCTGCACCCGCTCCCCCGCATTGATGAGATCAAGCCGGACGTGGACAACGACCCCCGCGCCGCTTATTTCGATCAGGTGCATAACGGTGTGTATATCCGCATGGCCATTATACTGGCGCTGCTGGGCATCCCCGACCCGCTGACCGGGAAAAAGGTATTGGAAAGTTTATAAATTGGAAACAGGGCTGCTGCACAAAACTTCGTGCAGCAGCCCTGTTTTTGCGTTTGGTGCTTTTGCAGGCTCGCCTTTACGCCCCTCCCGTGAAAAGGCAATTCTGGAAAATCCGCAGATTTTCCAGAATTGCGAATTTTAAATAATTCTTCCGCTGAATATGCCCAAAGCAACGGGGAGGGCATTCCAAATTTTCCCGCTACCCCCGCAGCGGGGGGTCTGGCACAAAGATCATGGTGCCCCGGGCAGAAAAAAGCAGCTGCGGCATCATGCAGCTGTACCCCAGCCACAGCACCGCCAGAATGCACAGCACCAAAAGCACCCTGCGCAAAAGCACCGGATGCCGGGCGGGGGAATAGCGTTTTCTGCGGTCACGCTGCATAGGCTGTGCCCTCCTTTTTCAAGGCTTTGCCCAGCTTATGCTGCGGCAGAAAGAATTGTGCACCGGCGGGGTTTGTGGTAAGATAACAGGGAAGAACCACGGAGGAACTGCTTATGCTGACCATTACACTGCTGGGCACGGCTGCCACCATGCCGCTGCCGGAGCGCGCCCTGACCGCCGCGGTGGCGGAGTGCGGCGGGCACAGCCTGCTGCTGGACTGCGGCGAGGGCACCCAGACCGCTGCCCGCCGCGCCGGGGTGAACCTGATGCGCGCGGACGCCATCTGTCTGACCCACTACCACGGGGATCATATCTTTGGTCTGCCCGGGCTTTTGCAGACCCTTGGGGCGCAGGGGCGCACCCGTCCGCTGGTGCTGCTGGGGCCGGAGGGGCTTTTGGAGGTCTGGCGGGCGGTGTATGCTCTGACCGGGCCGCTGCCCTACGCAGTAAAGCCGCTGGTCTGCCGCGCCGGGCAGCCTGTGGCGCTGGATGCTCTTTCGGATGGATGGCCCGCCGGGGCAACGCTGCTGCCGGTGGCCACAAAGCACCGAGTGCGCAGTCTGGGTTACCGGCTGGACTTGCCCCGGGCGGGCAGGTTCGACCCCGAAAAGGCGCGGGCGCTGGGCGTACCGGTGACCCAGTGGCGGCTTTTGCAGCGGGGACAGGCTGTGCCGCTGGCAGAGCGTATGGTGCAGCCCGCCGAGGTGCTGGGCGCGCCCCGCAAGGGGCTGCGGTTCGTCTTTTCCGGCGACAGTGCGCCCTGCCCGGCGCTGGAACAGGCGGCGCAGGGGGCAGACCTGCTGCTCTGCGATGCCACCTATGCCCTGCCGGAGCAGCAGGAACAGGCCGCGCAGTGGGGGCACAGCACCTTTGGTCAAAGCGCGGCGCTGGCAGCAAAGGCTGGTGTAAAGCGGCTGTGGCTGGTGCACTATTCCCCCATGATCACCGACCCGGAGGAACAGCTTGCACAGGCGCAAAGCATCTTCCCGGCGGCAGAATGCGGCTTTGACGGCAAACGCATCACCCTGCATTACGAGGAGAACGAGGAATGAAGCTGACACTTGACCCCGGGGCAGCTGCCCTGCTGGACGCCCTGCACGCGGCGGGCTACGCGGCCTATGCCGTAGGCGGCTGCGTGCGGGACAGTCTTTTGGGGCGCACCGCCCACGACTGGGATCTGTGCACCAGTGCCCTGCCGCAACAGGTGATGGAACTGTTCGGGGCAGAGCAGTGCATCCCCACCGGGTTGCAGCACGGCACGGTCACCATCAAATACGGCGGGCAGCTGTACGAGACCACTACCTTCCGCACCGAGGGCAGCTATACCGATGGCCGTCACCCGGACGAAGTGCAGTTCGTACCGGACGTGCGGGAGGATCTTGCCCGGCGGGATTTTACCATCAACGCCATGGCTTATAATGAAGCCGAGGGTCTGGTAGACCCCTTTGGCGGGCAAAAAGATCTGCAGAACGGTCTGCTGCGGGCGGTAGGCGAGCCGCAGCAGCGGTTCACCGAGGATGCGCTGCGTATTCTGCGGCTGTACCGCTTTGCCGCAAGGTTTGGCTTTGCGTTGGACACTGCCACTGCCCGGGCAGCGCGGCAGCTGGCACCCCACTTGGACTGCATCTCTGCCGAGCGCATTCAGGAGGAACTGGCAAAGCTGCTGGCAGCCCCGCAGCCGGGGGCATATCTGGAGCCCGCCGTGCTGGCTGTGGTGCTGCCGGAGCTGACCCCGGCGGCGCTTGAAGCCGCAAAGCCGGTGGTGGATGCATGCCCGGCGGGAGAGGAAAACCTGCCGGTGCGCTGGGCGGCGCTGCTGGGTGCGCTGGGCGAGGCCGACACCCGCCGGGTGCTCAAACGGCTGCGCTGCTCCAACGCCTGCATCGAGGAGACCGCCGTGCTGGTGCGGGAAACGGCAGAGCAGGGCGTGTGCAGAAGTTTCTCCGAGGACCGTCCGCTGGGGTGGGACCCTGCTGCCGCAGGCAGTAGGGCGGGCGATGGAATGGCCCGACTCGTGTCCGAGGAGAAAGCTTCTGCACACCCCGGTGATATCCACATTCGACAGCTTTTAGGCCGATATGGGCTGCGCACCGTGGAGCGGCTGTGTGCGCTGTGCGCGGCGCTGCACCCGCAGGCTGCCCCGGATTGTGCCCTTGCGGCGCAGCGGGCGCGGCAGCTGGAAGCCGACGGCGTATGCTGCCGGGTGAGCCAGCTGGCGGTGAACGGACGCGACCTGATGGCAGCGGGCATCCCGGCAGGGCCTGCGCTGCGCCGGGTGCTGGAGACGCTGCTGGACGGCGTCATCCGCGCAGAATACCCCAACGAAAAACCGGTGCTGCTGGCTGCGGCGCAGAAAATTATAGCGTCTTGACAAGCGGTTTATGCTGCGGTAGTATTATACTACTACTTTAGTATGTTGAACCCATAAAAGGAGAACCTATGACCACACAGAACCCTGCAAACCGTCCCCGCGCCCTCATTGCCATGAGCGGCGGCGTGGATAGCTCGGTGGCGGCCTGCCTGATGCAGCAGGCAGGCTACGACTGCACCGGCATCACCATGCGGCTTACCCACAACGAAATGCTGGGACAGTCCGGCTACCAGACCTGCTGCTCGGAAAAGGATATCGAGGACGCCGCCGAGGTGGCCTTTGCGCTGGATATGCCGTATCAGGTGCTGGATTTCACCGCCGATTTCCGGGCACAGATTATTGAAAAATTTATCCGCGTCTACGAGGCGGGCGGTACCCCCAACCCCTGCATCGACTGCAATAAATATATGAAGTTCCGCCACCTGCTGGACTGGGCGGAGGCACACGGCATGGAGTATGTGGTTACCGGCCACTACGCCCGGGTGGAGCAGGATGCAGAAACCGGCCGCTGGCTGCTGAAAAAGGGCTTGGACGAGGGCAAGGATCAGAGTTATGTGCTGTATAACCTTACGCAGGAGCAGCTGGCGCATATCCGTCTGCCGCTGGGTGCGCTGCACAAGACCGAGGTGCGAAAGATCGCGCAGGAGCACAGCTTTATCAACGCCCAAAAGCACGACAGTCAGGATATCTGCTTTGTGCCGGACGGCGATTATGCCCGCTTTATGGAGCAGTTTACCGGCAAGCACTACCCCGCCGGGGATTTTCTGGATCGGAGCGGCAAGGTGGTGGGCACCCACAGCGGCGCAGTGCGCTACACGCTGGGGCAGCGCAAGGGGCTTGGCCTCGCGCTGGGTGCGCCGGTGTACGTCTGCGGCAAGGATATGCAGGCCAATACCGTTACCGTCGGGCCGGAAAGTGAACTGTTTGACCGCATCGTTTACGCAGAGGATGTGAACTGGATCGCCATTCCGGCGCTGACCGGGCCGCTGCGGGTCACTGCCCGCACCCGGTATCATCAGGCCGAGCAGCAGGCCACCGTCTACCCCGCAGAGAACGGTTTCCGGTTGGAATTCGACCAGCCTCAGCGTGCCCCCACCCCGGGGCAGGCTGCCGTGCTGTATCAGGGCGATGTGGTGCTGGGTGGCGGCACCATCACCCGCGTAGAAAAGTAAGGAGAACAAAATGCAGGATCAATATTCCCGTACCCAGCTGCTGCTGGGTGCAGAGGCTATGGAAAAGCTGCACCACGCCCGGGTGGCAGTGTTTGGCATTGGCGGTGTGGGCGGCTATACGGTGGAGGCACTGGCACGCAGCGGCGTGGGCGCACTGGATCTGATCGATGACGATAAGGTCTGCCTGACCAATCTCAACCGTCAGATCATCGCCACCCGCAGCACGGTAGGGCAGTATAAGGTGGATGTGGCAGAACAGCGCATCCACGATATCGACCCCAACATCAAGGTGACCACCCACCGGTGCTTCTTTGGCCCGGAGACGCAGGACGATTTCGATTTTACCCAGTACGACTATGTGGTGGACGCCATCGACACCGTTACCGGCAAGCTGGCGCTGGTGATGAAGTGCAAGGAGGCGGGCACCCCCATCATCTGCTCCATGGGCGCAGGTAACAAGATGGACCCCACCCGCTTTGAGGTGACCGATATCTACAAGACCTCGGTCTGCCCGCTGGCCAAGGTGATGCGTACCGAGTGCCGCAAGCGCAAGATCAAGCACCTGAAGGTGGTCTACTCCAAGGAGCCTGTCATGACTCCCATCGAGGATGACTCCATCAGCTGCAAGGACCACTGCATCTGTCCCCCGGGCACCCAGCGCAAGTGTACTGCACGGCGTACCGTGCCGGGCTCCAACGCCTTTGTACCCTCGGTGGCCGGTCTGATCATCGGCGGCGAGGTCATCAAGGACCTTGTGGGCTTTGTACCGCTGAAGGGGTAAGGATACTAAAAGCCACCGGCATCTGCAAAAATGTGCAGACACTGGTGGCTTTTTTACACGCTGCAATGTTCCATAACATAAAATTGCAACCAATTTGCAATTTGGTATTGCAATTGGGAAGGATATCGTGTATAATCTTCCCTGCACGAAAATGCAAACTGATTGCAAATTGTTAAGAGACGACCCCATGCGGGTCTTTGGAGCGATTATTTATGGAACTGTTTCTGGATGTTTTGGGCGAAACCTTGGTGGATACCGCCAAGATGCTGCCCTTTCTGTTTCTGGCCTACCTGCTGATCGAGTATATCGAGCACCGCCACGGCGAGCGCATCGAGGCGCTGCTGGCGGGCGGCGGGCGCTGGGGTGCTGTGCCGGGTGCGGTACTGGGCTGTGTGCCGCAGTGCGGCTTCTCCGCCATTGCGTCCAACTTCTACGCCTCCCGGGTCATCACGCTGGGCACGCTGATGGCGGTGTACCTTGCCACCAGCGATGAGGCTATCCCGCTGCTGGTCTCCATGCCCGCCTACTGGGATAAGCTGGCCGTCCTGATGGTCATCAAGGTGGTGTACGCCATCGTGGTGGGCTTTGTGCTGGATTTTGTGCTGCGGGGCGTGCTGCCCAAAGGTCTGCGGGGCGGCTACACCGGCCATGCAGACGAGGTGGACTGCCACGAGGAGCACAGCGATGCCGAGGGCAACGAAAAGCCCATCTGGCAGGCGGCGCTGCGCCATACGCTGGAGATCTTTGTGTTCATCTTCGCCTTCAGTCTGGTGTTCGGCATGATCGTGGAGGGCGTGGGCGAGGACGTATTCGCCGAAATGCTGGGCGGCATGGGCTTCTTCCAGCCGGTGGTGGCGGCCCTGGTGGGGCTGATCCCCAACTGCGCCGCCAGCGTGCTGCTGACCCAGCTGTATGTGGAGGGCGCGCTGCGCTTTTCCAGCCTTGTGGCGGGGCTGTGCACCGGTGCGGGTGTGGGCTTGGCTGTGCTGTGGCGCGCCAACCCCTCGTGGAAGCAGAACCTCTTCATCACCGGCCTGACATGGGCCGCCGGTGCCTTTGTGGGCGTGGCCATGCAGGTGGTCGTGGCGGTGTTTGCCTGATAAGGAAAGATATTTTGAATTTCGGGACAGTGGGATGCCTGCGGGTATTCTGCTGTCCCATTTTTCTTTTCTCCCTCTCCCGCTGGACTTTGAAATGTGTTATACTGGGGGAAAACGATGCACACAGGAGAGATGACCATGCAATATAAGATTCTGGCAAGCGATTACGACAACACGCTGATGCCCTTTGGCGAGGCAAAGCCCCGCCCGGCGGTGGTAAAGGCGGTAAAAAAGCTGCAAGCCGCCGGGGGCAAGTTCGTGCTCAGCACCGGCCGCTCCTACCCGGGCATCCGGGACAAAAACCAGCTGGGCGGCATCCGGTATGACTACGCCATTACCTGCAACGGCGCCTGCGTGGTGGACAGACAGGGCAACGTAATAGCCGAGCATCCGCTTACCAGCGAGGAGATGTATGTGCTGGTGGATTTTTGCGAGGATTATAACTACCCGCTGCAATTCAACTTCCGGGATGCCTATTACGCCTACTGCGAGTACGAGTATCTGCACACCGGCTATCAGATGATGAACAGCCCCGGGCTGGACTGCGTGGACGGCGAAGATCAGGATCGGCATCTAGTGGATATGCCCCACGCCGCCTTTGCCGCCATGCCGCCGCAGGAAGTGGAGCGCTTCCACGAAAAATACGGCTACCTTGGCCTGCACTGGATGCAGACGGGCGCGCAGAACGCGGACGGCTACTGCTACTACGATATCGTGCGCGGCGGCATGGATAAGGGCGTAGGGCTTGCCGACCTGTGTGCACAGATGGGGCTTACGCTGGCGGATGCCGTGGCTGTGGGCGATTCTGCCAACGATGTGGGGATGCTGAAGGCAGCCGGCCTGAGTGCCTGCATGGCAAACGGCACCCCGGACGCCAAGGCCGCTGCCGACCGGATCATCGGGGATGTGCGGGAGGACGGCGTGGCGGCGCTGATCGAGGAACTGTGGTTTGATGGCCCCCGCGCGGAGCCCTCCGGCAAAGATTTTGGCTCCGCATGGGGCAATATTGAAAGCGCAGGCGGCAGCTTATGAGCTTTGCACCGGTGTACGATGACCGCAGTCGGGCGCTGATTTTAGGCACATGGCCCAGCCCCAAAAGCCGGGAGATGGCTTTTTACTACGGCCATCCGCAAAACCGGTTCTGGCCGCTGCTGGCGGCGCTGACCGGGGAGCCGCTGCCCGTGCGGGAGGATATCGCGGCCAAAAAGCAGCTGCTTTTGCGCCACGGGCTGGCGCTGTGGGACACGCTGGAAAGCTGTACGATCACCGGCGCATCGGATGCCTCCATCCGGGATGTGGTGCCCAACGATATCGCCGGGCTGCTGCGCAAAGCGCCCATCCGGGCGGTGTTCTGCAACGGTGCCACAGCTTACCGTATCTACACAAAATATCAGCAGCCGCTTACTGGCATCCCGGCTGTCCGTCTGCCCAGTACAAGCCCCGCCAACGCCGCCTGCAGCCCCGCTCGGCTGGAGGAGCTTTGGGGCGCTGCGCTGGCGGACTGGATCGTAAAATGATGACAAGGCTGTAAATTCTTTTGCGGGATACTTGCGTTTTTTTGCGGACGTTGTATTATGGATATCATAAGGGGCGCACTGCCCCGGACAAGGAGAAATGACCATGAGCAAGATCATCCGCACCCAAAAGCCCAGCGTGCTGCCTTTTTACGCCATGGCGCTGGTGTTCGTGGTGCTGTGCGCGGTGTTGCCGGTGTATAAATTATGGGCGCTGCTGGTGGCGCTGGGCGGTGCCGCCGTGGCCTTTGGCGTGGCAAAAAAGACCTGCCCGCCCCGGGTGGTGGAGCACGAGGTACCCTTCCACACCGGTGTGGAGGATGTGGACCAGATGCTGACCGATATCCAGCAGAAGCTGGACACCCTGCACGCGCTGAACGAGGCTTTGCCCGACCCGCAGCTGTCCGCCGCCATGACCCGCATGGAAAAGGCAGGACGCTCCATCGTGGAAGCGGTGGAAGCAAACCCCGCCAAGGCAAAGCAGGTGCGCCGGTTTGCCAACTACTATCTGCCGGACGCCGTAAACGTTTTGCAGCAGTACGCAAAGCTGGCAAAGCAGGGTGTGCGGGGCGAAAACGCCGCCGCCATCCGCGCCGAGGTGGAGCACAACGCCGCCTCCATTGCCACGGCTTTTGAAAACCAGCTGGATGCCCTGTATGCGGCAGAGAGCATGGACCTGTCCGCAGACCTGACCGTTTTGCAGAATATGCTGAAAGGGCAGGGTCTGAGCAAGTAAAAACGGAACATCCCCTCGGGATTTTGAAAGGAAGGAATCACTTATGGCTGACAATACTCTGAACTTTGACCTGGATGCCCCCGCAGTGCCCACCCTGACGCTGGACCCCACCCCCGCCGCTGTGCCGCAGGAGGAAAAGCCCGCCGCTGCCCCCGCCCCGGAGGCACAGGTGACCTTGACCCCCGAGGAGCAGGCCATGGTGGATCAGTTTGCCCAGAAGATCGATATCACCAACAGCCAGCAGGTGCTGCAGTACGGCTCGGCCTGCCAGAAGAAGATCGGCGATTTTTCCGAGGCTGCCCTCTCCAAGGTGTCCACCAAGGATCTGGGCGAGGTGGGCGATATGATCACCAACCTCATTGGTGAACTGAAGAGTTTTGATGCCAACGAGGAGCAGCAGAAGGGCATTATGGGCTTCTTCAAGAAGAAAACCAGCCAGCTGGATGCCCTCAAGACCAAGTACGACAAGACCGAGACCAACGTGGAAAAGATCCAGTCCATGCTGGAAGCCCATCAGGTGCAGCTGCTCAAGGACATCGCCATGCTGGACAAAATGTATGAGCTGAACATGGCCTACTTCAAGGAGCTGAGCATGTATATCCTTGCCGGCAAGAAAAAGCTGGCCGATGTGCGTGCCAACGAATTGCAGCAGGCCATGGATAAGGCCAAGGTCTCCGGTCTGCCGGAGGACGCACAGGCCGCCCGCGACCTTGCCGACCAGTGCGAGCGCTTTGAGAAAAAGCTGTACGATCTGGAACTGACCCGCAACATCAGTTTGCAGATGGGCCCCCAGATCCGTCTGCTGCAGAACAACAACACCATGATGGCAGAAAAGATCCAGTCTACCATCGTGAACACCATCCCTCTGTGGAAGAACCAGATGGTGCTGGCACTGGGTCTGGCACACAGCCAGCAGGCCATGCAGGCCGAGCGCGCTGTGACCAACATGACCAACGACCTGCTGAAGAAGAACGCCGAGGCGCTGAAGCTGGGCACCATCGAGACCGCCAAGGAGAGCCAGCGCGGCATCGTGGATATCGAGACCCTGCAGCAGACCAACAAGAGCCTGATCGAGACGCTGGACGAGCTGAACAAGATCCAGAGCGAGGGTCGTGCAAAGCGCGTTGCCGCCGAGCAGGAGCTGACCCGCATCGAGGACGAACTGAAAACCAAAATGATGGAGATCCGGAGCTGAAATGGCAAACGCTGATTTTTCTCAGAACAAACAAACCGCTCCCGGCGGTTTTGACGCGGGCAGCTACCGCGAAAAAGCAAAGCCGGAGCAGACTGTAAGGCTGACGCCCCGCCAGCAGAAGCTGGCCGCACTGGAAGCAAAGCTGCCCGCAGCGCTTTCCACCCGGGCGGCGGCGCTGGCCTTGAGCGTAGTGGTGATGCTGGCCGCCTTTTTCGGCTTTGGCAGCGCCAAGCTGCGCGGCAAGTACAACACTGCCCGTCAGTGGTTCACCGCAGGGGTCGCCGCCGACAACGGTTATAACCTGAGCGAGGAGCTGACCACCCGGGAGAATACGGCGGCGAACATCCTGACCACCGCCTCCAATACTCTTGGTGCAGACAGCGCCGAGGTGCTGTCTGCACAGACGGCTCTGAACGATTTCTCCGCTTGCCTGCAGGCGGTGCAGAACGGCGGCAAAAGCCAGTCGCTGACCTCGCTGCCCTATTATCAGGGCAGCACGATGCACGCGCTGTATCAGGCCGATCAGGCACTGGGCGCTGCCATCGACCAGCTGTATGCAAAGTTGCAGGAGCAGGCCGCAGACCCCATGAAGATGGGTGCGGTGCAGGGACAGTACGGCCAGTTCAACAGTGCAGCCACCATCATTGGTACCTTGCAGTACAATACGGCGGTGTATGAATATCAGAAGGATGTCGGCGGCTTCCCGGCCAGTGTGCTGGGCGCAGTTGCCGGCGTGAAGGAGGTTGAGCCCTTCGCATGAAAAACTTTGCAAAACGCATCAGCGCGCTGGTGCTGGCCGTGGTGGTCAGCGCGGCGGTGTTGTGCCCGGCGGCCTTTGCTGCCCAGCTGCCCAGCCTGCCCAAGGATCAGTGCGTGGTGGATGGTGCCGGTGTGCTGAGCAGCAGCACTGTGCAGACCATCACCGAACTGAACGCCCAGCTGGAATCCAGCTGCAGCGGCGCGCAGATCGGTGTACTGACAGTAGAATACACAGGCAATGATTCCACAGAGGATTACGCTGTGCAGGCGGCCAATGCCTGGGGCATTGGTTCTTCTACCGGCAAAAATGGTGTGCTGATCCTGTTGGTAATGGAGACCCAGCAGTACGCCGACGGCGATTACTATATTGCCACAGGTGACGGCTTCCGCAACACTACCTTGGAAAAGCAGGCCAGCGCCATTGCCCAGACCATGGAAGATCAGTTTGCCGCAAGGGATTATGACGGCGCGGTGACTACCTGTGCCCGGAACGTGGCAAGCACCATCGCGGATATTTACGGGGTCAGCCTTTCCGGCAGCGCCGGCAACGGCAGCACCGTGCAGCCCGGGTATCAGGGCGGGCAGAGCAGCGGCGGCAGCGCCCTGACCGACATCCTGACCCTTGTGGTCAGCGTTGTGCTGCTCATCGTCATCATCCGGTCGATGGCCTATGTTTTTGCCAGCCCCTGCGGCTGGCTGTGGTGCTTCGGTGGGCCGCGGCCTCCTCGCAGACGTCGCGGCCCGCCGCCGCCCCCGCCGGGCGGCTTCTACGGCGGCTTTGGCGGCATGGGCGGCGGCTCCTTCGGGGGCGGTGCCGGGCGCGGCGGTTTCGGCGGCGGCAGCTTTGGCGGCGGCTTCGGTGGCATGGGCGGCGGTTCCAGCCATGGCGGCGGTGGTGGCCGTGGGCGGTAATGAGAATAAAAAGAGAAAGGCGGTGGCTTTACCACTGCCTTTCTCTTTTTTACGCCTTTTATCGTGAATGGAATTCATTTGACAAAACAATTTTTGTAACTTATACTGGATGACATCACGAAAAATAAAGGAAGTATCTGTCATGCTGACTCTGGATAAGATCTACCACGCCGCCTTTGTACTGAAGGACGTAGCGCGCAAGACCGACCTCATCGAAGCCCCCAAGCTGTCCAAGGACTGCCAGCTGTACCTTAAGACCGAGAACCTGCAGGCCACCGGCAGCTTTAAGGTGCGAGGCGCTTACTATAAAATCAGCCAGCTTTCTGAGGAGGAGAGCGCCAAGGGCGTCATTGCCTGCTCTGCGGGCAACCATGCGCAGGGGGTGGCGCTGGCGGCTACCCGGCGCGGCATCCGCAGCATCGTCTGTATGCCGGACGGCGCACCCCTGATGAAGGTGGAAAACACCAAAAATCTGGGCGCGGAGGTCTGTCTTGTGCCCGGCACCTACGACGAAGCCCACGACAAGGCCGTGCAGCTGCAAAAGGAGTACGACATGACCTTTATCCACCCCTACGATGACGAGCAGGTCATCGCCGGGCAGGGTACCATCGGCTTGGAGATCCTTGACCAGCTGCCGGATGTGGACGCTGTGGTGGTGCCGGTGGGCGGCGGCGGACTGATTTCCGGTATTGCCTTTGCCATCAAGACCCTGCGCCCGGAGGTCAAGGTGTACGGCGTACAGGCCGAGGGTGCCCCCAGTATGTACCGCAGCCTGCACGAGCACAAGTACCAGACCCTGAAATCTGCTTCCACCTTTGCGGACGGTATTCAGGTCAAGACCCCGGGCGAGCTGACCTATCAGCTATGCGAGCAGTATGTGGACGATATCGTTACCGTGACCGAGGACGAGACGGCGGCGGCCATTCTCTCCCTGATGGAGAACCAGAAGCTGGTGGCTGAGGGTGCAGGCGCTGTGCCGGTGGCAGCAGTACTGTTCCACAAGCTGCCGGTGGAGGGCAAAAAGGTGGCCTGCGTCATCTCCGGCGGCAACATTGATGTGAACATCCTGAACCGCGTCATCACCCGCGGTCTTGTCATGAGCGGCCGCAAGGCAAACCTGACCATCGCGCTGGAGGACAAGCCCGGCCAGCTGAAAAAGGTGGCCGAGGTGGTATCCCGCTGCGGCAGCAATGTGGTGTCGGTGCAGCATGACGGCTCCGACCCCAATATGCCCATCTCCAGCTGCTTCCTCAAGCTGACGCTGGAGACCCGCGATGCCGCCCAGATCGAGCAGATCCGCACCGAGCTGACCAAGGCCGGTTTCCAGCTGGTCAGCGAGCGGGTGTAAACTTCATCGTTTGCAAGAGCGAAAGCCTTCCCCCGGACGGAGGAAGGTGGATGCGAGCGTAGTGAGCAGACGGATGAGGGCGCAGGCAAGCAGCAGCTTACGGGAAATTACCCCCTCATCCGGCTCTATCCGAAGAAAAAAGCGAATTTGTTCTAAACTTGATGTAATATAAAGGAGAAAATATACCATGAAAGTCGTATCTACCACCAACGCACCTGCCGCCATCGGCCCTTACAGTCAGGCACTGGATCTGGGCAATATGGTGTTTGTTTCCGGGCAGCTCCCGGTAGACCCCGCCACCGGCACCATGGCCGATACCGTGGAGCAGCAGGCCGCACAGAGCCTTGCAAACCTGAAAGCAATTCTGGCCGAGGCGGGGCTTTCCATGAACAACGCGGTCAAGACGGTGATCTTTCTGGCCGACATCAACGATTTTGCTGCAGTGAACGCAGAGTACGCCAAGGCCTTTGCCGAGCCGTTCCCCGCCCGCAGCTGCGTGCAGGTGGCAGCCATCCCCAAGGGCGCAAAACTGGAGATCGAGTGCATCGCCGTGCGGGACTGAGCGAGTAAAGACAAGAAAAGCGGGACACCGGAGCATCTGCGGATGCTTTGGTGTCCCGTTTTTGATATCAGGTTCGGAAAGCAGGTCTTTACTTCTGCACCCCGGCCTCGCATTGCTCGATGAATTGCTTGGCCACCCGGGGGCTGCGGCCACCGGCACGCAGGGCAAAGGCCTCGGCCTTGAGCAGCAGCTGCTCGGTGGGCATCTGGATGTTGTGCTGCTTTGCCAGTTCTTCCAGAATGGTCTCGAACCGTGCCTTTTCCGGCCGCTGGAAGGTGACCGTCAGGCCGAACCGGGCGGAAAGGCTCATCAGCTCCTGCCGGGTGTCGGCTTCATGGATGTCGTCGCCGGTGCGGTCTGAGAGAGTCTCCTTGATGAGGTGGCGGCGGTTGGAGGTGGCGTACACCGCAATGTTCTGGGCACGGCCGCCTACGCTGCCCTCCAAAATGGCCTTCAGGGCGGCAAAGTTGTCGTCGTTGGCGGTAAAGCTCAGGTCGTCGATGAACAGGATGAACTTGAGCGGGTTTGCCGCCAGCTTATCCATCAGGTCGGGGATCTGGTACAGCTGGTTCTTTTTTACCTCTACCAGCCGCAGTCCCTCGGGCGCAAACTCGTTGGCAATGGCCTTTACTGCGCTGGATTTGCCGGTGCCGGCATCGCCGTATAGCAGCACATTATTGGCGGGCATCCCGGCCAGCAGTGCCTTTGTGTTGGCGATCACCTTTTCCCGCTCCTTCTCGTAGCCGGGCAACTCGGAAAGGCGCTGCGGGTCGGGGTATTTTACCGGCACAAGCTGGCCGTTCTCCACCGTGAATACATGGTGCTTTGCAAACATACCGTAGCCCTTTTTGCCTACCTCGCTCATGCGCTGGGTGTAGGCGGCGGCAAGGTCGAGTTCACAGGTCTGCCACCGGGGCAGGAAAGCCAGTTCCGGCCGCTGCGCCTGCTCCGAGTAGGCGGTCTGGAACAGTTCGTCCAGCGTCAGCCCGCACAGCTGCTGCAAAAACTGCAGCTCGCTGTCCAAGGCGCTTTGCAGCAGCGCGTCCAGCTGCCCGGCAGCGGCCTGCCGCACGCAGATGGTCTCGGCCTCCAGCACAGCATTGCTCAGGTAGCTGCCCCAGTTGGTGGTGTACTCGAACAAAGCGGCCTCAAAGGCGGCTACGGCATCGCACACCGGGCCGTAGGAGGAGCAGCCCGCCTCCATGCGGTCGGTCAGGTCTAAAAGCTTTGCCACAACAGGGTCGTTCAGCAGGGCGCGGAACACAACAAGCCCATGCAGATGGGCATTCCATTCTCTTAATTTCATAGGTCGATCCCTTTTCCTCTCCAATAGCACATACCCTACAAAACGCAGGTACGCGGATATCAAAAGTATACAGCGGTTCGGGCGGGGATGCAAGGGGTGTTAAAAATGCTTCATCTTTGGGCTGATTCAGGTTACAAATTGTCGATTGACAAAAGCCCGGTTTATAGTATAATTTACATCAACAAATGCGCAGATGGGAAAAAGTACCACACGAT
>OFMO01000995.1_pt1 | contig 20362 bp, 19 predicted proteins | sample 1541821 | NCBI WGS metagenome assembly OFMO01 (sample SAMN04209253, study PRJEB22552) | human gut metagenome | biome: gut; material: feces | host: Homo sapiens | place: USA: Oklahoma | reverse complement strand
GACCCGTACGTACGGTTCAATGGGAGGGGCGATAATTTTATCCCTCTACCCTATTAATGTTTCTCTAATATGTGTGAGTGCAAGCAGAATGGATAGTTTTCCATATTCGAAGGATAATCCTCCTTGCATATATAGTGTATATGGTGGAACAACTGGAGCATCTGCACTTAATTCGATTGTACTTCCGTTTGTGAAGCTTCCACATGCCATGACTTCATCAAATGGATAGCCTGGCATTGGTGCTGGCATGACTCTTACAAAGGAGTCAATTGGTGAGGATTCTTGAATGCCTTGTGTGAAATGTACAAGGTTTTCTTCGTTTCCGAGTTCTACTGTTTGAATAATATCTGTACGCTTATCGTTCCATTTTGGAGCGACATTTTTATATCCAAGCTTTTCGAGCATCCATGATGCAAATACCTGTGTCTTGAGTGCACCTTTGACGGCGTTTGGCGCCATGAATATGCCTTTGAAGAATGCGTTATTCTGGTTGAAGTTTGCACCTTGATTTTTACCAATACCAGGAGCAGTTAAACGGTCAGCAACCATTGCAATCAAATCTTCTCTTCCCGCAACATATCCACCTGTAGAAGCAATGCCGCCACCTAGATTTTTCATGAGTGATCCAACAACGACATCAGCACCAACATGTCCTGGCTCTTTGTATTCAACAAGTTCTCCATAGCAGTTGTCTACCATGATGATGACATCCTGATTGACAGAACGAATGGCCTGAATGATTTTTTCAATCTTATCGATTATTAGAGATGCTCTTGCGGAGTATCCTCTTGATCTTTGGATTTCAACAAGTTTTACGTCTTTTCTTTCTAGACGTTTCACGATTGTTTCTTCATCAAAATCATTGTCTCCATTTTCTAGTGTTAAAAGATCGATCTGTTCATATTTAACACCATTTGCTTTTAATGACTGTGTGGAATCTCCAGATAGACCAATCATTTCCTGTAAGGAATCATATGGTGTTCCTGTTAAAGAAATCATTGTATCTCCTGGTTTTAAAAGAGATGAGAACGTTAAATACAATGCATTTGTACCTGACATGATCTGTGGACGGACAAGAGAGTCTTCGCATCCAAGTACTGCAGCGAAGATTTTTTCTAGCTTGTTTCTTCCTTCATCATAGTCACCATATCCATTTTGTTCCGCAAAGTCTGAATACGATACATTGTTTTCAATAAATGCAGATAAGATGCGGTTGGAATGATAGAAGCAGATGTTATCTATTTCATCATAGATGGGTTTGCATTCTGCATCTGCCTGTTTTGCTAAATCTAATAAAGATGGATCAATTTCGTCTAAAATCATAGTTGCTCCTTTATTCTGGTTTCTTTACGTAGTTGTATTCATCCAGTTTCTTTTGAATGTTTTCTGGAATTTCTTTTTTGACTGGAATGAGTGCACTGTTAGCCATTCTCTTAGAGAATTCTAAGATATATGCAATATCTTCCTTGATATTCTTCTCACTGACAGTACTCATGTCGTCATATTTACAATGGATTGGTTCATGATGTGTATTTCTAGCGAAACTTAAGGATGGTACGCCATTGGATGCAAATGGAGTGGAATCACTTGGATATGCACCTGTTGTTACCTTATTGGCAAATCCAACTTCACTGGAGAAATAATCAATGTAATGTGCAAGCTTATCTTCTGCAGATACACGTGTATCAAATTCTCCTAAATGAGAACCAATCATGTCGACATTGATATTCAGACGATAGTCTTTGAGATGCTTCTGATGTTTCTTGCAGAAAGCAATGGAACCAAGCAAGCCTCTTTCTTCACTTCCGCACCATACAAATACAAGTGTATGCTTTGGCTTGTGGGATGCAAAGTATTCTGCGAGTTTATAGATTGTTAATGCACCAGTTGCATTGTCATAGATGCCATGAGAAAGTGGAACAGAATCATAATGTGCAGAGAAGACGATGATTTCATCATCTTGCCCTTTGATCTTGCATACAACATTTCTGCTTTTTGCGTTTTTGACTGGTGTCTGTTTTAATGTGAGTTTTACTGTCTGTGCATTGTTTTGAATCATTGGATATCCATCTTTGAGGTGGATATTTACGCCTGGCAATTGACCAAGTTTTTCTAATGGTTCACGAATTTCTTTGCAGTCAATATCTGTATCGTCATCGTGTAGATTTCCATTACATGTGATAAAACCAGCTGCACCATTTTCAATCAGTGATTTATATGTCCAGTAAGGAAGACCGCCATCTAAAAATACAATTTTGTCTTTGATGTTCTGTAAATCTCTTTCATCATTTTTGTTTCTGAGATAATACATGTCTTTTGTGAGTTCTGCGGAAACACTGTTCATGTAGCCTGTACAAGGAATGGATTTCTTGTATGGTTTTGTTACTTCCAGTTCTGCTTTTGAAATTGTGGAAGCATGGACTGGGAAGTCTTCGATTTTTGCTTTTAATCCAAGCTTTTGTAATTCTGCCTGAATAAATTCAGCGGCTTTTAATTCTTCTTTTGAACCGCCTGTACGAATAAAGTCTAAGTTTTTTAAAAATGTCATTTCATTCATAAATTTATCACCACCTAAACCATTATACTCAAATTTACAAATTATTTTTTGGAGAATGGGAAAAACTTGTGAATATACATAGTAGAGGTGTTTTGTTATGTACTATGCAAAAGAATTGATGTCTTGTTTTGAATTGGAGTTTACGTATCTACAGAAGATAGAAATTGCATCAGGGTTGAAACATGGATTGGATAATGAAGATGTGAAAGTGTATGCACAAAGGGAATGGAATCATTTACAGATGAGAGAAATACGACTTGCACTGGAACATCATATTTCTAGAAGAGAAATCAAGAAATATATGCATTGTGATATGCCCGTAGAAAAGATGCACAAGATTCGTCTTGCATTAGAGAAAGGGGAAAAAGTACAGAGGGATTATATGCACCAGTGGATTCCACTTGTATTTATGAGTGGGGTGATTTTTTTGTTTTTGACATTGTTTCCTTATATGCAGGAAAAGCCATATTTAGAATTGAAGCAGGATGTTATTACATTACAGCGTGGTGATATCTTTGATCCTATGGAATATATTGCTTCCTATTCAACAATGCAGGGACAATTGATCCTTCCTTCTACGTTTTCAACAAATGAACCGGGCAATCACGTAGCCGTATATACATTACGTACACAAAAAGGTGTGGTAGAAAAAATATTGTATATTGAAGTGAAATAAAAAAGTCAGGATGGTGAGATTTGAACTCATGACACCTGCGTCCCGAACGCAGTGCTCTACCAAGCTGAGCTACATCCTGATATTGACGAATTTTACCACAAACATGGTAAGATAGAAACAACAAGGGAAATGATCATGAAAAAAAGAAAATTAAGAAAAGGAATTGCTTTTAAACTGGCATTACTTGCGGCTTTGTTTGTGGTGGCAACACTAGGCACTGCGTTTGGATTGAATTATCTATTCAATCGTCCACAAGAAGAAAAGAAAAATGAAGAACCAGAAGTTGTCGCAACACCAACACCAGAACCCGTTACGACAAGCGCTTCTTTGTTTATGGTTGGAGATGCTTTATTGCATACAACCATTGAAGCAGATGCATCAAATGGGGATGGTACATACACTTTTAGTTTACTGGATCGTATTGGTGCAATTGCACAGAATTATGATCTTCGCTATTACAACCAGGAAACGATCTTAGGAGGGGATGATCTTGGAATTCATGGATATCCTAGATTTAATGGTCCACAATCCTGGGGTGATTATATGCTTTCTTTGGGTTTTAATCTTGTATCGACAGCGAATAATCATTGCCTGGATATGAATACGTATGGATTAGAGAATTCTGTGAATTACTGGAAGAGTAAAGAAGGTATTTTGATGAATGGAACATATACTTCACAAGAGGATTATGATGCAATTCCTGTTGGTGAAATCAATGGGATTCGTTATGCGTTCTTATCGTTCTGTCATGATATGAATGGTCTGCAGCCAGAACAGCCTTATTATGTGAGTTGTTATGATGGTCATGAAGAAGAGATGCTGAATAAAGTGTCACAAGCAAAAACAATGGCAGATGTTGTACTTGTAGCAATGCATTGGGGTGATGAATATCAGACATCTCCAAACGAACATCAGACAACACTTGCCCAGCAATTGGCAGATGCTGGTGCAGATATCATCATTGGCAATCATCCGCATTGTATTGAACCTGTACAGTGGCTGAATGATGGAAAGACGATTTGCTTCTATGCATTGGGTAATATTGTTGCGGCGCAATATGATCTTAGCAAGATTGAAATGATGGCAGCATTAACAATCAATAAGACGACATATGGAGATGGCAGAATAGAAATCAGCTTATCTGACTTAAAGACGGATTTAATGTATTGTTACTTTGATGCAAACTGTCGTAACTTTGATGTGATTCCATTTCCACAGATGGATGATGCGCATTTAGCAAACTGCATGGATGTGTATGAACAATATAAGGCAGTTGTTACACAGATGGATCCATCAATTCCAATTGGTGGCTTTTGAGAATCATACAATCAATATTCAATGTCAATGGATTCTATGGTATGTTTGATGTAAGATACATTACATGAATAACATAAAGTATAAATTACAGAGATTCTTCAGGAATCGTTATGGTGCAGATCCACTTGGTCTAGCACTTGTTGGAACTTCACTGATTTTGAGTATCCTTGCTTCTATTACAAGAATTGGTTTATTTTCAATTGTTTCAATGATAGTCATGACATGTGAAATCTATCGTATGTTCTCTAAAAACTATGTGAAGAGAAGAATTGAGAATGATCACTATATGGAATACAAGACAATTGTTCAAAGAAGATGGAAAGTAATACGTAATTCTTTGCGTGATAGAAATAATCATTATTATATGTGTCCAAAGTGCCATCAGATTGTGCGTGTTCCAAAGGGAAGAGGTAAAATTGAAATTACTTGCCCTTCCTGCAGAAATAAATTTGTTAAGAAAAGTTAATATGAAGTGATTCATATTAACTTTTTTGATAGAATAACTGCGATGAAAAAGACATTGTTATGGGTCGCATCTTTGATCGCAGGATGTGTGTTTATATTTTTTAGTCTATTAGTATGCGATATTGTTATGTTTCAATCCATTGTGGATGAATGGTTTTGTTTTGTTGCTTTTGTTTGTATCTTGCTTGTTTTGTTTGCGGGAATCTCTTGGATGAATCAAAAGTTTGATCGTGCAGAAGGATATGCGAGTCAGAAAACATGGATTACTAGATGGGGACAGAATGCACTATTCTTTTCTCTTGTTCTGGATTTTATTTATGCAAGTGCTGCGTATCTGCAGGAAGAGACAAATGTATTAGTGAGGCAGAATCAAAGTATGATTTTGTTTTGCCTGATGGTTGTTGTGATGTTTGGCGTGATTTACTATGTGCAGAACTATAAGAATTTATTGACGCGGAAAACAAGAATTCATACATTGATTCATAAAAATGAGAAATATAGAAATAGAAGATATACATTTGTTGTGGAAGAAATCAATGAAGAGAAATCAAATTTGATTCTGAAGGGAAAATTATCTGGGAATATGCATGTATTTGATGAAGTATATGTATACAGCCTGGAAAATGATGCTTTTACAGTGCGTATTCTTTCTATACGCATGAATGAGAAAACATGCAGAAAAGCAAAAGATGGCAATGTTGAAATCATTGTCAAGAAAAATGAAAAGACAAAGCTGATAAAAAAGTATTGTGTTCTTTCTGATATCATTGCGGTGAGTGATAGTATGCATGATAACCAGAATGAGCTTCCATATATCCGTGGACTTTTGATTGTTTATGATGTGTGTCATGATGATCCACACTTTACTTCTCTTGTTCTGTGGCTGATTTCACATGCAAATCTACTTGTCTGTGCAAAGTCAACAACAGAGCATCACGGAGATATCATGGATCCCTTACAGGAGAATACAAGTGCAGCGTTTATGTCTGTATCTACTTCTGCTGATGAAAATCTATTCATCCTTCCAGCATTTACAGATTGGGATGCCTTGCATCGCTGGTCAAGCATGATGATGGAAAAAGATGCGGTTACATTGATTATGAAATATGAAGAAGTGGAAAAAATCATGGAAAATGGATTCGGGGGAATTGTTATCAATCCGTTTGGACCACAGCCATTCTTTATGCCGGAACAGCTTTGTAAAACGATTCTTCAAATGAATCAGTCTGAAGATGATAAGTAATTTAAAAGCATGGAAAGATCACCTGAAGCAAGGGTGATTTTTTTGTATGCCTGTGTGTAATAGTAGTATTTATCATCACTGAGTAATAAACGATATTGTTCATAGAGTGTCTGCATTGTTAACTCATCTTCATATAAAGCTAGACCGAATTTGTTTCTTTCTGCGGAAAGGGCATTGGAATTACGGATATAGTCATGGTTTGTGATGATGAGCTGTTGAATACCTCTGGCTAGACATTGGTTTGTGAAGTAATCATTTCCATCATGAATACATGCAATGGAACCTGGCAGCAGTTCTGCCTTTGTGGATTGCAGGAAATGAATGTTATCAATTGTTTCTGCCCTTGAGCCATCAAAACATGCATAGACAGAATATGGAGCACCATGGAATGCTTCAATGATCATTTTGCGTAAGGCTTTTTTGTTGATAGAAATCTTCTGGAAAAAGATACATACACGGTTTGTTCGAATAGTGTGTGGAGGATAAATGGAAGTTACACCAATACGTGTCACGTCATCTTTTGGGTGAAATGGCTGTACTTCAATTGGTCCAAAACCAATTCTGCGATTGCATTTTGCGAGGAGTTCTTTGAGGTTGTATTCCTGCTCTAAAGAATGATTTTTTAATACTGTATTGACTTCATTCATACAGTTTGTATCAAATAAGGATGCTTTATACATATCGGAATGTACGATTGTCCATATACGGATCTTATATTTTCTTGCCAGCATGATGGATGCTAGACGATCCATTGTGATAATTAAATCTGGTTTGAATGTTTGAATGCATGTATCAAGACATGCATAATCTTCTTCTAGATATTTTTGTGTTGCTGCACCATTAACATACATCCATTCTTCATAATTTCTCTGTGGTTTTTTGGAAAGAGAAAATGGAGATTTGATTTTTGCGGCAGGATAAAGAGAAATATGATGAAAATGGTTTTTTTTGTCTGCACTGATTGCGACGGTATGACCTTGTGTGACAAATAAATACGCAAGGTTGACTGTTAAAAAATAAGAGGTTGTATTTTGTGGATATTTGATGAATGGCGTAATGAGTATTTTCATGTCCTCTATTTTAACATACTAGGTGTATACTTGTTTCATGTTGAAAATGAGATATGAAAATAAACAGTTGATCTTTATAAAAAATGATAAAGAGTTTGTGATGGATACAAATCAATGGGCAGTCAAAAAGAATAACGAAGTGTATCCATTCAATGGTGCAAAGAAAATCACTTGCATTGAAAACAATGGCATGGAGATCTTGTTTGAAGGTATTGTAGAGGGGTGTAGTGTAAAAGCGGGCTTTCATGAAGAAAATGATGCAATTTGTGTGACGCTGGAACCAGTGGAAGATACATTTGTATTTGATGAAATGATTTTTCCAGGAGCAATCCAGACAAAAGATGGGTTTTTAGTTCTTCCGCTGCAGCAGGGAACATTACTAGATACAAAAGAAAATATTTCCTTTGTTCCTTCTTTTGGCGGATGTTTTGGATGTGCAGATGCATATGTGAATGCACTAGGTTTCTATAGTGATGCTTGTTCTTATCTTTGGTTTGTAGATGACTATGAAGATAGTGGCTATCGGATTGATGCTGGTCAATATTCTATGATCTGTATGAGAACGTTCAGTTCTTTGGCACATCTTTCGTATACAAGAAAAATGCATTTATATGTATTTGACCATTTGTTTGACTATAACGATATGGCACATTTGATTCGTAAAAGATATGATGAAAATGGCTTATTGACATTGAAAGAAAAAATTGAAAGGAAACCTGTTTTAAAAAAGCTGGTTGGAAGCTGCGTCTATCATACAGGGATTCATTCAAAGATTTCTAAAGACAGTCGCTATTATCATGCAGAAGGGGAAAATGAAGCAGTTGTTCCAATTGCAGATGTACAGAAGAAAGTGGAACATTTTCATGCGCAAGGCATTGATCATATCCATCTGCATTTAGATGGCTGTGGTATTGCATATGATAACCAGCATCCTAGATTTTATCCAATTGATGAAAGAACAGGTGGATATCCGGCGTTAAAGAAACTGATTGAAACATTACATGCATATAACGATGTTGTTTCTTTCCATGATAACTATCATGATCTGTATTTAGATTCTCCAGATTTTAAAGACGAATATCAGATTTATGATCGTGATCAAAAGCCATATTTTATGAGTGTATGGGCTGGTGGAAAGCAATCGTATATGACAGGACAAATGGCACCGGTCTTCTTTAAGAGAAATCTTGCTTATTTAAAAGAACATGGTGTTGAGAGTGATGGTGTATATTGTGATGTCTTTACATGTAATCCATTTGATGAGAATTTCAATGATGCATATCGCATGAATCGTAAGCAATGCAGAGAATATCGAAATGATACATTTGATGTATGTAATGAAAGAGGTATGATTGTCAGCAGCGAAGAAATCAATGTCTTTGCATTGAATCATATTGATACATGCCATTATGCACCATATGCATTTATGATGAAACAGGATGGAAAACAGATTGGTTTACCAATTCCTTTCTTTAATCTTTGTTTCCATGACTGCGTTGTGATTCCTTGGATGAGTGATAGGAATTATGGATTGTATGCATTATTAAATGGTGGTATTCCGTATCTTGAAAGAGATGGTGCATATGTGAATACAGATGGAAGCTTTTCTGAAGATGTAGTAGACGAAAAGCGAATTATGATGGTGAAAGAAATTGCTTCGTTTGAAGAAAAAGTTGCCTATGCAAAGATGGTGCGTCATACATTTGTGAATGGGGATGAAAACATACAGGAAACTGTATTTAATAATGGCATTACAGTGACAATTGATTTAAGAAATGATTCTTATCAAATTGTTGAAAGAAATGCGAGTAAGTAATAATATAGAAAATGATTTAAGGAGAAAAAACATGTTAACAATTTTAGATCATCCATTAATTAAACATAAACTAACATTAATGCGTAAAAAAACAGCAAGCACAAAGGATTTCAGACAGAATCTTGATGAAATTGCAGAGCTGATGGCATATGAAGTATGCAGAGATCTTCCATTGAATGAGATTCCAATTGAAACTCCAGTTGCCCCAACAACAGGATATGAATTAAGCAAGGAAGTAATCATTGTTCCTATCTTAAGAGCAGGTGTTGGTTTATTAGATGGCATCAGAGAACTTGTACCTACAGCGAAGGTTGGCTTTATTGGTATGTATCGTGATGAAGAAACATTAGAGCCACATGAATATTTCGCAAAATTCCCAAGTGGAATGGAAGATGCAATCGTTATGATCGTTGATCCAATGCTCGCTACAGGCGGCAGTGCTGTGGATGCAATTGAAGCAGTTAAGAAAAGAGGCGCTAAGAACATTAAGCTTGTTAACCTTGTTGGTGCGCCAGAAGGTGTAGAAGCTGTACAGAAGGCACATCCTGATGTTGATATCTATTTAGCAGCATTAGATGAAAAATTGAATGAAAATGGATATATTGTACCTGGACTTGGAGATGCGGGTGATCGTATCTTCGGTACAAAGTAATGAATGATATATTCTATTTCCTGATCAGGGCATGTGTGTATCTTGTAAGCTTTGTTGTGTCATTTGAGGCAATGAAGTGTATCAATTACGAAAAGTTCTTGAAAAAAGGACACGTAGCGCAGGCACAGGTCTTTTATTACCTGTGTGTTGTGGCACTTGCATACCTGGTTGGATCATTTGTGATGGTGTTTATCCGATAGTGGGACAAATTGTTCCACTATTTTTTTTGGAACTTCGTTATTTTCTGTGAATATATTTAGTAGGGAGTGAAGTGGTATGAAAGAAACAGTCTTACAGAATTATATGCAGTTAAAAACAGAAGTATATGAAAGTATTATTCCAAAGAGTATTGAACATGCGATATTGTCAGAAGCAAACTGGCTTGGAAGAGGGAATCTGATGTCTGGGGAAGATGTTGGCTTCTTTGTAGAAGTGGGAGATATTGTCTATATGGATTATGGACAGGCATATCTAAATGAGATGGGATACCAGCATTTTGGACTCGTCATGGCAATTTCTGAAAAGAAGGCATTGGTTATTCCAATGACAAGCAATGCGAAAACATATGCAAATGCCTATGATCCTGAAAGTAATCCTGAAGGAAAGAAGAATCTGTTTCCTTTACCTGGCATTATTGATGGATTATGCAAGAAGAGTGTTTTATTTTTGAATGATATGAAGTTTGTGAATACAGCACGGATGATTGAAAAGAAAGCACATATTGATGTGAAAAGTCCTGTGTTTCGTAAGATTCAATTACGGATCATGATGCTTTTATTTCAGAATCCTTCAGTGATATGATGGAAGCATGCAGAAATTAGATGGAAAATGGCTGGTGGCAATTAGTGCGGGAAGTGATTCTATGGCACTGCTTTCGATGTGTGTGGAAAATCATATGGATGTGATGTGTGCACATGTGAATTATCATCACCGAAAAGAAGCAGAAGAAGAACAGGCATACGTGATGCAGTTATGTCAAAGCTATCATGTGCCGCTGTGTGTGAAAGATGATGCTTTTACATATACAGGAAACTTTGAAGCAGAAGCGAGAGAATATCGCTATGATTTCTTTGTGGAATGTGTCAAACGGTATCACTTGAAAGGTGTACTGGTAGCACATCATGAAGATGATGTACTGGAAACATATTTCATGCAGGAAGAAAAAGGAAGTATTCCTTCGCATTATGGTTTGAAAGAAGATGTGATGTATCAGGGAATCTTAGTGAAACGTCCATTGTTGAAGTATACAAAACAGGATTTAATTCATTATTGCGAGGCACATCAGATTCGTTATTATGTTGACTGTACAAATGCGGATGAATCATTGACAAGAAACCGAATTCGTCATCAGATCGTTGAAAAGATGAATCGCTTTGAAAGAAATCTTGTTTTAAAGGAAATACAGATGAAGAATGCAACGAAGCAGGAAAGAGTCTGCAGAGTGAAAACATATATTCGTGATCAGAAAGTTTCAAAAGAATTATATCGAACATTAAGTGAAGAAGATCGTCTGGAATTATTAAGAATGTTCTTTGCATTTCAGCCTTCTATTTCATTAGCATATTTGAAAGAGATTGATCATGTCATTCTGACAAAAGAAGATTTTGTGCTGCCTTGTAAAGAATATGATCTTGCATGTGATCAATCATTTTTCTTTTTTGTTGAGGAGGAGCGTTCATATTGTGATGTATATCATAGTGTTGAAGAAATGACATATGGAAAACATGCATTTTATGAGATTGCTGAAGGAAAATGTGGTGTTTACGCTGTAACACTGTTTGAAGATGATTTTCCAATTCGGATTCGAAACGTACAAGATGGTGATACGATTGCAATGCGCTTTGGAAATAAAAATGTACATCGCTTTTTTATTGACCGGCATATTCCTTTGTATGCACGCACTAGCTGGCCAGTGATAGAAAATCGCCATCATAACGTGATTTTTGTGAGTGGACTTGGGTGTGATGTTCATCATTATACTGTTAACCCAACCTGCAATGTGTTAGAATATACGCTATTAAAGGAGCAATGACCTATGTGGGAGAAGAATGATATCAGAGAAATTCTAATTAGTGAAAACGAGATCCAAGAGCGTGCAAAACAGCTGGGAGAACAGATTACAAAAGACTATTCTTCTAAGAAGCCATTACTTGTTGGCTTATTAAGAGGATCCGTACCATTTTTAGCTGATCTGATGAAAAATATTGATTTAGATATTCAGTTTGACACAATGGATGTGAGTTCTTATGAAGGAACAGAATCTGTTGGTGAAATTCGTATCTTGAAAGATCTAGATACACCAATCAAAGGATTAGATATTATCCTGGTAGAAGATATCGTAGATACTGGAAGAACTTTACAGACAGTAAAAAATACGCTGCTTCACCGTGGTGCTGCGTCTGTGACGATTTGTACTTTATTGAATAAATCTGCTAGACGTACTGTTGATATTCAGGCAGATTATATTGGATTTGAAGTAGCAGATGAATTTGTGGTTGGATATGGTATGGATTTCAACCAGAAATACAGATGTTTACCATACATTGGTGTGTTAAATGCTGAATGTTATGAATAAAATAGAGGAAAAGAAATGAAGAAAAACAACAATAAAGTTTTGGGATGGCTGCCATATTTGATTGTTCTGGTTGCGATGATGTCATTGTTTGGCATGAACAATTTAACAGGCAATAAAACAGTTACATATCAGACATTGACAAAGATCGTAGAGACAAAAAAAATTTCAGATGCATCATTAACAATTGGAACAAATACGACAAGTGTTCGTGGTGTATATGAAGAAAGCGGTCATCAGGTTACATTTACAGGAACAATTCCATCTACATCTGATCAGATTGAAAATATGATCACAGAATTAGGTGATGCGAATGTAACTGTCGTAGATGCAGATGCTTCAAATGTATTTATTAAGACACTTGTGAATCTTGTTCCATTCCTATTGATGATTGGTTTAGCAGTATGGATGATCAACAAGATGAGTGGCGCACAGAGTGCAAATGGAAAAGCATTTGAATTCTCCAAGTCTCGTGCACGTTTGGAAGGTAAAGTGAAGGTTCGCTTTGCGGATGTTGCGGGATGCGATGAAGAAAAACAGGAAATGGCTGAAATCATTGACTACCTGAAGTATCCAAAGAAGTTTGAAAAGATGGGTGCTAGAATTCCTAAGGGTGTCTTGCTTGCAGGTCATCCTGGTACTGGTAAAACACTTTTAGCGAAGGCAGTTGCAGGAGAAGCAAATGTTCCATTCTATTCTATTTCTGGTTCTGATTTCGTTGAAATGTTCGTAGGTGTTGGTGCATCTAGAGTACGTGACATGTTCAAAAAGGCAAAGCAGACTGCACCATGTATCATCTTTATTGATGAAATTGATGCTGTGGGTCGTCAAAGAGGTGCTGGATTTGGCGGTGGACACGATGAACGTGAACAGACATTGAACCAGCTGCTTGTTGAAATGGATGGTATGGAAGAAAATACTGGTGTTGTAGTCATTGCGGCTACAAATAGACCTGATGTTCTTGACCCTGCATTATTACGTGCTGGACGTTTTGACCGTCAGATTACAGTATCTTTACCGGATCGTAAGGGTAGAGAAGCAATTTTGAAAGTACATGCGAGAAATAAGCATTTCGCTGCAGATATTGATCTTGGTGCATTAGCAAAGAGAACTCCAGGTTTCTCTGGTGCAGATCTTGAAAATGTATTGAATGAATCAGCTATTATGGCTGTTCGTCATGACGAAACAGAAATTACAATGGCTGATATTGATGAAGCAATCGACCGTGTTATGATGGGTCCTGCAAAGGTTTCTAAGACATACGATGATAAGACAAAGAAACTAGTTGCGTATCATGAATCTGGTCATGCAATTGTCGGATTGTTTATGGAAAATGCACAGGTTGTACAGAAAGTTACAATCATTCCAAGAGGTCAGGCTGGTGGATATAACCTCATGACACCTAAGGAAGAAAAGATGATGAATACAAAGAATGACTTGCTGGCTACAATTACTTCCTTTATGGGTGGTAGAGTTGCAGAAGAATTATTCTTTGATGATGTTACAACAGGTGCTTCTAATGATATTGAAAGAGCAACAAATATTGCGAAGGATATGGTTACTTTATATGGTATGAGTGATCTTGGACCAATCAAATACAATTCTGGAAGTGAGAATGTATTCTTAGGCAGAGATTATAACCAGCCAAACAATGTATCCGGACAGGTTGCATTTGAAATTGATCAGGAAGTTAGAAAGATTGTCAATGGATGTCATGATGAAGCTAAGAAGCTCATTCAGGCACATGAAACGGAATTGACAAGAATTGCGGAAGCATTGATGGAATATGAAACTTTAACAGCTGAACAGATTCAGAAGGTCGTTAAAGGTGAAGATATTTCTGCTGACTTTACAGATACAAAGTCTGAAACAGCTGGTGAACAGCCTTCCACAGATGAAATGAATGCATAAGAGAAGTCGAATGACTTCTCTTTTTCAAAGAAGGAGATTGTATGAAAAAAAGATGGATGAATATTGGAATGGGATTGTTTTTTGGAGTGTTAATGTCAATCTTGATGTTATATATGATGATTTCTTCTATGTTTTCTTTATTTTCCAGTGCATTCTGGATTTCTTGTGCTGTAGCGTGTGCTTTGCCGCATTGCTTATTTGTGATAAAGAAATATGATTTTTCATCAGTATGTGTGTGCATTTGTATGATTGTCATTTCCTTCAGCATTACATTGCTTTATGGTGTAACAATGAATCATGCATCGAATTACAGTAATGTAATGCATGCCTTACTTGTGGATTCATCTATTTTACATGCACTCTCTTTTCTTTCATTGCTTGCAAGATGTATCGTTCATCGAAAAATGAAATGATTCTTGTGTTAAAATAAATCAGAAATATGCTGACAAAATGGGGAAAGATCGTTAACGAAAAATGCCCTTGGCAAGAATATCCGCGCATGTTGATGCAAAGAGATTCTTACTATAACTTAAATGGTGTTTGGGAGTATCAGATCACAGAAAGAAAACAGAATCCGGTAGCAGGACAATGGAAGAAAATCATTGTCCCATTTGCTTTGGGCTGTGAATTATCACAGGCAGAACAGCAGCTGCCAAAAGGTAAAGCATTGTGGTATCGGAAACAATTCTCATATAAGCCAAATGCATTACGAACATTTATGAATTTTGAAGCTGTAGATTGTGAATGTACGATATTTGTAAATGGCATGGAAGTTGGCAGTCATAAAGGTGGATATACACCATTTTCCTTTGATGTAACGGAATATATCAAATATCAGAATTCTTTGATGGTGCGCTGTATTGATGATTCGAATTATGGGAAATATGCATATGGCAAACAGAAGATTGAACATGGTGGCATGTGGTATACGCCAACTGCAGGTATCTGGGGCAGTGTATGGATGGAAAATGTATCGCAACATGGTATTCGTGATTTAAAAATTACACCAGATGTGGATCATTCCTGTGTACATATTTCTCTGGCAGGTGATTTTTCACAGGCACTTGTAACGATTGCATCCAATGGTCATGTCATTCATTCTGGCGTAACAAAGGATCAGACATATACTGCACCTATAGAACAGCCGCATCTTTGGAGTCCACAGGATCCATTTCTGTATGATTTATATGTACAGACAGAAGATGATGTTGTGCGTTCTTATTTTGGAATGCGCAAGTTTTCAAAAGAAAATGATCGAAATGGAATTTTGCGTTTTTTCTTGAATGATGAACCATTGTTCTTTAGTGGTCTATTAGATCAGGGATATTCTTCTGATGGAATGTATACGTATGCAAGTGATGAAGCAATGATCTATGAACTTCAGAAAGTGAAAGACATGGGATTTAATATGCTTCGCAAGCACGCTAAAATTGATATGCGTCGATGGTATTATCATTGTGACCGTCTTGGTATCTTAGTGATGCAGGATATGGTAAGTGGTGGATTTATCGATCAGGATAAAATGACAACAATGTATTTACCAAACCTTGGATTTACAAAGATGGATGATACAAAAGATGCATCATTTGTTAGAACAGATAAAGAGTTACAGAAGAACTATTATACAGAATTAGATGAAATGATGGATGCGTTGTATAATCAGACATCGATCTTTGCATGGGTTGCTTTTAATGAAGGATGGGGTCAATTTGATTCTCAGAAAGTAACAGAACATATTCGATCCTATGATGATACTAGACTCATTGATAGTGCTTCTGGATGGCATGATAATGGTGCAGGTGATTTTCATAGCGTGCATAATTACTTTTTTCCATACAAAGCAAAAAAAAATGCATCTCGTATTGAGATACTGAGTGAATTTGGAGGATATTCGTATTTAGAAAAAGGACATGCGAATATTGAAAAACTGTATGGATATAAAAAATTTGAAGATAAATTGAAACTGATGGATGCATTGAAAAATTTATATCAAAATAAGATCTTACAGAATATTCCAAAGGGATTATCTGGCTGTATTTATACACAGTTATCGGATGTTGAAGATGAATGCAATGGTATTTTTACATTTGATCGAGAAATCATCAAAGTTGATGAGAGAAAGATCAAGAAAATAAATGAAAGATGTATTAGGAGATTAAATAAATGATGAAAGATGAAATCGTAATTGCGGAAGCATTAGATGGTCAAATTAGAATTCATGCGGCTTGTACAACAGCTTTGGTTGAACAGGCACGCATGCATCATCATTGTATGCCTACAAGTGCAGCTGCTTTAGGCAGAACATTAACAGTGACTGCTATCATGGCATCTGATTTAAAAGGTGAAAATGAAAAAGTAACTGCGATGTTTAATGGACATGGACCTGCAGGTACTGTTCTTGCACAGGCAGATGCGAAAGGAAATGTCAAAGGTTTTATTGGTGATCCAAACTTATACCTTGTAAGAGAAGATGGTCATCTGGCTGTTGGACAGGCAATTGGTACAGATGGCAACTTGACAGTTTCTAGAGATATGGGATTGAAAGAACCATTTACAGGTGTATCTAAGATACAGTCTGGTGAAGTTGGTGATGATTTTGCATATTATTTTGCGATTTCTGAACAGACACCTAGTGTTGTAGGCGTTGGTGTACTTGTTTCACCTGATGGAACAATCAAGGCTTCTGGTGGCTTGATTTATCAATTGTTGCCAAATGCAACGGAAGAAGCAATTTCTTTCTGTGAAAATGTTGCCGCAACACAAAAACAAGTTTCTGAACTGATTGACAGCGGTCTTTCACTGGATGAAATCATTCATACATATTTTAGTGATGCTAATATTCTGGATCGTCGTAATATACAGTGGCATTGTGAGTGCTCAAAGGAAAGATTTGCGGCTTCTTTGATGACATTGAAAGATTCTGAAATTGAAGAGATGATCAATGATGAAAAAGGTGCAGAGTGTGTTTGCCAGTATTGTAATACGGCATATCAATTTACAAGTGAAGATCTAAAGGAAATATTGAAACAGAAACATGTGGAAAATAGGGAATGTTGAAATTGAAAATCAAATCATAGCTGCGCCACTAGCAGGAATTTCCAAACCTGTTTACCGTAGTTTGATGCGAGAATATGGTGCTGGCTTATGTGTGAGTGAAATGATTTCTGATAAGGCATTGCATTATCAGAATGCGAAAACTTTTGATATGTGCAGAACAAATAAAGATGAACATCCCGTAGCATTGCAGTTGTTTGGAAATGATCCTCTTACAATGGGAGAAGCTGCAACGTATCTAAGTGAACATACAGATTGCGATATTATTGATATCAATATGGGATGTCCTGTCAATAAAGTAATCAAAGCACATGCGGGAAGTTATTTGATGGCACATCCTGAAGAAGCATATGATGTTGTTAGAGCGGTCGTAGATCATACAGATCGCCCTGTGACTGTAAAGATGCGTGCTGGATGGGATCATGATCATATCAATTGTGTCGAAATTGCACGTCTTTGTGAAAAGGCTGGGGCAAAAGCAGTTGCGGTACATGGCAGAACACGTTCGCAGATGTATACGGGTTCTTCCAATAACGAATATATCAAAATGGTAAAGGAATCTGTATCGATTCCAGTCATTGGCAATGGCGATATAAAAACACCACAGGATGCTTTGGATATGATGGCATATACAAAGTGTGATGCGGTGATGATTGGTAGAGCCTTGATTGGCAGGCCGTTTTTAATTAAAGAAATTAAAAATGCTCTTGAAGGAAAAGAAAATTGTGAAGTTTCTTTTATTGAAAGACTGGATCTATGTAAAGAATATGCGAGAAGACTGTGTGAAGATGAAACGGAATATACGGGAATTCGTGAAATCCGTGGCATTGCACCAATGTATTTGACAGGTATGCCACATGCTTCTCATTATAAGCATGCATTAACACAAGTGACTTCTTTGAAAGACTTTAATGCGATTATTGAAGAATATAAGCTAAAAGTTACAAAGTAAAAAAGATGCCAGGGGGGAGTAGGCATCTTTTCTATTTTTAAGGGTTAGGTTTTGGGAATGATGTAATCAGATATCTCTATCTGACAAATATTAATATACAGATAGATTGTGTAATAGAAATGGTATCTATGTGAAGATTTCATGAACATGAAAAAATGACAAAGAAAAAGATGCCGAGGGGTAATGACATCTTTTCTTTTTAGGGGTTAGTTTTGGAATGATGTAGTCAGATATCTCTATCTGACAGTTAATAATATAGCGATGAATTATGGTATAAAAATGGGATGAATGTGAAAGTTAGCTGAATTAAACATTTCTTAAGGAATTGAATAATAACCAATATCATTAAGTGACAGCAGTCTTTTTCGATGCTCAGGATGATCGACTATTTTTTCTTTCAGACTTCATCCAGTCATTTGTAAATATAGTACGAAACAATACCTGCTGCGACGGGGTTTATAAAAGCTATTAACTACTCCATCTGCCTTAAGGTACAGGTATTACGGTTATTCAGTATTTCCTTTTGGAGGAGTCTTTAAATAGATTTCATATTTTTGCTTGCCATTTTGAAGCCAGATATTAATAGAAAGATTAGTATCTTTTTCTAAACTTTCATATTCAGATGAGTTGAAGTTTGTAATATCTTCAATCGGAATAGAAATGCTGTCTCCTTTTTTTACATTGAAAACATTACCATGAGTGTCTTCTATGAAAACGGAAATTTTATTTTTGCTTATTGATTCAATTTTTGCTTCAACATAATTTCCGCCAGTTATTTCTTTTGGAATAACCTTGATGATAATAAAAGAAATAAAAAGTATGACGAAAAGGGTAATGATTATATCTAACCATTTTTTTGTAGTAGCATTGAATTTTTTCATATGAAATTACCAGACGATACCAGTACTATAAACAGAATTAATAGAAACTCCTGTATGTCCATGTCCATCATTTACAATAGCAAATACCGTGCCATTAGAAGAAGTATATCCATATCCGGTAACCCAATGTCTTTCTCCAAACGGAACACTATTCAGATTTAGGCCAGGAGTACCATAAGTAGAAACTCTACCTACAATGTAGGAGGGGATGTCAGATGTTGAGTATCCTCCGGGATGAGAAATCCCTCTTGAAGAACAGTATGAAATAATTCCTGAATATACATCAGTAGTTACAGTTCCCGGAACACTTCCATCAACATAACTTCTCAGATATTCGATAAAAGAAGTTTGATTATTTTCAAGATTTGAAGGTACATAGTTAGAATTTACATATTTGTCATACCATTTAAGTAGCATGGCTGCAGATGTTGTACCGCAAATTCCATCAGGATTATAGCTATAATTTGGTAATGATCCACTAATATACTGTGAATCATTTACTAAAGATAATTTATTTTTTTGATTTAATTTATTTTTTATATTCTCATCAATTACTTTTTCTGCAGATTTATAATCATCGGATAAAATAACGTCATCTTTATTTTGAATATTTACATAGTTTTTATTATTTTTTACAAAGTAAGATAACGTTCCTAGATAATAAACGTCAGTATTATTATCAATATAATAATTGTTTGAAGACGTTGAGAATTCAGAAAGTATATTTAATTTCAAGTCAAAAATTAAATATCCATTATCACTGAAAGGAATATATAGATATCTTTCATTGCCTTCTGAGTTTTTTAATTTTTTTTGGGATTGAAAAAGTAATTTTTTATTTAAATTTTTTGAAAATGAAAGAATGATAGAATCATCTGAAAAATTTTGATAATTATCTTCAGAATGAATTGGAACAGAACAGAAAAATAATGCCGTTATGCTAAGCGAGTAAAGTACATATTTTATTATGTTTTTCATAAATTTTCACCATTAAGGTGGCCTTTCTTTCCGCCTTCACAAACCAGTAATGAAATTACTGGTAAATTTCACCTCTTTCCTGTATGCTTTGCTTAGGAGGTATAGATATACTACAGAGCACGCGAGGAGAAGTAGGCAATTTGTTTACAAATATCCTGAATAATTATAAGTCGCCGTCATCCTTACAAGCACAAACAAGTAGGACTCAGAGCCTGAAC
>OFMO01000992.1_pt1 | contig 20434 bp, 9 predicted proteins | sample 1541821 | NCBI WGS metagenome assembly OFMO01 (sample SAMN04209253, study PRJEB22552) | human gut metagenome | biome: gut; material: feces | host: Homo sapiens | place: USA: Oklahoma | reverse complement strand
ACATCGTGGTTTACGATGAGGAAAATTCCCGTGTCGTGATCTTCGAGGCGAAGGTAGCCAAGTCACTGGATGAACTGCCTAAGGCGTGTGATGCGGCACTTCACCAGATCGAAGCACGACAGTACGCAGAAGATTTCCGGGACGAGTACGATGAGATCTTGTGCTATGGCATTGCGTTTTACAAGAAGCGGTGCCTGGTAAAACGAGAACCAAACTGAGAAAGACAACACCCCCTTGGGTCCTACCTGCTGCGGCAGGAGACCAAGGGGGTGTTGTCTTTACCTTAACTGCTGCCAATACTTTCACGTCCCACTGGATCGGCTCGATGCCCATGCCGCGTACCGTTGCGATGACGTTATGACGTTGGGAAGAAAATTGAATATTCTTTTAGGTGAATAAATATTTTTTTGGACGGAAGTGGCGAGAGGTAAAATTCTAGGAAAAAAAGAGGAAAAATATCGAAAGTCCACATTGACAAACACGGAAAGTAGCAATATACTATATGGGCTTTAGAATTTTTATTTGCAATTTTTGCATAAAATAGTGAGATGGGCTTTGACAGAGTGCGGGACCGCGCCGCGCCTTCCCCAGTTTTCTGCCGGGGCTTGTGATGAGGAGGTAACTATGGCTAAAGTAATACTGGATATGAGCCGTTGCAAGGGATGTTTCCTATGTGCCAGCGTATGTCCCAAGGGCGTGCTGACGCCCTCGAAGGAGCTCAGCGCCAAGGGTTTTGGGCTGATCCATTTGAACGAAGACAAAGAATGTATTGGCTGCGGGTCCTGCTATAAGCTATGTCCCGACTACTGCATCGAGATCGCAGAGCAATAAGGAGGGGGAGAACAATGGCAAAAGTTTTGATCACGGGCAACGAAGCCCTGGCTGAGTCCTGCCTGCGGGCAGGCTGCCGCTTTTTCAGCGGCTATCCCATTACGCCCCAGTCTGCGATCCTGGAGTACCTCTCCTGGAGAATGGACGAGCTGGGCGGAAACTGCGTGCAGACCGAGTCTGAGCTGGCCGGCATCAACATGCTGCTGGGTGCCGCTTCCGCCGGCGCCCGTGCGCTGACCACCACCTCCGGTCCGGGCTTCTCTTTGAAGCAGGAGGGCATCTCCTATCTGTGCGCCAGCGACGTGCCCGCCGTCATCGCGGACATCATGCGGATCGGCGCTGGTCTGGGCGATATTTTCGCCGGACAGGGCGACTACTGGCAGATCACCCGCGGCGGCGGCCACGGCGACTACCGCACCATCGTCCTGGCCCCTGCCAGCGTTCAGGAGACTGCCGACCTGGCCTATATGTCCTTCGACCTGGCCGAGAAATACCGTCATCCCGTCATCATTGCCACGGACGGTGCCATCGGCGAGATGATCGAGAGCGTCGAGCTGCCTGAGATGAAGGAGCACGACATTGATACTTACGACTGGGCCATTCGCCCCCGGAAGGACGGGGAGAAACAGCGGGTCATCTGGAACCGTTTCTGGGACCTGGGCAACGACGAGTACCCCATCTACCTGGTCAACAAATACAACGAGATCGAGGCCAACGAGCAGCGCTGGGAGTCCGTCCAGACCGAGGACGCCGAGATCGTCCTGGTGGCCTACGGCATCAGCTCCCGCGTGGCCAAGTCTGCTGTCATCCGCGCCCGGAAAGAGGGCATGAAATTGGGCCTGATCCGCCCCATCACCCTGTGGCCCTACCCCAAGAAGGCCTTTGAGGCCCTGGGCCCCCAGGTGAAAGCCTTCCTGGACATTGAGATGAATATCCTGGGCCAGATGACGGACGACATCATCCTGGCCGACGGCAACAAGCATCCCGTGGAATTTTATGGCGAGTATTGGCACCTGATCGACGAGAACAAGATCGTGGCCAAGGCCAAAGAAATGTTGGCCAAGTATTAAGGAGGGGGCAGACGATGAACTACAAAGTATCTAAACATATTGATCTAAACCAGCAGGCCTCCTGGTGCCCCGGCTGCGGCCACGGCATCATCTGCCGGATCATCACCGACGCAGCGGACAAGCTGGGCGTGGGTGACCGCATCGTCACCGTGGACGACGTGGCCTGCGGTCAGTTCGGCCAGTACGCCATGGACTACAACTCCATCATGGGCGCTCACGGCCGTGTCATCGCCACCGCCGCCGGCGTGAAGCGGGCTCGTCCCGATGCCCTGCTTATCGCCCGTCCCGGCGACGGCTCTGCGTACAGCATCGGCATCGAGTCCACCATCTCCTGCGCCATGCGCAATGAGAATATTTTAGCGCTGGTCATCAACAACAGCGTCTTCGGCATGACCGGCGGCCAGATGTCTCCCACCTCCCTCATGGGCATGAAGACCTCCACCTCTCCCTTCGGCCGCACGGCGGAGAGAAACGGCAGTATGGTCGACATCGCCAAGCTCCTGGGCCAGGCGGACATCGCTTACCTGGCCCGCTGTTCTGTGGACAGCGTGCCCAACATCATGAAGACCCAGAAGGCCATCGAGAAGGCCCTGACCAAGCAGATGAACGGCGAGGGCTTCTGCCTCATCGAGGTCCTCAGCCCCTGCCCCACCAACTGGAAGCTGTCTCCGGAGAAATCCATGGAGTTCATTCGCACCACCCAGAGCAAGGCCCTGCCCCTGGGCGAGTTTGTCGACAAGGGAGGTAACAAGTAATGATCGAAGTGATTTGTTCCGGCTTCGGCGGCCAGGGCGTCCTGGTGGCCGGTATGATCCTGGCCGACGCGGGTATGGAGGACAACAAGCAGGTCTCCTGGTACCCTTCCTACGGCTTTGAGATGCGCGGCGGTGCCGCCAACTGCGACGTGAAGATCAGCGACGAGGAGATCCCCAGCCCCTTCTGCCTGGAGCCGGATATCGTCTACACCCTGAATGAGACCGCCATCGACACCTATGAGAGCCGCCTCAAGCCCGGCGGCGTCCTGCTGGTCAACAGCTCTCTGGTCCCCGACGAGCGGACCTACCGCGACGATATTCAAGTCATCAAGGTCCCTGCCACCACCATCGCCGACGAGCTGGGCAACCCCAAGGGCACCAACATCGTCATGCTGGGCGCCCTGGCCTGCGCCTCCGACCTGTATGACGAGGCCGCCATGCGCCACGCCGTGGAGCACTACTTCGGCAAGAAGGGCAAGGTCAACCCCAAGAACGCCCAGTGCTTTGACCGCGGCGCAGACGAGGCCCGCAAGCAGCTGTAATTTTTAGTTTAATATTTAATAAGTAGAGTATCTATCGGCCTTTCGGTAGGACCGGACGAAACGAGAGGAGCAAGAGAATGGCGCAGAAGAAGCTGCCCCTGGAGGGCGTAAAAGTCGTAGAGATGGGCACTGTGGTGGCCGCCCCCACCACAGCCCGTGTCCTGTGTGCCTACGGCGCAGAGGTCATCAAAGTGGAGACGCTGGACGGCGACGTGATGCGTCTGGCCGGTACCCATGAGTTCACCCCCTATGAGGATGACCTGAACCCCCTGTTCACCATCCACAACAGCAACAAGAAGTTCCTCTCCCTGAACTTCAAGACCCCTGAAGGTAAGAAAATTCTGATGGACCTGCTGAAGGACGCCGACGTGTTCATCACCAACGTCCGGGAAAAGTCCCTGCTCCGCAACGGCCTGGACTACGAGACGCTGAAGACCTGGAACCCCGGCCTCATCTATGCCCACTTCCTGGGCTACGGCGACAAGGGCCCGGTGGCCTCCAACCCCGGCTTTGACATCAGTGCCTTCTGGCTGCGCTCCGGCCCCATTGCCGACTGGCAGACCCAGGGCTCCTTCCCCTTTCTGCCGACGTATGCCTTCGGTGATATGGCCACCAGCTCCTCCTTCCTGGCGGGCATCTTAATGGCCCTGTACGCCAAGAAGGAGACGGGCCTGGGCACGAAGGTCAATACCTCTCTCTTCGCCAGCGGCATCTGGTGCAACGCCATCGGCGTGGTCCAGACCCAGTTTGACCGGAAGGACCTGAACCCCGACCCCCTGCGCCCCACCGACCCCTTCAACCAGACCTACTGCTGCAAGGACGGCCGCTGGATCGGCGTGTACTGCAACGAATATGTTGAGGACAAGGAGAAGCTGGCCAAGCTCTACGGCATCGAGGAGATCATCGACGACCCCCGCTGCGCCACCATCGAGACCATGCAGGAGACCGGTGTCATCGTGGATGTCATCAAGCGCTGCAACGAGATCTTTCGGACCAGGACCGCCATGGAGTGGCGGGACTACTTCAGCGCCAATAATGTCGCCTGCGAGGTGATGATGAAGTCCCATGAGGTCAGCAGTGACCCCCAGGCCGTCGAGAACGGCTACATGGTCCCCGTCGAATATCCCGACGCCGACCACACCACCGTCATGATGCCCAACCCGCCCATCTGGTTCAGCGACTACGACCGGAAGGAGTATGAGCCCACCGGTACCATCGGGGCGGACACGGAAGAAATTTTGACCTCGATGGGGTATTCTCCCGAAGAGATCCAAGCCATGAAGGACAGCGGTGCCGTTCGCTGAGCTGCCCGGGAAGGAGAGACCATGAAGCATAAGTTTATTGCCAAGCGCTACTGGAAGGACCAGAGCACGGCCATGGGCCAGTCCGACGTGCTGGCCAAGTCCTTTGACGATGTCATCAACCTCAGCCTGGGCGACCCGGACCTCATCACCCACGAGCGGATCATCGACAAGGCCTTTGCCGACGCCAAGGCCGGGCACACCAAATATACGGAATTCCGCGGCGACCCGGAGCTGCGCCAGGAGATCAGCAAGTTCTACAAGGAAGAGTACAACATGGACGTGGCCGACGAGGAGATCTTCGTCTGCACCTCCGCCTGCGAGGGCATGTACCTGGTCATGGAGTCCATTCTGGACGACGGCGACGAGGTGATCGTCCAGGCTCCGTACTTCACCCCCTACCCCCAGCAGATCGAGCTGGCCCGCGGCATCCCCGTGGAGCTGCCCACCTATGAGGAGGAGGACTTCCAGATCGACGTGGACCGCCTGGAGAGCCTCATCACCGAGCGGACCAAGGCCTTGCTCATCAACTCGCCCAGCAACCCCACCGGCAACTGCCTGTCTGTGGAGACCATGCAGAAGATCGCTGCCATCGCCGAGAAGTATGACCTCATCGTGGTGGCCGATGACATCTACACGGCGTTTAGCTATCAGAGCCCCTTCGTGCCCTTCGCCTCCCTGCCCGGCATGAAGGAGCGGACCATCATCCTGAACTCCTTCTCCAAGAACTTCACCATGACCGGCTGGCGCGTGGGCAATATCATCGCCCCCGACTATATCATCCGGATCGTTCAGCAGGTCAACGAGAACGTGGTCTTCACCGCCCCCTCTATCTCCCAGCGGGCCGGCATCTATGCCCTGCGCTACCGGAAAGAGATCCAGCCCCCGATGATCGAGGAGTACCGGAAAAGAATGTTCTACGCCGCCGAGCGCATCAACGCCATTCCCAAGCTCAGCGTGCTCTATCCCCCCAAGGGCTCCTTCTACCTGTTCGTGAATATCAAGGGCACGGGCCTGAACAGCGTGGACGCTGCCGACATGATCCTGCGGAAGGCCCACGTCCTGACCTTGCCCGGCAACGCCTTCGGCGCCTGCGGCGAGGGCTACATCCGCATTGCCTGCACCTGCAACGTAGAAACCCTGAAAGAGGCGTTTGACCGCATCGAGCGTGCGCTTCAATAAAAAACACTTCATCCACGCGATGAGAGAAAGAGAATTTATGAAAAAATCAGTGATCGATAAACCGATCTCCATCACCTGCGTGGCCCTCATCGTGGCCTTCGTAGCCCTGGTGATCGTGAAGCCGGATGCAACGATCAACGCGGTCAACGTGATCTTCGATTACGCCACGGCGATCTTCGGCGTTCCCATCCTCTGGTTCGTCTTCATCGGCCTGTTCGTCTGCCTGTATCTGGCCTTTGGCAAGTACGGCAAGATCAAGCTGGGCGACGGCAAACCGGAATACTCCCTGTTCAGCTACATCGCCATGATGATGTGCGCAGCCCTGGCGGCTACGGCCGTCTACTACTCCTTCGTGGAGTGGTCCTTCTACCTGGCCGAGCCGTCCTTCGGCCTGGAGCCTTACTCCCGCGAGGCCGCAGAATATGCCCTGCCCTATGCGTTTTTCCACTGGGGCTTTGCCGTGCAGGTCGTGTTCGTCCTGCTGGGCGTGTGCATGGCCTACGGCTTCTATGTGAAAAAAGTCCCGCACCTGCGGGTCAGCGCCATCTGCGGCGAGATGATGGGGAACTACAAGTATAAGAAGCCCCTGGGTAAGATCATCGACGCCCTGACCATCCTGAGCATCATCGGCGGCGTGGGCGTTGTGTCCATGGGCGTGGGTGTGCCGATCATCACGGCGGCCATCTCCAAGGTCTTCGGTGTGGACGCCAGCTTTGCCGTGAACCTCATCGTTTTGCTCATCGTGGGCGCGGTGTTTACCCTGACTTCTTTTGTGGGCGTGAAAAAGGGCATGAAGCGGCTGAGTGATCTGACTATGTATCTGGCCATCGGCCTCATGGCCTTCATCTTCATCTTTGGCCCCACCGGGTTCATCCTGAAGAACTTCACCTACAGCTGCGGCAAGATGCTCTCGAACTACATCGACATGAGCCTCTTTACCGACCCCATCGGCAACAGCGGCTTCCCGGAGGCCAACACCATCTTCCTCTTCACCCTGGCCTTTAACTACGCCGCCCTCATGGGCATCTTCATTGCCAAGATCTCCAAGGGCCGGACCATCAAGGCTGTCGTCCTGAGCTGCCTGGGCGGCATCAGCGTAGGCACCTGGATCATGTTCGGCATCAATGGCAGCTTCGGCCTCCACGCCGAGCTGACGGGCCAGTTCGAGCTGTCTAAAGCAGAGGACATGCAGGCGGGCCTGATGACCCTCTTTGAAACGCTCCCCCTGGGCAAGGTGGTCCTGCCCATTGTCTTTGCCGTCGTGACCATCGGATTTTTGGCGACGTCCCTGGACTCGGCGTCCTTCGCCATCGCCGTGGCGGGGTCCAAGTCCCTGGACAGCAACGGCAACCCCAACACGGCTTTCCGCCTCATCATGTGCGTGGTGCTGGTGCTGATCCCCATGGCGTTCCTCTTCACCGGCGCTCCCTTCTCCGCCATCAAGACCCTGTGCATCGTCCTGTCGATCCCGTTCCTGTTTGTGATCCTGGGGATGCTGGTGGGCCTGTTCAAGTGGCTGAAAGCCGACCAAGGCAAGGCAGAGCCGCCGCAGATCGAGCAAAGCAAGGAAAACTGACCCTCAATCCCAACCTCATCATAAAGCAACAGCGCATCCCGACCGGCTTTCGCCGGGGGATGCGCTGCTGCTTTATCCTTGCGAAAAGAAAAGGGGCTGCCTCATATGATTTTGAAAAATCATTTTGAGACAGCCCCTTCCTCAAGCCACCGGCTTAGCCGGTGGTTATGACTTTGCAAGGATCCGAAAGAGCGGATGCTATTACATCGATAAAACCGGCCTGATCGGGGAAATATTGAACACTTCTGGAGTCCAAGTGATGCTCATCACCCGCCCCCGGCGCTTCGGCAAAACACTGGGCATAAACATGCTGGCCAGCTTCCACTATTCCGTAGAATCAAACCGGGAGCACGGGGAGGGGAGAAGCGACATTGTGGTTTATGATGAGGAAAATTCTCGTGTTGTGATCTTCGAGGCAAAGGTGGCCAAGTCTCCTGAGGAACTTCCAGCGGCGTGTGACGCGGCACTGCGCCAGATCGAAGCGCGGCAGTACGCGGAAGATTTCCGGGATGAATATGACGAGATCCTGTGCTATGGTATTGCGTTTTACAAAAAGCGGTGCCTCGTCAAACGAGAACCAAACTGAGAACGACACATAAAACGGAAGAAATCACAAGACAGAGCCCCAGAAAGGTAACAATTTTGGTACCTTTCTGGGGCGCTTCCCATTTCTTTGTAAAATGGGGAGCAGATAGTATGGGATCACTGTATTCCCAACACAAAGCGGAACGAAAAAAGAGGAGGAAACGGGATGAAGAAACGAGCGTTGAGCTGGCTGCTGGCCCTCACCATGCTCCTCACCCTAGCCCCCCAGACCCTACCCGTCTGGGCGTCGGCCACAGGGGAAAAGAGCAACACAGCCACCCAAACCGAAAGCAAGCTCTCGGCCAACACATACAGCGCGTTGGGCCTGAGCCGGAACGTGTCAAATAGTGAAAAACCGGCAGAGCAGCCGTATGGCAAGGCGGAAGTAGGCAACACCATTGCTACCAACGTCATCAATGAGCTGTACGTGAACTTCAACGGCAGTATCCACTACGGGTGGAGTATCTTAAATGATTTTCAAATGGAACATGTAACTGGAATTGCAGATAATAAATGGAATGATCCTTCCAATTTTCAAGGAGCTATGGGTTATTGGAGACCCGGACAGCAAGGAGTGCACTATGAAACTGGTGCCAGTTCATATGGTGCTCTTTTTACAAAGGAAGGAAAGCGGCTAACAGCACATAATGAGAAGATAGGTGATGTTACAAGCAAATCTATTAGCTCTGCCAACAAGCACTTAGTCTACCAGTACAGCAAGTCCGAAGCTTTTTCTCCTAACACGGGTAAGGACAACTACGTGGCCGAGCTGGTAGTGAATGATGCCGGTAAGGTTTATCTTTACATTTATCAAGTAGAGAGCGGAAACAAGAGATATGTTCGTGGTACGGAGATAGGGTATAATCGCTTTGTTGGTGGTGCGAACGATAAGACAAATGTTATCTGGAATTGGGAATACGACGCTATGTTTGACATCGCTGCTGGCGACATGGACGGTGACGGCTATGACGAGATTGCAGTATATTCAACGGATGAAGTACATGTGTATTCCTACAAAAAGAATGTGCTGTCAGAAGTCGCAAAGTACAACCCCAAAACGCCAAGCGGTTATTATTCAGACCCCCAGTATGCCAAACTTGGTACAGCTGTGGTAACGCTTGCCTTTGGCGACCTCAATCAAGACGATAAGGATGAGCTTGTCATTGCAGAGAGCATGACCTATGATTGCAACAATGTTGGAGACGGAAAAGTTGGCATTTATGCATTGCCTGAAAGTGGGAAAGATTTATCTACATCTCGAAAGTGGTCAACTAACCTGCATGATGGAAGCACATACGTTCGTTATGCCAATGTTGCGACAGGCGATATTGATGGAGATTATAAAGATGAGTTGATTATTGCGGGCTATCAATCAAGCGATAGCAAAAAGTGCGACAATAAGGAAAACGGTACCATCTCTTACATGATTGTAAAAGGTAGCAAGTATGAAACAAGTGGCTGGAAAAAGGAAAATCAGAGAATTGATTTGTTGCGCCGAGTAGTAGACAACGAAAAGCAGCTGATTCCTCCGGTGTCTTTGACCTGTGCGGCGACGCAGGGTGTGGGGTACGCGGAACAGGTGTTTTTGGGCGGTTGTCTCTATACGGTAAACAGTGACAACAGTTTGAAGTATCTGACTAGAATTTCTACCAACCGTGAATATAAGAAGGACGACGGAAAAAAGGCCAACAAAGAAGAGATCTTTGTGGTCAATGTTGTGGCGGGTAACTTTAATGGGAACCGATATGGTCAGGAGCAGATCATTTATGCGTTCGGGATGAAGCACGATGATTCTGACCGGTATTGGTATGATATTGGGTACATCAATAAGAAAGCAACTGGTGCCACGGATGCGGATAGTTCTAAGGGCTACTGGTACGGCCAGGAGCAGGTGATGAACTATGAAAGCTCCTATAACCGGGATCAGAACAAGCGCAGAGCCAGCCTGTATCTCTCGCTGGCGGCGGTGGACTGCGACAATGACAGTACGCTGATGCGGTACAAGGGGCAGGAAGTTACCTGGACGAAGCCGGAGGTGCTGACGATCTTGCAGTCGGCGCCGTATTTCCAGGACCTGGAGGACACGAGAGGCTATATCAACCAGGGCCAGACGGGCTACGGCAAGGGCCAGGGTTCCGGCTCCAGCGCGACAGCGGGCACCAGCTTGTCCGTCGGGACCTATGTGTCGTTTGAGCAGGACTTCTCCGTCTTCGGCGTGAAGATCGCCTCGATCCAGGCGGAGGCCCAGACGAAGCACTCGTTTAACTACGGCTATGAACACAACCAGACGGTGGAGACGGAAGTCAATTACAGCGGTAGCGCCGGGGATGACTACGCCGTCGTGTATGCGGTGCCCTACATGGAGTATCAGTATGAGACTTGGGTGCCGGGGTATGAGATTCCCAGAGATAACAATGCTTATCAAAACTGGAAAAACGAACATATTACAAAATACTTAACGGACAAAGATGCAAACTGGGCAAGTAAATTAAACGCCGCGCAACAACAAGCAAAAATAGACGCAACTGCGAAAGAGCTTGGCTTGACACAAGGCAAAACGGTCAAAGGCAGCTGGCAGCCCTGCACGGTGTCGGTGCCCATGACGCCGCGGACGGTCATGCTTTCTGTGGACGACTACGACGACATTGCCAATGTGACGGAAGGGCTCCAGCCCATCCGGGGCAACATCCTCAACAGCACGCCGGGCGACCCGACGACGTATGACGTAGAGAACAGCAGAAAAGATTTCAACAAGATCGGCACCCTGCAAACGGTGACGAAGGCGCAGGGCAGTAATATCTCTGTGACCCAGACCGCTACCACGGAGGAGGAGCACAGCTTTGAATATGACTATGAGTTCGAGGCCAAGGTCGGCGCGGGCGCAGGCGGCCTGACCGTGGGCGTGCTGGCCGGGTTCGGCGCCAACGCGGGCGGCGGCATCAGCAAATCGTCCAGCAAATCCTACTCCGCCACCGTGGACAACCTGCCCAGCGACGCAGACGGCTACGCCCTCTCCTGGCAGTTCGGCTGGCGGAAGGCCAAGCTGAACAACAACGACGTCCTGGTCCTGGAGTACCAGCAAAAGGACACCAAAGCCAAGCCCAGCCCCCCGAAAAACCTGCGGGTGGAGTCCGTCACCTCCAACAGCGTGACCCTCACCTGGGACCCCGTGACCGGAGCAGGGGCGTATAAGATCTATCAGGTGGAGAAGAGCAATAATGGTAAACTAGATTTGTTCCCCATGGAAAAATTGGCGGGTACTGCAACATCGTGGACGGATGAAGGTCTGAGCAGTAATACGAACTATATCTATGTTGCTCAGACGATTACCCAAAGCGGTGAGCAGAGTATTACATCTACCCAAGTCAATGCCAGCACCCTGGAAGCACAGGGTGGTTTTAAGATCACAAAACAACCTCGGCAAGAGGATGCAACGACATATGCAGGCGGAACAGTGAGCTTCTCAGTAGAAGCAGAGTGCCGCGACACAAATAACAATTTGAAGGACCTGCATTACCAATGGCAAGTTTATGACAAACAAGAAAAAGAATGGAAGCCTTTGAGCGACGGTGAAAACTCAACTTACCATGCTACGGTAAACGAGCAAAACAACGGAGACCGATACCGCTGCCGTGTGTACAGGTCTGCCAGCCTATACTTGTACAGTACAGAGGTCACTCTGAAAATTGACCGCGCCGCAAGCCTGACGGCTTGGGCTTCTACTCCTAATGATACGGTAAAGTCAACGTACTTTATCACAAAAGAAGAGGAGGTAAGGGACGAGAAGGGCAATCTCATTTACGCAGATGTGCCAGAGGTTGTAGATGGACGCACGAAATATTCTTACCAATCTGGAAATCAGACCCAATATGTATACGTAGCAACTACAGGTAGTGCTGGAGAAGAGGTGTACCACTACTATCCAAGCTCTAATGATGCAACAGAAATTACACAGGTAGAGCAGGAAGTTCTTACATTTGGAGACGAAAGCTATAATATTACGCGAGGGACTAGCGGTACTGTACCCGCAGGTAAGAAATATACTGTTGCAGCTGGAACAGGTGACGTCACATCATCAGTCGAATACGTACCAACAGAAGTCTATAACCTCATATTAGATGGACAGAAGGTAGACCTTTACCATTATTTCAACGACGATACAACCGATCCCGAAGAATTTTGGTTTGTGGAAGTCACGGAAGGTGGCCAGCTAAAGCAGTACGTTGCAGAAGTGGAAAAGGTAAAGAAACTGCAAATTGATACTAGTACATTGATTGATATTTCTAGCCTTGCAGTTTGCACAACGAAAAGTGCGACACCAGCGAAAACCACAGTCCAGGAAAAGCAAGATGGCGATACTGTTAAACTTACAGTGAATGTAGCAGATGCCACCACAGGGAATCACAAGATTCCTACCGGAAGCGTCACCTTCAAGGTCGTCAACACGACCGGCGACGGTGGCTTTACGAAGGATGTAGAAATTAAAGATGGAAAGGCAGAAATTTCCTGGAATCCTACTACTTCCGGTGTATACACTGTGACGGCAATTTACAGCGGCAGTGATATATTTAAGGAATCGCAGTCTCAGATCATTACCATCAACGTGGTCACCCCCGGCGAGAAGAAGCTGGTGGTGAGCGGCGAGAACATGACGTATGGGGAGAGACAGACGCTGACGGCGACGTTGTTTGACGGAGGCGATACGTCGAGCGTTAATGCAACGCCTGTGACTGTCTCCTATGCGGTTACGCGGGATGGTAAGGACGTTGCTAACGAGATTTCCAATACAGGGCTGTTTACCCCGACGCAGGCTGGCACTTATACCATTACGGCGAGCTATACTGATCCGAGTGCGGCTGGACAAGCTGAGGGTGAGTCTGGTAAGGCGAACAATGTTATTACGTCGACTAAGGTCATTACCGTGAATCGGAAGACGGTGACGGTTAGTCCTGAGGTGGATGAAAACACGAAGGAGATCAAGTGTGAGCCGAAGGGCGCTGTGACTCAAGAGGATACCGAACTGATTAAGAGTAAGATTACCATTCTTTGTGATGGGAAAAAGGAAAATGCAGCAGCTGGTGTATATCCGATTACGGTAACCTATGAGTCTGATGATACTATTAATTCTAAGTACCTTATTGTTTGCGACAACAGCAAGACCTATGAAATCAAAGATGATGTTATTAAGGTGACCAATGATACTAAGATCAATAGCAATGGTAAGGTAACACTGTCGTACATCTATAAAGATCATACCTACGAAGTGGTGAGCCAGAATGGCGGTGTCGGGTATATTCCGAAAGAAGCAAAGCTGACAGCGACGGCACAGCCGAATGTGGGGTATCGGGTTGAGAAGTGGTTGGTAGATAACAATATAGTATATATGACGGACGGACACACGCCAAACACTGCGAATACAATTACGGTAAGAGGAACTACTAACACAGACGTAACGGTTGAAGCGGCCTTTACACAGATATACTATCCGGTAAATTTCGGTTTCCAGACAGCAGGGGACGGAACAATCACTGCGAAGTATGTGAATGACAACGGTGGTACGGGCACTGTCTTTAACTCTGGCTCTCAGCTCAGTCCGCTGCAAAAAATCCAGCTGACAGCCAAGCCTGAGAATGGTCAAGTCATTTCTGGATGGCAGATCAAGACAGGGAACGATGTAAAGACCGTCACCAATAAGGATGGTACAAACTATACCGGGAACACCTACACGCTTTCAGCGATTTCTGGAGAGACAGAGGTTACTGTTCTTACGGAATCTTCGACTGAATACCCTGTAACTGTCAAACTGGTTGATGAAAAGGGTGACCCGCTGGGGACTGCAAATGCGACAGTCTCGTTTGACCCGACTAGTGAGAAAACAGCGGAATCTGAGGGTACGTACACTTATCACGGCCAGAAACATCAGGACCTGACGATTTCTCTGAACATCCAGGACAGCTTGATTGTGGATAGCTGGACAGCAGGGGAAGGGCAGACGATGCCAGGAACGCTGTCCGCTAACAAGAAGAAGCTGACGATTTCTAACTTGCAAGGTGATGCAGGGAAACTTGATTTAACGGTCAAGTGCGTGACGCCGAACAGCTATCCCGTTACTGTAACAAAAACGGGTGAGGGAGACATTGGAATTTACAAGAATTTGGAAAGCACCGCCTTAACATTGGACAGCAGTTCTTCTGTGCAGGTGCGACAAGCTTCGTCGCTGCGCGTGGTACTTAAACCGACGAGCGGCTGGCAGGTCCTTAACGTTCTTGTAAATGACGAGCCGGTGACTTTGGAGAATGTTATTGACAATCTTGAAAATAAAGCCTTTACGATCGATAGTGTTGATGGAGCTACTAACATCAAGGTTACCTTTGTGAAGAAGCCGGTGGTCAGATTCTCGGTGACTCCCGAAGGAGAGACAGCCCACGGCACTGTGACAGCGAATGGTATGGAGTTTAGCGGCGGAACTGTCCCCTATGGCTATAAAAACAACATTGTCTTTACAGCGAAGCCGGAGCATGGCTACGAGGTGGACAGCTGGACGGTAACAGGCGTGACTGACCCGCAGGGTACTCCTGTTGCAAACTCCGACAACCAGACCTATACCTATACGCCAAACGCTGAGACGGGTATCACTAGCGATTTGACGGTGACGGTGAGCTTTAAGGCGCTGCCTAAGGCGACGGTGGAGTTCTCGGTGGTGGATAAGAACAATGAAACGGATGGCGGCTTTGATGGTACGATTCAGGCCACTGTGACCCGGAATGGGCAGAGTGCACCTTCGGAAAAGGTTACTAGTGGGACTTTGACAAACGTATACCGTGATTCCAAGGTTACCTTTGCGGCAGAACCGGCAGCTGGATATAAAGTGACCAAGTGGTTGCTGAATGGTGAGAAGCAAACGACTCCGCCGGTGCTGGACATTGGTGAGGGAGATAACGGAACGACAAAGAAGGTCCAAGTTCAGTTTGAAAAAATAAGCAATGAAATCACCTACGCGATCGACCCAACCAGTGATACCGGACATGGCGCAGCGCTGGATGTGACGTTCCTTGCGAAGACTAGTACCTCGTCGGAAGAGGTGAAATCTGGAAACTCTGTTACCACGTCTGGTGTTTTGACAGTAACCGTGAATGGCCTGAACGATGGTTATGAAATCGAGAGCTGGACACTGAACGGTGCGCCGTATACGTCAACGGACGGCAAGCTGACCTGCAATGTGTCTGAGACACAGGGCGCTGACATTAAGGTCACAATCGTTCGCAAGTCGTATCAGATCACATTCTCTGCAACGGAAGGCGGCACGATCACGGCAAAAGTGGACGAAACGGCTTTGACGAGTCCTGCATCCGTGAAGGGCGATAAGCGGGTCACCTTTACCGCCAGCACACCAGAAACAGGCTATGAATTTGTTGGCTGGAAAGTGGATGAAACAACAATTCAGGGCGACACAAACTTGACATATACGTTGGATGTCTCTAAGGATACAACGGTTCAGGCTTGCTACACACTGACTACGGCAAAGTATCAGGTGACCTATGGTATCATCCAGACAGAAGGACAGGAGAACGGCACACTGGCAGTAAGCGGCCTGGACAGCAGCGGGAAAGCAAACGCAGGCAGCGACATTACCTTCACGGCGACCCCTGCGGCGGGCTACCAGGTCAAACAGTGGTACAATGCGGCGACAAGCGGCACTGAAATTGGTGCTGCGGAAAGCACAACGTATAAAATCAAGAACCTGACGGCAAACGCAAGTGTCTATGTCCAGTTTAAACCAATCCCCACATACAACATTACAGTGAATGTGTCTGGACAGGGCAGTGTGACGGCAACGGTAAACAGAAACCCCGCAACAATTACGAACAATATGTTGGAAGTCAAGCGGCACGATTCCGTTGTCCTGACAGCGGAACCGGAAGAAGGCCACCACTTGAAGGAGTGGACGGGTGGCACTGTATCTCAAGAAAACCCGCTGACACTGACGTTGTCTGATGTGACGGATCATCATACGATAGCAGCAAACTTCGAAGTCAACCAGGGTGTGCCCTTCAAGACCGAATGCGGCACAGGCGGTAGCCTGGAAGCCAAAGCTGGGTATGGGAATAACCTGCAACCGATTAAGGCTGATACAGGCATTCAGGTGGACAAGGGCAATAAGATCGTGCTGACGGCAAAACCTGGCGACGGTAAGGCAGTGGTGTGGACGGTAAATAATCAGCCAACCAATGAGCTGTCCAACACCTACACCATTGATGCGATCAGTGAAAACACAACGGTTAAGGCTGACTTCATCACGCTGGAACTGTGTACTATTCCGACAGACATGAGCAACGACACATACAGCATCTCTTCCGTCACAAAATACCCGGCGGATTATGGAGAAGCGAATCAGATTCGGAAAGGCGGCACACTCTCCTTCAAACTTACTCCCAAGAAACCCGTGATGGGCTTACAGGGGCTTCCCGACAACGCTGACGTGGTCTACAATTCGGACGGAAGCTACACAGTTACGGTCACAAACGTAATCAGCAACATTGCAGTTACGGCTACGGCATATCAGGTAGAGGCAAAGGGACTGAACGATTATAAGGTGCCCCAGAGCCTTAAAGATGCAAACTTGAATAGCATCACAGACATCGAGACAAAACTGAAAACTACGCTCACCGGGCGCAAGGACGGCACAGCGTTCTATGACATTGCACTTATGACGTGGGATGCAGCAAAGTCTCAGTGGGTTGCTGTCGATGAACAGACCTTCCCTGCAAACGGCGTATATGTTACCATTCCGTATCCTGATGGAACGAACAAACAGGACACCTTCCGGATCGTCCACATGTTAACCGTTGATATGAACGGCAAGAAAGCTGGCGAGGTTGAAGAAATCACACCCATCACGAAGGGTGAAAATGGCATCAGCTTCCATGTTACCAGTCTTTCCCCGTTTGCCATTGGCTGGACCAAGTACGTTGCGCCTACGCCTGGTGGCGGTGGCGGCGGCGGGGGAGGCGGTGCAGTGAGCACCTACACCCTGACCTTTGAGACCAACGGCGGCAGCGCGATCGACAAGATCACGAAGGACAGCGGGATGACCATCGATCTGGCCACCTACAAGCCCACCCGCGCGGGGTACACCTTCGCCGGTTGGTTCAGCGACAAGGCGCTGACCAAGGCCGTGACCAGCGTGAAGCTGACGGCCAACACCACGGTCTACGCCAAGTGGACCCAGAGCGGCACGGCAGAGAATCCCTTCGTGGATGTGAAGGAAGGCGCTTACTACTACGACGCCGTCCTGTGGGCCGTGGAGCAGAAGATCACCAGCGGCACCTCCGACACGACCTTCAGCCCCGATGCTTCCTGCACCCGCGCCCAGATGGTGACGTTCCTGTGGCGGGCGGCTGGGTCCCCCAAGGTCGAGAACGGGAAGAACCCCTTCGCTGACGTGAAGGCAGACGCTTACTACTACGACGCCGTCCTGTGGGCCGTGGAGAAGGGCGTGACGAGCGGCACCTCCGCCACCACGTTCAGCCCCGACGCCACCGTGACCCGTGGGCAGACCGTGACGTTCCTGTATCGGAACGCCGGGTCCCCGGAGGTGAGCGGCACGATGCCCTTTACCGACGTGGAGGCCGATGCCTATTACGCCAAGGCCGTCCAGTGGGCGGTGCAACAGAAGATCACCACCGGCACCAGCGAGACCACGTTTAGCCCCATGAGTGACTGCACCCGCGGGCAGATCGTGACCTTCCTGTACCGGGCCAAATGATCCTGATCCAGCGGTTTGCGTGATCGGATCGTGATAACAAAATCAAGTAGGCGGCTCCCCAAATTCGGGAGCCGCCTACTTGATTTCTTTCAGAGAGGGGGATCAGATCATTGGTTTTGCAGGTACCGCGCCAGCATGGCGGCCACCTGCGCCCGCTGGGCGTTGTCCTTGGGGGCGATGGTGTTGCTGCCTACGCCGTTTACGATGCCATTCTGATTGGCCCAGAGCAGGGCGTCCTCGGCGTAGTCACTGACGCTGGCGGCGTCGGCGGCGTGCAGGGTGCCGCTCACACTGGGAGACCCGGCGTAGCGGTACAGCAGCGTGGCCAGCTGCTCCCGCGTCACGGGGGCGGTGGGGTTCGTCCCATCGGAGATGCCGTTTTTCTTGGCCCAGTCGGTGCCGACCTCGTACCAGGCTTGCCCTTGGCCGGGGGTGGTGTCCACGCCGGCCAGGCGGGCCAGGACCGTATTGACCATGCCGCGGGTCATGGGCTGGGACACGCCGAACTGGTTGCCGCCCACACCGTTGAACAGCTCACGGGCGGCCACGAAGTTCACCTCGTCCCGGCTCCAGTGGTCCTTGGTGTCGTCAAACGTCTTGGAGTTGTCGATGATCTTGACCGTCGTGCTGCCGCTGAGCTCCAGCTGCACGCCGTGTTCTGTGGGCTTGCTGTCCTTGACGAGCTCCTCCGTGCCGTCCTCATGGACGATGACGGCCACAGTGCCGGAGGTGACGTTCTCCACCGGGATCTCGATGGTCGTCTTGTTGGCGTTGTTCGGCACGTCGATTTTGATCTTTGTGGCGGCATTGGCGTCCTTCGCTGCCGCAATACCCTTCACGGGAACGGTTACGGCTTCGCCCTTCTCCTGCGCCTCCTTCACATCCCGGTCGCTGAGCTTGGCGCTGGCCTCGGTTGTGGTGTTGCCCTTGGCGTCGGTCTTTGTCACCGTGGTCCCCGTGGACCCGCCGCCGGAGCTGGCCGTGGTGGTCTCCGTCTTGGACCCATCGGCCTTGGTCTCCGTCTTCGTGGTGGACCCGTCGGGGTTCTTCACCGTGTCGGTCTTGGTCCCCGGCGTCACCGACCCGGAGGAACTGCCGGAGCTGGACTTGTGCCAGAGGGTGATGGTGCCGGTGAGGTCGTTGTAGTTATCAGTGTCAGTTGGGACAAACTTCCAAGTGTAGGCGGTGTTGGCGCTGACCGCGGTGTCCACATCCATCTCTGTTCCGTTGGCGTCGACCCAGTGGATGGAACCTTCGGGCCAGTTTTCGTTGACGGTCAGGCCAGCGTCTTTAAGTGTCTTGCCGCTGGTGGTGATGGCCGTGTAGGTGGGCGCGCCGGTGGGGGTGGCCTTGTCCACCAAGAAAGTGATCGTGTTGGAGGCGGTGAGATAGTGCATGGTGTCGTCCGGGGTGAATATCCAGCGATAGGTCGCCCGGCCTGCGGCGGGAACGGTGGTGAGGGGGTCCTCCCAGGCGATGGTGCCGGGGATCACCTGGTTGTCCTTGTCCACGGTCGCCTCGGCGCTGAGCTTGATGTCGCCCAGGGTCATGCCGTAGACGATGGGGTCGGTGGCCACGGAGACGAACATACCCAGTGTACGCTTGTTCACCGACCGGAGGTTCACGGTGAGGGTGACGGGCTTGTAGTTGGTGCTCTTGACCTCGACGGTGACAGTGCCGATGGAGCCGGTCGTCGTGACGGGATTCTTGTCGATGGTCAGGATCAGCTTGCCGTTTTCGACCTTCGCATGACCGTCCGTGTAATAACCGGAGGCCAGCTGCACGGTGGGCTTCGAATACTCGATTTCGCCGTAGGTCCTGGGGCTTTCCAGCTTCGGCAGCAGCGCGGACAGATCGACCGTATAGGTATCCGCATGATTGTTGACGATGTCCAGCGTGACTTCTTTGTCGAAGTCTGGCATGGTGGCCTTTTCGATGTTGAAGGTCGTTCCCCCCGTCGGGTAAGCCTCATTCGGCGTGAAATTCGTATAGGTCAAGGTCTTGTCAGTGGTTGTGATTCCAGGGACGTTGATAATCTGGGTCGGGTAAAAGACGAAGTTCTCGTTTTTCAGCGTGATCGTCTGGTTGATGGGCTTATTCTTGCCCGCGTCAGCGGAGACAAACTCTGCGGCGGTCACTTCGTAATCGCCCGGTTTCAACGTAACGTTCGGATCAATGCCCTCCCTGCCGAAGAAGTCGGCAAGCCATGTATACGATCCCGGCAGGGTGGTGGTGCCGTCGTAGGTTTTTGTGTACGTTTGGCTGCCCTGGAAGATCGGCCTGAACAGCTGGTACGGAATGACCTCCCAGTCGAAGGTTTTAGAGCCTTTGTAGTTCGCACAGGAATCCGTGGCCGTGATGGTCAGCTTATAGTTGCCGACCTGAGTCGCAGTGGCACCTGTGTAGGTGAAGTCACTATCGCTCAGCCTATCCTCCTTACCATTCGCTGTCACTTTGACCGCGCTTAAAAAGCTGAGCGCAGCAGTCTCAGAAGCATAGGGATTGAATCTGAACTTTCCGTCCGCGGGCCACGGGTCGATCGTGACCGTGGCATTTGCGAGGTCGATTTTTTCGACGGTGATGGTGATGTCGGCGCTCTTGGAATAGCCGTCGGCTGTGGCGGTGACGCGGTAGCTGTGCTCTCCCACAGAAAGATCGGCGGGTAACTTATAACTCGTGCCAGCCGCCCCTTCCAGCGGGGGGATCGCCGTATCGTCTGTAAGTTTATACCACGCGCAGCTGAGGTTTTCTCCGCTCGTTTCGCTCAGGTTGCAGCTTGAGACCAGTGTTACCTCTCCCGTCGCACCATATGCTATGGTCAAGATT
>OFMO01000991.1_pt1 | contig 20454 bp, 17 predicted proteins | sample 1541821 | NCBI WGS metagenome assembly OFMO01 (sample SAMN04209253, study PRJEB22552) | human gut metagenome | biome: gut; material: feces | host: Homo sapiens | place: USA: Oklahoma | reverse complement strand
CTATATATTATTTTTATAACTCTGAAATGGAAATCTTAAGTTGATGACATTGCCCGAGGGGGAGCCATCATTTTGGGGGGAATTCAGCCGCAGCAGCACGACGCCCAGCACCAGACTCAGCATTTCCCCGATGAGCGCCGCCCACCAGATCATGGTCCCGGCGCCCAGCAGGTACAGGGCCATCACCGCCGCGGGCAAGAGCACGAAGCCGCGCCCCAGGGAGAGAAGGGCGGAGGCCCCGGCCTTGCCCAGGGCGGCGAAGTAGCCGGCCAGCACGATGGTGATGCCCGCAGGAAGATAGGACAGGGCATACAGCCGGAGGGAGGCGACCGTTTCGGCATAGAGAGCGCTGCCGTCGCTGAGCAGCAGGGAGACGATTGGGTCGGGGCAGAGCTGGCAGACGACCTCCACCAAGACCCCGACCACCAGCACGGACAGGATCGTCCGGCGCAGATAGAGCTTCAGCGCCTCCCGGTCGCCCTCGCCCACGGCCAGGCTCACCAGGGGCATCATGCCCTGGGCGATGCCCTGCATGATCATGGAGACCATCAGGCTGAAGTAGGCGATGACGGCGAAGATGGGCAGGCTGCTCTCGCCCAGCATTTTGGTGATGACGTGGTTATACAGCAGGGTCAGAAAGCCCAGCATCAGCTCAATGGAGCAGTCGGCAATGCCCAGGGGCATGATCTGCTTCAGCTCGCCCAGGTGGGGCTTGAATTTCCGGAAGCGCAGGTTGGACTTCCCGGACAGAAAGTACCGCAGGAAGAAGAGCAGGCTGCCCAGCTGGGCCAGTCCCGTGGCCAGGGCCGCGCCAAAGACGCCCCAGTGCCAGACCATGATGAAGAGATAGTCCAGCCCCACGTTGATGAGGAAGCTGATGCCCACGCCGAACATGGCCAGGTGGGGGGCACCGTCTACCTTCACCATGACCTCCAGGCAGTAGGACAGGATGAAGCACAGGGAGAACAGACAGACCACATGCAGATACTGTGCGCTGTACCCCATGGTCTGCGGCCCGGCCCCCAGGAGGGCGGCCAGCGGCTCAGCGAAGATCGCAACGGCGATGGTGATGAGCACAGACAGCACGACGATGACCGCCGCAGTCTGGGAAAAGATCCGCTCCGCCCGGTCGTGCTTCCCCTCACCCAACGCGAACGCGCAGAGGGTAGAGGTCCCCATCGAGAGCAGGATGGCGACGCCGGAGAGAAAGTTGATAAACGGCAGGGCGATGTTGACGCCGGCCAAGGCCAGGTCGCCGACACCCTTGGAGACGAAGATGCCGTCCACGATGGTGTAAGACGAAAACAGCAGCATGGCGGACACCGAGGGCAGGACGTAATGCAGAAAGGATTTCCAGGAATGGCGGGGGGCAGACATGATATTCACCTCAAGTTAGTTTCCCATGCCGACGCTCCCTTGCGCGTCGGTGGTTTTTTTGGTATCCTTAGGATAAAGGATGGAGTTACCCCAGAGTCAAGGGGTTTCTGCAATTTTTTTGAAAAGGAGCCGTGGCATGGAAAAGCACACCTTCAAAACGGCGGAGTTCGCCGCCCTGTGCGGGGTCAAAAAAGACACCCTGCTGCACTACGACCACATCGACCTCTTAAAACCCCAGCGGGTGGGGGAGAACGGCTACCGCTACTATTCTGCCCGCCAGCTGCCTACCTATGATCTCATCGCCGCCCTCCAGCGCCTGGGCACGCCCTTGGCGGAGATTCGGGACTACCTCAACCGCCGCAGCCCCGAAGCCCTGCTCTCCCTGCTGGAAGAAAAAGAGGCCGCCCTGGACGCCGAGCGGCGGAGATTGGAGCAGATGGGGCGGCTGCTGGAGGACACCGTGGACAAGGTGCGCCAGGCCCGGTCCGTCCGCCCCGGCGACTTCTTCTTGGAGGAACAGCCGGAGACCCTCTGCGCCGTGGTGCCTGCGCCGAAGATCCACAATGAGACGTTTGATGAGGCGGTCTACCTTCTCCACGTCCGCCAGCTCCTGGCCTGGGCCAGGGCCAACGGCATCCCTTCCCAGGCCCCCGGCGACATTATCTGCCGGGAGACATTGGAGCGGGGGGAGGTGACGGAGGACTTCTATTATTGCCCCGTCCCCCCAGGGACCACGGGCTGGCCCACCCGCGTCCGCCCCGCCGGGACGTATGCGGTCCTGTGCCACCAGGGGTCCTATCAATCCGAGTACGACGCCAGCCGCGCCCTGGTCCGCTGGGTGGGGGCGCAGGGGTACCGCATTGCCGGGGACTTATACGAAGAGGATCTGGTCAATTACAGCACCTCCAGTGACCCGGAATCTTATTTGATGAAACTCAGCCTGAACATTCGGAAGTGAGACAACGCCAGGCTCCCCCAGCCCAACAACGGCCAGGGGAGCCTGTGAGTTTTTTTATGCAGATCGGTGTGCGGGTTCGAGGAAAGCGAGGGAAGCGATCAGGGCATCTCCAGCGCGAACAGCGCCGCGCCTAAGGCTCCGCAGAGCTGGGCGTCGGGGTGGATGTAGAGGGGCTGACCGATCTTTTCCTCGATGGCCCCGACCACGCCCTGGTTCCGGGACACGCCGCCGGTCATCATGCAGGGGTGCGCTCCGCCGATGCGCCGGAAGAGGGCGGCGGCGCGGGTGGCGACGGACTGGTTCAGGCCGTGGACGATGTCCGGCAGGGCCTTGTTCTGGGCCACCAGGGAGACCACCTCGGAGTCGGCAAAGACGGTACACATGGAGGAGATGGTGATCTCCTCCTTCCATTTCAGGCCGATGGTCGAAATGTCCTCCAGGGAAATTTCCAGCGTCCGGGCCATCATCTCCAGGAAGCGCCCGGTGCCGGCGGCGCACTTGTCGTTCATGACGAAGTTGGACACGCTGCCGTCCGGCTCCACTTTGATGGCCTTGCTGTCCTGGCCGCCGATGTCGACGACGGAGCGGATGGCCGGGTTCAAGAAGTGGGCGCCCTTGGCGTGGCAGGTGATCTCGGTGACGGACTTGTCGCCGGTCTGGATGACCCCGCGGCCATAGCCGGTGGTGACGGTGGCGGTCAGGTCTTTTTCCGTCAGGCCCGCCTGCTGGAGCGCCTGCTCCAAGGCCCGCTGCGCCCCGTTGGAGGCCCCGGCCCCGGTGGGCAGGATAACCTTGGCCACGATGTTCTTGTCCTGGTCCAGGATGACCACGTCGGTGGTGGCGGACCCGCTGTCGATGCCGGCAAAATAGCCGTGCTTGTCCATAGTCGTTGCTCCTTTCTGGGTGGCGAAGCCCTCGGCAAAGGCGTCTAACCGGGTGCGCAGCTGCTCCCGGCTCTGGGTGGTGCCGTCCGACTCGATCTTGAGCAGAGGGACGGAGAGGTGATCCCGCAGGCCGGCATACTCAAAGCCGTAGTAGTCGCAGAATTGCAGGGTGTGATACACCACGCCCTCCAGGCCGGGGGCGTGGAAGAGCTGCTTCCGGGCCGTGTTGTCCGTCATGCGCATGCAGGGCAGCTGGCCCAGCAGCCGGCGGGCGTAGGCCTCCATGAGCGTCTCAAACTCCGCCTGGTCCTCCGGGGCGACCACCGAGCGGTTGCTGGCGCAGGTGAGGTTCTCCACCGGCAGGGGCATCGTCTCCTCCACCAGGGAGAAGAGGTGGGCGCCCATCTTCGCGCCGATCACGGCGATGTGCGGGTCCGTGCGGGGCGTCGTGGGGGCAAAGGCGGCAAAGAAGGCGTTCTTGTCAAACTGCGTGCCCTTGTACTTGCCATAGGCTTCGGCCAGGTCCATGAGCTGGTGCTTGGCGTGGTCCACGGAGCAGCCGGACTTGCCGTGCAGCAGGTCCAGCAGATAGAGAAAGTCTAAGTTCCCGAACTCCTTCAGGATGTCATAGGTCCGCCGGATCGTATCGCAGCAGTTGACCAGCACGACCTCTTTCACATGCCCGGCCATGACCGCCTGAATGACGGACTTGCCGAAGCCGCAGAGGTTGGGGTGGGCCACTTGGTCGGAGAGGTCGAAGGCGTCCGGGGCCTCGTCGAGCAGGGCACATTCCCCGCCCAGGGCGGTCAGCAGTTCGACAGGCGTGTATTTACAAACGTGATAGGTGATGCTCATGCCATGCCCTCCAATACTTCCAAAAAGGCTTCCACGCGGGTGGCCGCCTGGCCCTCGCCGCCGAAGCCGCGGTCACAGCTGTCGCCGTCCAGGAGCAGGGTGGGCAGACCGGCCTCCTCAAAGGCCTTCTTGCCCAGCCTGGCCCCGCCCAGGGTCATCTTGCAGCCCCAGTGGCAGAACCAGACCATGCCGTCGGCGTCCACGGTCTTGGCCATCTCCAGCGCCCGCTGGATGCGCCGCTCCACCGGCCCGTTGAAGGGGGAGTAGACCAGACGCTTGGCCATGGCCTCGTAAGGCTTGGCGGGGTCGGCGTCCACGATGCCCTCATAGCTCATGTCGCAGGCGGCGATCTGCACCCGTGCGGTGCGGCTGAAGAGCGCCCGCAGGGGCGTGATCCAATAGGGCGTGGTGTGGATCCAGACCAGCTGCTTGCCTGTGGCCGGGGGGGCCGTCTCGATCTCACGGGCCAGCTGGCGGGCGTAGGCCTCCACCTCCGGCAGACCCAGGAGGAAATGGAAGGCGGCGGTGCGGAGCAGCTCGCTGGTCAGGTCGCTCAGGATCTGCTTGCCCGCCCGCTTCTGCAAGCCCTGCTGGAACAGGCGCATGGTCCGCTGGCTGCGGGCCATGGTCTGAGCAAGCTGGTTCTCGTCGATGGGCTGTCCCGTCTGCCGGGCGATGAATTTCCCCATCTCCCGGAGCTGGTCGGCCACATACTGCACGGCCTGGGGGGAAGGCTCGAAGGGGACATCAATGGAAAAATGCGGCACGCCGTAAAATTCGGACAGATAGCGGAACGTCAGCTGGTTGGCGTCGCAGGCCAGGGAGGTGGAGAGAATAAAGCGGGGCTTGGGCATCAGCCCCATCTGGGCCGCCCCGATGAAGACTTTATGATAGGAACATAGGCTGGCGGGGATGCCGATGTCCTCGGCCTGGTGCAGGTACAGCTGCTCGGCCTTGGAGCCGGAGAGGTAGCTGGAAAAGCCCTCGCAGGAGTAGGGGTGCAGGCCCAGGGGGTGGAGCATCTCGCAGGGGGTGAAGAGGCTGACCATCACGTTTCCCTGGGGCTTGGTGAGGCAGTTCACCATGGCCTTGTTCACGGTCTGGAACAGCATTTTATCGGACTGGGAGGCCCGCTTTGAGGCGAGCTTGTTTTTCAGTCCGTTGGCCTGAAACCCAGCCGCCAGGAGCTTGCGGGCTTTTTCGGGCTTGGCTTCGGACAGAGCGCCGACTTTGGCGCCAAAGGTTTCGATGAGATCCATAGATCCTCCTCGTTGCTTTTTTTAATGTAGTCGGTGGGGGTGGGCTTTGCCGCCGGTGCTGAGGTTCCGCAGGAAGCGCCAGATATATTTCAGCATATCCCGCCGGGTCTCCGGGGGCAGGGCGCGGTAGGCACCCAGGGCGGCCAGGGCGGTGTCCGCCCAATGCTCGGACAGCTCCGAGAGCGTCTCAGCCTGGGCCGCAGAGAGCAGGGAGAAGAGCACGTCGGTAAACTCCGCCCGCTCCGCCGGGGCCATGGAATCCACCCAGCCCCGGAAGCCGTCGGCCTCCCGCTGGGCCTGCCGGGACCGGCGGGAGAGAAAGCGAAAGGACCCGCTGTGGACCTCCCAGGTAAAGGGGTCGTGCTGCCCTGCCGTCCCGTGGCCATGGCTCTTGACGGTCCTGGCCCGTGGGTCCTGGTGGAGCAAGGCCCCGACCAGCGAGGCCTGGGGGACGTAGGTCACGATGCGGGGGGCCAGCCCGCGGTAGGCCGGTGTGTGGGTCAGGTCCCGGTGAAAGCCGGGGCCGTCGTTGCTGTACACCATGAGGATACGCCGCCGGAGGAGCGCCGGGGCGTGGACCGCGGCCCACACCGCCAGGTTCCCGCCCTTGGAGTGGCCGCCCAGACGGAGCTTGCCGGGATATTTCGTCGCCACGCGCACCAGGTAGTCCAGGGCCAGCCGCTGCGAGGGAACGGAGGGGGAGTAGCTCATGGCGAAGCACTCCTTCCACCCGGCCAGGGTATCGTCGGTCCCCCGGAAGGCCAGGAAGAGGGTGCCGTCCGGCAGCCGGTAGGTCAGGGCCGCAAACTGCGTGTCCTGGTCCGCCACCGTCTCCATGCACCCCAGGGCCAGGGCGCGGAAGCGGGGGCTGCGGGCCGCCTCCACGACCAGCTCCGGGGTGTGGGGGGACATGAGCAGGCCCATGTCATCCCAGCCCGGCCGTTGGGTCAGCTTTTCCACGGCCTGGGAAAAGGACAGCCACACACCGCTCTCCACCCCCGGCAGCACCCACTCGAAGGGGTCGTAGGCGCACAGGGAGAGGATCAGGTTATCCACCGGACCAAAGGAGGCGGCCCGAAACGGCAGCCTGCCCCGGCGGCGGAGATAGGTCAGACAATTTTCAAACGCCACATCCATCTCCTCCTTCGTTTTCATGGCTTTCCGAGATAGGATATCGGTTTTGCAAGTAAGCTACATCAAAAAGAAAGTATAGCATAAAAGAATTCGGAAGGAAAGGGAGAAGTCGCCAAAAACACACCAAAAAAGGGAGGAAAAAAGGACGGACTTCCCAGCCGGGAAATCCGCCCTTTTTGGGGGATCGGGAAAAGCGGAACTTACGCGTTCTTGAGGAACTTCTCCAGCCGGTCCATGCCTTCCTTGATGTTCTCCATGGAGACGGCGAAGGACCAGCGGACATAGTTGGGGGCACCGAAGCCCGTGCAGGGGACCACGGCCACCAGACCCTCCCGCAGGAAAACGCGGGCGAAGTCGTCGGCGTTGTGGATCACGTCGCCGTAGAGGGTCTTGCCGATGAGCTGATCCAGGTTCATCAGCATGTAGAAGGTGGCCTCCGGGCGGACGGGGTGGACGCCGGGAATGGCGGACATGCGCTCGTAGAGGTAGTTCCGGCGGGTCTCAAAGGCCTGCCGCATGACCTCGATCTCATCCTGGGAGCCGCTGAAGGCCTCGGTGGCGGCGGCCTGGGCGATGGAGCAGGTGCCGGAGAGGCTGTGGCTGAGGTAGTTGCTCATGACCTGGACGATCTCCTTGCTGGCCGCGGCAAAGCCGATGCGCCAGCCGGTCATGGCGTAGGTCTTGGAGGCGCCGCCCACCAGGATGGTGCGGGCCTTGATCTCCTTGCTCAGGGTGGGGAAGGAGACGAACTCCTTGTTGTCAAAGACCAGCTTGCTGTACATCTCGTCGGCGATGACGTACAGGTCGTTGTCCAGGCAGACCTTGGCGATGTCCTCCAGGTGCTCCCGGCTGTAGATCATGCCGGTGGGGTTGGAGGGGCTGTTGAGCATCAGGGCCTTGGTCTTGGGGGTGATGGCGGCCTGGAGCTGCTCCGGGGTCAGGTTGAAGCCGTTCTCCTCCGTGGTGGTGACGACCACGGGCACGCCGCCGACCATTTTAATGAGCTCATAGTAGCTCACCCAATAGGGAGCGGGCAAAATCACCTCGTCGCCGGGGTCAATGAGGGTCTTGAGGGCGACATAGAGGATGGGCTTGCCGCCGCCGCTGACAACGATCTCCTCCGGGGTGTAGTCCAGGCCCCAGTCGGCGTCCAGCCGGTCGGCCACGGCCTTGCGCACGGCGGGGGTGCCGGGAGTGGGGGTGTATTTGGTCAGGTTTTCCTGGATCGCGCGGATCCCGGCCTGCTTGATGTGTTCGGGAGTGGGGAAATCGGGCTGACCGACGCTGAAGCCGATCACGTCGATGCCCTCGGAGCGCATCTTGTTAAACTGGGTGTCAATGGCCAGAGTGGTGGATGCCCGAACAGACTGGGCAAGATTAGACAGTGCTTTCATAATAGCAGGCCTCCTGATAGATGTTTCGATTTTTCAATGACACATTATAGTGAGAAACTTGCAGATTTGCAATAGATGATTGCAAAAAAATTTCGATTTCTGAAGAATTTTTTTCTGTGACTTTCATAAAGAGACAAAAAACTCCCCCTCAGCCGGGCGGACCGAGGGGGAGTTGAGGTTAGCAAATGTTTACTTTTTCGGCCGTCTCCGTTCGTGGTTTTTCTGGTAGAGATAATACAGTCCATCCAGCAGCAGGTTTTCGTCGATGAGGATCTTCCGCTTACAGTGCGGCTGGATCATCTCGGCGTTGCCGCCGGTCATGACGACCGTTGCCACGGGTTTGGCCTCGGCCTCCATGCGCTGGATCATGCCGTCGATCATGGCGGCGTTGCCATAGAGGACACCGGAGCGCATGGCGTCGATGGTGGAGCGGCCAAAGATGGAGGGGGGCTGCTCCAGGGAGATGTGCGGCAGCTCTGCCGCCCGGCCGGAGAGAGCCTCCACGGCGATGCGGACGCCGGGGATGATGACGCAGCCCTTATAGGTGCTCTCGCTGAGGTAGGAGAAGGTGGTGGCCGTGCCCATGTCGATGACGATGATGGGCTGGGGATACTTCTGGATGGCCGCCACGGAGGAGGCCACGATGTCCGCGCCCAGCTGGTTGTGGATCTCGGCCAGAATGTTCATCCCCGTCTTGACCCCCGGCCCGACGATCATGGGCCGCACGCCGCTGAGCTGCTCCACGGCCCCGGCCATGGCGCTGGTCATGGGGGGCACAACGCTGGAGATCACCGCCCCGGTGATGCCTTGCAGGTCCGACCGATAGAGGTGGAACATATCCAGCAGGTCGATGGCGATCTGGTCCCTCGTCTTGTTTTTGTCCGTCTTGAGCGAGCCCCGGAATTGGAGCCGCCCCTCTGGGGTAAACAGCCCCATGGTGATGGCGGTGTTGCCGATGTCGATGGTCAAGATCATTGCCGTGTCCCCCTGCTTCCTGTTCTTGCTGTCGTTGTTATCGTCATTATAGTAGGAAGCGGGCAAAAAATCAACGGCAAAATATCGCCCCGTCTGTCACAGAATGATGCAGATAAGCCCGCCGGAGCCTTCGTTGAGGATGCGCTCCAAGGTCAGCCGCATTTTCTCGCGGGCGTCCTCCGGCATGTGCTTGAGCTTTGTCGCCAGGTCCTCGTTGATCAGCTCATGGAACGACCGGCCAAAGATGTTGGATTGCCAGATCTTTTCCGGTGCCCCCTCGAATTCCTCCAGCAGGAAGCCAAGCATATCCTCGGACTGCTTCTCGCTGCCCACGATGGGGGAGACTTCCGCCTGAATATCCGCCCGGATCATGTGGATGCTGGGGGCCTTGGCCCGCAGGCGGACCCCGTAGCGGCCGCCCTGTTTGATGATCTCCGGCTGCTCCAACTCCAGCTCTTCGGCTTCGGGAATGACGATGCCGTAGCCCGTGGCCCGCACCTCCTCCATGGCGGCGGCGACCTTTTGGTGCTCGGCCTGGACCACGGCCAATCGTTCCAGCAGGGCCAAAAGCTCCCCGTCGCTGTGCAGGGCGAAGCCCGTCTGCTGGGAGAGGGTGTCATAGAACAGACTGCGGGGCAGCTCCAACCGGGCCTGACAGCAGCCGGAGCCGAGCTTCATCCCCGTGACAGAGGCCCCTGTGACCAACTCGCACTGCCCCATCGCCGCCACCGCCGGCTTGACATCCCGGATGCGGACGAGCTTCCCCGCCTGGGCACGGATGGCCTGGAAGAGGGCCGTGCGGATGGGATGCTCCGTCGGCAGCGTCTCCACCCAGTCGGGCAGGAAAAGCTGAAGCTCTTCCAGGGGAAACTCATAGAGGACGGCCTGGATGATCTCCGTCACCGCCTGCTGGTCCAGGTCCAGGCAGCTGACCGCCAGGCAGGTCACGTCATACTGCTCGGCCAGCTTGGCCCGCAGCTTCTGGGCCGCCTCCCCCTGGGGGTGGGCGGAGTTGAGCAGGATGAGAAAAGGCTTGCCCAGCGCCTTCAGTTCTTCAATCACCCGCCCCTCGGCCTCCGGGTAGGCCTCCCGCGGCAGGTCGGTGATGGTGCCGTCGGTCGTAATGACGATGCCGATGGTGGCGTGCTCGGCGATCACTTTTCGGGTGCCGATCTCGGCGGCCTCCGCCATGGGGATCTCCTGGGGGAACCAGGGGGTGTGGACCATTCTAGGCTCCCCGTCCTCCAGCTGCCCCACGGCACCGGGGACCAGGTAGCCCACGCAGTCCACCAGGCGCACGGAAAAGGTCCCGCCCCCCTCCATGGCGATCTCCACGGCCTCCTCCGGCACGAATTTTGGCTCGGCGGTCATCACCGTCCGGCCCGACCCGCTCTGGGGCAGTTCGTCTCTGGCCCGCTGGCGGCGGTAGTCGTCGTCGATGCTGGGGAGGACCAGGGTCTCCATAAAGCGCTTGATAAAGGTGGATTTCCCCGTCCGGGCCGGGCCGACCACACCCAGGTAGATGTCCCCGGCCGTCCGGGCGGCAATGTCCTCATAAATGCTTGTCAGGGTGTTCATAGTCTGTCTCCTCCGTCTGGAACAAATCTGGTTTCGCTCGCTCCATCTCTATGCCTCCCCCTGGCGAGATAGACCGGGGGCGAAAAAAAGACAGGATTTGACCGGACAAGCTTCGACCCTTTTGGTCAAAGCCACAAATTCGACCTTCTTTACGCAGATTTAACAGAAACCATAGATTAGATTTAACCTTTCTTTTTTATAGTTTACGATGACGAGAAATGAAAACAAACGGAAACGCGCACAAATCGAAGCCAAGCGCAGCAAAGGAGCGTATCATACCATGGGCATCTCCAACGTGATCGCACTGCTCAGCGGCGTGGCCCTCTTCCTCTTCGGCATGACCCTCATGGGGGACGGCCTGAAGAAGGTTGCGGGCAACAAGCTGGAGCTGGTGCTGTATAAGCTCTCCGGCAACCCCATTAAGGGCGTCCTGTTGGGGACGGGTGTCACCGCCATCATCCAGTCCTCTTCCGCCACCTCCGTCATGGTCGTGGGCTTTGTCAACTCCGGCATGATGAAGGTCAAGCAGGCCATCGGCATCATCATGGGCGCCATTCTGGGCACCAGCGTGACGGGCTGGATCATCTGCCTGTCTGCCCTGGAGGGCGGCTCCGGCTGGGTGTCCCTGCTCTCCACGGCTACCCTCACCGGCGTGGTGGCCGTGATCGGCATCATCCTGCGCATGTTCTGCAAGAAGCAGTCCAAGGTGCACATCGGCGATATTCTCATGGGCTTTGCCGTGCTGATGTTCGGCATGCAGGCCATGAGCGGCTCTGTCGCCCCCTTGCAGGAGAGCGAAGCCTTTCTGCACATGCTCACCACCTTCTCCAACCCCATCCTGGGGATCTTGGTGGGCCTCATCTTCACCTGCGTGCTGCAAAGTGCCTCCGCCGCCGTGGGTATCCTGCAGGCGCTGGCGGCCACGGGCGTTGTCACCTTCTCCGTGGCCTTCCCGCTCATCATGGGCATCGCCATCGGCGCGGCCATGCCCGTGCTGCTGTCCTCCCTGGGGGCCAATGTAAACGGCAAGCGGACCGCCTTCGTCTACCTGCTCATCGACGTGCTGGGTGCCGTCATTTGGAGCGTGATCTTTTACGGTGTGAACAGCGTGGTGCACTTCGGCTTTGTGGACGCCACGATGAACGCCGTGAGCATCGCCTTCCTGAACACCCTCTTCCGCTTCGCCACCGTCCTGATCCTCACCCCCTTCATCGGGACCATCGAGAAGCAGATCTGCAAGCTCATCAAGGACGACGAGCCGGCCGGTCCCGAACAGGAGGACTTCGCCCGCCTGGAAGCCCGCCTGATCGAGCACCCCGCCGTGGCCATCGAGCAGTGCCGCCAGGCCCTGAACAACATGGCCCTGGAGGCCAAGGCCAACCTGGAGGATGCCTACTATTTGATCGGCAACTACTCCGAGAAGCAGTTCCAGTTCGTGGCCCAGCGGGAAGACGTCATCGACAAATACGAGGATAAGCTCGGCTCCTATCTCATCAAATTAACGGGTAAAGAGCTGACCGAGCAGCAGAACCTGGACGTGACCAAGTTCCTCCACACCATCGGCGACATGGAGCGCATCGGCGACCACGCCATGAACATCGCCGAGTGCGCCAAGGAGATCCACGAGAAAAGCATCGTCTTCTCCGAGGGGGCCGAGCGGGAGCTTAAGACCATGTTCGCCGCCGTGCAGGAGATCACCTACAACGCCATCACGGCCTTCACCACCAACGACCTGGAGCTGGCCTACCGCATCGAGCCGTTGGAGGAGCTGATCGACTCCCTGTGCGATGAGATGAAGCTCCACCATGTGGACCGCCTCCAGCGGGGCATCTGCAAGCTCAGCCAGGGCTTTGTTTTCAACGACCTGCTGACCAACTACGAGCGGGTGGCCGACCACTGCTCCAACATCGCTGTGGCCATGATCGAGCTGGAGTCCGATTCCTTCGACACCCACCAGTACCTCATCAGCCTGAAGGACGTCCGCTCCCACAGCTTCGACCAGTATTATGAAGAGTACCGCAAGAAGTTTGCTCTACCGGACGACTGAGAAACAACTCCATAGAAAAACAACAAGCGAGCGTCGGGACTTCCGACGCTCGCTTGCTTTGGGGTTCAGATCAAATTTTAATAACCCAGGTCTTCGTCGATCAAGAGAACATGGGTCTCCTGCGCCCCGCCCAAAGGCTTCCAGACCACGGACAGCCCGTTGCAGATGCGCTGGGGGCTGTTGCAGTCGTAGCATTTCAGTTCGTTCTTCACGCAGGGCGTCTCCCGGTTCAGGCGGCGGGCGTTGAGAGGCGAGGCGATGTTCCGCGCCCGCCAGAGGGCCTTGTCAAAGGTCTCGGCCAGCTTGTTGCGGCCCACGAGATAGTAGACGCGCTCATGGGCACCGGTGGCGGCGGAGATGCGGTTGCCGGTGCCGTCGATGTTGATAAGCTCGCCGGTCTCCGCCAGGGCGTTGACGCTGGTGAGGTAGACCTGGGCCGTGGCGGCGTTTGCCAGGGTCTCCGGGCCGGGGGTGAGCCAGTGCCAGTAGACGGTGCTGGTCCGGGGAAGAAGTTCCTCCAGCTTCATGGCCTTGGCGGTCATGCTGCCGCCGATGCCGACGGTCTTGCCGGAACATTCCGCCGCGAGCCACCGGGCGGCGTCCTGGCCGGTGGCGAAGCGGTGACAATGGAAGCGGGCGCGGGTGAGGGCCTGTTCTACGCGGTCAAAATTCATGGGGAAATGCCTCCTGTCTTGGGTGGGGTCAGGTGGTGGTGTCCAGGTCCACCAGGATGTTGTCGGTGCCGTTTTCTTCAAACTCGTTGATATAGGTCTCGATGCGTTGGGCCAGCTCCTCGCAGTTGGTCTCGTCGATGGGGGCGTCGTTCATGTCCCGGCGGGCCAGGTCCTCGGCCAGGATGTCGAAAAAGACGTTGTTCTCATACTCCATGATGGCCTCGTGGATGCCGCCCTCGACGAAGGCGCGGGAGGGGACGGTCTCGCCCCGATAGGTCTCGGCCAGGATGGGCATGCCCTCCTGCCGGGCCTTTTCAAACAGCAGGCTCTCTACCTGGTCATAGTCCCGGAAGCGGTCCTCTCCTCTGGTGGAGTTGAGGATCCAGTTGCCGATGTAGACCATGTCCAGCAGACGCCGAAATTCCTTTTTGCTCAGTTCCAGCTGCATACCTGTGACCTCCTCGCGGTGGGATTGGGGTGCGGTGTTCGCACTCTATCATAAGCCCGGCCGGGGCAAAAGTTGCCCGCGGCCCGGCGGGGTGTGCTTGTTGTTCACTTATTATAGTGTCCCCGACGGAGAATGTCAAAGGCGGAAGAGAGGAAATTGCCACGAATTCTCCCCCCAAAGCCCAGGAATTTCTCTGCCCTGTGCCCAAACAAGGGGGGCGGCCCACTTTACAATCCCCACAGAATCAGGTATAATCTTTTGTATTTGGTAAAAAGAACAAGGGGGGAGTCGAACGCATGGAAAAGCCAGTCATTATCTCCATCAAATCGACCCAAAATATGGATGGGCAGAAAGACACCATCGAGCTGGTGACCCAGGGGGTCCTCCGGCACAGCGAGGAGGAGGGCTTTGCCCTGGTCTATCCCGAAAGCGAGCTGACCGGCCTGGAGGGGACCCTCACCACCTTTCGCATCGCCCCCGACCGGATCACCCTCCTGCGGGAGGGAACCATCAACTCCGAGATGATCTTCGAGGAGGGGCAGAAGCATTTCTCCCTCTATGAGACGCCCTTCGGCGGCCTCATGCTGGGCGTGAACACCCACCGGGCCAAGGCCCGCATCGGGGAGGGCGGCGGCAGCCTCTCTATCCGCTACGCCCTGGAGGCGGACAGCCAGCTCATCGGGGAAAACGCCTTTGAGATCCAAGTAACTGAACCCACCCTGGACCAGCGGGCACCCCTGGACCAGGCACTTTGAACAAGAAAGAAAAGGTGACACAAGCGTTATGGCGAATTTGATTCAATCGGCAAAAGCTCAGGTCAGCCAGCTGACCGCCCAGGCCTACGAGGCGGCCGTCGCGGCCGGGGTCCTCCCCGCCGGGGTAGAGCTGAAAGGCTCCGTGGAGATCCCCAAGGACCCCCAGAACGGCGACTACGCCTCCTCCGTGGCCATGGCCGGGGCCAAGGCCATGAAGATGGCCCCCCGCGCCATTGCCCAGGCCCTGGTGGACCACATGGATCTCGCCGGCACCATCTTCTCCTCCGTGGAGATCGCCGGCCCCGGCTTCCTGAACTTCCGCCTGGGCCACAAGTGGTACGGCGACGTGCTGGCCGAGATCGAGAAGGAAGGCCCCCTCTACGGCCAGAGCGACGAGGGCCACGGGGAAAAAGTGATGGTGGAGTTCGTCTCCGCCAACCCCACCGGCCCCATGCACATGGGCAACGCCCGCGGCGGCGTGCTGGGCGACACCCTGGCCAACATCCTCCGGCGGGACGGCTGCGACACCTGGAAGGAGTTCTACGTCAACGACGCCGGCAACCAGATCCATAAGTTCGCCGTCTCCATCGAGGCCCGCTACTTCCAGATCCTCAAGGGCGAGGACGCCGTTCCCTTCCCGGAGGACGGCTACCACGGCGACGACATCAAGGAGCTGGCCCAGGCCTTCTACGCCGCGCACGGCGACAGCTACGCGGACGCAGACGAGCAGACCCGTCTCGACGCCCTGGCCGCCTTCGGCCTCCGGACCAACATCCCCAAGATGAAGGCCGACCTGCTGCGCTACGGCATCGAGTACGACGAGTGGTTCTTCGAGTCCTCCCTGCACGAGTCCGGCTATGTGGCCGAGACGGTCGGCCTGCTGACCGAAAAGGGCTGGACCTACGAGAAGGACGGCGCCCTGTGGCTCAACACCACCCAGCTCTTAAAAAACAAGTACCTGGCCGAGGGCAAGAGCCAGAAGCAGGTGGACAAGCTGGACCTGAAGGACGACGTGCTCTGCCGCGCCAACGGCTTCTACACCTACTTCGCCGCCGACATCGCCTACCACCGCAACAAGCTGGAGGTCCGCGGCTTTGACAAGACTGTGGACGTCTGGGGTGCCGACCACCACGGCCATGTGGCCCGCCTGCAAGCGGCTCTGGACGGCCTGGGCCTGGACGGCTCCCACCGCCTCATCGTGGTGCTCATGCAGCTGGTGAACCTGCTCCAGGACGGCCAGCCCGTCCGCATGTCCAAGCGCTCCGGCAAGGCCATTGCCCTGCACGACCTGCTGGATGAGGTCAGCGTGGACGCCGCCCGGTACTTCTTCAACTCCCGCTCCGCCACCAGCCCCGTCGATTTCGACCTGGACCTGGCCGTCCGGGAGGACAGCGAGAACCCCGTGTATTATGTCCAGTATGCCCACGCCCGCATCTGCACCCTGATCCACCGCCTGGCGGAGGAAGGCCACGCCGTCCCCAAGGCCGCCGACACCCACGCCGAGCTCATGACCACCGAGGAGGAGACGACCCTCATCCGCACCCTGGCCCGTCTGCCGGAGGAGATCCACGCCGCCGCCCGCGACTACGATCCCTCCCGCATCAACCGCTACCTCACCGAGCTGGCCGGGGATTTCCACCGCTTCTACGGGGCCTGCCGCATCAAGGGCGAGGAGCCTGCGATCCTGGCCGCCCGCCTGAAGCTGGCCGACAGCGTCCGCTCCGTCCTGGCCAACGGCCTGGGCCTGCTGGGCGTGACCGCACCGGAGAAGATGTAAGTCCTCTCCCATTTGATTTTTTTGCGAAGATAGAACAAGCCCCACGCTGTTTCGGTAGCGTGGGGCTTGTTTTCGTTCGTCCGGTTTGCCAGGCTCAGAACCGTGCGTGTCCCGACCGCCGGGCTTCTGCGGCCACGGCATTCGCCACGGCGTCCGCCGCCGCCCGGTTCAGGGGGGAGGGGAGGATGTTCGTGGGGGAAAGCTCGTCTTCGGGGACCATGTCGGCCAGGGCCTTGGCGGCGGCGTACTTCATCTCCTCGGTGATCTGCACGGCCCCGCAGGAGAGGGCACCCTTGAACAGGCCGGGGAAGACCAGCACGTTGTTGATCTGGTTGGGGAAGTCGGACCGGCCCGTGCCCACCACAGCGGCCCCGTGCGCCAGGGCCACGTCGGGCATGATCTCCGGCACGGGGTTGGCCATGGCCAGCAGGATGGGGTCCTTGGCCATGCGCTCGACCATCTCGCCCGTCACCAGGCCGGGGCGGGAGACGCCGATGAACACATCGGCCCCGACCAAGGCGTCGGCCAGGGTGCCGTGCCGGTGTTCCCGGTTGGTCCGGGCGGCCAGGGCGGCGTGATGGGGGGGCAGATCGGCGTCGCCTTCGCAGAGGATGCCGTCCTTGTCGCAGAGGATCATGTTGGAAAAGCCCTGGTCCAGCAGCAGCTTGGCGGAGGCGCCGCCCGCGGCCCCGATGCCGTTGAAGACGATCTTCACGTCCTCCTTCTTCTTGCCGACGACCTTTAGGGCGTTGGTCAGGGCGGCGGTGATGACCACGGCGGTGCCGTGCTGGTCGTCGTGGAAGACGGGAATGTCACAGACTTCCTTCAGCCGCCGCTCCACCTCGAAGCACCGGGGGGCGGAGATGTCCTCCAGGTTGATGCCGCCGAAGCTCTTGGAGATGAGGGCGATGGTCTTGACCATCTCGTCCACGTCCTGGGTGTCCACGCACAGGGGGAAGGCATCGACGCCTGCAAATTCCTTGAAGAGGACGCACTTGCCCTCCATGACGGGCATCCCGGCCACGGGGCCGATGTTGCCCAGGCCCAGCACGGCGGAGCCGTCGGTGATGACGGCGACCATGTTCTGCCGCCGGGTGAGCTGGAAGGACTTGGCGGGGTCTTTTTGGATCTCCAGGCAGGGGGCGGCCACGCCGGGGGTGTAGGCCAGGGAGAGGTCCTTCTGGGTCTGGATGGGGTAGCGGGAGATGACCTCCAGCTTGCCCTTGAGCTTGTAATGTAAGGCCAAAGATTCTGCGCTGATGTCCATGGGGATCAGGGTCCTTTCTATGATAGAGTGCCGAGGGGGTGGTTTCGTTATGCCATTTCTTCGGGGTGGAAGGCCGCGTCGAAGTCCTCCGGGGTGAACAGCCCCAGGGCGACGGCGGCCTCTTTGAGGGAGATGTTTTCCTTGTGGGCCTTCTTGGCGATTTTGGCCCCGTTCTCATAGCCCACGATGGGGGTCAGGGCGGTGACGGTCATGAGGGAGCGGTGGAGGTTGTCTGCCATCTTCTCCCGGTTGGCCGTGAGGCCCTTGAGGCACCGCTGGGTGAAGGACGTGATGCCGTCGGCAAGCAGGCGCACGGACTGCAAATAGTTGTAGGCCATGACGGGCATGTAGACGTTCAGCTCAAAGTTGCCCTGGGAGGCGGCGATGCCCATCACAGCGTCGTTGCCCATGACCTGGACGGCCACCATGGTCAGCGCCTCGCACTGGGTGGGGTTCACTTTGCCGGGCATGATGGAGGAGCCGGGCTCGTTTTCCGGGATGAAGATCTCTCCCAGCCCGCACCGGGGGCCGGAGGCCAGCCAGCGCACGTCGTTGGCGATCTTCATGAGGTTCGCCGCCAGGGACTTCAAGGCCCCGTGGGAGAAGGTGAGGGCGTCCTTGGCGGTCAGCGCGTGGAACTTGTTGGGGGCCGTGCGGAAGGGCAGGCCGGTGAGTTCTGCGGCGGCTTCGGCGGCAGCCTCGCCAAACCCGGCGGGGGCGTTCAGCCCGGTGCCCACGGCGGTGCCGCCCAGGGCCAGCTCATACAGGCCGTCCAGGGAGGCGCGGATCATGTCCCGCCCGTGCTCGACCATGGAGCGCCAGCCGCTGATCTCCTGCCCGAAGGTGATGGGCACGGCGTCCTGCAAATGGGTCCGGCCGGTTTTGACGATGCCGGCGTTCTCCTGCTCCAGCCGCTCCAGGCAGACGAGCATGGCCTCGATGGCGGGGAAGAGCCGCTCATACAGCGCCGTCACCGCCGCGATGTGCAGGGCGGTGGGGAAGGTGTCGTTGGAGCTTTGGGACATGTTTACGTGGTCGTTGGGGTGCAGTAAATTTTCTCCGGCCTTGCCGTTGCCGTAGCGGGCGATGACCTCGTTGCAGTTCATGTTGGTCTGGGTGCCGCTGCCGGTCTGCCACACGGCCAAGGGGAAGTGGTCCGCCAGCTCCCCGGCCCGGATGGCCTGGCAGGCGGACTGGATGAGGGCGTAGCGCGTGTCATCCAGCTTGCCCAGCTTGTGGTTGGCGGCGGCGCAGGCCTCCTTGAGCACGCCGAAGGCGGTGATGAGGTCGGCGGGCATCTTCTCCTCCCCGATGGGGAAGTTCTCAAAGCTCCGCTGGGTCTGCGCCCCCCACAGCTTGTCTGCGGGGACGGCTACCTGGCCCATGGTGTCGTGTTCCATTCTGTATTCCAAGGGGATCCCTCCTTATAGGGTCATGTGGGCGTTGGGTTATTTGGTGGTTGGATGATTTGAGGATTTGCTCATAGGTCCAGCTGGAGCTGCTGGAAAATATCAGTGTAGGTGTGCCCCCGCACCACCAGCCCCGCCCGGGAGTCAAAGACCAGGGGGGCGGTGTTGAACAGCACCAGCTTGTGCCCCTGGTAGGCTTTCATCAGGTTGGGGACGGGGAACTCCGCCAGGGCCGAGCCGTCGATGAGCAGCATGTCCGCCGCTTTCACATAGTCCAGGGCCTTTTGCACCAGGTCCAGGTCATAGGGCTCCTCCTTCAGCACGATGGCCGGGCGGACGTAGTCGCCGCACATATCCACGTTGCAGTAGGGGATGGGCGTGGGGCTGTCGGCGATATAGAAAAAGTCCAAAAACTTTTCGCATTTCGCGCACCAGCTCCGCATCACGGAGCCGTGCAGCTCCACGACCTCCTTGCTCCCGGCCTCCTGGTGGATGCCGTCGATGTTTACGGTCAGGATGGCCTTGAGCTTGCCGGATTCCTCCAGCTTTGCCAGAGCCTCGTGGGCTGGGCTGGGCTGGGCGTTCAGGACGGGGGCTAAGATCTTGTCCCGGTAGTAGCGGAAGAAAAACATGGGGCAGCGCTGTAAAAAGGTCAGGCAGAGAATGTCGTCCGGGGGATACTTATACTTGTCCAAAAAGTCCTCGTCCATCGCCCGGTAGTCGGGAAACCCGGCCTCCGCCGAGAAATCCTTGCCGGTGATGAAAACGATGTTGTCGCTGCCCTCGATCCAATTTTTCAGGATATTCAGCTCAATGTCCAAGCCCTGGGCACCTCCTTTCCATCCGTTTGATCATTTCACGGTGATCTGGGAGAAGACCTCTCCGATCGGGGCGCTGATGGCCAGGTCCGCCCGGTAGTCCATGCCGGTGGGGGATTTGTTGATGAGCACCAGCTTCTTTCCGGCGTAGTAGTTGATGAGGCCGGCTGCCGGGTAGACCACCAGCGAGGTCCCGCCGATGATGAGCATATCCGCCCGCCGGATGGCGGCCACTGCCCCTTCGATCACGTCCTGGTCCAGCCCCTCTTCATACAGCACCACGTCCGGGCGGACGATGCCGCCGCAGTTGGGTTCCGTGCAGTGGGGGACGCCGGTGGACTCGGCGATGAAGGAGAGGGGATACTTCTTCCGGCAGCGGGTGCAGTAGTTGCGCAGGGTGGAGCCGTGCAGCTCGTAGACGACCTTGCTCCCGGCGGCCTGATGCAGGCCGTCGATGTTCTGGGTGACCACGGCCTTGAGCTTGCCGGCCCGCTCCAGCTCGGCCAGCTTCAAGTGCGCGGCGTTGGGCTTGGCCCCCTGGACGATCATCTTGTCCCGGTAGAAGCGGTAGAACTCGGCGGGGTTTTTCTCAAAAAACGTGTGGCTCAAGATCGTCTCCGGGGGGTAGTCGTACTGCTGGTGATACAGCCCGTCGGTGCTGCGGAAATCCGGGATGCCGGACTCGGTGGAAACACCGGCCCCGCCGAAGAACACGATGTTCTGACTCTCGTCGATCCAGTCTTGCAGTTTACGGATGTTTTCGTCCATGGGATGACCTCCTATTCATCAATGTTATTATGAAAGGTATGTAAAAAGTATGTAGGGGCCGCAGACCTCTGCGGCCC